>Ga0209977_10000240_pt1 | contig 21393 bp, 24 predicted proteins | sample SumtaG_2_FD_183113 | JGI IMG/M metagenome (GOLD analysis project Ga0209977, IMG submission 183113) | Deep subsurface microbial communities from Indian Ocean to uncover new lineages of life (NeLLi) - Sumatra_00607 metaG (SPAdes) (version 2) | ecosystem: Environmental > Aquatic > Marine > Oceanic...
GGCCTTCGGCAGAAACGATCTTTTGATATGTCTTAGTCCTTACAGGCAATTCACCGTGTATATATCTGAGGGCGATCTTGTTACCAACTCCCGGGATTCCATGTACATCGTCAGTGCTACAGCCTGCTAGTGCTTTCACCCGTCTCCATTTACGTGGGGCTATGTCATAAGCCTCTTGGAACATTTTAAAAGTCATCAAACGCTTTGTACTAGGATTGTGTATTGAGACATTGGGAGCCAGCAACTGCCATAAATCTTGATCTGTGCTGACTATTATAAATTGGTATCCATCGTTGTTTTGAACACAACTGGCAATAATGTCATCCGCTTCGATTCCCGTCTGTATGAAGTTGTTTACAAAGTTGAGTGTTGGCAGAATGTCTTCCTGCAACCGTACGAATTGTTCATATGATATACGGGATTGTTCTCTTTCCTCTTCCGTCTGGTTTTCCCTTCTTGCTTTACGTGTGCTTTTGTACTTGGGATATATTTTAGATCGGTAACTTTTGCGTGAGTCCCAAGCGAAAGCGAATTGGTTTGTATCATAGTTCTTTGCCAGCCATAGGATTGTCTGCATGAATCCGAATATAATGCCTGTTGGTTGATCGTCATGTGACAACGACCCCATACCATGGCGTTGTATATAACAGATGTTATTGGAGTCAACTAATAGGCAACGATTATTCACATTTCCTCTGTAATAAACGCGTTGATTCTGATCTGTCTGTCATAGATGGGTTTGAGTCCCCACATCCTTTCTGTTCGCCTCTTCCATAGTTCAAATTCTGCTTCATTCGGAACGATAACTACATTGATTTGGATACCACCCATATCAAAATAGAAACAGCCATGTACGTACTCTATTTTGGTTTCCTTTTGGTATGTCTTTATGTTGTGCTCTTCCAAGAAGGCTTTCAGATCGTTGACGTCCGCTGCCTTAACCACAATGTCTAAGTCACTACCAGCAGTGACAGGACCATACGCCCTGGTTCCAGTGACTAAGTAATCCACTTATTGCCTCCTCCTTTTAGATTCTTGATTTTGGAGTAAAGTCAACTGATAATTCGGACTCAATTTCTTTCCATAGTTCAACAACCATTTCTTTTAATTCATCTGCTTGGTTGTGCTTTCCTATGTATTGTGCGGCTTGAATGATTCCTATAAATGATTTTTCATCAGGGGTTTTATATGTACTATCAACGGTCATGTCTTTTATGTACTGTAGGTTTGCTATTATGTCGTGTATTCCATATCTGAATACGATGGCTAGGGGAGCATATCTATATGGATCATCAAGGGAACTCTTGACAATATGGGCCATCCCATTGATTCCTATTGTCTTTTCAGACTTTTTGCCCCTCACTGTTCCCGCTTTCTTTAGGAACTTCTTTTTCCCTTTACGTGTGTCGTATCCAAGTTTAATACGAAGTGAAGGATAGAACTCTAGGGCTTTGCCTCCGGGAGTAAAGTCTCCTTTATCTCCTGTTCTCATTTGATTTGTACACACAATGAGCCAACCCTTTTGATTAATGATTCTTGCATACTTACGCATTGCGGCACTAAACTCTTTTGCCCGGCGCATTCCCCATTTATCGCCGTTTTCCATTTCCATTTCAGTTGATAGGGCAGCTAATGAATCGGCAACAATAACGTTACATGCTTCCGCGTCTGTTGGCTCCCACGGACCTATTTCCTCATCGAACATATCAGCTACAAGACTGGGCTGTTTGTACTCAAAATTATGGGCTGCTAGACTAAGCCCATATAATTGAGCATACTGTTTATCCAACCTTGCTTCTGGATCGAGTATCTTAACTTGTCCCCCCCTTAACTGACAAGAGACGGCGATCTCAACCGCTAGGGCGGTTTTACCCACCCCAGTCGGTCCGTGTATTTCCATTATGATTCCCGCGGGGATGCCTCCATAATCAAGGCGCCCCCCGGAGATAGCAAGATCGAGAAGCGTTGATCCAGACGAAATGATATTGTCCCATTTTGCCTCTAGATTAAGAGGCATTCCTTCGGGTTCCCTATCCAATTCGTCTTCGACCTGGCGTGCTATATGTCGGCCCCTTCTTACTTCAGTTTTTGGGTCTTCACCATTAAACACCACTTGCTCTACCTCTTCTTGGTTCTTGTTGCTCCTTTGCTGGTTCTTTCTGTTGTTGTTTTGCCAGTTGTCTAAGACGCCGCTTTTCATTATAGCAGGGGTCCCATTGATCGCAGTTATCACAAAGTTCGGGTTTACGATCAATGTCAACACCGAATTTTGCCCCAGCAGGACAACCACTTGTAGTAGGAGCAGTCTCGGGAGTGGCCTCGGCAGCAGGCTCGGCAGCCGGCTGAGTAACGGGCTCGGCAGCGGTAGATGCTTCTTGCTGGGGTTCTTTAAAAGGGATGTCATCCTCTATCTTGGAAGGGGTCTGCTCTTTAGGAGGCTGCTCTTTTTCTGGGACAACGTAAGCAGCACCGGAAACCTCTGTTGCAGCAGCGGGTTCTCCTGCTGGGAAGTCCTCCCTCGCCCTTTGGGCGTCAGCAACAGGATCGGTAGCGGTATCTACCTTTGCGTGTTCGACCTCCCTGGTCTCCATCTTAACTCCAGGTGCTGTCATGGGCATTGCCATTCCCTCTACATAATCTTCATCAAAGAAGGCTTTCCATAGTTCTGGGTAAGTAGGCCACTTAACTAATGTGTCTAAAGCCCATGCTTGATCTAAGACAAGTTGTGGAATGTTCTGCTGCCTGTCCATGAATTGATGAGCCAGAAATTCTGTGTTTTTCATCCCTTTTCTGGTGAACCTTATAGTCTTACCCTTTTTAGAGTGGGAAAACGGAAGCAGGCCACCACCTCTTGGTAGTCGAGCAAGTTCAATGACCGTCTTCTCAAAGAACCAATGAGCTATTTCCCATACTTGCACTCCCAGTCCTTCTTCCCTAATATCGTCGTGTATCCAAACATTGTAGATGCAACGGCGGCTTGGATTCAATGACTTTATTAATGTTTTGTGTGCTTCCGCTCTTTCTGGAGGTACATCCATAGCAACAAGGTACTTCTGAAACTCACAAATTGGACAAGGTCCTATGGGAGTGCCATCCAATCGCTGTGTACGCAGTGGGCATATCCAGTTGTCCTCTCTGGCCCCAATGTTTCTATGTGCCCACAAATCTAAGTTGTATGAGATTTGTTTTTCATTACGTTGTGGATGGTAGGGGCCCGCTAAGAAAGGAACAAGATCAAGATAATGCTCACCTTCTTTTACCTTCCACTCTTTAAAACCAGCGGGAAGGGGGGCAACCCAAATCTTGCCAAACTTCCCCGACTTGTCCCTATCGTCATAACTCTGTTGAGTTTGACCCGCTAAATCTTTATCCATTTGTTCGTCTGTTGCTTCCCGAACACCAGAGCGCATCGCCATCTCTTACCCTCCCTCTGGACGCCGTCCACTTAGCTTTATGGTCGGATCGTCTGCCATTTCATCACACATTCTTTGGGCATTCATTGCCATAAGTTTATCCGTAACCTGCTTAGGCACACCTCCCTCCGCAATATAGTTCATTCTGTGGAGATCAACCAAGGCTTCGAGAGCCTTTCTTCGATGGAGCATTGAATCCTTGGCGATCTCCATCAATCTGGCGTGATAGTCTGCGTCTATGTACGTGTTGTCGGCTTCGATAAATAGTGGATCGAGGCGGATGATACTATCAAGGAATGAAACTGTGGGGGCTTTATCTTCATTCCAGTCGTGAAGCGTAGGATTTTTATTGACAGCTTTGACGATTCTAGCTTTAACCCTTTTTCTCTTAGCGTAAGCGCGTTTTGCCGCTCTAACTGCATTTGCCCATTCCTTTCCCCATCTATTATAAACCTTAGCTTGGCGGCTCCATTCATAATCGAGATTGTACGTATCTATGTTTTCATCGGATTTGAAATCAAGCGAGTCGCTGTCTGTCATTATCATAACGCTTTTGATTGTCAAGCGAAATCTAGAGCTTACATGCCTTGTAACAAGACCATACTAAACCGGCTCTTCCCACGTACATATAAGAATCAAAGAAGAGTCCGATCATTTGAATTACTCGTGGTGCATCGCTACCCAGGGCTACTTTAGACATGTATTTTAGAATGCTGTAGCGTACTTTTTCGGGCTCCTCTGCTGCTTCGGGCATCTTTAACAGGATGTTTCTGACTTGCTCCCATTTGCCCTCTTGGTTAAGAAGTAATGTCTGGCAAAGTTCAAGGATTCCCTCCTCATCAACAGTGTCCCGGTACAATACAGACATGGCAGTTGTTTCATCAATCAATTCAATGACCTTGTCTAAATACATCAAGGCGCGTCGGGGACTACCATCAGCAACTTCACTAATTTTAGTCAGCACTTGTGGTGGGTAGTCTGGGATTCCCTCTTTCTCACACACTTCTAACAGTAGGCGCCGAATCAAATGCAGTGACAGCTTTCCCACTTTATACCGTTGGCATCGTTGATCGAAAGTATCAAGCAGTTTCTCGGGGTTAGTTGTGCAGAGAGTAAAGAATGCCGATTTTGGTGGTTCTTCAAGCAACTTCAAGAGTGCGTTTTGTGCCTCATTTGTCAGCTTGTGGCATTCATCAAGTAGGTAGAATTTGAATCTGCCTCCTGACATAGGAGCTAGTCGGCTTTCTACATCTAGGTTTCGTATCGTGTCGATGCCCCTAGTGTTTGCCGTATTGTATTCTTCGATGTTGCCTGGGTGTACTTCGAGCACAGAGGCAACTATCCTAGCAAGAGTGGTCTTGCCACACCCCGCGGGCCCTGTGAATAACAATGCTTGTGGACGATCTTGTCCTGCCAGTCTGATTTTAAGAGTTTCTACGGTTTCATCATTGCCGTAAAACTCATCAAAGGTCGCCGGTCTGTATTTCGTGTGTAACGGCATCTAAATACTCCCTCCAGTTGGCTTGCATCATTTGTTGATAATGAAACTTATTTCCCAGAGCCTCTTGTATTGTCGTTGTCCTCTCTGAAAAGGCATTTACTTTTCCGTTGTATATGTAAATATACATTGGTTCTACGCTGCGCCCACAAACAAAGTTGATGCCTTTATTGTTTATACACCATTTACCAGAACACTTCTTTGCAGGATCATCCTTATTTGGTTCGGGTAAAATTAACTGCCAACAGAATAGTTTTTGAAGCTGGCTTCCTGTTAATACATATCTAGGGGCTTTTGATGGAACATGTATAAAACCAAAAATAGGAGACGTTTCATGGTATAACCATATAAGTGAGGTAGCCATACCTGAATTTAACTTACGCTTGTATTCCCGGACAATTTGGTCACAGACGGGGCAAATAGAACCTTTCTTGATTTGCTCAGGCTCAAATATCCACCGTCTTGTATATCTTACCGAATCAGTGTCTTCGATGTAATCATCAATCATGCTGCCAATTTTATTTCCTCTTTCTCATACCAACTACCATCAATCGGAGCAATCTCGGGTTCGATTGTTAATGGAACGTTGATCCATGGAAAGACGTTCCTAATCTTCTCACACATAATGTACTGGCACAAATCAAGTAGGAACTCCTGCTCTGACGGGTGCATGTCAAATACGATTGAGTCATGGACCTGTCCGATAATTTGTGATAGTGTCTTCCTTCTCTTGAGTATTTTGTTTATCTCTATGAGGCTCCAAAGCAGTAAGTGAAAAGCGGTACCTTGGCAGCGGTAGTTAATGACATCGTTGAATGACATATAGCCAGAGCAACGAAATCCCGTGAGCATTTCAACATAACCATTTTGTAAGTAGAAATTTTGGGTTTCTTGTTGCCATTTTCTAAAGACATGGAAGCGTTCCCAAAAGTGTTTCTCCTCTTCCCTTACATGTGCCTCAAACTGCTCATAAGTGTTGATGCCCTTGTTTGCTAAGTGGCGACGTACTGTTATTCCTTCAGACGTAGTGATTCCTGCTATTACAACCTCATTCCATAGACTTTTTGCACAAGACCGCCAATAACTGCCGTAAAGCTCGGGGAAAACAAAGTCATTCTTGGCAAAAAAGCGAATGGTTTTTGTTGCCTGTAGGCTATCCAGTAGAAATAGAAGCATTGCTTGGTCTCTGTGCATGTCGGTTGCTGGGTCACCTATATACTCCATCAATACGGGGTCTTTTGAGTAGAAAGCGGCTGAGCAGACTTCAATACCTCCATAATCAACTTCCAAGATTTGATGACGGCGCCGAGCTTTTAATCCCCGACGTACGGACTTCTTAGATGCTTCGTCACGTACAGGGATATTCTGAAAAGATGGGTTTGATGCACTTCCCCGAAATGTCACCGGTATGTGCAAATTAAAGAAGGGATGCATGATGCCATCGACTGATTCCCTCATAAAGTTGGCAAGATACGTGTCCCTTATCTTTAGGGTCTGTCGTCTTACCACCAGCTTTCTAGCAAAATCTGAATCGAGTTGTTCAATGGTGGCCTGACTGAGTGATAGGCTTCCCTTTGGAAATCTATCACTCTTTTCTGTGCGCGTTTCAGGTAGTTTCAGCACTTCATAAAACAGGGCTTTCAGGTCATTTTGGCCATTCAGGTCGAGTGGCCTGCCATAGCGCCGTTGAAATGCCATGCCTTCCTGTCCTAGCAGCAGTTCTTTGTCTAGTTCCAGCACCTTTGCTGTTAATCGTTTGCCTTCCTCATTATAGTAGGTTTCGTCTACATGCATCCCGTTTTCTTCGGCATCTGCAAGTGCCTTTAATCCTTCTGTGAAAAACACACTCGCTTTTCCCAAGCATGGGATTGCTTCAAACGTTTCTTGTTGGCGTAAATGCAGGCGTCCTGCGAGGAATGAGTCAAGTCCACAATAAAGAAGGAGTTTGCTGAGAGGAGCATCATGTATCCGGTTAAAAGCATTTCCCCCCTTCGTAGTGGATTTTGTGTACTTGAGCATTTCTGAATCGTAACCGTAAATGCCCCAATGCATAAATACTTGTTCTTTGAGAGAGGAGAAACGTGCCCGGTTGTCACAGATATGGGAGTTAACCTGGGTACAGGCTATCTCGTTTGTGGGTTCTGCTCCAAATATGTTACGTGACCATGATTTCTCAAACTTGAGGTTGTGTGAGGTAATTCCGATGTCGGGGTCTTCTAGTATGGCAACTAAGTGTCCGATGATCTCTTGTTGGTCCTCAATAGCAAAGTGTCCCAAGTATTGTATTGGAAAAGCGTAGGACATATCATCTTCTGGCATATAGATTGAAGCGCAGGCTATTTGGTGTCCTTTGCGATGGGGCTTGAGACCAGTTGTCTCGTAATCATGCATAATCCATTTGGGCTTGCGTTCCTTAATCTCCACGAGTTTCGAGACAATATCATCTGCGTTGTATATGACTTGGACGTGTTGTTCGTGTTCAAAACGTGTGTAATGAGGCCTATTGAGACAAGAAATAGCGAAAGACAGATCGCGGTCGAATGTGGTATGTAGGTTTTCATCCCGCTCAAAACGCATTGGATATGAGGGGTGAAATTGGGGAATTACCCAAGCATCATAGTCTAGATCAGGGATGCAGAGTCCTCTCCATCTACTTATCGACTTGTCTTTGAATCGCCCCATTAACCATTGCTCAACTGCTTTACCTCCCAAAAGCCAGATAAATTGAGGCTTCAAGTCTTTGATTGCTTGGTCAACCATAGGCTTGCAGCATAGCAATTCATTAGAGCTGGGCTTTCTGTTATCCGGTGGCCTACAGTTGATAGCATTTATTCTGTAACAATCCCGGTCGAGATCAATACCATGTGCTGCTAACTTGTTTCGATAGAATGTTCCAGCGTCTCCGACAAGTTGGGTTCCTTGTTTGTCTTCCTCAGCACCCGGTCCTTCTGCAATAGCTAAGATGCCTTTTTTGCCCTGACCTGATGCTTTCATCTTTGGACTTTTGCATGTCTTCCAAAGACCACAAGCATCACAATCAGGAGTGCCAGGAGCAAACGAAGACTTGGGCTTTACACCTATTGAAATCTCGTCCAACTCCTTATCACTAAAGAAACCCTCTTGCAGCATTATTGGTCCTCTACCGAACGCGCTACAATATGGATAAACTTTCCATCCTCACGGGAGAACAGAATCCGGTCTCTACCAACAGTGGCGGTCGTAGACTTCTCCAAGATGTCGCCCAAGAATATTGGGTTTATCATAAACTTTATATCCGGTGTGTTTTGCTCCAGCAGAACCCTTTGATTGAGGGAACCCCTTGCTCCTGATGCATTCACAAAGAGAGTTGTCCCAGATATGGAGATTGTGACAGACCGAACGCTTCTCTCTTGTTTGACTAGGGGCATAGCACACTTCAAGGCTTCAAGGAGAGGAGCACTAGGTAGTTCAACTGTCTGCCCTTCGATATTGAAGAACTCTGAGATGTCTAGGAATTTGCCCGTCATCATACTGGTTGAAAATATGGCATCGTCTTCTGTTCTAAAGTGGACTCTACCATCAACGGGAACGCTGTACTCAGTGACCGGGTAGTTGACGAGTTCTTTCGTTGCTGTTCGGGGCAACAACATAGGGTCGTCAACAAATGCCGCTTGATCTGAGAACGTGAACTTACTTGCCCTCTTGTTGTCACATGATAGGGCAACATCCATTTCACACCGAACACAGAAGAAGTTACTTGTCGCGTTCGGTGAGGTTGAGAATTGACAAAGACGTACACCCTCAACAAAATCCTCTGGCAATGGATACCATTTAACGTCTGTGAGTTCGAGGATTTCCATGAGCTTGTCTAAGTCATAGTCTCCTTTTATGGGAATCTTTGCGTTCACGTTGTCGGCTTCGATTATAAGGTGTTCGTTTTCAAGCCGCATGTCGGCAGGCATTGGTCCAATCGCTGAAATGGCAGCGAAAAAAGGGTCTGCTAAAACCGAACAAGCGAAATCTGTTTCAAATGGTGCTGAGATCAATATTGCCTTGTCTGTTGTGATAACCCGGTCTCCGGTGAAGACGAAATGAGCGAGATTCAATGCGGTCTCTACATCGACTCCCTCTTTCTTCTGGAGACCGGGTTTAACGTCAGACAAAACCTTCAGTAGTTTCTTTGCCTCAAATGGTGTTGACATTCTATCCTCCCACTTCAGCTAATTCATATACATGAATGATGGTGTCTCCTCCATGTAATTTGACAGTGCCCATGTGCTCTATCTCTGTCCAATCTGGAAGATAATCTCCTGTGTTCAGGGACGAAAAGATCCGCGTTTCAGTATCCTTTCTGTCATCAAACACTTCCACCCACAGACAAATTTTGCCTCGTTGTTCGTCAATGTGTAGGATTTGACTATTTATAGGCATATTGACTTTTGAAATGCCGGGTACTTTGTCCAACGTGTACTTCAACAGCCTCTTTGGTTCAATATGTCTTTTCATTGTGGTTTCCTCACCACCACGCAGTATTCGTGGCGCTTTGCAAATATCTTGGTCTCCATTATCTTTTGCAGGAAGCACTCGCCAAGAGAGCTTCCTAAGTCTACAATGTAAATGTTCCAAGGCATAAATCCCGCCTGTTCTAACAAACGAAATACATCAATGTGGTAGGGATAAAATATTCCCTTCCTTCTGAAATCGTTTATAAACCAACAGCAGAAAGCGCCGGGCTTGAGCACCCGATAATTTTCATTCATATGGTCTAACAAGTGCATCAAGAAACTCTTATAGGTTTTGCAGTTCCCAAGTTGTTCAGCCTCATCGCCGTAATATTCAACGTCCCAATATGGAGGACTTGTAATTGTGAAATCTGCTAAACTGTCACCGAATGGTACATTATTCGATGAGCCTACAAACAGCCTTATCTCACATGGGTTCCGCTCTTGAAAAGGACTGTCTTTATATTGTCCTGTCATCAAGTAGTCAGCGAGTACCCTATTGTGTGTCATAAACTCTATGCATACATCAACACCCCAATAATTACGCCACGCTTCAAAGCATAACTGCATACGGCTGTTGTGCCCCGCAAAAGGGTCATAAATTATGTCACCTCTCTCGGAGAGAACCTCTATGACAATTCTGCCTATATTGTGGGGAAAGGTGGATAAGGCTCCCTTCTTGACACCACTGCCACTTATATGGAAGTTGTGCTCTTTCAAGAAAGCAGTTGGATCGGAGAAGTCTTTTGAAGTAGGAGTAAATGTTTCGGTGTAACTTCTACCATGTTCAGATATAACTGGGTCTTCAATATCCATCCTTCTGTCGTATCTGAGAATGGATGAAGGGATTTGTCCAAACCGCAACAAGAACTCTTCTCTGATCGCCCGAGACTTTTTCAGGCTCTCAACGTTCTTGCCTTTTGCGGCCAAGTCTATCTCTTCTGGTCGGAGAGTCCCCGAAGGGACTCTCCGTGTTGGACGAGAAGGCATGTTAGGCCGCCTCTTTTACCTTCGCCTTCGCTTCGTCTTCCTTCTTCTTTTTTGCAGCAGCGGCGGCAGCGGCGACCTCTTTCTTCTTCGCTTCGTCTTCGGCAACCATCTTTGCTACAGCAGCGGCGCTCGGGCCCCCGAATTCCTCAGAGACAAACAACTTCTGCCCAGCTTTCTGGGCCATGCCCTTTGCTGCAAGACGGTTGAATGCTTCATAGTAAGTTGTTCCCGTTGGATTCCACTTTGCCCGACGTACATCTTGCATCGAGATTCCGTTGACACCTCCAGCGAGTAACAACTTGCCGAATTCGTTGCCTTTGCCTCCGACGCGGAAACCGAACTTATCCCTGGGAACGGGCTCTTTCTTTGGAGCAGCCTTCTTCGGAGTTTTCTTTGGCACTTGCTTTTTGGCAGCTTGCACGGCTACCTTACAAGCCTCGTAGTCCTCGGGATATCCTTCAAGACACTGCTTGCACTCTTGAGCGTCGGCATCCCATGCTTTCTTAAAGCATTCAGGTTTCTTGTCCTTGTCATCCTCGGTTGCAGCTTGTGTGTCCTCAGTCATCTTCTGTTCACCTCCTTCCGCTTGTAGATTTTCGCCCCCCTTGTTGCCGGTAACGAGATTGTAAAAATCCGCAACTTCGTTGGGCAGTTGATCTAGTTTGTCTTTGGGGATTGATTCGACCCCATTAACAAACGATTTAATAAGACTGTCAGGTGTTGCTTTGACAATCTTAATGGTATCTGTAGTTGCCAGTTGTGAAGCGTTCAATGCTTTGACCGCCTTCCGAATGTCCTTGATGTCGTGATTAATAGCTTCCGCCATTGTTTGTTTCCTCCTTCATACTGTATTGGGTTGTAGGGCTTTCCTAATACGTTTGGGAACATAACACACCATTTTCCTCTTGTCAAGCAAAAACTTTTGATTTTACTGTGTTTTTTCACCACCTTTCGTGCTTTCTTGGTCTTGGTTTTCCATCTTCTATTTCTTAGTGGTTTTTGAGTCGTCTTTCTCTCGCACCGTTACAATGTGGCTATCTAAGTGCACTTGCCCGTGCTTCAAAGATTGAAGTACCATGACCTGCCTGTTAGCAGAAAAGTCCTCATGTCTATGAGCAGCAATGCCTACTCTCATAATACCCCTATCTTTTTCCCACGGAACTTGGTTCAGAGTTAGCATACAATCAACGTGGGCAATCTTTCTGATGTCCTCGCTTGTATGTGTTTGCCGAACGGATAGTTTTTCGATGCTGTCTCGGTTTGATTGTGTTCCAGTGACGACTAAACAGTGTCGGATTGCTGCCATTTGACCTAGAGTTTTCCACGTATCATCAATTCCCTCCCGTCCTCTAATTTTCATATCCTCGGGAGCTAATATGTCCGCATAATCAATGACAATGACATCGGGAATAAAACCCTCTTGATCTTCAAGCAAGTGTAGGTCCCTTTCGATAGCAGCCGTATTTGCTGAGAACTTTGGGTACGCTTTTATCCTAAGATGGTCTCCATATGTAAAAACAAATGCCTTCATCATATCAAGGACATTATAATAGTCCACGGGATTTCTTTTCTCGCCCACATGTAAAACCGCTTCTGAATAGTCTTTTCTCCTTGCTCGGTCAGTACGGCAGTATTCACACAGTTTATAGCCTTCTGGTACAACTCCTATATCTGGCAAAAGGCCGTTACCATCTAACAGCTTGATAAAATTAGTTCGACATGGTAATAAGCAAGAGCCATCCTGGTTCTTTTTACAATCTAAGTATGGGTATATTGTCCGTTCATCGGTAAGTCCAGATGCGGCGATACGTAAGAAAATCCTCTTGTTTATGTTCTTGTGCTTCATTTCTAAGGAGATAAAGACTACCCTTAACCCAAGTGCCACTGCTTGTAATGCGATTTCTTGGAGCCACCATGTCTTGCCTCTTTTCATGGGTCCCATCACTCCAATAAACCAATCACGCTCAAAGCCACCTACCAAATCTCCCAATGCTCCGGGGAACGTAAATATTGCTTCGTCGGAATCATCAAAGACGGAATAAATATTTTGTGGTGTAAAGGGATTTGACCATCCCGCCTCAACTCTTGCGAGTCGGCTATACCGGTCAACTTGTTTGATAACTGATGTCTCGGCTTTAGCAACGTCACCACGTGAGAGGTGTACATTGATGTTCTCCGAGATAATATGCAATTCCCGTCTCTTAAAATAACCAATCGCTTGGTCAACTGCATAGTCTGTATTGAATGGGGCACCGTGTTCATATTGCTTTGATATTCTCAATAGAAGGGTAGCGATAATATCTCGGTCTTCAAATTGGATATTCTCTTGGTCTACCTCAAATATATCCTGTATGATTTTGCCCGGTGATTTCTTGTAAGTGGCAAAATAATCCAAGCACCATTGCATGACCATCCGTGCATAATCGTTTACAAAATAGCTCGGGTTGTACAGACTCGCCACTGTTTTGAGGAAGTCCGTAGAAACTATGGCCCCAGTCAGGACGCGCTTCTCTGACTCTGTATCTACCTCCCTGCGTAATATCATTACCTAATATCTCCAATTCGGAGCGTCCTCTGCTGTTAGCATTCCCTCTCTAACAAAGAAGGCAGGTATTCTACTTTGGAAGTTAGTGTCAGATGAAAATACTCCGGGAAACCAATACTTCTTATCAACTCCCTCTACAGAGGCTTTGAATACAACATGGGCTTTTTCTTCATCCGTCATTTGTATAATGAAAGGAGGCAGCCGCCACTGATTGTCCTTCAGAAATAAGTAATAGCGATCTGCCGCAGTTATGAACTTGTTTAGGTCACTGATTGTTGGATCGTACTCAACTCCACCCAATACTACTTTTCTGTATATCTCAATTAAGGCTTGAACAAATCTAGGGTGCTTGTTCTTTTTAAATCCTTCTCGCATACCACTCTTAGTGATTGGATTATCAGTGATATATAAGAATCGGCTACACATATACTTTGATGTTGGAATCCGCTGATGGAAGAAATCACCTAGGCTTAGATTCCTTAGGGGTCTTTTGAACTTAATTCCATAGGGGCAATAACTTGGATTCAATGCTTGTTTTGCGTGATCTATAATCCGAGCAAATATAAACTCTTTACTTGGAGGGTCGTCCTTAAATAATTCGTGTTGATTTATGGCATAATGTTTGTGGGTCAACACTTTCTTTATTGATGTAACCATCCATCTGTGTGCATCCGACCCGGGCTGTGATCGACGCAACCTATCTCCATTTATTTCAATCGCTTCCCAGTAATCTATTATTTCCTGAACAGCTTTAGGCACCCTTATAGGAGGCAACGGTCGGTATGTTCTGGGCAGATGACAATTATCAACCTCCTCCTGTTTTTGAATTATATCCGCTTTGCTCCTACAAGGCCTCATTTAACCCTCTAAACACGTCCAGCTTTTTAGCTGGACGTAATAGGATATAACTACGTAGTAGTTATATCCTCTAGAACTAACATTGAAACAATGTTAGTTTTAATTAATTTTAATTCCAACGCGCGTGTGCTTGTGCGCACGTATAAACTGTTGAAATTGTTAGCCAAAAAGGTCTCTCCTTAATTCTGCAACCTCATCGTTGCTTAGGTCACAGGGGTCTCCTTCAGTGAGTTCTAGAATTTCAACGCTCGGAATTATGTTTGAAACTTTATGGGCCACTCGTTCTGCTTTGCCGGTAGCATCTTCATCCAACATGATGAAAACCCTGTTTAATCCCCTCAATAAAGACAGTTGTTCTGGCCTAATGGAAGACGTAAACATACATACTGCTCCATCTCCGAGTCTCCATGTATCGAGTGCACCCTCAACCAGGATTGCCGTATCATAGTCCCTCAAGTTATCAATAGGATATAAGCAATGTTTCACAGGGACCAGGGACTGCTCTACAGGACAATCTTTATAAGGCAGGTCAGACTTATTGGTAACATCTCTGCCAGTAAATGCCACCACCTTTCTGTTCATCTTAATAGGGATGATGATTCGATGTTTGAAGTCACCAGCAGGCCCGCAAGCATACAGATCATACTTGCGAATTACATGGGCTGGATCAAAATTGCGGGATTTGATGTAATCGCTGTATTTCTGTGGTATAGCTTTCTCTGCTTCAAATGGAAGAACGAAACCCTCAGCACCTTTAGCGATCTTTGGCATTTCCCGTCTGTACTGGGCGGCAGAGTAATCTTGCCACTTTTCGATGATCGTTTCTGCTTGTTGCCATGAACAGTTCTCAATTTCTTGAACCAGGATTGTGACTGGCCCCCGCCTATCACAGCGCCAACAGTTCATGTAATTGTCGATTTCTCTTATACCAAGATGGTAGGAAGGATCAGGTGAGGGGCAGAAGGGACATGATACTCCCACCCAACCTCTGGATACGTTTTTGCCGGGGGGAGACCAGTCGATGCCTTTGTTATCAAGGTAAGCCGTTAAATTGAAAAGGTCAACGGACAACTATTCCTCCCTCCGTGGCCGATGGTAAGAAAAGACTTGTCAGACATATCTTGCCAAGTTCTGCCTGTCAAGAACTAATTTGTTTTCCTATGTATTATTTTTGTTGGGATATAACGTGAGGCAAAAAGTCGTTGCCTCCTAGGTTGGAGAATAGATGTAGGTGGTTTTCGTTGCCTTTTATTGGGTCACCTTTACGTGGGAGTAAAAGTAAAGCCCTTTTGTTTTCACCAATAAAAACAGACTTGATCTCGTTCAATTCATAAGGGCTTAGAGGCTTTCCGGCTTTAAATGTCGTTATGTGTCGCCACCATTGGCCGTTGTGTAGTTCGTCAGTGACGATGACTGATAATACGGCTCCTCTCGTTTTTCGGTACTTTCTTTCTGTTTTAGAATCAGTATCTTGTGGTGTCCAAAAGAAAGGCAAATCAAAGTCATTGATTATCTCCGGCTTCCTCACTTCAACCATTTTGCCTCCTTATTTGTGTGGAGACAAAGGGCCGAGAAAGGGGCGGTCTGTCACTGTACTACTGGACGACCACTGACCTAACCAGGACCCCCGTCTCCATCCGTAAACTTTTTTGCCTTTTAGTCTTGACTAATTTTATTCAGATGGTTGTTCTCCCTTGAAGCAGATGATACCCAAGACTTTATCTACAATATTACACCAAGTCTCTTTGATTTCGTTTTTAATGTCGGTCTCTATTTGGTCCCATTCTTGGCCAATCCCTCGACGATCCGAGAGATCGTCTACTATTTTATCCACAATGATCTCTGCCGTTTTACTCACTAGGTGTCCCCTTCTTTCAATCAGATGGTTGTTCGCTGTCCTCGTCCTTGGGTGTTTCTCCCAACTTAGCAAAGAGTTCCCTAGTCATCTTGTAAGCGGTTTCAATGAGAAACGTGGCTGCATCCGCCGCTATCCTGTCTGCTGATCCAGGAAGGAAGTTACCGGATATTTGCTGTGCCATTGTGATTCCTCTTTTGTAACAAGACTTGGTCTTATTTGCAAATTCCGTTTCGTGGCGTTTCCAACACTTCGATCCGCACAGAAGTTCCAAACTCTTATTCCACTCTTTTATATGAAAACGACAGGGTTTATTCACTTTGTCTAGGATTTCGGCGTTCACCAGGTCCTTAACAACAGAGCGGCGACTTATCCAGTGTTTTTCTTCTACTGAACCGGGTTCGGGCACTCCATCTATGAGGAGGCCAGTAATCTTTGAGAACTCCTCCCAAGTAATTATGCCATTTGGCTCTACTCTTTCCAGAAGATCAATTGCCGATTTGCTTATGTCCAATTCCGCGACTGGCTTTACTTCCATTATACTCCTCCTTTCTGCCTTCAAAGAATCCTGCTACAATTAGCAGTTGTTTTAGGCGCTCTAAGAAAATCTCAGCGTGGACCTCGAAAAGTAGGGTCATGTACTTGTTTAACCGAATGACCTTCATTTTCTTTATTAACTTCAACGAGTTGTACAAGTCGGTGTCGGCCCTTCTCAAAGAAAGGTCAAACTTCTTTAGCGACTCTTGGAGATCACCAATGTCTTTCTCCCTCTTCCCCACTTTCAAACGTTTGTTGTTCCAACTCCGGGCTCGTTTGGGAATGTCTCTTGCGCTGAATTCCTTGGCCGTTAAGTGTCGGGCAAGATTTATATGCAGGTTTCTTGGAATTTTCAAGTCCCTTACAGCATTAACAAAACCCCTGGCTTGTCGAGTCGTGGGGAACAACTTGTAGGCATCAACGTCAACAAACTCAGCCAGTTCCTCGTTTTGTTTCTTCTTGGCTTCGTCCCTAAGCCTAGCCTCTTCTTTCTCCTGGGCGTCTTCCCTGAACTTTCTTCCTTTCTCCCGGGCTATGCGCTTTGCCTCAAGTTCCTTTCTCTTGGCCTCTTTGTCCTTTGACCGTTTGAGTTCTTCGTCCTCTTGTTTTCTTCGTCTATCCTCATCCATTTTTTGATGATTTGCCTCTGTTTCTTGTTTCTTCTTAGCCTCGGCCCTTCGTTCTGCTTCTTTCTTCCTTAACTCCTCGGCTTTCTTCTCCGCTTTGATCTCCCCGTCAAGAACAGATAAGGCACTTTGGATGTGGTGTGGTCTGTAACCTTCTCCAAGAAACTTGAAGATCGTTTCACGTCCAACGCCTGAGTTTTTGGCCTTCTTAAAGTCTCCCTTGACCCCGGTAAATAATACTCTGACGCTCTCATCAGAGTATTTGTGAAATTCCTGGTAGGAATCATACTTTGCCAAGACCTTGTTCAAGTGAATCCTTACTGATCGCACGGTTTCAAGCACAAGGTTTGGAGACTGCCCCCACGCATAATTCTCCCTTGCCATCATGTCTAACATGATGGTATCAGAGAGATTCTTCACGGGAATGTCTATCTCGCCAATCTTGAGCCTTCTCAGTGCTTCAAGACGGTGATGACCGTACGCGAGTTGGTAATAACCATTGTCGCTCGGTCTCACAACGATGTTATCCCAAAAGTCTGTAGCTCTTATGGATATCATCAACCGATTGACTTTGTCCTCAATGAGAGGCAGCCGAGACATGATCCTATGAGGATTGTTTTGTATGGAACTTACCTTGACTATCATTGTATCACCTCCTTTCGTGGTTAGATTGTAGACTCTGACGTTTTCATCAGAGTCTATAAGTTGTTATTTCAATAGTTTATGATTTACTGCTGACGTTTTCATCAGCAGTGACTTCCTTGTGTGTGGTTACCGAGAAATACTGGGTGTTTTCTCAACGCACGTGGGTTTGTGGTGGGTCTGCCTGAAGTGTACTGCGGTACCACCCCACGCCCAGCATTCTCGGTAACCAGTTGTGTGTGCCCCAGAACACATCTGCCACGGCATCCCCTGGACTTCCGGAAACACAAGCGCGTATTTATCTGCAACAACCAGGGGGGTACCATTGATTATGCCTGGGGCACATATCCCGCCATCAATCACCTCCTTTCCTCCTCATCGTCTTGCCTTCATCAACTCCACGTCTCCACACCAACTCCATCGCTCCAATGGACTCCATGATCGGCTTGAACATCTTGTAGATCAGTCCAGAGGACATCGCACTTGCTCCACATAACACATCCTTGGTCGCCTTCGGAACTCCCGGACTTCTCCTAACATAGTCCCGGACGGCCATCTGAATGTGGTTCAGGGACAGCGCACCCGATAGCAAGTCCTCAACTAGCTGGTCAAACCTGTTCATGGCGTTCTCCCTTCGTGGCTAGATTTGCACTTCTTGAGCCGTGACGCCCTGCCCGTCGGCGAGACCCCAGGTAATAATCAATACAACCTGGGTCGGGCAGGCGTCACTACTTTTCATCCTACATCCAATCGTTATCCATGTAGAGAGTTATCCTCTCTCCAAAATGACTTATAAAGTAGTAATTTGAGGGGTCAAAGAAGTCCACGATAATCGCTTTGTCTTTGTCTTTGGTTCTTGTCAGTCCCCGACCAACTGCTTGAAGTGTGCTGATCTCTGACTTACCACCAGCAGCATTTATGATAACATCAAGGGAGGGGATATTTACCCCTTCTTTCCAAACTGCTGAACATATGACACACTTGGTATCTTTCCGATCAAGGGCAAACTTCGCTTGACGGCGGATGTCGTCCGGAGTCTCTCCATATATCAATGATGTTCCTGGGGGTGCAAGTGAATGTAATGTTTCTCCATGTGCCACGTAACGTACAATAATGAGTACGGATTTCCCTTGATTTATATACTCCTTTGCACAGTCTATGATTAAGCGATTTCGTTCGGGATTATTGACGATTCCCCTCTTGTAAGCATCGGCCCAATTTTTGATCTCTTTTATCGTATAATTCAAGGTTGTTCTGAGTAAGCGCACTTTTGGTTTGGCAAGTATCTCTAACTGATATCCTGCTTTATATCCAACTTTTCCTATAATTGGACCGATAAATGCTTCTAGGGCATAAGCGTTTTCGGTCTTTTGCTTAATAGGGGGAGGCGTTGCTGTCACCCCTATTTTATATTCAGCGTAAACTGCACTGAGTATGGAGGCATATGTTCCCTTGAACTTTGATACGTGGTGTGCTTCGTCTACAAGGATTATATTATAGTCGGCAATAATTTTTGGACCAGAGGCTAAAATAACTCCCTTTTCTAAGTATTTTATGAAAGACTGAATGGTTGCAATGTGTATCCTTTCTCCAGGAAATGGGGTTTTGCCCGCTCCAAAGATTGTCCAATCTTCATAACCAAAACTTTTGAGTTCGTCCGCAGTTTGAAAGATTACGTCCTTAGAGTGACACAAGAAAAGAACCCTTGCGGTTGGCATCATTGATAATATGCCGAGCATAACTATTGTCTTTCCTGTTCTCATGGGAGCAACAAGCACTCCTCTCTTGTGTTCAATGGCTTTGTGTATAAGATGTAATTGGTCGGGCCTGAACTTGATGCCGTGAAGTCTTGGGTTTTTATTCACCTCTATTTTAGGATGTGGATCTTCTATTGTTTCTAATGATATACCCCTTTTATCACAGAACTGCTTTACGCGGGGAATGAGCCCAGAGTAAAATCTTCTCCCTCTACCTGTCCGCACAAGCAAGTTCTTGGCGTATTCGACTCTTTCTTTGTGGAAACGTCCTTGCTTCCAGTATGCTGCTTTAAATTGTAGGCACTCCTCTATATGGAGGGCGTCTGCGTGGTCTACCCGAGCCCATATAGAATCGTGACGGATTGTGACATGCTTGGTGATCCCGATCTGCATCATACTCTCCTAACTGGTCGTTCCATCCTTATTGGTCTTCCCACCCTTGCTGCGGGAATCGTGGGAGTTTTTCTTCCCACAGATGATCGAAAGCATTCCATAACTTCGTCACTTTGAGAACACCAGCATCCTGCACTGAGGCAGATGCCCATAGGCCGCCAGTTGTTGTTGGTGTCACAAAAGAAGTACCTCGTAATCTTGAACTCGATACACGCTGTCCTCCCTGGTTCTACCCAATTAGTAATATTCCTACAAAATCTTACATGGACTTTTGAGTTCGATTGTCTTTCATCTTTCAAATAGGTCATTCGGGCTGTCGTTTTATGGTAATGGCTACAGTATCTACATGTATTGGACATAACCATCTCCTTCGGAATTTGTCTCTCTTTATAATGTAATCAACACGCTCCCCACTTCATAGAAGTTGAGCAGAGCGCGGCATCCTTGTTTTGCTCAATGCAGATAGAGCATTCCGGAGGATAACGGGTGAGTTCGTATTTCAGCATGTTTGTCAGAATAGTGGACATTGCCGGTAACCCTTTCGAGGTTCTCTCTGAAATCCCAGAGATTACCTTTAGGCTACAGTTTCCATACTTCTTGCGGAGTTTCTGTCTCCACGCTTCAATTCCTAGTAGAAATGTTTTGTGGAGAACCCGAGTTATAAACTCCTTGAACTCCTCAGTGCTGCCATCGAATGACGATAAACCAAACAGGCATGAAAGACTTGTCATTATACTTTCCGACAAGTCAAGTTGTACCGTCACCTCTTTAAAAGAAGTATGCTCTCCTAGGCTGTCCATTCCCATAGCAACAGCTATGAGATCATCGAATAGATCAATGTTGGTATCCGTGGTATCAGTGAAGTCGTTTAGTTTCCCTGTTTCTGTGAACACAATGTTTCCTCCTTCCCCGGTTACTTTAAGCTGTGTTTCGTATAACCGACTTGAACTCATTGAAACGACAGGCGAGAATCAAATATACCTCACCTAGAATACAGTGCGGATCAACTCTGGACCACTGTTTCATGTGCTCCCCACTGGAATAGTAATTCATCAATTTAAACGCATCTTCCACCTGCTCCAGAAACGACTCCGAAACCCGTTCGAGTTCAGCAACCCTATTAGCAATCGTTCCCATTCACACCGCCTCCTTTCCCAGCAAAATCGGCTCTTACTTTATCAAGCCGGGCTGTGGCTGTCACTGCGTCTTTCCCCATGAAAGTAGTTCCCGTCTCTAAGTCTGTAAACATGAAGCCGGTTACCAGCCCCAAAGAATCTCGCTGCACACCGTCATACCGTACACAAAGTGCCACAGCTATCTGGACCCCAACATCGTCTAAAACCAACTCTGATTGCTTCATTCCTCGCCTCCTACGAGATCAAGTAAGTCCGGTGTTGATTCTGTTTCGGCTACCCTCTCTGGTCTGCGAGGGACACTTATAGTGTGTGATGGTCTATTCGGCATAGGACGCATCACGGGCCTGATTTGTTCTTCTGCCTTTGCCGGTGTGTTGATTACCCTGGGAAAACAGGCTCGACAGTATTGACCTGATTTCTGTAAGTAATGGTATTCAGTGCTACATTCTCTGTATAGTTCTTCGTCACCTTCGGTTGCAACATGCTTTGCAAAGATGTAGGATAAGTAGTTGGGTACTCTCTGATTGAGGTACTCCTGAGACCTAATGTACGCGGTTTCCTCAGAGCTTTTCCAAGGGGGACCTACTCCCGGGTGACATATGAGTTTGTTACACTCGGCACACCGACGCTCTACTTCACAATCTATGCAGAGATCGTCATGT
>Ga0209977_10000241_pt1 | contig 21383 bp, 17 predicted proteins | sample SumtaG_2_FD_183113 | JGI IMG/M metagenome (GOLD analysis project Ga0209977, IMG submission 183113) | Deep subsurface microbial communities from Indian Ocean to uncover new lineages of life (NeLLi) - Sumatra_00607 metaG (SPAdes) (version 2) | ecosystem: Environmental > Aquatic > Marine > Oceanic...
CCCAGTTAATAGCACGGATTAAAGACCTGAAAGAGCGAGGTATTATAAGACGCTTCGGGGCCACCTTGCGTCATCAGGAGGCAGGATTTAATTCAAACGCCATGGTTGCCTGGGTTGTGCCTGATCGCCGGATAGATGAGGCAGGGAGTGTTCTGGCTCAGTTTCGAGAGGTCACCCACTGTTACCAGCGAAGACCCCAGAAAGACTGGCCATATAATCTTTACACCATGATCCACGGGAGCAATCGGGATCAATGCTTCCAAATAGCAGCGCGGATGTCCCGATCTGCAGGTATTGATGAATATGAACTGCTCTTCAGCGAGAAGGAATTCAGGAAGACCAGTATGGAATACTTTTAAGAGCGACTAAAGTGTGCTAAAGTGTGCTAAAGTGCCTGAAGTTAGTGGACTAAACGACTACCTGCTAAAGCAGATAGACCTTTTGTACGATTGAAAGTCCGTCATTTCAGCTGAAGCCGATGTTACAGCTTAGCAGTCAGAAGTCAGAAGCCAGAATTCAGAAGATAGATCACTTTATAATCGGAGAATAATTATGGGAGAAAAATCCAGAGTTCTGTTTGAAAAGGCCAAAAAATACATTCCTGGTGGTGTAAATAGTCCCGTAAGGGCAGGTCAGGCCGTGGGAATTGATCCACCATTCATTTCCAAGGCGAATGGGTGTGTCATCTGGGATGTGGATGGCAATGAATATATTGACTATGTCTGTTCGTGGGGACCAATGATATTGGGCCATGCTCACCCGGAAATAGTAAACGCCCTTGAGAAAAGAGTAAAACTGGGCACCAGTTATGGAGCGCCGACAGAGCTTGAGGTGGAGATGGCAGACATTATTGTAGAAATGGTGCCCTCAATAGAGATGGTCCGGATGGTTAATTCCGGTACGGAAGCAACAATGAGCGCTATCAGGCTTGCCAGGGGATACACCGGCAGGGAGAAAATCATCAAGTTTGATGGGTGTTATCACGGTCATGCTGACAGTTTGCTGGTTTCAGCAGGCTCCGGGCTCGCCACGCTCGGCATTCCCGGCAGCCCAGGGGTTCCTCAGGATCTGGCCAGGCATACGATTTCGCTTCCCTTTAACAGCCTCGAAAACGTGTTTCAGGCCTTTAATAAATTTGGCCCCGAAATCGCGGCCGTGATTGTTGAGCCCATTCCCGGCAATATGGGTGTCATTATCCCTGATGAAGCGTTTCTGAGGGAACTAAGAGATCTGACCCGTGAGCATGGAGCCTTTCTTATCTTTGACGAAGTCATCAGCGGTTTCCGGGTAGCTCCCGGAGGAGCGCAGGAACTCTATGGCATCATGCCTGACCTCACCTGCCTTGGCAAGATCATAGGCGGGGGATTACCTGTTGGCGCCTATGGAGGAAAAAAGGAGATCATGACCAGGATGGCACCCCAAGGAAATGTGTATCAGGCAGGAACCCTTTCCGGAAATCCCCTGGCCATGGCGGCAGGTCTCACAACGCTCAAGATTCTGAAAGAAAAATCGCCTTATGATGAGCTTGACAAGAAGGGGGACATGCTCTTTTCCGGTCTTAAAAGGGTTGCAGAAGCGGCGGGCGTCAATGTGGTCATCAACAGGGCCGGATCCATGGGTTCGCTCTTTTTTACGGACGAACCAGTAACGGATTTTGAAACGGCCAAGGCCAGTGATGAAAATCTGTTCAAAAGATATTTCAGGAGCATGCTTGATCAGGGGATATATCTTGCTCCGTCTCCTTATGAAGCCGCATTTTTGTCTACGGCCCATAGTGAAGAAACGGTCCGGAAGACCATTGAATGCGCTTCAATCGCTTTAAAAACCCTTTAAGAAAAACAATTCTATTGACTTTATCTGAAAACGTGTGATAAACGCACCCATATTTATCAGTAGATGGGTAGGGCTACCGGTCTTGACCTATGAAAATGGACGAAGACCTGAAAAAAACCATCAGGACCTTGGGGTTTCTCAGTAGCATTGGGTTGTCCATGGGCCTGGCTATCGCACTGGGGGTGTTGATCGGACATTACCTGGATAAGTGGCTGGATACAAGCCCATGGTTTCTTTTGATCTTCCTGGGTTTTGGTATCGCAGCAGCATTTAGAAATCTCTATATCATTTACAAAAGGGCTGAGAAACTGTAATGGACTGGGAGCATGTGTACAGGAATCTAAAATACCTAAACTGGGTTATTCTTTTGTTGCTGGCTTCAGTTAGTTATTTTTTAATGAGTAATAACTTTACGACAGGTGTTATTATTGGAGGTTTGATGATTATCGCAAATTTCCATGTGCTCCAGCATACAATCCGTCAGGGTTTTTCCGCTGATGACTCACGAACGACAAAAAAAACATCTGTCATTGCCAAGTATTATCTTAGAATTGCAGCGATGGGGATACTTATTTACTTTTTTATCTCACAGAAGTGGGTAGATCCTGTAGGTTTAACTGTGGGACTCTCAATAGTGGTTATTGGTATTGTAAGTTTAGGAATCCTAATGATCCGAACAACATTTTCAAAGGAGTCAACATAGAGTTATGGAGCATCCGATTTACTTTATCGACGCAATCCTTTCTGCCATTGGATTGGAGCATTTTGCCCATAATTATTCATATGTGACACACATGTGGTTTATTATGCTCATTCTTATCATTAGCGCCGTCCTGTTTGGGAAAGGGGTCAAACTCCTCCCCAAAAAAGGGCAGAACGTCTTTGAGGTCATTGTTGGTGGACTTGAAGATTTTATGGTGGAGATTACCGGGCCAGAGGGAAGGTTCTTTTTCCCATATATTGCCACGGTCTTCTTTTTCATCCTTGTGTCCAATCTGATCGGGCTTGTGCCCGGCTTTTTTTCGCCCACTGCCAACCTCAATACCACCCTGGCCCTGGCTCTTTGCACATTTGTGCTTACGCACATCATCGGAATAAAGTTCCATGGGACTAAATATATAAAACACTTTTTAGGGCCTGTGTGGTGGTTGGCCCCCTTGATGTTCATTCTCGAAATGATTGGCCATTTTGCCCGTGTTATGTCACTGAGTATCCGGCTTTTTGGTAATATCTTTGGCAAAGAGACGGTTCTTGGTATTTTCTTTATGCTGGCAGGTCTTTATCTGGCCCCGTTGCCCATTCTTTTCCTGGGCATTTTGGTGAGCTTTATACAGGCGCTGGTTTTTACGCTTCTGTCAATAATCTATTTCGCAGGTGCCATGGAAGAGGCACATTAATTGCGGGTCTCTGGTTTTCTACAACCTACTGAAATTTGGAGGGGGTTATTGGGGTCGATACTTGTACATCACACATGGAATAATGGAATGCTGGCCTCTGGCTCGTAGATCCTACGGCTCGGAGAGAATAGTGGAAAGTCGAAGATCCCGTCTTTAGCGGGATTGATTTTAGAAGGATGTTTAAATTGTGAATATTTTTAACTTTTATGCTAAGAAGAATATGCCAATACCCCACTATCCCATTTTTCCAGAACCCATTATTCCATCATTCCAGTATTCCAACATTCCAGTTATGAGCGAAGCGAACAATTTTTATCAATTTTTTGGAAGAAGGCCAAATATAAGAGAAGGGAGGTTTACATGTCGAAGAAAATATTAATCAGTGCTTTTACAACAGTATTAGTGTTGGGGGCGGCCTCAATGGCATTCGCAGGCGAAGGATCTGCTCAGGCAACGGGTCTGTGGATATACTTCGGAATAGCCATCGCATGCGGCTTCGGTATTGGGATTGCTGCACTTGGGACCGGCCTTGCTATGGGTAATGCAATCAACGGCGCGCTTCAAGGAACTGCCCGAAACCCCGAAGCAGGCGGAAAGATTATGACCACCATGATTATTGGCTTGGCCCTGATCGAGTCCCTATGTATTTACGCCCTGTTGATCTGTTTGCTTATGGTATTCAAGATCCCGGATTTTGCAACGTTCATTGAAAAAGTCATCCAGTAATCAACCGAGAGGGCCGGTTTTAAAAGGCCCTCTCATCCAACATCTCTCTACTGCTCACAATACTTATATCATACCTCCATTAACTCGACGGTTTGCCCGTCCCGGGCCGATACGGGAGGTAAAGCTTCGATAGACAGGATTTTCCTTAGAAATTGGCCCGTATATGAGCCCTCGATTCTTGCAATCTCTTCCGGGGTTCCCGTCCCAACAACATATCCACCCCTTTCCCCTCCCTCTGGACCTAAATCAATAATATAATCGGCTGTTTTTATAACATCCAGATTATGCTCTATGACCACTACCGTGTTCCTTTGCTCCACAAAATAATTGAGGACTTCAAGAAGCTTCTGGATATCGGCAAAATGGAGCCCTGTTGTAGGTTCATCAAGAAGGTAAAGTGTCTTTCCCGTATTCTTTTTGCTTAGCTCCTTGGATAGTTTTATCCTTTGCGCTTCGCCGCCTGAAAGTGTAGTAGCGGGCTGCCCCAGTCTTATATAGCCAAGACCCACATCCACAAGAGTATTCAGTTTGTTTTTGATCCCGGGGATGTGCTCGAAAAAGGTAAAGGCCTGGTTCACCGTCATATCCAGGATATCTGCAATGCTGTACCCCTTATACTTTATCTCCAGTGTATCCCGGTTATACCGAAGTCCCTTGCAGGCCTCGCACGTGACATAGACATCCGGAAGAAAATGCATTTCTATCTTTATGATGCCATCTCCCTTGCAGGCCTCGCACCTCCCTCCTTTAACATTGAAACTGAACCTTCCTGGTTTATACCCTCTTGCTCTGGATTCCGGAAGCATGGAAAAGAGTTCACGGACATGAGTGAAAACCCCTGTATAAGTGGCGGGGTTGGAACGTGGGGTTCTGCCGATTGGGCTCTGATCAATGTTGACCACTTTATCTATGTTGTGGATGCCATTGATAGATTTCACGTGGCCAACTTTTGCTTTGGAGTGGTAAAGTTTCTGGCAAAGGGCGGGGTAAAGGATACCGTTAACCAAACTGCTCTTGCCAGAACCAGAGACACCGGTAACACAGGTAAAGGTGCCTAATGGAATTCTCGCTACAATTTCTTTCAAGTTATTTTCCCTGGCACCCTCAATCACGAGCGCTTTCTGGTTGCCGTGCCTCCTAACCCGAGGCACAGGAATGGCCTTCGCGCCTCCTAAATACTGGCCGGTAAGTGATGTAATATCGCGCATCATTTCATCCGGGCTCCCCTGGAACACAACATGGCCACCCTTCGCGCCTGCCCCGGGCCCCATATCAATTACATGGTCTGCAGACAGGATAGTTTCAGCATCATGCTCCACCACCAGTACAGTATTTCCCAGGTCCTTCAAATGCCTCAAATTTGCCAGCAGCCGCAGGTTATCCCTCTGGTGGAGGCCTATACTGGGCTCGTCGAGGACATACAGCACTCCGGCCAGACCCGAGCTAATCTGAGTGGCAAGCCTGATCCGTTGATCCTCACCTCCTGAAAGGGTAGAGGATGAACGGTCAATTGTGAGGTAATCAAGCCCTACATTTCTCAAAAATTCGAGTCGATCCCTGATCTCTTTAAGAACCCTTTGAGCGATGACCTGTTCCTTGTGCCCCAGTTTTAAGCCACAAAAAAATTCGTACGCCTTTTCAATAGAAAGGCCCGTAATCTCATGAATAGCCCTTCCTCCTACTCGAACTGCCAGGCTGATCGGCTTCAGCCTTGCACCTCCACAGACCGGACAGGGCCTGATACTCATGTACTTCTCAATCTCTTCCCGAATCTGGTATGAATCTGTTTCACGATACCGTCTTTCCAGGCTCGGTATGACCCCCTCAAAAGGGCGGTCATAAAAGTATCTTCGATCGTCTTTCTCAAAATAGAATTTGATCTCATCGTCTCCTGAACCATAAAGAAAGGCCTCCTGGATTTCTTTTGGGAGGTCTTTAAACGGGCTGTAAACGTCAATACCATAATGCTGGCACAGAGAATCCAACATCTGCTGAAAATACACTGAGTGTCGTTTGGCCCACGGGACGATGGCTCCTTCTCTCAAGGAAAGGTCAGGATCCGGAATGATTAGGGCCGGATCAAAATATCTCTTTGTGCCCAGCCCGCTACATTCCCCGCATGCACCTTGGGGGTTATTGAAGGAGAACATCTGAGGAGTTAGTTCCGGAATACTGAATCCGCATCTGGGACACGCAGCTTTTTGACTGAAAAAAATCTCTTCTGACCCAATAACATCAAGGACTGTCTTGCCCTCAGAAAGGGAGAGTGTGAGCTCCATGGAATCAGTAAGTCGGCGCTGGATCTCCTTCTTTATGACCAGCCTGTCCACCACCACGCTGAGATCGTGTTTCTTGTTCTTCTCAAGAGCAATATCCTCATCCAGGAGACTGAACTCTCCATCTATCTTTACGCGCGTAAAGCCATCTTTTCGAAGCCTCTTTAGTAGTTGGATGTGTTCCCCTTTTCGCCCCTCTACCAAAGGGGCCAGGAGCTGTACCCTGGTCCCCTCTTCAAGCTCCATAATCTGATCCACAATCTGCTGGGTGGTCTGTGAGCTGATTTTCAAGTCACATTTTGGGCAATAAGGTTGTCCCACCCTGGCGAATAGGACCCTTAAGTAATCGTAAATTTCCGTGGCGGTGCCAACTGTGGAGCGGGGATTTCGGCTTGAGCTTCTCTGCTGAATAGATATGGCAGGGGACAACCCTTCAATGGAATCCACATCAGGCTTGTCCATTTGCTCAAGGAACTGCCGTGCATAGGCAGAAAGCGATTCGACGTATCTGCGCTGGCCCTCGGCATAGATGGTATCAAAAGCAAGGGAAGACTTGCCGGACCCAGACAATCCGGTGATCACAACGAGCTTATTTCTCGGGATATCCAGTGAGATATTCTTTAGATTATGCTGTCTTGCCCTTCTTATCTTTATGTATTCTGTTGACATTTGGAAACCATACACTTCCCTTCCACCTTGATAGAACAAAAGCTATCTTATTTGAAAAATCGTGTCGATTGAAAATACAATGTGAGCACATTCCCAGTCCCGCTGAAGTGGAACTACCGGGGCCTTCAATTGACCAATAGAAATGATCAAACAAACGTAACTGGTTCAAAGTTCAAAGGTTCACGGTTCAAGGTTGATGCCCATGTAAAAAGTCCTTTTCACATGGATTTAGGAATTAAGGTATTTAGGAATTACGAATTATTTAAGTAGGTTATGGTTGCGACAACTTGAATAATGCTGTAAATTTTGACTTTTTACGATACCGTCAAGGTTAACTGATTAAAACTGCACGGTTTTGAGATATCGAGGGGTGGCACATTGCGCGTAACTGCTGCCGTCCATAGGTTCATCAACTATGTCAAGCAAAATGAAAAATGCGACCCCGCCGCAGGCGAAATCCCGCTTTCAGCGGGAAACCCTCGTATGAACTGTGAACCTGACAATCTGAGTAGTTACACAAATTCTATTATTCCAGACATTACCATATCATAACAGGTCTAATAAAGAACAACATTTCAAGGACATATCAGGGTGATGCGTAACTTCTCAATAAGTTTGGGCATTCCTTATAATAGCTTCCCTCTTTTTTAAAGGGGGATTGAGGTGGATTTTTTCTAATGCTACCCGAACTCTTATTGAGCAGTTACGGTGATGCTTATTTCTTGATACATATATCCATGGGGGTTATGTTAGCCTTGCAAATAGTTTAATGCAATCGCGATTGTTGTGGGCGCTTTTCGAAAAAAAACTATTGACACAAAGCGGTTGTATGAAGTATATTCTTAATACTATTAAGCAGTATTGGAGGAACATATGGGTTCAAAAACCTCCTCTTCAGTAAAAGTGAAGGTCACAGCAAGTCTTGATGCAGGCCTTGTTAAGGCTATGGATGATTACCTTAAGGAATCTGAAACCCGCTCCCGTAGCAAACTTATCGAGGACATATTGCACTATTGGCACAAAGAACAGAAGAGGCGAAAGCTTGAGGCTCAGATTGAAGAATACTATCTCTCACTGTCACGTGAAGAACAGAAAGAAGACCAGCAGTGGTGTGAAATAACTTCTCGATCAGCCCATCTGCTTTGGGAGAAATAGGCTGTGCCCTATCCAAAGAGAGGCGAGATTTATCTTGTAACGCTTCCCGGACATCCAGAGGATTCCAAAGCAAGGCCAGCCCTGGTTGTCTCTCTGGACGTTCGAAACCGTTTGGCCAATGATATTATTGTAATCCCCATTTCTGCAACAACCCGCATGAGCCCTACCCATGTAGAATTACACAAAGGTGAAGGCGGCCTTGACCAAACTTCCATGGCCAAGTGTGAGCAAATCAGCACTCTCGACAAGTCCTTCCTAATCCGCGGTCCTTTTTCCGGAACCATACGCTCTTCGAAAATGGCTGAGGTGGAACTGGCCATCAAACGCGCTATTGGAATTATTGAATAAATAGAGTTTGCCAGCGGTGAGGTCTATCCGCAAAACCGAGCCATACGCAGCTGCAGGCCACTTCTAAAAACCCTGTGTTCAAACCGCTCATATTGAACAACAGAATACCGATCATTTTCTGCGCGAACGCGTCCCACTCCACAAATTTGCCCATACAACCAAGGATTCTCATTACAGCCCAAGTTGACTACCAATACCTGCGGCATTTTTTTTATGTTTGTAGACCAATCCCCTTGGTCATTCGTCTTATAGATTGAAATGGATCAAAACAGTTTTGCAGATGAAGCATTTGCGCAATTTGTCATTCCATCCACTAAAACAAAGTCCCTATTTTATGATAAAGGGAGGAAAGGAGCTACATTATGTCAAAAAGAGTTTTTTCAAAAAATGTCCTTAATGGTGTGCTACTATTGATCCTGTTGATTTCACCCACGATTGCCGTGGGCAAGGACATGCCTTTGGGGAAATGGTGGCACAATCCGAGCGTGTCAGAGCAGCTTAACCTGAGTGAGGAAGAAAAGAGCAAGCTGGATGAAATATTTGTTGAAAGCCGTCGCAAGCTCATCGATCTTAAGAGCAGCGTTGAGAGAGAACAATTTGAACTTGAGAATCTCCTTGAAAGCGAGGTGCTGGATGAGGCTGCCGTTATGGAACAGTTCAAAAGGCTTGAGAAAGCAAGGGGCAACCTCAGCACCGAGCGTTTTAACTTTATACTGGGGGTAAGAAAGACAATTGGCCTTGAACGCTTTCAGCGCCTCAAGATGTTCCATCAAAAATTGCGCCGGGAGAAGATACGCCGCTGGAGGGAGGGCTCAGACATGAAGAAATAGTACATACATTATGTGTGAGCCGTTCAATCCAACTTGTCTATAGTATGGCATATATATCGGAAAAAGTGCCTGCTCAATATGCTGGGGCAGCATAAAAGGCTTACGCCCACCTGCCATCGCCTGGCACTGGCGGGCAGGCCTAAATTCCTAATCCTCAGTTTAGCCTTAGCACAAAACTCCTCCACCTCCCTGGACCGGAGTCCTTGAACATAACGATCGCCATATCCATTGGATCCCCCGGACACTGATAATAATTTCCCACCCAAAGATACCAAAACACTCTGGAAATTCACCGAAACACGCGCAAAACTTCTTGACTTGCCTTCTTGACCCCATATAATCAAATAGTCAGCATAAATATCAGAGAGAAAGGAGGTGGAAAGATCTATTTGTCCCTAAGGTAAGGTTTACTGTTATTGCGACTTTTTTTATAAAAAGGAGGATATATTATGGGAAAGAGAATTGGTACAAAACTAATTGCCCTGGCAGTAATTGCTGCCTTTGTAATGATCCTTCCCACTGGATCGGTATTAGCGGCCAAGGCAAAGCCCATTGAGCTGGTTCTTGCAACAGCCACAACGGGCGGAACTTATTATCCTGTTGGTGTGGCCCTATCAACCCTTTGGAGCATAAAGCTGAGGAAAGACAAACCAGCCCCCATAAAGGTCAATGCAATTACGTCAGCTGGGTCCGGGGAGAACGTTAACATGCTCAAAGGAAAAGAGGTGGAGATGGCTATTCTTCAGGGCTTGTTCGGTAAGATGGCCTGGAATGGGACTGATATTTATAAGGGCAAGCCCATGAAAGAACTGCGATCCATCACCCTGCTGTGGCCCAATGTCGAGCACATGGTGATCATCCAGGACAAGGTCAAGACAGGCACTATCACAGATATAAAGGGTCTGAAGTTCTCAATCGGAAGGGCTGGCAGTGGCACGGAAAGATCCGGGCTTACTATTATGAGCGGAGTTGGCTTAAGCAGGGATGATGTCAAGGGAGAGTATCTGGGATACTTTGAGTCATCCAAGGCAATGAAAGACAAGAGGATACAAGGTGCAAATCTCTGTGCCGGCCCACCGGTTTCTGCTGTTACTGAGCTTTTTGCCACCCCCGGAATGAAGGTACAGATACTGGAATTTACCGACGAGCAGCTCAAAGCAATTAATGAAAAGACCGCATATCCGGGCTTCAGATACCTCATTCCTGCCGATACCTATCCAGGGCAGAAAAAGGAGATCAAGACCATTGCCCAACCAAATTTCTTGGGGATCAGGGCAGATGTTGACCCTGATATCGTCTACAAGCTCACCAAAACCATATATGAAAATCTTCCCTATCTTTACGCTATACATCAGGCAACCAGGTTCATGAAGCTGGAATTGGCAACAAGCGGTTTGCCTGCCCCATTACATCCTGGGGCATTGAAGTATTATAAAGAGATGGGACTGAAGATACCTGACAGCCTGATTCCGCCAGGTTCCTAATAAACACACCGGATCGTCGATCAGGCGATCCGGTCCTTTTCAACCTACCGCCTGTCAAAGGAAAGCCAAATGAACAAAAGCAATTCATCTTCCACAACTCCTTCATCTTCCGGAGAACTTGATAAGGATCTCAAGGAAGAAATTAAGGAAGAAGTTGACGAGGTAAAATCTGTTGTCCGAACGCTCCCCGGAGCATGGCAGGCCACTACCTATGTCATTGCAGTGATCATGTCCCTTTTTCACATCTGGGTCAATACCTTCGGCGTGATGCCTGGGATCTATCGGAACGCTGTGCACATGGGTTTCGTCTTGATCCTTGTCTTTTCCCTATACCCCGCGTCAAAGAAACACCCCAAGAGATACCTGTCATTTGATGTTATCCTTGCCATACTCGCCGCAATCGTAGCTATCTATATCCTTCTCTTTGAGGAGGAGCTTCATCTTGAAAGGGCCTCTGTTCCGATCATGAGGGACTACATATTTGCAGTTCTGGCACTGACATTGCTCCTTTATGGAACATACAGGGCAGTTGGCTGGTTTATCCCTGCTTTGTCCATTTTTTTCCTGTGCTATGCCCTCTTTCTTGGAAGCATTATCCCCGGAACATTTCACTACCGCGGTGTTGCCTTGACTCGCCTTTTATACCGCATGTATCTGACAGATGAGGGCATATTTGGTATTGTCTGTACCGTATCATCTACCTACGTTATCCTCTTTATTCTCTTTGGAGCCTTTTTACTTAAATCAGGGGCAGGAGATTTCATAATCAAGGTGGCCCAGGCTGTTGCCGGTCATAAGGTAGGAGGGCCTGCAAAAATAGCGGTCTTTGCAAGTGGTTTTATGGGGTCTGTTTCAGGGAGCGCTGTTGCCAATACTGTGGCCACTGGGGCTTTTACAATTCCACTGATGAAGAAGGTTGGGTATAAAGCACATTTTGCCGGGGCAGTGGAGGCGGCCGCCTCCACTGGCGGGCAGCTTATGCCGCCTATTATGGGTGCAGGCGCCTTTATAATGGCCCAATGGACAGGAATCTCGTATCTCAAAATCATCGCTGTGGCTGCCATCCCGTCCATCATGTACTTTGTATCTGTTGCCTATTTTGTACACATAGAGGCCCTGAAGTATGGCATCATGCCAGTGCCAAAGGAAGACCTCCCCAAATTAGGCGCTGTGTTAAAAGAGGGGATCCACTTCACCATCCCTGTAATCCTCCTTCTTTTTCTCCTTATACGAGGATTTACGCCGACTTATGCGGCCTGTATCGGTATTGTGAGCGTTATAGTAGTAAGCTGGTTTAAAAAAGATACCAGGATGGGTTTCAGGGATATACTCGATGCCCTGTATATGGGCGCAAGAAATACCATATCAACAGCGGCTATCCTTATATGCGTTGGAATCATAATAGGTGTTGTGGCAATTACCGGGGTAGCCATTACCTTTTCAGGTGTTGTTATGGAGCTTTCTCATGGGATTCTATTTTTTGCGATTATACTGGTCATGCTGGCCTCTCTCATTCTTGGAATGGGCCTTCCGGTTACGGCATCTTACATAATGCTTGCTGTTCTTGCAGGGCCTGCCCTGGTCCAGATGGGTGTCTCACTCCTTGCAGCCCACATGATCATATTCTGGTACAGCCAGGATGCCAATGTCACACCACCAGTATGCCTTGCGGCATTCTCTGCAGCAGGGGTCGCCGGCTCCAAACCTATGCAGACAGGCTTTACTGCATGGAAGCTTGCAAAGGGCCTCTATATAATCCCTTTTCTTTTTGCCTATACCCCAATACTCTTTGAGGGACCAGTCATTGAGGTCATTATTACAGCACTCTCAGCCTTGATTGGACTCTTTGGTTTTACTGTAACATGGGAAGGATTCATTTTGAGAAAGATGTATATATGGGAAAGGGTAGTTGTAGGGCTTGGCACCATTTTCCTTTTTTGGCCAGACAATCTCGTAAAATTGCTAGGTTTAATCATTGTGATGGGCATTTATCTTTTTCAGCGGATAAGTTTAAAGAGGCAAGCGCATGAAGTGAAGGCTTAGTTAGTGCCTGAACGAGGTTTTCGTTCAGGCACTAACTACTCAACTTTTCACTGTCTGTTCCTCACCATGGAAGCGGCCATTCTGATGGCGGCCTTCAAGCTGGAGTTATCGGCCTGTCCGGTACCTGCAATATCATAAGCTGTCCCATGATCCACAGACGTTCTGATAATGGGAAGGCCCAGGGTCACATTCACCGCATCAGAAAAATGAAGCAACTTTAAAGGGATCAACCCTTGATCATGATACATGGCAATCACCGCCTCAAATTGGCCTGATGCTGCCTTATGAAACAAGGTATCCGCAGGGAATGGCCCCTCCACATGATACCCTTCATCTATGGCCCTGCTGACTGCGGGGCCGATAATCTCTTCTTCTTCCGATCCAAACAGGCCAGATTCTCCGGCATGAGGATTCAGGGCTGCCACGGCCAGGCGGGGTTTTTCAAACCCAAAGTCTTCCCGGAGGGCCTTAGCCGTTATGATGATTGTCTTATAGACCAATTCTTGATCCAAAATAGCCGGGACCTCTTTAAGCGGGCAATGGATGGTCACTAAGGCCACACGCAGCCTTTCTCCGGCAAGCATCATCACATAGTCATGTGTATCCGTTAGATGGGAAATAAGTTGGGTGTGCCCTTCATAGGCGTATCCGGCCTGGTGCATCAGGATTTTACTTATGGGACAGGTTACCATGGCTTCAAGCTCTCCCTTTCGGGTCATGTCCACGGCCCTTATGACATAATCCACCATTGCCCTGCCTCCCTCCACAGTGGGTTTTCCGGGAATGATTGACCCGCCTTTCAACCTCGAAAAAGCCATTAGATCTATCTTGCCCGGAGTTGACCTGACCTCGGAAAAGTTTGAAATGATATTTAGGGGCAGCTTTTGGCGATATCTTAAAATGGCTAATGAGATAATCTCCGGATCTCCTAAGACCACAGGCCGACACAGACCATAAATGCTTCTATCAGCCAGTGCCTTGACGATGATTTCCGGCCCAATTCCCGCCGGATCGCCCATGGTAATGCCTATGAGAGGAAGGTCTGACAAGTTGCACACCTCGCAAAGTAAAGAATTCACGCCAGGAGGACGTGCTTTTTCAAATAACAAAATAGAGAACTTGACATCATCACATTATATGATGTTCTGAGGGCCTTGTATGGTGGATTCAGACAATTTCACCGCATGAGGCTTGGTAAGAACAGAGCTATCTGAGGGAAAACCAGGAGGATCAAATTACAAAGGAGCAGGGCCAAAAGCATTGGCAAAACCCCTTTGAAAATGACCTCAAGGGGTACATCTTTGGCTACGCCATAGACTACATATACATTGATACCCACTGGCGGCGTAATCACCCCCATCTCTGTAATCAAGACAATAACCACGCCAAACCAGATTGGATCATATCCTAATGCCTGGGATACCGGGAAGAAGATAGGAATTGTCAGCATAATCATGGCCAGGGCATCCATGAAGCAGCCCCCGAAAAGATAAACGAGAATAACCACGCTCATAATGGCCCAGCTTGGAAGTGGAAGAGTGCTAACCCAATTTGCCAGGTCATACGGCAACCTGGTAACGGCCATAAAATGACCAAAGATTACGGCACCGGTCACAATCACCATAACCATGCAACTGATTCGGGTGGTATCGGCCAGGGATTGGATAAAACCCTGCCAGGTCAGTTGCCTCCTGATAATAGCCATTAATATGGTCAGGAAGGCACCCGCTGCAGCGGCCTCGGTAGGTGTAAAGATGCCGAAAAAGATGCCGCCCATTACCATTGCAAACAGGATCAAGGTCTCTAAGACTCCCACAAATGACTTGATCTTCTCCCTGAAAGTAGTCTTGGGTCCGGGCGGGGCCAGGGAGGGGTTTTTCAGTACGCGGATATAGATGGTCAATAAAAATAGGATGGAAAGAAGTATTCCGGGAAAAATGCCAGCGGCAAAAAGCTTGCCAATAGACTGTTCGGTCAGAATCCCATAGACGATAAAAATAACGCTCGGCGGAATTAAAATACCAAGACTCCCGGCAGCAGCAACCGTGCCGGTAGCCAGGCCCATGTCGTAGTTGTATCGTTTCATTTCAGGGATGGTCACAGTGCCCATAGTAGCGGCCGTGGCATTTGTAGAACCTGAAATGGCTGAAAAACCGGCACAGGCAGCTACAGTGGCCATGGCAAGTCCTCCCTTGCGGCTTCCTACCAGTACATAGGCAGATTCATAAAGCCTTCGGCTGATGCCGGAGTGAAAGGCAATCTGGCCCATAAAGACAAAAAGAGGGATAACGGTTAAACCGTAAGATGAAAAGACTTCGAAAACATCCCTTGCCAGAAGACAAAGGCCTGGGCCAAGAGCGACCACATAGCTGAAGCCAAGAAAACCCAGGAAGCCCATTACAAAGCCCACGGGCATCTTGGAAAACAAAAATATGACCAGGATGACAATCCCGATTATGCCTATTGCCGTTAAGCTCATTTGCGAAACACCTCGGGCAGGCTTTTGGAAAGGTCTACCAGCAGGACAAGACAAACCGCAGCCGCAGCGAAACTGATACCATACACAAATGGGTAAAAGGGTAACTCGAGGGTCAGGGATACCTCCCCCCTTGCCTTGAGGTCATTGGCATAAAGAACAGATTGCCAGGAAAGTAAAATAAAAAGGATAAGTCCGAATATAGTAGTTATAGTTTCAATAATGGCCTGGATTTTTTTTGGAAGGAGGTTAACAATAATACTTACAGCTACATGACCCCTTTCCACTGAGGTATGGGCCATAGCAAAGGAAACTGCTACCGCACCCAAAAAGCAAACCAGTTCATATGTTCCTGGAATTGGGCTGAAGGGAGAAAGAAACCACCAATGATATTGGTGATAGGCGGTTACGCCTAAACGAAGGATGACATCAGCGCATGTGAGGAGCATCATGGAGATGATAGCGGTGCCGGCTACCCAATATAATATCTTTGCTAAACCTTTGGATGGTTTTTCTAAAAATCCCATATTGTTAATGTGATATTTGTCTATTGAGAGATTATGTTACGCCCTTTTAGAACAAAAAACACGAAAAAACAATAAAAATCGTGTCTGGAAAGGACATAAACTGGGAACGTTAAGTATGTGTTAAGAAAAGCAAATTACATGCCAGCCCGGTGTAAGAATTCAGTATTGGGGTAATTGTCTGATAATAGGATTAATTCCCGGGAAGTGATGGAGATTGTACCCTCAGAGCAGCGGGGCTGAATTTCTCTCTCAATTTGGGCTTTTCGATTTTTCCTGTGGGATTTCTTGGCACGTGATCAAACATAATGCGTCTCGGACGCTTGAAGCGTGGCAGGTTTTCATCACAGAAAGAGTTGATTTCGTCTTCTGCCAGGTTTGAGTCGGGCTTGGCCTCGATAACGGCGATGGGAATTTCGCCCAGCCTTTCATCCGGGATTCCGATAATCGCCACATCGTGTACCTTGGGATGCCGGAGGATGATCTCTTCAACTTCTACCGGGTAAATATTCTCCCCGCCACAGATTACCAGGTCTTTTTTCCTGTCCACGAGGTAAATGAAACCCTCATCATCGGTTCTTGCGAGGTCGCCCGTTCGTAACCAGCCGTCCCGGATTGCCTCGGAGGTCAATCCGGGGTTCTTGTAATATTCCTTCATAACACCGCTTCCCTTCAGCACGATTTCGCCTACCTCACCCCGTGCCACATCCTTACCCTCGAAATCAACGACCCGGGCATCCCACATCATGGCCGGTTTTCCTATGGCACCGACTTTGCTCTCATTTTCAATGCCGAGGTGTATTGGGCCCGGCCCCGCTGTCTCACTCAACCCGTAGTTGGTATCGTACTGCATCTCTGGAAAATATTCTTTCAGGCGATGAACCAGGCTGGGAGGGATCGGCTGGGCTCCCATATGTGTCAGGCGCAAGGAACTGAGGTCATGGTCCTTTTTTTTGATCACCCCTTTGTCCAGGGCCTCAATCAAGTCCAAGGCCCACGGCACCAGCAGGAACACCACTGATATACATTCACCTGATATGTTTTCAATTATTAGTTTCGGGCCTACCTTTTCCGTCAGCAAGACGGTACGTCCCCCTACCAGCATAAGCCCCAATAGATGGCCTATTGCCAGGTGGTACAGCGGGGGCATCATCAGGAGGCTGTCATCCTGCTCGAGGTAATGGTTGGTTGCTTCGGAAATCGCTGCGCACATTAGATTCAAGTGGGTAACAAGCACCGGCTTGGGGGCCCCGGTGGTGCCGGAAGTGAAATACAAGCCACAGGCATCTTGATCACCAAGTTCCACGCCGGGGGACTCGGGAGAAGACTTTTGAATAAGATCCTCCATATTTTCCATACCCCCCAGGGATTCCCTGCCGATAGAGACGTATTTTTTTACGGTAGGCAAATTGGATCGGATATGGTTCATTCTTTTGCCAAATTCATCGGCCAGGATAAAGGCTGCCGGCTCCGCGACCTTTGCGCAATATTCAATATCATCATCGGTGAATCTGAAATTTAGGGGAACGACCCAAGCCCCTGTTTTCATAACTGCAAAATAGGCCTCAATCCAGTTTATGGAGTTCTTTCCCAACAGGAAAACCTTGTCTCCTTTCGAAATCTTTCTATGCAGAAGCGCATTGGCCAGCCGGGAGGTTCGATCACTAAACTGTTTCCAGTTGATCTCTTCTCTTTCTTTTGAAAGGGGTTTTACCTCGACGAATGCCGGGTCGGAGGGATATAAGCGGGAATTCTTATCTAATACATCAACCAGGTTCATTACGGCCTCCGTATGATATTGTTTTAAATCAAAAGCAGCGGGATCACCGCACGCACATCATCCAGTTTCTCTATCTGGTTGGTTGAGCGAATTATCCTGGCGACCCTTTCTTTTGGAAAAAGGCCACGCGAGAACTCCATACAGTCCCAGAAATGAGCCTCATGGTTCTTTTGACTTAGAGGATTTCCCGGGAAACCAGGGGCAACATCAACTTTTGTGATATATTCGTCTCCTGATGTCGTCACAGCCTTCATATCCAGCGCCGTATGACCTCGTTCATCGAGATCAGGATCGGCATATACGAAGATTTTTTTTACGAGTTCCATGATCCTGGGATCTTTTACACTGGACTCCTCAAAATGGTTGAGCTTTGAACTCTTTCTCAGCAATGCGTTAGCAACGCAGTACTGAATACTGAACTGGGCATTTACCCTGGGGTTTTCTCCTATGCTTAATCGGTGTCCTACCAGCTTGTAGGCATAAGGAGGCACTTTTATTTCAATGCGGTCGATGTCTTTTGCAGAAAGGTTTTTTTCTTTAATCAGACCCAGAACCGCGTCAGTGCTTCCCAGTGTCAGCCCGCAGCTGGGATACTTTTTGAACAGGATTTTTTGAAGCTCAAATTCCTTTCCCAGTCCCTTCAGAACTGATTCCGGAGCAATCATATCCTTTGCATAAAGGTGAAAATATCCGTAGACACCTTCAAGAAAGTTTTTAGGACCGGTCACTCCCAGCCTTGCGAACTGGGAACAGGTGATACCGCTTTCCGATACCCATCCCTGGATAACTCTTACAGCCAGGGAGCCGTCGATATTGCTCTGGAAGCTCCCCCCGCTTTTATTAAACGCAAGGGCAAGGGCGTTTAAGGTCTCGGCCTCGTTCAATTTAAGTATCTTGCACGCTACAACGGTAGCTGCGAAAACAGTACAGACTCCGGTAGGATCAAAACCATCATAGGCTGATTCGGTCAAGTTCAGGCGTGCGGCCGTTTCGATTCCCAGGACAAGAGCGGTCAAAAAATCCTTTCCATTGCATCCTCCTGCCAATTCAGCGGCGGCAAAAGCAGTCGGAACGGCGGAAGCCCCGATATGCATTCCCGGGGCCATCGCATCGTCAAAATCCAGGGCCCTGGCCATAATACTATTGACAAATACGGCGTTCTGGGCGGGTATTTTTCCCCCATGTATGAAAACCGTGGCTTCTCTTTTACCTTCCAGGCCCTTATAGAATTCCGCGAGTGCTACACACCCCTCGGTTGTTGCCCCGGCAATGGTAGTTCCGAAAACGGTCAACACCATGTTCCTTACAACCTCGAGGGCCTCTTGAGGGATATCCTCGAAATTTGTCCGGCAAATATACTCTGCAAGCCTTTTTTCAGTTTCCATATTGAAACCCCTAAAGAAAAAATCCCTGATCCGTGTCTTTACGCTGATCTATTGTTTAATATCACAAATTCACATAATTAAACGTCTCGGAAATTCTACAACCCATTGAAATTATAGATATTTACTGAGGCTTAGTATTCTTGCCTCACATATGGAATAATGGAATGGTGGAATAATGGAATGATGTAAATTCGTCTTCTACCGAATGGATTAGATCCGAATTTTTCATTTCTCTTATAATTTGTCAACTTGATTTTCCCAATAACCCATTCCGTCAATTCCCCAAAACCCATTATTCCAGTGTTCCATCATTCCAACATTCCAATTGGGGCGAAGCCCCTAAGTTCAGCATCTAAATATAGTTCTTCTCCCAAGTATTTGGGAGAAAGGATTCCGGGATTCGAGGATTCAAGGGGTCAAGGTTCAAGGCGTAATGCGCACAGCAAGTGCCTTATGCCTTCGGCCTTCAGCCACTTCATATTACAAGGAACACTATTTGAAGAGGGTGTCAATGTCCTTTAAGATCTTGTCCCGCATGGTACCCGGGGTAAAGACGGCGTTAACTCCCAGGCCTTTGAGCTCTTCCACGTCAGCTGGCGGTATTACGCCACCCATGATCACCTTCACATGTCCCATGTCATTCTCTTTCAGTTCCTCTAAAAGCTCGGCTGCATAATAGAGATGTTCACCTCCCAGAGAGCTGATCCCGATAGCGTTGGCATCTTCCTGTAATGCCATTTGAACGAGCCGCCTGGTTGTGTTGTAGAGCCCCGCATAAACGACTTCATATCCGCTGTCCATAAGCCATTTGGAAATTATCCTCAGGCCATTATCGTGTGAGTCCAGTCCTAATTTACCAACAACAAATCTATGTTTTTTAGAAACCATGTGTTTCCTCCTTGCCGGTAGTATAATTATTCAGGGATATCAAAATTACTGGCTCGCCTCATGACGTCGCATATCTCTTGAATCGTAGCCCTTGCATCTACCGCTTCCATAATGGCCTCCATAAAATTGACCTCCGGTTTCTTTCTGGTGAGGTTGTAGATCTTGTCCAAGGCCCTTTGAACAGGTTCCTTATTCCGGTTTTTCCGGTAATCTTGAACATACTGAATCCGCTTTGCCTGCATGTCAGAGGAGTGTCTGAAAATATCAATTTTCACTTCTTCATCTTCCTCCTGGAAAATATTCACACCAACCACTGGTTGTTTACCGGATTGAGTCGCTTCCGCCAGTTTGTATCGGGCTTGATTGATCTGTTCTTCCACCCAGCCTTCTTTAAAGCACCGGATAAAACCACCTTTATCATCAATAATCTTCATCAACCCCAAAATTCGTTCTTCTATTTCATCCGTCAAGTTCTCCACCAGATATGATCCACCCAGAGGATCTGCAGAATTGACCACCTTGCTTTCATAGGCGATAATCTGCTGGGTCCGTATGGAAAGCTTGTGGCTCTCCTCGGTGGGCAGAGAATAGGCCTCGTCATAACCGGTAGTGTGTATTGATTGTGTCCCGGCAAGAACCGCGGCCAATGTCTGCAGAGTTGCACGAACGATGTTGTTCAACGGCTGCTGAGCCGTTAGAGGAAGTGCCGCCGTCTGGATTGCCGTTCTGAACCAAAGACTTTTTTCCTCTCTTGCCCCGAACTTCTCTTTAAGCATCCTGGCCCATATTCGTCTCATTGCCCTTAACTTGGCGATCTCTTCAAACAAGTCCATGTGGGCCGCTGAAAAGAAGGCCATCCGGCGGGCAAAGCTGTCAACATCCAGCCCCCTTTTCATCAGGCCCTTAATGTAATCCGCCGCGAGAGATATGGAAAACGCTGCTTCCTGAATTGCGTTGACCCCTGTCTCACGGACATTGTATGCATTAATGTTTACAATATTCCAGCGGGGTGAATGCGGGATCAGATACTCCATCACATCAAGTCCGATCTTTACGGTCAAGTCAATGGGAAAAAAACTCGTAGCGGATTGAAAAGTAGGACCGACAAATTGTGTGAGGGCACAGTTCATAATCGTTCCGATCAGTTTGTCCCATGGTACACCTCTTTCCTTGGCCAGCAAAAGGTATTGAGACATGATAACGGCGGAATAGGGGGGTTGGACAATCAGGGTCGAACTTACCTGATCCAGAGGAATATCCTTGTACAACGCCCTCATATCCTCGTAGGTGCAAAGCGATGTTCCCTGGAGCCCGACATCTGCCCGGGCAAGCGGGTAATCGGGATCCAGTCCCAACTTGGTACCCACGTCCGTATCCATATTGATACCTGTTTGTCCGACCTTGAGCAGATATTTGATTCGTTCATTGCTCTCTTCCGGACTGCCGAAGCCGCTTTGTTGTCGCCGGGTCCACAGGCGGCCGCGATACATGTCCTTATGTATCCCCCTCGTAAAAGGATAACTCCCCGGATCAGAAAGCTCACCGTCCCAGTCGGATTGCCGGTATACC
>Ga0209977_10000242_pt1 | contig 21294 bp, 22 predicted proteins | sample SumtaG_2_FD_183113 | JGI IMG/M metagenome (GOLD analysis project Ga0209977, IMG submission 183113) | Deep subsurface microbial communities from Indian Ocean to uncover new lineages of life (NeLLi) - Sumatra_00607 metaG (SPAdes) (version 2) | ecosystem: Environmental > Aquatic > Marine > Oceanic...
GGACAATCGGGGCACTTATTGCAGGCATGGCTATTCTCGGACATTTTCAAAAGATAGCTATATTTGTCTTTATTCCGTATATAATTGAAACAGGCTTAAAACTCCGCGGAAAACTTGAAAAACAATCGTTCTCTAAACCGAATAAAGACGGAAGCTTAGAAATGCCATACAAAAAAATCTATGGTTTAGAGCATTTTGCTATTTACATTCTTAAAAAAATAAAGCCAAGCAAAAAAGTTTATGAAAATGATGTTGTTTATCTCATCCACGGATTCCAGATATTCATAATAATTCTGGCATTCTTCATTTTTATATACTGATAAAGGCAATATTTTAAAGGAGAGCTTACCTTTTTATAAATTATAAATCACAATAAAGACATCAATAAAAATAAGATGGACGAAGATAAAACAGAAATAGATGAGGATAAAAAAGACACAATAAGCATAAATACTGCAGAGATAAAAAAAGGATTTGGCATTGCAGTTGATTTTTTCAAAAATAAAAAAGTGCAAAACATATTAATTATTGTTCTGCTTCTTTCAGTAATAATTCTTGGGATATGGATAAGAACACAAAACATCGGTCTTCTTATTGACCAAACAACAGGAGAATATATTCCTACAGCGCTTGACCCTTTTTACTTTCTCCGGCTTACAGAAACAATTGTTGAGCAGGGAGGGTATCCTGAATTTGATGCTATGAGATATCTTCCCAATTCACAGGTGGGATTTTCTAAAAGTCTTTTACCATGGGCAGGAGTATTGCTTTACAAGGCTGCAAATATTTTTGGGGATTATAGCATACAGTACACCAGCATTATTTTTCCCATAGTATTTTTTGTTTTTGGATTGCTACTGTTCTTTTTTCTTGTTTATCTTTTAACAAACTCAAAAATAACTGCATTAATCAGCTCTATATTTTTAACTATATTATCCACATATCTTTATAGATCAATGGCTGGTTTTTTTGACCATGAAGTAATAGGCATGTTTGCTTTTTTCCTGATTTTAATTGGTTATACCTTTGCACTTAAATTTTTGGATAAAGAAGAAGAGGAGAAAAAAGACAAAAAATACCTCTATAAAGTAATTTTATTTGGGGCATTGGTCGGGGCTTTAGCAGTCTTTACAATAGCAAGCTGGAGAGGAATTTCAAATTTTCTTTTTATGATTATTCCTTTAAGTTTTGCTTTGTTCTGGCTGATTAAAACACGGGATTTAGAGAAAAACAAGGCAAAAATAAATTCTCTTCTAATATTTTATATTGTCTTCTTTATTTCAACAATTTTATTTGGTCTTGGTTATGGGTTTGATTTGTCAGAGATTTTAAGTGCAACGGTTTTAAGCTCAACCAGTATTTTAAATGGTATTGTGTTATTATTCATTATTTCTGATTTTTTTATGATTAGATTTGGAGAAAAGATTCCTATAAAGGGAACAAAAGATCACAGATTTATTTTTAGTGTAGGAATCATGGTTTTATTAGGGCTTTTATTTTCAGTAATTATATATGGGAACTTTTTTTCTGTGGTAAAAAATATAGTTGAAAAGCTTTTGCGTCCTTTTGGAACAGGAAGGGTTGGACTTACAGTTGCTGAAAACAGGGCCCCTTATCTACGGGACTGGATGAATCAAACAGGAAAAATTTTGTTCTGGCTTTTTCTTGGAGGATTAATTGCAATAGGAATTAATATTTCAAAAGCTGTCAAAAAACAAGGAAGAAAACTAGGATTTGTATTTTTCTGGGTTTTGCTTATTTCAGGAATTTTATTCAGTAAATTTTCTTCAGCCTCTATGTTTGACGGAACTAATTTTATAAGCAAACTCTTTTATTTTGGAAGCATTCTTGTTTTTGGAATATATTGCATGAGGATTTATTCAAAAGAAAAGCTGAATATTAAACCAGAATGGCTTATAATATTTTCATGGATGATTTTTATGTTGATTGCGGCAAGAGGTGCTTTAAGATTATTTTTTGTCACAACCCCTTTTGTTTGTCTTTCAGTAGGAATTTTTATTTCAGGTTTAGCAAGTTATTACAAAAAAAGCAAAGACGATTTAGGTAAAATGCTTATTGGAATTTTGTTGATTGGAGTGATTATTGTGTCTTTATTTAGCTTTAATAATCTTGTCACAGCTTCTATCTCACAAGCAAAGGTTACAGGGCCTTCTGCAAATATACAATGGCAACAGGCAATGAAATGGGTAAGGGAAAATACTCCTGAAAATGCGGTCTTTTTGCACTGGTGGGATTATGGGTATTGGGTTCAGTATCTTGGAGAAAGACCTACTTTAGCAGATGGAGGACATTTTCAAGGGTCATTTAGAGACCACATGATTGGCAGATATTTGCTTACAACACCATATCCAGAAACAGCTTTAAGTTTTATGAAAACAAACAATGCCTCATATCTTCTTATAGACCCAACAGATCTTGGAAAATATCCTGCTTATAGTAAAATAGGAAGTGATGAAGATTGGGATAGGCTTAGCGCAATGAGTGTTATGCCTTATGATCCTCAGCAAACCCAAGAAACCCAGGACAAAACAAGAAGAATTTTTGTTGGGGGTGTGGGGGTTGATAATGATATTATTTACGAGCTTGATGGTAAACAGGTTTTTCTTCCTGGTCCTATATTTGATGAGCTTGGTGATATAAAATGGAAGTCTTTTGTTGGTGGTATAATCCTTGAAACATCTGAAGCAGGAGGAATAATTTCACTCAACCAGCCAATAGGGATATTTATATACAATAATCAGAGATATGATATTCCAATAAAATATATATATTATCAAGACAGGATAGCTGACTTTGGAAGTGGTTTGGATGCTATTGTAAGAGTTATTCCATCAATAGCTGAAGCTGGTCAACAAATATCTGTAGAAAATTTAGGTAGTGTAATTTACTTATCACCAAAGGTTTCAAAAAGCCTTTTTGCACAACTTTATCTTATGGATGACCCTTTTAACAATTACCCGACAATAAGGTTAGCACATAGTCAGGATGATCCTGTTATTGCAAGCTTAAAAACCCAGGGATTAAATTTTGGAGACTTTGTTTTCTTTAGGGGATTTAGAGGACCAATAAAAATCTGGGATACAACAAATATTCCTGATAATATCTTAATAACAGAAGAATTTTTAAGGCGACAGGGTGATTGGGCTGAATTTGATGATCTGCAATTTGTAAGATAAAAACTTTAGATGAAAACCTATGAAATACTTCTTCATAATCTTTAAAATAGGGTATTTTTTAGGAAAGGTATGAATAAATCAAAATACTCTAAGATAGCAATTGTTATCGGAACAAAGGCTGAATTAATCAAGACATTTCCAATTATGCTTGAGCTGCAGAAGCAGAAAAAAGATTATTGGTTTATTCATACAGGTCAGCATCCTCTTGGAAAAGCTTGTGAAGAATTTGGAATAAAAAAACCAGATTTTATTTTAAGTGAAGAACCGAATAGGAGCACGAAATTCTGGTCAAAAATAAATAGAAATTCTTTCTCTTGGTTTTTATCTATGATATTTAAGACAAGAAGATTAATCAGAAGGATTAAACCGAGATATGTGATTTATCATGGCGATACCATGAGCACTGCTGCAGTTTCAATTGCTTCAAGTAAAATTCTTAATCCTGGAAAAACATGGAAAAATGTTCATTTGGAAGCCGGGCTAAGAAGCGGTTCTTTATTTGAACCATTTCCAGAAGAAATCTCAAGGCAGATTAGCGACAGATTTTCTGATATTCTTCTAGCTGTTTCAGATTTAACAGAAAAAAACCTCATAGAATACAGAAATAAAAAGAAAGTTATTAAAACGGGGAATACAATAATTGATTCCTCATTGATTGCGCATAAAAAAGCCAGTAAATATAAAAGAAAAAAACTTTCAAATTATGCCCTCATAAACATACATAGACATGAAAACATCAATAACAAACAAAGACTAAAAAAAATTATTAGCATATTAAAATCCGTGAAAATTAAGGCTATATGGCCTATTCATGCAAATACTGCAAAATCAATAGAGAGGTTCGGATTAGTTGGTGAAGTAAAAGACATGAAAAACCTTCAGTTAATGTCTTTAACTAATTATAATGATTTTATTTTCTTTTTGTCAAATTGTGAGTATCTTATTACTGACGGGGGTTCAATTCAAGAGGAAAGTCTTGTTTTTAAGAAACCCTGTATTTTGCTGAGAAAGAAAACTGAAAGGCAAGAGGGTTTAACTACGGGAATAAATTTCTTGACTAGATTAAATGTTAATAAGACGAAAGAGGTTATTGATAAAATAGAAAAGGAAAAAATAAAGGTTAAAAAATTTAAAAATCCTTATGGAGAAGCGGGAGTAAGCAAGAAAATAATTGATTTATTAAAATGGGAAAAATAAAAATATATTTGCAGTATCCTTGGAAGTTTCCAGATTCTCCTTATTACAAATATCTTGTTGAAAACCCTCCTGAAAATGTTGAATATCTTAATATTCATAAACAAAAAGGATCTGTTACAAGTATGAGAAAATTCTTTTTTTTGAATTTTCTTAAAAAAACCATAAGAAACAGCATAAAAATATTTAGAATTCCTTTACCGAATGCGCATCTAACAAAGAGTAAACAAAAATATGATATTATTCATTGTGCACATTGCTTAAGCTTAAATAAAAAACTATGGGTTACAGACATAGAACGGTTTTGGCAATATTCTATTTCAGGGAACAATACAAAAAGAGAACTTTCAATTATTAAAAAATTGCTTGCGAGCCCTTATTGTAAAAAAATACTTCCTTGGTCTGAGGCAACAAAAAAAGATTTATTAAAAATTTTTCCAGAACTTAGAAATAAAACAGAAGTTGTTTATCCTGCTGTTCCAGTGCCAAAATTTAAAAATAAAAAATCAAAAAAAATAAAGATAATTTTCCCTACAAGATATTTTTGGATTAAGGGAGGTTTAATCGCGCTAGAGGTTATTAAAAAAGTTAAAGAAAAATATCCTTCTGTCGAAGTGCTCTTTATTTCCGAAGTTCCAGAAAAAATTAGAAAAAAATATAGAGAAATAAAGATTATGAAAGTAGTCTCTCATGAAAAATTAATGAAGCATCTTTCAGAATCAGATATCTTCTTTTATCCTAGTTTAATGGATACTTTTGGTTTTTCTTTGCTTGAAGCACTTTCTTTTGGATTGCCCGTGGTTAGTGTAAATACAAGCCATACAAAATCAAGAAAAGAAATCATTAAAAATGGAAAAAACGGATTTTTAATAGAATATCCAAAAAAAGACCTGAATTATTATTCTATTGGAAAAGAAGAAAGAGAAGTTGTGAACAAGCTTTTTAAAAAATTATCTCAGCTTATTGAAAATAAAAAACTTAGAGAAAAAATGTCTAAAAATTGTATAAAAACTATTAAAGAAGGAAAATTTTCAATAAAAGAGAGAAACAAAAAATTAGAAAAAATCTATAGGGAAGCATTGAAATGAAAATTGAAAAATTGAATGAAGAAAATATGAAATTATGGAAAACTTTTTTTGAAAAGAATTCAGAAGCGAAATTCCAACACTCCCATAAGTTCAAAGAGGTTATTGAAAAAACATATAAAAATTGTAAAGGGGAATATTACTTTTCGAAAAATAACGGAAAAATAAAAGCCATTTTTCCTTTTATATCTGTAAAAAGTAAACTTTTAGGTGATAAAATGATCTCTCTTCCGTTCTTAGATAATGGGGGGTTTTTAGGAAAATATGATAAAAAAGATATAAAAGAACTTTTCAAAAATTTAGAAAATATTGAAATAAGATTAAATTCCTCTATGAAAAATTTTTCAAAGGATAAAAAAATCCTTAACTCCCTCGGTCTCGAGGCAGATAAGTCACGGCAACAATTTATTATAAAATTAACTTCAGAAGAGGATTTGTGGAAAAGGTTCCATAAACATACAAGAAACGATATAAGAAAGGCTGAAAAGTCTAGATTAAAATTAAAAAGTATAGCTTTGGATGAAGAACTTGAGAAATTTTATGAACTTTATTTTAAGAATATGAAATTCTTTGGTACACCCCAACATTCATATAAATTTTTTAAAAATCTTTTTGAAATAATGAAAGAAAATGTGGTTGGTTTTAATTGTTATTATAAAGGCTCTCTCGCTGGTTCTATAATAATGTTTTATGAAAAAAAATGCGGATATATTTGTTTTAATGTTTCTGATCCAAAATACAGAGAACACAGGCCAAACGATATCTTGTATTGGGAAATGATAAAATTAGCTATAAAAAAAAGGATTAAATATCTTGACTTAGGACAAATAGATAAAGATTCTTCTGATCAAAGGGCAATTGGGTTATATAAATTCAAGAGAAAGTGGTTAGGAGATGTTTATGATAGGATATATTTTTATTATGACTTGGAAAAAAAAGAAAATAAAAAGGAAAAGAAAGATAAACTGAAAAAATTCAGAAGCACTTGGAGAAAAATACCAGCCCCAATACTTAAAAAACTAGGGCCTAAAATAGCTTCACAACTAGGAATATAAAAATGGTAAAAACATTTACACTAAGAATTGATCTGGAATCTGACAAAGGAATAAAAGCTGTACCAAGGCTTTTAAACTTATTAAAAAAATACAAGATTAAAGCTTCTTTTTACATTCCGATGGGTGGAGAATCCAATATTTTAGACTTGTTAAGATATAGGAGAAGATTAAAGAGTGCTGGTGAGAGAAAAATAAGGGTTTTTTCTTTGTTAGATAAGATACGAATGATTCTTTTGCCTAAAGATTTTGTGAAAGCCAATGAAAAAATATTAAAGAACATCCTAGAAGAAGGTCATGAATTGGGTTTACATGGTTGGAAGCATCGTGAATGGACTCGTGGATTGGAGAAGATAAATATAAATGATAGGATAGTAAAGAGTAAGAAAAAATATATAAAAATTTTCAAAAGAGAGCCAATAAGTTTTACATCTCCTGGATTTAATATTAATGATGAAGTTCTAGAAGTATTAAAAAAACATAGAATAAAGTTTATCAGTGATTTTCAAGGAGAAAAACCAAAAAAATATGGAAAAATAAAGAACATTCCTATGACTATTTTAGGAGAGAATAAAACACCAATAATAGAATATTTAATAAGTAAAGGTAAAAATGATGAAGAAATTTTAGAATATATGAAAAAACAAATAAAAGAAAAAAAACTTATATCTTTTTACATTCATGGAATGTTTGAAGCAAGATTTAAATTAAACCTTTTAGAAGATATATTTAAATTCATAAAAAATAAAAAACTAAATAATAAACGGATAATAGACTATTAAAATGAAAAAAATAAAAGTTTCTTTAATCAGTACTGTTCTTAATGAAGAGAAAAATATAGATTATTTTATAAGATCCATAATAGCTCAAACAAACAGATCAGCAGAATTTATAATAGTGGATGGGGGTTCAAAAGATAAAACTTATCAAATTCTAAAAAAATTCTCAAAAAAATACGGATGGGTACGGGTTTTTCAGAAAAAAGGAGCTAATATTTCTCAGGGAAGGAATTATGCTATTAAAAAAGCGAAGTATGATATTATTGTTACAGCTGATGCAGGCACAAAATTTAGAAAAGATTGGCTAAAGAATCTGATAGAAGGTTTTAATGGTGTCGCAAGTTATGGTAAAAATATAGCTAAAATTAATGGTAATGAATTTCAAAGATTAATTGCTAAGAAAATTATGCATGATGGGGCCTACGGTTCTTCAAGGAACATGATATTTTCAAAAAAAATTTGGAATGAAATTGGAGGATATCCTGAGGATATGATTAGGGGGGAAGATAGTTTATTTGATTTAAGAATAATGAAAAGAAGTCACAAGATCAATATGATTGAAAATGCTATCGGAGAGTGGGAGATGAGGCTCAGCCTAAAAGAGGTTAAAAAACAGTACTATCAGTATGGTTATTGGGATGGTGTTGCATATAGAAGATACAAAACAATCTTATTAAAAACAAAACTTGCTGTGATTGGATTAATATTACTCCTTCCATTATATCCATTAGGACAGCTAATCTCAAAATTCTCTCTTAGCTTTAAGGTAGATTTTATTAGAAGATTTGCTTTTTTAAAGGGTTTTTATAGAGGATTATTAAGAAAACCAGAATTCAAAAAGAAAGAAATTCCAATTTAATGAAAATGGTAAAATTTACTAAAAACAGAATTGAAGAAATAATTAAAAAAGATTTTCTTAAAAATAAAACCATACTTGAAGTAGGGTGTGTTGGAATTGGGGAAGATGATAAAATTAATGGAGAAAATTTTCTTCATAAGCACTTGAAAAAAGTTGCGAAAAAGCTAGTTGGAATAGATATTAATAAAAAAAAGGTAGAAGAATTTAATAAAAAGGGTTATGAGGTTTATGTAAAAGATGTTGAAAAAACGTTTGATTTAAAGCAAAAGTTTGATATAATAATTGTTGCAAAAGTTTTAGAGCATCTACAAAATCTTAGGATCTTCTTTGAGAATATAAAAAGACATCTTAAAAAAAATGGGCTTTTATTAATACTTACACCCAATGCTCACTCAATATCCTTTTTTTTAAAGTTTTTAATAAAAGGAAAAACAGAGATCTCAGAAACACACACACACTGGCATGATAACCAGACACTAAAAAATCTGTTAAAAATTAATAATTTTGAAATCATTCACGAAAGTTATTCTCACCCAAGACCAATATTTAATAAGTTAAAAGGATATTTAATACAATCTTTATGGATATTCTTACCAAAAAGAATGGGTAGACAAATCTTAATAATTGCGAGGACAAAAAATGAATAATGCCTCTAAATACACTAAATCTAACTTGCAAAAAGATTGGGGAAAGAAATATGATGAATCTTATAGTAAAGATTATTATGACAGCAGAATATGGGAGATTGAAAAAGAAATTTTAAAAGAAATTTTAAAGAACAAAACTTCAAAAAAATTAATGGATTTTGCGTGTGGAACAGGAAGAATAACCAAATATTTAGAAGAGATGGGGTTTAATGACATTACTTGTGTTGATGCTTCAAATGAAATGTTAAAAGAAGCAAAAAAGAAACTAAAAAAAGCTAAGTTTTATACAATTGATATAACTAGTAATGAATTAAATAAAAAGTTTAAAGAAAATAGTTTTGATATTACAACTTCCTTTAGATTTTTTTTAAATGCTGAAAATCATTTAAGAAAGCATGCTTTTGTAAAACTAAATAAGGTCTTAAAAAAAGGAGGGATCTTTATTTTCAATATCCACGGAAATAAAAAGAGTTTAAGATTTTTTAAGGTATTAATAATTAATTTTTTAAAATTCCTATTACAGGGGAAAAAGATTAGAGAAGGAATTTCATTTTACAGAAATCAATTATCCCTAAGCGATATAGAAAATTTAATTAAAGCTACTGACTTAAAAATTAAAGAGGTTTATTCATATTCATTCTTGCCTAAATTTTCTGTAAAAATTTTAAACAAAAAAAAATGGGTTTCTCTTGAAAAAGAAATTATAACAAAAAAATTTCCATATGGGCGCCACTTAATGATTGTTTGTGAAAAGACAAAATGAAAATACTTATTACTGCTGCTAATCTAATCCCTCTAAGAGGAGGTGGTGAAAAAAGTTTATTTTCCTTTTTAAAACGTCTATCAAAAGATCATGAAGTAACAGTGATGACTCCCCATAGTGAAGAAATTTCAGAGTTTGTAAGAGGTTACAAACTAAAAGGAATAAAGAAACCTTTTTACTTTCATTTCCTAAAAAGTTTTTTTAAAATAAATTTCCAAAATTGGTGGTGGCATAAAATTTTAATTAAAACTCTAGAAAAAAATGATTTTGATCTTATTCTTGTGCAGGGAATACTTCTCCCTTCAATCATAGACTTACCAATTAAAAAAATAATTTTTATGCGAGGGGTTGGTCAATTTGCCCCGAACATTGATTTTGTTAATCCAAAAAAGTGTAAAAAAAGTTTCTTCCGATATTTACCCCTTATATTCAAAATCCAGTATCCTTTGGTTAAGCATTATAGGGAGAGATGTATTGAATCTATTAAGAAAGCGAATATGGTTATTTCAAACGTAAATTTTTTAAGAAAAATCATTGTTTTTTATACAGGGAAAGAGTCTTTGCTACTTAATTCAGAAATAAACCTTTTGGACTATAAGATAAAAAAAAGAAAAAATCCTAAGAAGATACTTTTTATAAATCCCACTTTCTATAAAGGGGTCGATATAATGTATGGTATCGCTAAAAAACTTCCAGAAAAAGAATTTCTTGTTGTCGGGAGTAGTGATATTCTGGGTAAAAAACTTTATAATTCTTTGACAAACTTGCCTAATGTGAAATCAATAGGAAAAACCCAAAATATGAGGGGAGCTTATAAAGAAACACATCTTTTAGTGAATCCTTCAAAATGTTATGAGGGTTTTAGCAGAACACCTACAGAAGCCATGGTGAATGGAATCCCTTCTATTGTTTCAGGATTTGGAGGTCTCCCAGAAGTAGTTGAAAATTCCGGGGAGATCATTAAAGATATTTTTGATATTAATCAGTGGGTGGAAAAAATTAAAAAATATGATAGTGAAGGATATTATTCAAAAAAGTCAGAATTATGTAAAAAAAGGATTAAATTTTTAAAAAGAGAGAATAAAAGACAGTATAATCAGGTAGTAAAATTAATTAATAAATTAATTCAAAAAAAGTAAAATGAATACTAAATTAACTAGAAAACAATTAAAACAAGAAAGTGAATTTGTTTTCCCTTACCATTATCTAGATATTTTACTCGAAGATAAAAGATTGATTTCAGATTTAAGACGATTAAGCCTCATTAAGATAATTAAAAACATATTAAACATATCTAAACAAAAAAAAGTGCTGGATGCTGGGTGCGGAGATGGAAGATTTTGTTATGAATTAAAAGCAGATTATGACATTATGGGGGTTGATTCCTCAGAGAAGGCGATTTCTTTTGCAAAAGCTTTTAATCCAGAAGTTAAATTTTTTGTGCAAAATTTAGAAAATTTAAAACTTCCAGAAAATTATAAATTTGAAAGGATATTATTGATAGAGGTACTTGAACATTTAAGACCAGAAACAATTCCGAAAGTATTGGAAAATCTTTATAATGTATTAACGAAATCAGGAATGATAATAATAACAGTTCCTTCCAAAAATATTAAGCTTACAGAAAAACATCACCAACACTTCTCTTATGATTCACTAAAAAAAGTAATTGAAAAATTTTTCACTATCGAAAAAATTATTTATCATTCTAAGAAGAGTAATCTTTTTATAATTCTAAGAAAGTTATGTGAAATTTCTTACCCTTTAAGCAACCAACTTTATTTTTTTAAAAAAATTTATGAAAAATTTGGGAAATATTACACTAATAAAATAGAAATAGCTAATTCTAATAACTGTGAGCGTTTAATTGCTATATGTACTAAAAAGTAAAATGAATTTAAAACACTTAATTAAGAGGCTTGTTTTTCATATAACGAACAATTTTAAGCCATTAACAGTCCATACAGAAGCCATCTTTATAGACGGTGTTTGGGAAAAAATAAAAGAGAAGGCTCTAAAAAAAGAAGTTCATACTTGGTATGTTATAACGCCTGCAAATTATGAACTATCAAAAGTTTTGTTTAACATTAAGAAATCAAAAAAAGAAGTATCAGATATCATGGAAGAGAGATATAAGTGGTTACTTAAACATAATCAGAAGTTAGAACTTCATATTCATCTAAACAAAATTATGAATATTACTTATAAAGAACAGGAAAAATTATTTAGAGAGAGTCTTGAATGGATGAAAAAAAAACTAGGAATTAGGCCAAAGGAATTTGTTTCTGGATGGTGGGCTTATAATAGAGATACAATTAAAATTCTCAGGAAACAGGGGCTGAAGTTAATAAAAGAAAATCAGTATAAAGCAACGCACGATTATAATTGGGTTATATAAGAAAACTAACAGAATCGCAGCACTACTTTTTCATCAAAAACTCAAATATCACATCTTCTTTAGCTTTATATCCGCTCTTTATTCCTGCTAAAGAAATTAGGGTAAATAATTTATAATTTTTTAATCTTTTAGGAACAACTTGATTACGTCCAGGAACATTTTTCCACCAAATAATTAAAACACCTCTTTTTTTTAATACTTTATAACAGTTTTTTAGGGCTTTTTCTGCTTTTTTTGGATCATTTAATCCGTATCCAAAAACACCTCCTAAAAAGATTATATCTAAAAAATTTTCGGCAAAATGTTTATCAATTTCTGCTATATCCCCTATGATATGTTTCCTTGCCCCAAATTCTGCCATTTCGGGATCTATATCAATACTATAAACATCGTTTTGGTTTTTTGATGCTTTTTTAGGATAGTCAGAAACATAATCTTCAACCCCCACTAATAGTACTTTTTTGTTTTTTATTGATGGGAATATCTTCTTTTCAACAATATACCTTCCTTGATTTTCCCATTTAAGAACTAGGGACCTAATCACTTTTCTCCAAATGAATCTTCTTACTTTCTTAAAAAAGTACAATCCTCGTTTTTTACTTTTCATTTTTAGATTTTTTATATTCTATCTTATTTTTCTAAAATTGATAAAAATGCTTTCCTTGTTTTAGTTATTCCTTTAATATCTTCCTCTTCTTTCCCTATTAAGAGTAAAGTTGAAATCAGATTTGTTTGGTTTATTAGCTCCTTGTTGGATAGTTTAATTTCCTTCTTTAGTACTAAGGTTAATCTTTTCATGAAATTTTTATCAATCTTCTTTTTATATTTATAACCAGAAAGAAAAAAAACAAAAAGGTCTTCTACTATCAATCCCTTACCAAAATTATCCAAATCTACAAAAAACATTTCCCCGCCTTTTTTCAACAGATTTCCTTTCCAAAAATCTCCATGAACAAGGCCACACTTAAATTTCTCCAGTTTGAATCGATCCAAATCAAGAACAAGACTTAATCTTCCAAATTTTCTCTCTTCCATAAAACTAATAACCCCCGAAGCAGAAATCTCAAGAAGAGTTTTTTTATATATATCCACCAATTTTTTGTACGCATAAATTATGTCTCTATTCCTTATCTTTTCCTGAGGCCAAATCAATTCCTCTATATAAAAATTCTTTTTTACCTTAATTATCTTGGGGAAATTTAATATATTCTTTTTGTTTTTTTTAGAATTATATTCCCTAAAATCTTCATCAAATACTATAACCTCTTTTTTATTAAAATTAAATAACTTAGAACGGCAACCGAACCTTACTAAATCGATATCTCTCGGAAGATATACTTCAACCTTGGGAAACATATTAAAGATAAGGAGAAGATATAATAATCTTTTTTTCCATGTCGGAATCAAAAGGAGCTTTTTTTTCAGATAATTTTTTACAGAAGGTTTAGACAAATCAGAAAGACAAATAGACCTTCCTAGAGGAACGAGGAATAATTTCCTTCTCTCTAACTTTAATTCGCTCAAATCTAATCTCTTTAACCTACTAAAAGCTTCTTTCTTTTCTTTGTTGAACATTTTTTAGTCCTATGTTAATTTATTTCTTAATGCTAACAAATAACATATAAAACACACTTTTTGGAAAAATGTATCTTAACTCATTAAATATATTAAAAAAAGAGTAAATAAAAGGATTTTTCACAGGAAAAGGAACTATCCCTTCAAAAGAAACTTCTCTCTTTGTCAATTCCTGAATTTCCTTAAGATTCAACTTATAGACATTGGAAGTCTTTATCTCTTTAAATAGCCTCTTAAGTTTGCCCCAAATGAAATCTTTGTTAATGACATCAAAAACCAAATATCCTCCTTTTTTTAACACCCTCATCATTTCAAGTATTATTTTCTTTTGGTCCTCCTTAGGAATGTGCCATAAGAAATGAAAAGTATAAATTATATCAAAAGTATTATCTTTAAATGGTATCTTCTCTACATTAGATAAAACTAAAGAAATATTTTTTTTATTATCTAGAAATAGTTTTTTCTTTTTTACCTTATCCAACATGGCCTTAGAAGAATCTAGGCCGGTATATTCTATCTCTTTTTTTGATGGAAACAGTGTTGAAAGAAATCTCCCTGTACCGCAAGCAACATCTAATATCTTGATTTTTCTGTTATGCCTATTAATCACTCTCTTAATCACTCTCTTAAGAAAATTTGACTCAATTCTATTACGATATCTTTGGTGTGGGAATCTTTCGCTACGCTCATCAAAAGTGTCTACTTGTCTTTTCTTCTGATAAAAACGCATTATCTTCTGTCTTTGATTCATGATTTTCGATAGCCCATAAGAGTATTTAAGTTTTAAGATATTTTATTAGTCTTATTTTGAAGTAATTTTTTCTTGAAAAGATTAAAAAACCCATGTAAATCCAACTGCTTTTAATAGTTGCTGTTACTGCATCATAAACTGCATATAATTGGTCTAAGAAAGGCTACCTCTTATTTCTTTTTCCTCCTAAGTATCAACCCCCCCAAAAAAAATCCCTTGCTGATAATTGTGGCAATTGAGGCTCCGTAGACAGCTGCAAGGTGTCCATAAGGAAGCAGAGATGTAATGAGTATATAGTTAAGGAATATATTAAGTATTGTTGAAATTATAAGTAGTTTTGCGATTTTTTTGGGCTTGCCCTGAGAGATGTAATATGTTTGGTAAAGTGCACCTAATGACAGGAATATTAATAGTAATGAAAATAATCTAAGGATATTTATTGCCGGAGCATATGCAGAGCCATAAACAATTGAGATAATTATTGGAGCAAATAAAAGGATAAAAATAAATATAGCTATTGATAACATGAAGATAAGGTTTCTTGATTTTTTTAGAGCTATTTCAAGCCTTTTACCTTTCATTCTGCTGAAGATAGGAAGCAATACAAGTGCAGCAAAACTGAGAAAAGGAGAAATTCCTCCAATCAAACTTAAGGCAGCTGTATAATATCCTATGAACTCTGCCTGAACAAAATATCCAAGCATAACCCTGTCTATATTAGTAAAGAATATTCCTGAAAGAACTATTGCACTCATTGCAATTAAAAATTTATTTGCTCCTTTTTTTTCGTTTTTTGTTAAGTTAGTTAAGCTGGTCTGACTGGTTTTTTTAGGGCTTTGTTTTTTAAGAAATTCTGATTTTTTTATTGTAATAATACCGAGACGCATTGCTGCAATAAGATAAACAACAGACAAAGAGATAAAAACATAAAATAAAATCTTTTCATCAGTAAGAACATATTTCAAAGACAATAAAACAGTCAAAGGCACTAGAATAACCCTAAAAGCTTGCAGAATGATTTCATTGTGAAAAATTTCTTTAAATGAATTAGAAGCTATTAAAACAGATCTGAAGGTTCCCAGAATCTGCATAAATATTATATAAAAAGCTCCTGCAAGCAAAGCTAAAAAGATTGGTTTTTGGTAAATAACATCTGAAATAAATCTTGATAATATTAATAGTAAAATTATTGAAAAAATTATAAGGAAAAATTTAATTTTAGCTAAATAAAATGTATATGCTTTTGCTTTTGCTTTTTTTCCTTTACCTAAAAATCTGGAAACAAATCTTGTTAAAGTTTGACCAACGCCTAGCTCAGAAACAGCTGCAAAAATTATAATTGTTGAGAGTGCTAAGCTATAAAGTCCGAACAATTCTGGTAGAAGCAGTCTGGCTACAATAATGGTAAAAATCAAAGAACCGCCTTTTGCAACAACATTTGTTAAAGTTTGATAAACAGAATTTTTTATTGCCAGGCCTGTGTTGCCTGAAAAATCTCTTTTTCTTATTCTTCGCCAGATATCTTTAATATCTTTTTCTTCGCTTGTTAGCTTTTTTTTAATTTTTTCTTTAAACTTTTTTTCTGCTTTTGTATTTCTGTTCTTTCTTTTCATCTATAAGAAATAGAAAACTTTGTTTTTATTCTTTGTGAAACCATTTTCCAAAAGAGAAATCAAATTTATCGATCCTTCTCAATCCTCTTTACCATATCTGCGAAGGCTGGCCTTGTGATTAGCACACCTGTTGTAATTCCAAGTATTGTTGTGAATGCAAAACCCCTTAAAAGCCCTGCTCCTGCCCAGAGAAGAGGAATCATTGCCACAACAGCTGTGAAATAAGCTCCGATAATAATTGCAAAAGCTCTTTTCATTCTTTGTTTTAAGCTTAAAAACAGCCCCTGCCTGGCTTCATCCAAAATAACAATCTGCTGGTCTATTCCTGTTCCGACAACTATTAAAATTCCTGCAATGCTCGGCAAGTCAAGATTCCAACTAATCAGTGAAGCTATTCCAAGAATTATTATGACTTCTGAAAAACTAGTTAAAAGCAAGGCCAGGGACGTTTTGATTTTCCTGTATCTTCCAAGGATAACTAAAGCAACAACTCCCAAAGCAGTAAGGCCTGCAATAAGAATAATTCTTAAGAATTCGCCTCCTAAAACAGGAGAAATTGTGTCAAGTTTGACAATTTCAAGTTTAAAAGGAAGGCTTCCTGTAATAAGAAGTGTCTGAAGTTTGTGCATTTCTGCTTCTGCTGCTTTATAAGCGTCCTCTTTTGTTTCTGCTGATGCAGAGCCAGACACACTAACCTGGGTAGTTACTCTTCCTTTTAATCCCTCACTGATTAAAAGACTATCAACAAGAACATCATCAAGATAAAGATCAAGGGATAAGGAAAGATATCTTCCTTGCTCGGTTACATTTACATCAAGATCTTTTGTTATTTCAGCATGCCTTCTTGCAGCAGCTTCTGTCAGATAAACATTAAATTTAAAATTACAGAAATAACCTCTATCTGTCTGGCTACACTGCTCTATATACGCACATCTTTGGTCACCTCTGCAAACAGAAGCTATATCTCTTTCACCTCCAATAAAGACGGTTTCATTGCCTATTTTTGCTTCAAACTTCCCCTGCTGTGCAATTAAAGTTTCCAAGTCCTGAGGTGTTGCTCCTGCAATCTCAACAAGCATGAAATAATTCCCTTCAAGGTCAGAAACCTGGCGAACTTTTAAGTCAGTAAGTCCGAATTCATTGAGCCTGTTTTGGGTTATATCAATAAGATTTCTTATTTCAGTAGAAGAAAGCTTTTTTTCCTCTGCCTGAACCATGGCTCTTGAGCCCCCAATCAAATCCAAACCAAACAGAATATTTGATTTTGAAATCTCAGATACAGTTATTTTTGGGGCTTCATTTGTAAAAATAATAATTTCTGTATCTTTTGTGGTAATTGTGGTTTTTACTGTTTCATTAGCCATGAATTTCCCCTGTATTGCGTCTTTAAAATCATCAATATCATCAATTGTTTTGCCGTCAATAGCTAGGATAATCTGTCCTTTTCTCAACCCTTGTTCAAATGCTGTTGAATTTGGCTCTATGCTTGTCACCAAAACACCTTTTTGCAAAAAAACAGGGGGTAATCCAAATATAGAAATCAGAGATAAGATTAAAATAAATATCAGAATCCAGATTTTCCAAGTTAATTTAAGCTTCATTTCTACTCTCCTTTCTTTTTACATACCATTTAATTATCGAGGCGTTAGTTATCCAAGTATTCAAAAGGTCAAAACTTAATCCAATAACAAGCACTGTGAATATCTTCGTGAGGACTGCTGAAAAAGAGCTTACAATAAGCAGAGCTGTAATTATTGCTAAAAGAGATGTGAGGGTCATGGTTGTTCCTGTCTTAAATGCAGAAAAAATTCTTCTGTTTAATGAATCTTCGCGTCTTTTTAAAACCCGGTTTGTTAAAAGAATGTCTGTATCTACAGAATAACCAATTAACATCAAAAATGCAACAATACCTGCTGTTGACATTTGCATTCCGAGTAAGTTGAATACTGCAAGAGTCATAAAAATATCTGTAAATGCAGCAAGAATAATTGCAAGAGATGGAACAAAACTCCTAAAAATAATAAATACAACCAAAGCCATGAAAACGAAAGCAAGCAAAACTGCAAATAAAAGTTGTTTAAAAAATCCTTCGCTTAGTGCAGAGCCTGTAAACTCAAAACTGCTGTTTTCATCTGTAAGAGCATGACCAAGATAATCTTCTAGAACAGCTCTTGTTGTTTCTGCGTCAGAAGTGGTTTCTACAATTACAGATATCTGCTCTCTTGTTATAAGGTCAGATATCTCTCTTACAGTAAGACTTTCCAGTTTGTCTGAAAGATAACCTTTTAATTCATTTGTATCAATTCTCTCATGAATTGTTATACTAGTTCCCCCTGTCAGAGAAATATCCTTATGCATAAAATCTCCGTTGTTATAATAGAAAATACCCATATATATGAAGGAAAAAAGAAGAATTATTGCAGGAATGATAAGCAGATGCTTGTAATATTTGTTATGAAACCTCGCTAATTTGTTTGAAAACTTTCTCGGTGTTTTTTGTTCTTGTTCCATTTTGTTTAAACTTATTTAAAATGCGCCGGCCGGGAATCGAACCCGGGCCCTCTGCTCTCTTCGCAAAATGCTCGGAGGTGCAAAACCTCTGGTTCTGCGTGGAAGGCAGACATTCTACCTCTAAACTACCAGCGCATGAAATAAATAGTGAAATTTTGTTTAATAAAGTTTACTAAATTATCTTTTCAAAGATTATGCCCTCGACAGGATTTGAACCTGCAACCTACGGATTAGGAATCCGTTGCGCTATCCAGTTGCGCCACGAGGGCTTCCTAGACCCCACTAGAGGCCATAAATAATTCTTATTTATTGGAATGCGGAGACTAGGATTCGAACCTAGGTAAGCACTAAGCTAACAGCGCTTGAGGCTGCCCCGTTTGACCACTCCGGCATCTCCGCATAAAATTATGGAGAACTTTTGATATAAAAAGCTTTATAAAACATATATAATTCATTTTTTTGAAGACGGCCATAGTAGTCGTGTCATACCCGATCCCTTTCCGAACTCGGAAGTCAAGGCGACTACGCCGGATGTGCTAGTGTCCTACAAGATGCGAAACACTGGTGCTGTCTTCATTGAATTTTTATAGTTTTAAAGGACATCAAAAATTATTATATACTCTAAAAAATCCTATATACTATGCCAAAGAAAATATCAAGAACAGAGGCAAAAAAACAGATTGAGGAATTTTTCTTAAATATTAAAGGCAAAACCTCGAAAGAAGTTAAAAAAATAAAAAAATTAGCTATGAGCTTTAATCTTCCCCTAAAAGAAAAAAGAAAAACTTTTTGTAAAAAATGCTTTAGTCCTTACAAGGCCAAAAAAATAAGAATAAGAAACAAAATTAAAAGTATTGTGTGTGAAGATTGTGGATATGTAAGTAGGTGGAGAATCAAATGATTAATCTCGAATTCGTAAGTGTTTCTTTGAAATAAAACCCATTTGAACTAAAGGAGTAAGATTTATTACTTTTCCTTCAAACTCATTTTCCAAACATAATTCCTCAAGCTTTCTTTTAGCAGAAGTTTTATTATTATAGACTACTATTTTATAACTATCATAATTTAATTCAAGAGTTGTTTCTCCTTTTTCACCTATTGCTAAAGCATAATATTTTTTAAACATTTAAAAAATAAATTAATTATATTAAAAAGAATTGTTGTGATTAAAAATATACATTTATTTAAGACTTCTTAAACTTACTTATAAGTTCTATATAATCTTCCTGTCCTAAAAAAACTGCTCTGCAGCAGTATCTTTCAACCCCTAACTCATCGAGAACTTTTTTTGGTTTTTCGCCTTCAGCCACCCTTTTTTGGTATTCTTCCCATAAATGACCTATGGGCTTTCCGCAGCTGAAGCAACGAATTGGGATTATCATATTATTAATTTTACAATCTTGTTTTTAAAGGTTGTCATTAGTTAAATTTAAAAATAACAAAATAGAAAGGGGGGTATGGAACAAGAAAGAATGCCTAACACATTTGAATTCCTTGAGCAACAAATATATTTACCAGGATATATGACTTTGGCTAGTGCTGCATATGATGCCAACGGGGCGGAATTTAAATTTAATTTAAAGGAACCCCCAGTAACACGGGGCTCTTTTGTTAATTATTTTACTCCAAGGGGGCTTCATATCTGTATATCACAAGCAGGGTATGCTCTTGTAGAACACTTAGCTAATAAGGGAGAATTAGGAGATTTAGATGTTCCAAATCTTAGAGCGATCTTCCTAGAAGGAAGAATAAAGATAACAGAATTATTTCAAAAATTTAGAAAAGAACTGGGATTATCAGAACCTATTCCCGGAAGAATTGATATCACAAGATTGCGTCTTGGAAAAACTCCTGTACTTAAATTTGATTTTGAATTTGAAAACAGGGCTGTAACTGGTAATCTAGTTTCAATCATTGCTCCAAAACCAATGTCACAATTAAATCAAGATATATTAAGATTCAAAATTCAAAATGGAAAGCAACATAATTGAACTCAAAAACCTATCTAAACATTACGAAATGGGAGAGAACATAGTTAAAGCTTTAGATGGGATTGATGTTAAGATTAAAAAAGGGGATTTTATTGCGATTGTTGGACCGAGTGGATCTGGAAAATCAACTATGATGAACATGATCGGTGCCTTGGACTTAGCTACAAAAGGAGAAATTTTTCTTGATGATGAAGATATAGAAAATTTAGAAGAGTCAGAGCTTGCCCAGATCAGAGGAAGAAAAATAGGTTTTGTTTTTCAGACTTTTAATCTAATTCCTACTCTGACTGCTCTGGAAAATGTTATGCTTCCGATGACTTTTCAGGGATTAGGTGGAGAGGAAAAATTAGAAAGAGCTGAAGAAATTTTGAAAAAAGTTGGATTAGAACACAGAAAAAACCACTTTTCTAACGAGCTTTCAGGCGGAGAGATGCAAAGAGTTGCGATTGCTCGTGCTCTTGCAAATAACCCAGAAGTTATTCTTGCTGATGAACCTACAGGGAATCTTGATTCAAAAACAGGTAAAGAGATTATGAAAATATTTACTGATTTAAATAAAAAAGGAAAAACAATTATCCTTGTTACTCATGACCTGGATCTTACAAAATATGCTACAAAAGTATTAAAATTAAGAGATGGGAAAATTGAAAAAGAATGATTTGTTCTAATTGTTTAAGAGTAACAATATCTAAAGATTTATAAATAAGCACTGATAACGAAATATAGAAAATGAAAACGCAAAATCTCACTAAGATTGCATTCGGATTTTTTCTTTTAGTTTTAACAATAGGATTTGCTGCAGGAATTATTGTGGATTCTGATTATATTACAATCTATCCTGGAGAATCTGAAGAAATAACATTTGAAATTGAAAATAAT
>Ga0209977_10000243_pt1 | contig 21278 bp, 19 predicted proteins | sample SumtaG_2_FD_183113 | JGI IMG/M metagenome (GOLD analysis project Ga0209977, IMG submission 183113) | Deep subsurface microbial communities from Indian Ocean to uncover new lineages of life (NeLLi) - Sumatra_00607 metaG (SPAdes) (version 2) | ecosystem: Environmental > Aquatic > Marine > Oceanic...
AAAAGAAAAAAAACATCGACAAATGGGAAATATTGTATTCAAAAGTCGATAAAGGTCGATAAAAGCCGACCTCAAAATATAATAGTTTAGGATTATTTAAAGTTTCTTTTCTACTATATGTATCAAATACTTGTATCATGCCCACAATTTCTACAAAATCTAGTTTTCTTAAACTCTCTTTTGTTTTTAGTCCGAAACTTACTTCAGGTCCTAACTTTTGCTCTGTTATCAAGTTGTTTTACCTGCTGATTTGAAAAAAAATATCTATTCAATAAAACAAATCTCGAATATATAAATAAAAAAATAAAAGCCAAATTGTTTTAGTTTTAACGAAATAAACCTGAGGGAAAATTGAGAATACACTTTTTTACTTTGTTTGGATAATTTGTTTCGATCAGAATTTAATAGAATTGAAAATTATTAGTAAATATGCCAAAAATGTACATTGCTATAAGCCAAATATTTTATGCTATTGATGCAAAAGATGATTATAAGTTAGAAGAACTATGTAATATTGTAATGGAATTAATCGAAAGCGTAAGTAAAGATAACGAATCTGAAAGATGGAAAGTTGAGATTGTCACAAAACCCATAATAAATATTTTTAATGATTTTGAAGGAAAATTATGCCTTGCTTTGAATTTTGGTTTAAGAATAGACTGTTATGACGATTATTCTGAATATGAACTTCTATTTAGTGGACAGTTAGGGAACAATATTACGCCTCTTATTGAAAACTTATATGGAGGTTATTTAAAGATCGTTGGAAGATGTAACGATCATTCTTATGTTCAAAATTATTTAAATGACCAATTCAAGATACCAATATTAATAGATGGGTCCACTCCTCATGATGATTATACTTGGGTAAGACAAAACTCGAATAGGAAATATGAAGGATTAATTGGGAAATATGCTGTATTTAGATATATACCCTAAAGAAATGATAACTTTACCAAGTAAAAATAAATAAAGCAAAATAAAAAAAAAAGAGAATCAAGGTTAGAGGGTTCTAAAAAAATTGGAATAATAAGTGTATGGAATTGAAAGAATCACTTATTCTACCTGATAATTTGGAAAAAGAATGTCTCGTTTATCTAATTGCCTTAACAAGAAAAAGAAGGAATAATCTCTTAATAGTAGGTTTATTTTTATGATGTTAAATTATAATTCTTTACCACAATATTCGCAAATCCTCTGTTTCTTGCCTGAAATTTTATTTCCACAATTATTACAGTGTTTTAATTCCCAATCATCAAATTTCTTCATTAGTGAATTTATCTCATCAGTATTAGTGCGTTGATCAAAAGCAAGTGTTCGAGTTGATCTAAAATACTCAGCATTGATCTCTTTGTTTTCAATCATGTCTAATGCAATAAGAATAACACAATCTTCAAGTTCTTCGCACTTTTCAGCGATTTCCTCGATCTTTAATCGATTAAATCTTACACCTAACTTTAATAATATTTGTTTTATTTTCTTTTGTATTGAATACGGTATTATGTTTATCTGGCTCGAGATATGTAGAATTCCTAGAATCTCACTGAGCAATTCAGAATATTTATCCCTTATTTCTTTTGATGGATAAGTAATGTTCCCGTTGCTAAAGGAGAGAACAAATTCTTTGAAGTTAGTTGATAAGTCAATATTAGAAATATTCTTTAAATCAGGAAAATCAGAATATTTTATGGCACAACTCTTTAATTCTTTTTGAATTTCACGAAATTTTCCATAATTAGTGCTAAAAAAATCAGGATTTTCCTCTTCAGCTTTAATGAGAACATCTAAATCAATTTTATTTACCATTAAACGTTGCCCTTCTTTAAGAATCTTGATTGCATCATCTTTATTTGTTGCTTTTTTTGAGGATTTAAAGATTTCATATAATTCTCTTTTATAATTTAATTCTTTTCTAACAGTTTCAGAAAACCCTGAAATAAAAAATTCAAAAATATCTGAGTGAATTAATTCCGCTCTATTAATGATTTTGAAAACACTTGATAAATCTTGATTCAAAATGTAGCAACCTATTAGAATCATCCAATTTTGAAGCGTATAAGGGTCCAATTCCACAACTTTTTCAAAAAGATCTATTGCTTTTTTATAAGACTTTTTTTCTTGAAACGCAACTCCCATGTTATACAGAGCCCACTGATATTGAGGATCTTCATCCTCAACTTTCTTAAAATATTCGATTGCCGCATCAAAATCTCCCTTCTGAAAATATAAGCTGCCAATATTAAGATCTAATCTTACATGGGGATCGATCTTTATCGCTTCCTTATAGCATTCCATGGCCTTATCCAAATTGCTTTTTATTTCTGCATATCCAATACCCATGTTCTTCCAAACTATAGCAGAACCCGGATTAATTTTCATAGCTTTCTCTAAGAGGTTAAAAACGTCATCTTTAGACATTTTTTTATATTCAAGAAAACGATGGACATTTCCTAAATAACTCATAGCTTCCGCAAAATTGGGTTCAATTCTCAGTGATTCATAAAATAACTCTAAAGCACTTTCATATTCGTTCTTATAATAAAAATCTAAAGCTTTTTCGTATAGATTCAAGGATTTTTGTGAGATATTCATCTATTATCACTTAAAATTTAAATTTTCAAGATAAAATAGCCCTATAATAAACTATAAACAAATTTGTATTTATATCTATATTAAAAACAAAATTAAAAACCATAAAGAATTGAAAAAAAAGAACTAAAAAAATTTGAATCATTGTTTTTTAATTCGCTTTCCTTTTCTCTTTTTTTTTTGCTCATTCTCGCAAAATTTCGTGGTATAGATCTATGATAAAATCTATAAAACTATCTTCTGAGAATTTTACGTTTAATAAGGGAGTTAATAGTGCCGGAATATATTTTTCGTCTTCGTAGACCGGAACTATTTTTAACAATCCCTTTTTTCGCAATTGAAACGCTGCTTGCCATTCGTCTGTGACTGCTAGCGAGTTTAAGGCGTTTTGAGAGCAAAATAGAACGAATATGTTACATTCTTTGAGAGTTTTCTCCATGTATTCAACGATGTTTTCTCCACTATCCGCTTCCCAATATAAAATCTTATCGATTTCAGAATAATTTTTTAACGCTTCAGCAATGTCAGGCATTCGAAAATGACCGGAATCTGTAGTAGAATAGCTTAAAAAGATAGTTATATCGTTATCTTTACGCGAAACTTGCTCTTTACGATGGATTTGCTCTTTATCTTCCTTACGAAGTTTAGGAATCGATTTCGCTAAACCCTCGTCAGCAATAAATTTAATTACTTTTTTTGCCGTGTCAAAATCAAACTCAAATTCGTTCATTAAACTATATAGAATAGGTTTTTCGAGTTTTTTTTAGCATTAGTCGAGAAGTCGGAACGTATTACGACCTTACCGACCCTGATGGTGTCGAATTTACGATATATGTAAACGAGACCATGAAAAACGTTGGAGAGGTTCTGCACTTTAATTTCGGGACCGCGGTTGGCGGGGTTTACACGGTTAAGATTAAAATCTGTTGCAAGGTAGACGTGGTAAACGTAACTTACACGATCGCGGAGGATTATTCGATAAGCAGAGTTGTAAACGAAACCGAGCCAGACCCAGATCCGACCAACGGAACTATTCAAGGCTATTTTTACGTGCCGATCGAATGGACTCTCGGGTTTGTCATCACCGCAGGACGAATAATCGACCTCTTCGGTGTCGCTACCCGCGCTTATAGAGCCGGGCACTGTTCTCCTATTGTACATGCCGGGGATCGCTTGATACATCGCTCGATTACTACGTTTTTCGGCTTCCTTCGCGATATCTACGCCTAAATCGTACAACGCTTCAGAGGAGTAGGCTTCGCAAGGAATTACGATTTCTACGAATAATTCGGCTGCTTGGACCCAAGCGGGATCTTGGTATTCGTTCAGAGGAGTTTCTAATAACTCCCTTACTTTAAAAGCGATTAGGTTGGCGATGCCTCCTCGCACGTCGTATCTACGATCGTTACCTGCCATATCTACATCATCTCGCTTTTATTTTAGTAATCTAATTTTATTAACAACAATATTTATTTTGCAATTTAATATAAAGAAAAAAAATCTCGTTTTTGTTTTACCAAGCGTTTTTTCTTTAAATAAGAGCGCTAAATTCTAAATTTAACAATTAAAAAAAACAATAAAACAAGAAAATAAATAAAATAAAAATAAACAAAACAATTTAAATTCGAGGCGATTTTATAGTTTGAACAGAAAAGACAGAATAGTAATTTACACGCAAAAAAAAAGACGCTCGAACAAAACTTTTTTAGCGTTCCTCGGAATTCTGGGGTTTGCGGCGTTCTACGTGCCGGTGTTCGGGTCGACTCTTCGGTACCAGACGGATTCGGCCATTAAATATATTTTTAACAACTTCGGATACTTATGCTTAGTGCTAGGGGCTACAGGTCTCTTGTTGAACTTCTTAAAAGTGTTCGGAGGAAGGATCAGCTACAAGGGGTTGTTATTGAGCGGGCTACTTCTTTGGATCGGCGCTTTTCTTACCGATGCACCTTTCGTTTTATGGGGCATAGCGTTCGGTGGAAACCAACCGACGCAAGGGTATCATTCACTAATGGGATTTTTTTAATCTCCTTAGATTTATTTAATTTCTTTTTTTTTTCTATCTTTTTACCTAAATATCCTAAAGTATTTTATGCCGGTGGCAGGCCCACAAATTCCTAACAATATAAAAGAAACTATTATAACGCCCGTCATATGATAACGCATTCGTTTTGACCCCCAGATGAGAAAAATAAGCCCAACAAATAGCCCTAACAAGCCAACTATCGACCCAACGGCTATTAAATACTCGATACCTTCTAAAACGTCTTCGAAATAATCGAACAATACCATAGTAAACTAACTAGAAGTCAGGCGTATTTAAAAGAAGAATTGTTTAAATCGCTATTTAACGCTTTTATAATCGCTTTGAATTTATTAAGTTACTTTTTAGAACCAGCGACTTAAAATTTAAATATCGTTGACTAAATAATAATACACCTTCTTCCTATTAATTTAAATGAGATCAATCTAAGTTTTTACAAAATAATTAAAAGATAATGTTAGAAAAAATTATAGGATTTAAGTTTTGCTTATCATTTCCTCTTTCTTCTTATTAATACTACGACTGCAATGCCTATTACTGCTCCTCCACCAATAACCGAAGCTATAATAATTAATTCGAAAGGAATTGCTCCTCTAGGCGTTCCTGGGTCTATAGGCTCGGAAATATCGATGACCGCCAAGCCCGAACTACCAACCGCCACGTAGGCGTAATCTCCGCTCACGAAGACGCCCTCTGCAGCTCCGATCGTGTCTTCGTAGACGGGCGTTCCCGGGTTTGTCGGGTCGGAAATGTTGATGATCGCCAAACCGGAAGGACTATCCGCCACGTAGGCGTAATCTCCGCTCACGTAAACGCCACTTGCATATCCGATCGTGTCTTCGTAGACGGGCGTTCCCGGGTTTGTCGGGTCTGAAACATCGATGACCGCCAATCCCGAAGTATCATCCCCCACATAGGCGTAATCTCCGCTCACGTAAACGCCAAGGGCATCTCCGGTCGTGTCTTCGTAGACGGGCGTTCCCGGGTTTGTCGGGTCGGAAATGTTGATGATCGCCAAACCGTAACCATTTGCCAAGTAGGCGTAATCTCCGCTCACGTAAACGCCACATGCCCATCCGGTCGTGTTTTCGTAGACAGGCGTTCCCGGGTTTGTCGGGTCGGAAATGTTGATGATCGCCAAGCCCCCGTAACCATTTGCCAAGTAGGCGTAATCTCCGCTCACGTAAACGCCACATGCCCATCCGGTCGTGTTTTCGTAGACAGGCGTTCCAGGATCTGTCGGGTCGGAAATATCGATGACCGCCAAGCCCGAATCGTAATCCGCAACGTAGGCGTAATCTCCGCTCACGTAAACGCCATATGCCCATCCAGTCGTGTTTTTGTAGACGGGCGTTCCCGGGTTTGTTGGGTCGGAAATATCGATGACCGCCAAGCCGGAAGTATAATCTGCCACATAGGCGTAATCTCCGCTCACGTAAATGTCAAATGCATATCCGGTCGTGCCTTCGTAGTAAACAGGAGATGCTTCGGGTGGTCGTGTATTAATAATCTCGTTAGGATTCTTCTCGTCAATGGGAATTTCGCTATCTCTCTGTATACTTATTAACAAATTTGGAATTACGACAAACGTTGAAACAAGCAGAATAATTAGCAAGATTTTTGTTTTTTTTGAATTCTTTATTTTTTTTGATTTCTTTTTTGATTTCTGCATTGATTTACACTACTATCTTTAATTTTTTTAAAGATATCGTTTTAATATTAAGATACTATTCTTTATAAAGAATGCGATTGGTAATTGAAAAACGACAGATCTCCGTCGCCCCCGCTATAATGGAAAGGAAACTATTGCGACTCTTTCGAACGTGCTGAACATAATCTAAAATTTATTAAAGACGAGTTAGAAAAGAGTGGCAAATCGAACATATTAGCCATTGAAGAAAAGAAAAGTACTTTAGAAGTGCTAAAAGAAAAATTGTTTAAATCGCTATTTGAAGCTTCTATAATTCACTTTTTATTTTTTTTTCTCTATAATGATAATAATAATGATATAAAAAAAATCCAATTGAAGTAATACATGTAGTAATAACAAGTATTGTCAACATATTATCGAAAAAAATATCCCATAAAACTATAGGAGTTGCGGTATATTCGTTCCAATTCCAACCGTAATCGAAAAATACTATCCACTCATCTATTATACTCCAACCAATAAAAAACATAACTGTAATACAAAGACAAAAGGAAAATGCAAATAAAAATTGCAATATTTTATTCATTTTTTTACTTCTTTTTTGTGTTTTTTTTTTAAGTTTCTACTTATACAATATCTTTTACAAGAAAATTAAATGAATTGCTATGGAAGATCGAGGAGTGAGCAAGGACATTGAGGTCTCCATACTTTTCTTTCCCTCCTTTCCTTAGCGAAATCTCTTTTCTCTTTCCGCCTCAGAGCAACGCGGATGGCTTTACCCTTTATAGTAATATTCATCTTTTATTTTTTATCTTCTTCTGGCTTTTTAGGCGTTTTTAACTCGCAAGGTTCAATGATAAAATATTATACCATCTATCCTTATAAATTAAACTAAACGATTAATCATACTTTCCTTAATTCCTGATACATATAAAAAAAGAAAGGATAAGGGTTAAGATTAAAAACCCCAACCAATCTAAAAAAAATCAAAGGCGTTTCTAAACTTAAAAGGAACTTCGTTCCATTTAAAAGAAACCTCTTTCCCTAATTTCTGATTTTTTGTCGGAAAATCTTTTTTTCTTTAAATAGCCCAAGCCGTTTTTCCCTTTAAAATTAAATTAAAGGAGTTTCTCAAATGAAAAAACTAGAGGAGATAGGCACTTGCCCGAGTTGCGAGTGCTCTTTAATCGTTTTTAAGACGAACAATTACAAAAGGTTCGCGAAGTGCGAGGCGTGCGGGCTCTCCTACGCTTTACCTAAACGCGGAAAAATAAGTAATTCGGCTCTGGAATGTCCAAAAAGCAAGTTTCCGCTACTTATAATCGAAAGACCGAACCAAAAAGCGTATTTCTGGTCGGATCAGCCGTGTTTTACCTGCATCGATTACGACAGGTGTCCCATCGTTAAGGAATTAATCTCGGAGTTCAAAGAATTGGAGGTGTACGGCTATTAATTCTCGTAAGAAGGCGATAATTGTAGCTGTAGCGTTAATCTCGGGGTTATTTGTTGGAGTATTGTCTATTAATTCTCGAAACGGCAATAAGAACTTAACAAGTGAAACCGTTTTAAATTCGAAGGACCAACCGAAAGGGAGCTCCGAAGAATTATTGGTGGATAAGGTGTTTACTTTTCTCGCTCCGAGCGACGTTCAGCAGTTCGAAGACTTGTATTTGTATGCGGGAATAAACTACTACGTGTTAGCAGAAATCGTAACGCCCCATAATTGCGAGATTAACGTTACAGTGGTGGACCCCGATTCAGACGTTTATCAGATATTTAAGACCGAGGTCAACGTATCTCAAGGAGACCAATGGTTCGAAATACCTTTTGGGACGGCGCTATCAGGAAACTATACTTTTATATTCTCGGTTATCGCAGCTTTAAATTTGAACCTATATGTGAAAATATCTTTCGACATGGAAGACAAGTGCTTGTACGACGTTATGTCGCCTAAATTCGTGGCCAACTTGAATCTATATCAGATTAACAAGTTTTACGATGGGACGGAAGTAGAGCACAACATTTTGCTTAAAACCGACGTGTCTTACAAGTTCTTCGTTGGAAGAGTGTCTGCTATTGGAGGCGAGCCTATTAGTCGAGAAGTCGGAGCGTATTACGACCTTACCGACCCTGATAGCGTCGAATTTACGATATACGCAAACAAAACCTTAGAAAGCGTTGGGGAGGTTTTGCACTTTAACTTCGGAACCGCGGTTGGCGGCGTTTACGCGGTTAAGATTAAGATTTGTTGCAAGGTCGACGTGGTAAATGTAGCTTACGCGATAGCAGAAGATTACCCGATAAGTAGCGTTATAAACGGAACCGAACCAGGGCCAGAGCCAACCAATGGAACCGTTCAAGGCTATTTTTACGTGCCGACCGAATGGACTCTTGGGTTTGCCGTCAGCGCGGGGCTCGTAGTGGGAGCTCTAATCGTTATAGGAAGCGTAAAAAGAAAACGAAGTTCGGTTAACTTGAAAACAGGATAGGATATTTTTTTTTCCTTTCTCTTTATTTTTCACTTTCTAATCTTTATTTTCGCGAGCTTTATAAATAAATTTTAGACTCTCTTAGAATATATATCTCATAATCAGATCTCTTCTTAGGATGGATCGCAATAATTTCACAAAGGAACAAGCTCGAGCGTTCCTAAAAAACGAAGCGTTAAAGGAAATCACCGCCGTTTCAAACTTTTCCTATTTTCACACGCGGGTGTTTTACGTGTTTGCGAAATACGGACTCCTTTCGATCGCAAGACAAGAAGAACTGCTATCTGGAGACGAGTGGAGCGACCCTGACTGTAAGGATTTCTTACTCCAGAAAATCAAAGGATTTTTAGATAAACACGTCGTATGAATTAAATTTGTGAATTTCATTCGATTCGTCATCAAATACTTAAGTATATATAGTTTTTCTTTTTTCTTAGAAATGATTTTAACAAATATAAGAGAGATCTAAAATGGAAAGAATAACTAAAATTAACGAGGCTTTTGAACTTTTTGAGTCTATCGTTAACGATGCAATTGATTCGAGCTCTCCAGATGACATTTTAATAAGATCCTATTTCTCAATTGTTGAATTATTGATAAAGTTCACGGGTACAGGAAGCCATGCAACAAAATTTTCTGAGTTTTTTTACGTGAGATATGTCAAGAAATATCTGGAAACACATTTAGAAAAACTTAGTCTTATTGAGGAAGGCATTAAAGGAACATATACTAAAAGATTTGTTGCTCTATATAAGGGAAAAAAATTAATCTTGTCTTCTGACCTCCCCATTCCAAGTGCTGATATCTCAGAGAAACCCGATATATTTGTGGGAATAGAAAAAGAGAATGGAACGATCCACCCTTTAGCCATTTTTGAAATAAAATTACATCAAGATAAAAAGGATTTAGCTCCTTTAATAAAACGATTCTTAAAATTTAAAGACGATTTTGAGAATAAATTTGCAGGTTACGATATACCTTACTTCGTATGGTTGTATCTTCGTTACGAAAAGTATAAAAAACAAGATTACGAAGAAGAGATAGCTCAGTTTAAAAGTCTGTCTAAGAGCAACTTAATGGTAGTCAATGAAATTACGGAATGGACAATTACTTCCTATAAAAGTAATATTAGAGGAGGAATAAACTCAATTCTAAATAAAATAGTAAAAAAAATAGAGACTTTTTAATTTTTGGACCATTATTGGAAGATTACCCAATGGAAGATCCATAGGAAATTCTTGAAATTGTATTTAGCTGACCTATCAATATATTATACCGAAAATTCCAAGCGATTTATTTTTCTTTATTAATAAATCCCTATATCTTATTTTTAGGTTTTTTGGAAAGAACACGTATTTTTTGAATGATTCAAACAGTAATAATAGGTTTAGATCAAATACCAACGCTAACGAAAAAGAAGACAATAGCGCGTATTTAGATGTGTGGAAGGTAAATCCTTCTTACAAGGATGTTAACACGAGGAGACGGTTCTCAAAGCGACTTCTTTAGTCGTAATTGGGCTATTATTTTTTACTTCTTGCTGCTTTCCAATCATAAAGGCTTTGAAAAGTATCCTTATCGATACGCAGATCTTGTTCTTGAATTGTCTTAAGAATGGATTTATACATATCTTCTTCTGGATTGTCCTGATCATCAGGTATCCAATTTTTTATAAACCTACTATTAATCATAATAAGATAATCTTAGAAATATTCATTAATAAAAGTATCAAAAAAAATAGAAATTTTAAAAATTTTAAACCAGAATTTATGTTAGTCAAACTTCCAAGGGTATTTTAGAAATTCTATATTAGTGAGTGAGAAAATAGCGTAATTTTTTGGGTTCACTATTATTTTTTAAATCGTTGTAATACCTTAGTTTTGCATTAACTAATAGATATTATTTATATTATGACTCTAAATTATTAATTATTGAAGATATTATCTCAATTAAATCTAAATCAGAGGTAGAACTAAGTTTTTCTATTTTTAATCTTAATTTTTTAATGAAAGGAAATTTATCTTCTTCAATTTTAGTCGAATATAATAAACTTCTAAACATTTTTAGTAAATTTATATCTTTTTTATCTATTGCATCATAAATCTCCGTGGAAATATCAAACTTTCCACATTTATATAAAATTAAAGCTAAATCGTTTTCTTTATATCCACTTTCATATAACTTTTCGAAATTACTATAATTGACTTTTCTTATTAAATGAGTAAGCTTAGGATTTAATACAATCAACCTAATAGTTCCTATAATTATTCTTATTATATCATTATTTTTTGCTAAAATGTATTTATTTATAGTTTTAGCATAATTAGTTATTATATCAAGTTCATTTTCAGACATATCTTCTTTATATGGAATTCTCACAAATTCATTGTGAATCTTATTTAACATTGGTATTAAATTCTTAGGAGATAATTGTAAATTCCTAATCGTATCTAAATATTCTTCTAATAGTTCCATATCAGGTTTTAATTTAAACTTCTCTTCATCTAAACTCATTACTTTATATTTAATTTTTTTATTGAATAAATCAGATAATTCTTGATCTGTAACTAAGCGTTTCCCGTGAGGTGTTCGAATATAATAAATGCGGTTTTTAATCTCATGACTTTCCCTTTTCATAATATAAGCGTGAGGAATATCTTTTCTTTTCTCGATACTTATAATTGATAAATCTCCTCCATCGCATTCTAAAAATTCAAAATTATAATCTATTATGGGACTTATCTTATCACGAATAACATTGTTTATGTCACCCTTCAATTTATCAACATTATAATCTTTTTCTCCATCAAATGTACCATCATCTTGGAGACCTATGATTACCTTCCCACCATTTTGATTAGCAAATGCTACAAATTCTTTAGCTAATTTATCTTTCCAATCATCATTTTTAAGAATCTTTAAACTTTTTAATTCAAATTTAATGTTCTCAATTTCAGACTTCTCTAATAATTTTTGAATTTCTTCGCAAGTGGTCATAATTTACTAATAATTTTTATTTCAATTTTTAATCTTTGATTCAATTTCTTATTGTATATAAAATTTCATTGCATTTGTATTATTTTTAACATATAAAATTAAAAAAAAATAAAGTCTTCTATTAATTGCTGAAAAAGGATTTTAATTAATACGAAAGAATTTAAATCAGATTCAATAAATCACAACAAAAAAGTTAAAGAGGTGGAATTAAAAGGGTTAATTCAAATCGAAGATATAGGACTTAAAATGCTAAGATCAAAAGAGAGCCTAGAGATTGTAAAAGAATACTTATTCGAATGATTAAATTAAAAGAATAATGATAAAAAAATAGTGAGTTAAGCTTTGATTTTTTCGGGTTTGCTATAATTTTTTAAGTCGTTGTTTCGATGGTAGTTGAACTGCTTAGTTTTCCGCTCCCGCAAAATTTCGTTCACTAAAGAAGCAGCTTCCGTTTATCATAATGGTTATTTCTGGTATAATTTTTGTACTCACTCTAACTTATAAGAAGAGAACTATCTTCTCTTAACTTTTTTTTAACTCATAAAATTATTTCTATTCTGTTGATTTATTAAAATACAAAGGAAAAATTTGAAAAATAAACGAAAATTTACTATTTTGATATTATGTCTGATTCTGAGGGGCAAGAATTTATCTCAATGCATTTTATTTGGGTTGAAAGAGGTATTCAAGATGCAATCAAACTGAGAAAGTTCTTGCAAGGAGCTAAGAGAAAAGAAAAAAGAAAGATTGCGCAAAATCTGGCTCTCGATAATATATTCATGCTTAAGCGAAACTTTAATGTATGCTTCTCAAATCTCATTTATCAGAAAATAGTGGAAGATAAGGATAAGTTCGATAGAATTATTCGAGAAATATCGAAAATATTAGTAGATTCCTTTATGGACGAAAAATCTTTAAAAGATGCGATAAAAAGCAAACACCTTCGGGCTGAAATATTTGATTCCAGTACATCGCTTATCGAATTTCTAGTAAAGTCAAATAGAACTCATACGGACGCTCTTAAGTACTTGCAGAATAGATGGGAAAATTACATGGACCAAGGCGATATAGAAGGGGCTATTGCGACGGAAGCCTATTTTCGAGAATATCTAACAGGAAGAATTCATTACGAAATTTTATTTTCAAAAAGTCAGCTCTATGAAGGGGTTACTCACCCCCAACGCTATACATACTACGGAAGATCATTTTGTATTACTTCAGTTCAGAATTATCGACTTTATCAGACTCTAACCAATAGTTATCCTAATTTTCTTGGGGAATTAAAAACTCTTTTCGCGAAACCTATTCAGAAGAAATTATTTAGTGTTATGAAATCACTATTTGAAATTGAAGAAGAGTCTGAAATTGAGTACGAATATAATGTGTTTATTAACAGGCTTCTCTCCATAGCCTCGTTAATATTTTTTAAATCTTTACAAACATGTGATAAAATAGATCTACTCAACCAGAAATTATCGCTCGAAGGGCTAATAAATTCGATATCAGAAAAGAATGTAAAAGAATTTAAATCTTGGGTAAAACTCGTCGATTGTCTTAACGAGTATTCGTTTTGTGATTTAGCCCAAAAATTTATTGAACCTTTCCAACCTCAAATTGGTAATTTAAATATTTCCGATAAAATGTTAACCTACGAAATATTGGCGAAAATCTATAGAAAACAAGAAGACTACGATGAAAGTCTAAAATATTTACAACGAGCACTTGAATGTTTCAATAACGATGCAAATAATGAATTGAATAAGACTTCTCTTTTCGAAATATTACTTTTAAGCGAGATTGCCGAAGTAACTGGAAAATCGTCCAATACGAAAAATCTAGCAAGTATCCTCTCTAAATTAACCGATTTAAAAATTAAATTAATAGACCAAAAGGAAAAATACGAAGCTTGTTACCGAACTTTTCTTCCGAGGTGAACTTCGAGGTCGCCGCTTTTTCCGGCTTTCGAATAACCTCCTATTAGGCGAACGAGCTCGCTTACCCGAAAATATTCGTTTTTCGCCGCCTTCGCGTGGTCGTCCCATAAGACGATCTTAACTGTCATGGTTGAGTCGCCCAACAAGACAGAACAAACCGTGCCCTTAGAACCATCTTTTCTCGTAAACTCTCGGGTTGGGAAAACTTCAAGTATTTTACCTAACAACACTATGTTGGTCATATCCTCTTTAACTTCCGATATTTCGATCGTGAAATCGTTGTAGTCGAACTCTTCCTCGAACATTTCGTACAATTGTTGGTCAATGTCAGGCGAATGAAGCTGAATACCTTTTTCCTTAGCAATAACGAACAAAATTCCCTGCTCTGACATGAATCCGCCGAACTCTTTGGCTTTGTCCTGGACTTGCTTTTCCAATTCGGCTTCCGAGAAGCCAGAATCCAACAATTTTTGGTACAACTCTTCTACTGAATCGCTCATTTTCCTACCGTAAGCAATCTTTAACTATTGCGTAAAAAATAGACTTCGAATATTTAAAGAAAAAAAGAAAGGGAAACAAATAGATATATTAAATATTTTATTTAATATTTAAGAGGAAATTTTTTACTTCACGCGTTATTTATTGTATCTTTTGTCCATTTCTAAAATGAAGAAATCAAACTTAAGGATATCTTCGGTATATGTTTGCTGGAACGCTGCCATATTTTTAATCTCTGCTTTTTTAAGGGCGTTTTCCCACATCGAAACCATCTCAATATCAGTCATTTTAAAATTCTTCTCTGGTGTCAAATGATTCATAAAAACTATTAAATGATATATAATTTGAACTGCAAATTCGTATATATATTCCAAGTGTTCGATGAATCTGATTTGCTTTAATCATTTACTCATGGTAGAATTCCCTTTTCCCACTTATAAAATTCTTTTAATTTATTATAACTCTAAGATACTCTAAAAATTTGAGTTTGAGTCTAAAACTCAAACTTATTGAGTAAAAGAAAGCATTTTGTTTATCAAAACTTTACCTGATATACCATTCTCCTTTTTCATTATAATTGGGAGATTTTGAAATTCCACAAGCATTCCATATAGAATCAAAACAATATCTAAAAACCTTTGATGGTTCAAAACTGTGTATATCAATTTTAACCTCTGGGAGTGTTAATATTTCTCTCTCAATAGGATGGGTGTTAACCCACGGCATTCTATCTGTTGGTACAACATACCCTCTTACATCCAAAATAGTTAGAAACGAATATATTGGAGATTCAATATGTAGTTCTTTAAGCACATTGACATAATTAGTTGATTTATTAATTATTTCTTCTTCTATTGATGAGATTGGGATATATTTTTCCTGTTTAGCTTGTAATAAATATCCATCAACAGCTTCAATAATTCCATTTCTAAAGAACTGAACATATGTATATACTTCTTCTTTGTTGCTGTGTTTCCCATAAGTTAAAATACCATCAACATTGTATGTAGTGTTCCAATTATTTGCTACAAAAGGTATTAAATTTGAAGAATTTACTTTTTCAAGATTATAATATTGACCAAAATTGATTGATGTATTAGGTATTAGGTGAAACACCACTTTTCCATTTTTATAGAAAGGTAAAGGAGTTTCATTGTTCTTAATTTTTGAAATTCTACTCTCCTTCAATTTTCTAATATTCCTAATTTTTTTTTCCATAATATATTCTTGAATAAGATGTTCGATGATCTCACACCCTTATTTTTTGAAATTTAAATTTTACTTATTAAAAAGAAAGTTATATATTTATATATTACTTTGAATGAAAAGCTCATTTGTAATTTTTATTTTTTTCCAACTTCCCCCACAGAGAGAATAATGAGAATCAACTCTGGAAATCAACTCTTGAAAACTTATGATGAGGGCAACTTAAGAGAGATATTAAAGGAAAATTGTATTTTCTGTTTAGTTTTGATTGTCTAAATAAAAATTTTAATATTTCTTATGTAGAAATTAATAATCATCATTTAAATAAGAAGATATTTTTTTATCAATCATATGAATTTGTCGAATATAAGAGCTATTAATAATAAAGCAAAAAACCTAGAAGATTTAGTTAAATATCTTTTAAATAAATATTGATGAACGAAGGCCTTACATCTTTATTAGAGATACAAAAGATTTCATAATGATTAATAATAATTTTATTAATTTAAAAGAAAATTTTAAAGGAATTATGGATGAATTAAATTCCTCTCTTAAGATAATAGATTTCGAATGGATGCATCCCGAAAATTGGAATATCATTGATAATGAAGAGATTATAATAAGATTAAGAATTATTAATGAAGAATGCCAAAAGATTAGAGACTTTTTAAAAGAATATCTAAAATTTGATGATGGGCTGACCTATATCTTTAATACTCTTTTTCATGAGAAGGTAAAAGAACTTGCGCTGGACGACTTTCAGAGAGGGGAGTATTTAAATGCTGTTAGGAAAGTTTTTATTGAAATTAATCATCAAGTTAAAGAAAAATACAAGAATCGAACTGGTAAAGAATTAGATGGATATAAGTTAATGGTGGAAGCTTTTAATCCGGATAATATTGATGTCCTATCATTAAATTCATTATCTTCAGAATCGGAAAGAAATATTCAAAATGGATATAGATGGTTTTTTGCTGGAAGTATGTTAGCTATTCGAAATCCCTCTGCACATGAAAATATTACATTGAATAAAAAAGAAGCTTTTCATTATTTATCACTAGGAAGTGAATTATTTTACACAATTGATAAGTTGTAAAATGCGTTCATCAATTTAAATATCAAGAGATTATTGGAAAAAATTTTCTCTCCTTCACGATATATATATTATAGTAAAGAAGCAATTAATTTAAAATGCTTAGAAAAATCTTAGACTTTTCTATACCCACATTTACAATTTTTGAAAAAGATATAATTTAAACTAGATGAGAGTTGTAGATTCCAATATTCTAGAACGATTTCTACAAAAGAATATATTTTAAAGTGTAATAAGTGATTTGATAAATGTATCAATAATTTTTTATAGAATATACTAATTAGACTATTTTACATCTTTTCTAAGAGTGAATGTTGATATGGACCAAAAATATTGGAAATCTATTAAAAAGTGGCATGAGAGAACTAAGGAGGAAAAAGATGTTTTCATACAATTTATCTTGGAATACATTTCATTTATTGCCTTTTTGAAAAGTAAAAATCCTATGATAAGGGACAGACCATTAATTCAAAAATTAAAGAGATATGAGAATTTAAAGAAAAAATATTTAGAGGAAATGGATAAGCGCATTATAGAAACACTAATGAATGAATTGGAGAGAGATCCTATAAAAAATGTAACCATGCTTGATGATAGATATTGGGATAATGATACTAACCGTAAACTAGCACTTATAAGTTCAAATGATGGAAAGCTTCGGTCTATGGATGATTTTACTAATATTATTGAATTTATTTACCGTGCGAGAAATAATTTATTTCATGGTCAAAAAAGTCTCAATTATGAAAGAGACGAGATTATCGTTAAATATGGATACAAATTATTACATCCTTTAATGGAAATTGTACTCAACTACGAAAATAAATCACATAATGGTTCTAAGAAACATATTAGTAATTATATCTTGCCGTTTATTATAATTGGTCTTCCTGTAATTGTTGCAAATTTCATTTTATTTATTACATTTCTTTAATAATCCTCTGGAAATTTTTAGATAAATTTTTAGGAAAATGTCTAATATTTAATTTGGATAAAATAAAAATTCTTTAATTCTCTCTTTCATCCATCAAAGAGTAAAGGTTTAAAGTTTAAAAATATTAATAAAAAGGTTTCTTGAAACTTCGAAACAGATTATTTTAAATATAAGCTAAACTATATTAAGAGTAAAAACTTAAAAAGTTGTTCAATATGATTGAAAAAGAAAGTTTTATATCTAAATCCATTCTACATGAGAAAATTACTGTTGATTTAGCAAACATTTTATTTAGAGATCGTGATGAAGAAGGAAAATTTAAGGTAAAAAATATTAGAAAAGTGTATAGCACCTTGCTCGAAGAGAATTATGATCCTTACCTAATATTAGATGCTCCATTTAGACATTCAATGGATTATGAACAAGAATATGAGGAACTTGTAGAAGAAGGGATTGTCTATCAAGCACCTGCGGGTAGGAAAGCAGATAAATTTTTCTTAAAAATTGCTAAAGCTTTTAAATGCAAGTTCTTAACAAATGATCTTTGTAAAGATCATTATGATGATTATGGAAAGGAGTGGATAAGGGAAAATAGAAAGACATTTATGTTTATAAATGGAGAATTAATACTTGAATAAATAAAAACCAAAAGGTAAGATATAGAGGGAATGTAAATAATATGGAAGAAATTTATCACAATAAATATGACCCTATTAAACAGATTTTATTTTTTTTATTTTCTATAGATGATATCTATAAAGATAAAGAAAAAATTATGGATAACGTTCAAGTATTAATTGATGAAGAAAAATTAGGAGATGAAATTAAAAGACAATGGTCTTATTTGTTAGGAAATAGTGAGGACTATAATACTTTAGCTGAAAAATTCATTAAAAAAAGCTATAATACTTGGAGAAGAAAACTTGAAACTTTTCAAAATATTAAAAATGAAGAAGAGACCAAAAAATTCATAAAAGAAAATTTTCCTCTAAGTATGTTGATAAGATATGAAGCAGGGGCTTTGTCTCGGAACGAAATTTTAAGATTTTTAGAGTTTAAAGAACCAAAGATTAAAGATTATTTTAACGGTCGTTATGGAAAATATCTAAATTTTCTAATTTATGAAAATAATTTACTTCATATCAATTTACATTTAAAATTAAAAGAATATACAACAGGAACTTATGGTCTTCTTATTATTTGTTCATTTTGGATTGATGAGCCTGAATATTTTGACACTTTAGATATAAATATTATCAATGAGAATTATAGCAGCTCTATTCTTTGCTATAGAATTTTAAACAAATTAATATCATTAAATTTTAAGAGGCTCTCCCTTTTTAATGCGCAAGAATATAGGGAAGAAAAGTATTCTTCCAATATCAATAATGAATGGGTTAAATTCTTACCTCATTTTTTCATTACAGCGGGTATTGAAATCATTAATGAAAATCCCATGTTTTTATTTGAAGATTTAGTGTCTAAACTTAATCAAGTAGAATTAGTTATAAATAAACATAGTAATACTCCTATATTCAATCCTAATGAATGGTATAAAAGTCTTTCTCTTGAGGTCCAAACTTTTATAGAAAAAGGAAAAGAATTATTTTTGAAAATTGAAGAAAAGGAGCTAGAGCTAGAGAAAGAAAAAATTGAGGAAAAAGTAAAAGTAAATGAACATAAAGAAAATGACCTTACAATTGAAGATGTTGTTCTCCTTTTTAAGGATGCGCTACAAAAAGATAGGAAAGATGAGAACATAATTAAAGATAATGAGGGATTTAGAACAATTAATAGCTTTTTTAAAGAATATAAGAATAAACTAAAAGGAAGATCAATACAGACAATTTATAATTATTTTAAGCAATGGGACTTGAATTATTATTTAGAATCAAGGGAAAGCACGCGGCAAGGAGGTGGTAAAGAGTACAGATATAGGGAAGGTTTTATGTCTCAAAAGATTTCTTCAGATAAACAATTAATTGAATCAACAGAAAAAAAAGATGAGATTTTCCAGAAAGAGAAAATACAAATTCAGCAAGCACTAAATTATTATAATAATCAAAAATACGAAAAGGCAAAAGCTCTTTTAATAAAAATTTCTAAAAATCCAAGTAAAGATTTATTTAACGATGATCAGCTATATTATGGTGTATGGTATTATATTGGCCGTTGTTACCAAAAGCTAGAAGACTGTACAAACGCTACCTCTTATTTTAAAAAAATCTATTCTAAGAAAAAAGATTTTATTAATGTTAATTTTCACTATATCGAAAGTAGTCTGGAGGCGGGGATGTACAGAGAAACTCTTCAAATTATTAATTATACTCTTAACAAGTTAAAGGATTTATTAAAAATATTCGATTTAACTAATTATTATATGATTTATGATGATTTAGAATTCATCATACGTTCAATAACATGGAAATATGACTCCATTAATGATGGTCTGAGACCTTATATAGAATACCTGGAAAACAATGATTTTAAGAAATCTATTATTGGAATCAATAAAACTAAACCAGATTTAAGAATTCTCCGCAAACCTTTCGATGAAAAGGATTATACCATAATTTATCATAATTTTATGCTAACCGAGAAATTTTATGAGACTTTAATAAGAATATGGTTCTTAAAGTCTGAGTGTTTTAGGAGATGTATAATTAAGAAATTTCTTAACCAAAATTTTGATAATCTTGACCAAATTTTTAGAGAGGTGATAATCTTTTTTAAAAAAATCCAACAATTAAATTTAAGGTCTAAATATCCTTTTATAGATATTTTAAGTTTTGTATACTATTATATTGGTCTAACAAAACTGTTTGATTTAACAGATATCCAAAAAGAGTTAGAAGAGAATTTTCCAGAAGGAAAAGGTTTCCATTATTCTCCGAATTTAGAAATCTTAAAAAAATACAAAATTATTTATTACTATCTTAATGCTGTGAATCAGTCTTTTAATTCTCCAAAAAATGTCTTTCGCTATGAAATTAAGAGTATACGGGAAAAAAAACCAATCTTGGTATCTTCGGAAATTAAAGCTGAACTTTATTTCATAAAAATTTCTCTTCTCCAAAAATATGTGCTCGATGAATTACTTAATGAAGAAAGATCATTCCTACAAAGTATAAAGAATAGTGACACAGAAGATATCCATGAAATTTATCGAAACTGGGATGATTTTCACTTTCCTTTCCACTCTTTTAGGAACTTGATATATTATAATGAACTTTTTTCTGAGTTTGAAGAAATATGCCATAAATACAACATTGAAATATATAAATTTTGGGTAAAAAGACTACAAAGCAGTCTTTTTAATAAACTAAAAGAAGTTAAAGAACTCCGTATAGAAGGTCGCACATATGCTCTAAACTGTATTTTTAAGATCTTATATTCAAAATATAACCAAAAGATTCATGAGTTTGAAGTTTCTACTAGGGAGGGATCAGAAGATTTGAGTATAGAATATTTTATCTATGATTCTATACAAACAGAGATTAATTCTATAATACAAAAAAAAGTTGGTCAAATTAGAGCTAAACTTGACATAGAGAATAAGCATCTTATAAAACATATACTCAGTTCTATAAAAGAGCGTGGGTTTTTTATTGGAAACAATTTAGATTTAGATTTTAGTCTATGGTTAGACTTTGAATTACATTTTGAGGAGAATGTCAATATCTTAGAATTTTATTATAAAATTAATCTAACATATGAAAGAGTAAGATTTAAAGAACATCTTGATATAATTTCACTCGCATTATTTCATGTAATTGATATGAATGCAGATGAATTATATATTCAAATATCGGATAAATTTAAGAAAGAATTCAAAACTTATTT
>Ga0209977_10000244_pt1 | contig 21277 bp, 25 predicted proteins | sample SumtaG_2_FD_183113 | JGI IMG/M metagenome (GOLD analysis project Ga0209977, IMG submission 183113) | Deep subsurface microbial communities from Indian Ocean to uncover new lineages of life (NeLLi) - Sumatra_00607 metaG (SPAdes) (version 2) | ecosystem: Environmental > Aquatic > Marine > Oceanic...
ATCAAGATTAATTTTTGGAAGAAGTTTTCTCAGAACACTCATAGCAGCTTCTTTTGCAAGAGCTTCAAGATCAGCTCCGACAAAACCATGGGTTATAGAAGCAATTTCCTCAAGCTTAACATCTTTTGAAAAAGGCATTCCTCTTGTGTGAATCTTTAAAATTGCAAGTCTTCCCTTTTTACTTGGGACATTTATCTCTATTTCTCTATCAAATCTTCCCGGCCTTCTCAAAGCAGGGTCAATAGCATTAACTCTATTTGTTGCGGCGAGAACAATCACTTTTCCTCTAGATTTAAGACCATCCATCATTGTCAACAACTGGGAAACAACACGTCTTTCAACTTCTCCCATAACATCTTCTCTTTTTGGGGCTATTGCATCAAGTTCATCAATAAATATAATTGTTGGTGCTGTTTTCTCTGCTTCTTCAAAAATATCTCTTATTTTTTTCTCAGATTCACCATAGAATTTTGACATAACTTCAGGGCCATTCAAAAGTATAAAAGTAGCCTCAGACTCATTTGCAACTGCCTTAGCCAACAAGGTTTTACCTGTTCCAGGAGGACCGTGAAGCAAAACACCTTTTGGAGGTTCTATACCAAGTCTCTGGAAAATCTCTGGATGTTTCATAGGAATCTCTACCATTTCCCTTATTTTTTTAATTTCTTCTGAAAGTCCGCCAATATCTTCATAAGTTATTTCAGGAATGTTTTCTTCTGTTATTTCAACAGCTTTAGGACTTAAAGAAACCTGTGTGTTTTCTCTGATTATGACTGGTTGATTTGGACTTGTATTTATGACCAAAAATTTAATTTGTGTAAATCCTCCAAGCTGGCCAAAACCCATGTTTCCAAACATATCTCCGAGCATATCTCCAAATTCTCCGCCAAATTCTTCTGAAAGCAAATCTTTCCTTCTCTGAACTCCCCCAAGAACAACAACATCTCCCTTAACAACAGCTCTTCCCAATAAACCATTCCTTAAACTCTCAGGTTCTGCCTGAACCATTATATTTTTTTGTGCAGGAGCAATTATTATTTTTTTTGCTTCCTTGACTTCTGCCTTTGAAACTTTTACTATTTCTCCAATACCTGTCTTTGCATTTCTTCTTAGAATTCCGTCAATTCTTATAATTCCTTCTCCAACATCTGCAGGATATGCTCTATCAGCAATCGCCACACCTTCTCTATTTCCTTTAATCATAATAACATCTCCTCTTCTGATGCCAAGCTCCCTCATAACCTCGCCATCTATTCTTGCTACCCCTTTATAAGCATCATCTTGTTGTGCTTCAACAACCTTAAGCTGAACTTCTTTTTTTGTCATTTTATCTTATTGTAGATAATCTATTTAATTCTTGAAAGGTTAATCTTTCTATCCTCACTTCCAAATCTCCAAATGAAAAACTTTTATCATTTAAAACCATAAGTATTTCTCCTATTTTATAAACATTATATTTTCCTTCTTGTCTAAATTCATAATTTTTTGATTTTTCAATTGATATCATTTTATCTCCTGTGTTTTTTTATTTCATTTATTTTCCCAAAACTCAGAGAAACTCTTCCAAGATCTTCAAAACATAGCTTTACCATATCATCCATAATTTTTTCCTGTTCCTTTATAAAAGAAACAATTTCCTTAGGGATTGAAACAGCATAACTATTTCCTACAAGCCTCATCTTGACTCTGAATTCTTTGTTCTTCAGATTTATAAATCTGTTGTATTCCTGCTCATCTGCAGGATGAATAATTTTGCCATTGCACCTTGGACAGATAACTGCTCTTAAAATAAATCCATTTTTAACTACTTCTGCCTTCTTCATTTTTATATTGCAATTCCTGCAAAGGATTGTGTTATCAAATATATCTGCCATGATTCCTGTGTATTTTGAATATGCAACCGTGTCATAAGACACGGCTGGGTTGAAAAGAGGTTAACTCGTTTCCTTCATAAATTAATGAAGGGGTGAGTAGGGATATATACCTCTTGTGTATACACACAAAGATATACTATTTAAATATTTTGGTTCTTGGATATTTAAATATTTTATGTGTGATTAAATAGAAAAAATAAATATAAACATCTTATGAAACATTTTAAAAACTCTTAAAAATTATTTTTAAATATGGTCTTAGAAAAAGAGGGAAAAAAATTTCTGAAGAAATTCTGGTATCTTCTCTGGAAAGACAATGGTTTCAAGGGTTGGTTGTTCTCAATTATCTTTTTATTTGTATTTATAAAATTCATATTCTTTCCTTTTCTTAGCTTGGTTACAGGAACTGCTTTACCTTTAGCAATTGTTGAGTCATGTAGTATGTACCACAAAGGAAACTTATTTTCTGATTTTGATATGTGGTGGGATAATCACGAAGATAAATACCCTGAATTCATAATAAATAAACTGGATTTCCAGAATTTTCCAATGAAAAATGGATTTAATAAAGGAGATATTCTCCTCATAATTAGAGCAGATCCTGAAAAATTAGATGTGGGAAATATAATCATTTTTAATGCCAATCAGAGAAATCCTATAATTCACAGAATAGTTGACATAAAAGAAATAAATGGCCGAAAAGTTTTCTCTACTCTTGGAGATAATAATATGGGGCAGTTAAACTCTGAAAAAGAAATAACCGAGAACCAGTTAGTTGGAAAAGCTGTCCTAAAAATAGCTCCTTATGTTGGTTGGGTAAAACTCATATTTTACGAATGGCGAAAACCCATTTCAGAAAAAGGCCTTTGCAGTGAGAGATAAAGCCAATAGGAAGATTTTTAAATGATTTTAAACAAAGATAACAAAGTAAATTTGAAACTGTTTCAAAATGGAGTTTTGCCCAAAATGCGGTGCTGTCCTTGTTCAAAAAAAGAAAAGAGATCATTGTCCCAGATGTAAATATTCCACAAAAAGCAAGGTAAAATTAAAAAGTTCTGAAAAGATTGAAGAAAAAAAGAAAATCAGTATTGTCTCTGAAAAAGATATTGAAGTGCGTCCTGTAATAGAACAAGAATGTAAAAAATGTGGAAATAAAAAAGTATATTTTTGGGCTCTTCAAACCCGTGCAACTGATGAAGCAGAAACAAAATTCTTTAAATGTACAAGGTGTAATTTTACATGGAGAGAATATGAATAAGCAGAAATCCAGGATTTCATATGCCTTATAAATTAAAATTTAATTAGATATTTTTTTAAACTTCTTCTAAATTATTAATATAAACGGCTCTGTAGCTCAGTCTGGTTAGAGCACTGGACTCTTAATCCAGGTGTCGGGGGTTCAAATCCCTCCAGGGCCATTTTTATTTCTTAATATTCTTAAGATTCTTAGCAAGGTTGGCCCGCTTTTCAAGAACTCTTGTAACAGTTATTCTCTTCCTACCAACGCTAGCTGGATTTTTAATCACATCCCCTGGTTTTGCAGCAATTATTTTGTTAAGAAGCTGCATAGGAATCTTCTTGTCCCGGGGAATTCCTAACTGGTTATGAAGCACCCCTTTTTTCATACGGATTTTTTGTATCCATTTAGCCATGAATTAGGAAAGAACAAATATGTTATAAATTTTTTGGAAAAACCAAAAAATATCTCCATTAATCATAAATAATATTAAAATAGGAGATTCACTATCAGCCACACAAAAAATAAGAGGAGTAAAAAAGATGAAAAAACTAATGAAACAATTGCGAAAGTCTTCTTTTTATATTTAGTTAAATGAATTATGGAAATTGCGAAAGTAAATATTGATATTGCTCCAAAAAAAATAGTGAAGATATAAGCTTCATCTAAAATAAAAAAGAATAAAATCCATAGGGCTATCATAATCCAAAAAGCAGTTCTTAAGGAATACCAAATAAAGGTTTTTTTAGAATCTTTTTTAGGCATAAATAGAATACAAAGATGTAAGTTATAAATTTTTCTGAAAATTACAAATAGATTACTTAATAAGAAAAACGAATGCGCTGGGGCGGTAGTTAGAATTATCTTATGAGTTTCTGGATGTTCTCAATTGCATCTGCAACTTCTTTTCCCTTCTTGGTCAGTGTTATAATTTTTATTCGCCCCTTTTTTTCAAAACTAACCAAACTCAATATCTCAAGTGTTTGTAGAATCTTTACTGCATGGCTATATGTACAATCAACTTCTTTAGCCAATATACTACCGTATCTCATTCTTGTATTTCTCTTCAAGGAGACCAACATCAATGCTGGCTTTCTCCTGAAAAAGATATCAAAGTTGTCTTTCATTGTGTATTTTTTGTCTTTTAAAGCGTGTATTTTATTGTATATATTCTGATAGTGGTTTACTTTTAAATGTTTTGAAACCAATATTTCCTATAATACACATCAAACAAGCATTTTTAAATCTTTACGTTTAGTAATTTTAAAATAGTAACACCCATAATCAATTCCTTCCTGATTTAAAAATATTTATTAACTATTTTTTGCTTTTAAAAAAATGAAAAAGAAAACAAAGATCCTTGCAATAGGGGACATTCACAGAGATATCGGCCTTGTAAAAAGATTAGCTGAAAAAGCAAAAAAAGAAAAAGTTGATCTTGTAATTCTTGCAGGTGATTTAACCATGGAAGAAGAATCAACTGAAAACTTAATCGGCCCTTTTGTAAAAGCAAAAAAACAGGTTTTCCTTATTCCTGGAAATCATGAATCTCCTGCTACAATAGATTTTTTAGCACAGGCATATAATGTAAAAAATATTCATGGGCATGGATTTGTAGAAAATGGTATTGGTATCTTTGGTGCTGGAACAGCAAATATTGGAATACATCAAATAGGTGATAAAAATATATTCAAACTTCTTAAAAAAGGAAATAAAGAAATAAAAAACGCAAAAAGGAAAATCATGGTAACCCATATTCATCCTTTAGGGAGTAAGACAGAGATGTTTGGTGTTGAGGGTTCAAAAGCTGTAAGAGATGCTATAGAAAAATTTCATCCAGACATCTTAATAAATTCACATATCCATGAAGCAGGAGGGATTGAAGAAAAAATAGAAAAAACACAGGTTATAAATGTTAGCAGAAAAGAGAAGATTTTTGAGGTTTGATAAAAACCTATAAAAACCCTCATTCTTCCCAATAAAAATGCCAAGAAAACAGAAAAAGACAAAAGAAGAGAAAATTGCAGAGAATTTTTTTCCAATTGATCCTAGTGATTCAAAACAAACTATTGAAAAAAAATATAAAAAACCAGACATAAGATCCCTTGAAAAAGTAGAAAAAATATCAAAAAGAAAAAAGAAAGCGACAAAGTCAAGAACAAAGAAAGAATTCAAAATCCCAAAAATAAAACTCAAGCCGAAGGGATACGAACTTATTATTACAGAAAAGCCGCAAGCTGCATTAAAAATTGCTTCTTCTCTGGGAAAATCTACAAAGAAGAGCGACAAAAACATTCCTTATTACGAAATAGAGAGAGATAGTAAAAAGATAATTGTTGCTTGCGCAGTCGGACATTTATTTACACTGAAGCAGAACATACCTGGTTCAGAGATTCCTGTATTTGATATTGTGTGGGTACCAAACTATTTTGTCAGGGAAAAAGATTTTAGCAAAAAATATTACGATACTCTCTCAAAACTTATAAAAAAAGCAGGCAGCCTAACAGTGGCCACAGATTATGATGTTGAGGGGGAAGTTATTGGTTTAAACGTTGTAAGATTTATAGGCGGACAGGAAGATGCAAACAGAATGAAATTCTCTACTCTGACTGAAAAAGAATTAAACAAAGCTTATGAAGAAAAATCTAAGCAAATTGATTGGGGGCAGGCTATTGCAGGAGAAACCAGGCACTATCTGGATTGGTTCTACGGAATAAATCTATCAAGAGCTTTAATGAATGCAATAAAATCAACAGGAAAATTTAGAATAATGTCTATAGGAAGAGTTCAGGGACCTGCTTTAAAACTTATTGTTGAAAAAGAAAAAAAGATTTCTGAATTTAAAGCAATACCCTACTGGCAAATTTTTATTAAATTAGAAGATACTGAAATAGAATTAATCCATAACAAAGATATTTTCAATAAATCAGAATTAAAAAAATTTGAAAGCATAGTTGGAAAAACAGGAAAAGCAGAAACAAAGAAAAAAGAGCAGAAACTTTCTCCAAACCCTCCTTTTAATCTTACAAATCTTCAAACAGAATCTTATAGGCTCCATAGTATAACTCCATCAAAAACCCTGCAAACAGCTCAGAGCCTTTATCTCTCTGGTCTTATATCTTATCCAAGAACTTCTAGCCAAAAACTTCCTCCTTCAATAGGCTATAGAGAAATTTTAAAAAAGCTTTCAAAAAGATATAAAGCAGAAAAATTAATAACCAGAAAAAAACCAGTAGAAGGAAAAAAATCTGATCCTGCCCACCCATCTATTTATCCAACAGGAAACTTCAAAAGTTTAGGAGGAAATGAAAAAAGAATTTATGATTTAATTGTTAGGCGGTTCATATCTCTTTTCATAGAAGATGCTGTTATTGAAAATAAAACTATAAAAGTTGAAATTGAGAAATTGGTTTTTATTAAAAAAGGAACTGAGATAAAAAAGAAAAACTGGCTTGAAATCTATCCCATAAAGATAAAAGAAACTTCTCTTCCTCACATAAATGGAGATGTAAAAATTGTTGATTTAAGAACAGAGGAAAAAGAAACCAAGCCTTCAAAAAGATATACCCCTGCCTCTATAATTTCTGAACTGGAAAAAAGAAATCTTGGAACAAAAGCTACAAGAGCAAGTATACTTGAGACCCTTTATTATAGAAATTATATAAAAGACCAAAGTATAAAAGCAACCCCTTTAGGAATCTCTCTGATAGAAACTTTAGAAAAACATTCTCCTATAATAATTGATGAGGCTTTAACCAGAGAATTTGAAAAAGGAATGGGGTCTATACAAAGCTCAAAGAAATTTTATAAAGAAAAAGAAGAAAAAATTCTTGATAAGGCAAAAGAAACTATAATTAAAATTTCAAAGCAATTCAAAAAAGAGGAAAAGAAGATAGGAAAAGAACTTTTAGCTGCAAACCTTAAACTAAGAGAAGAACAAAAAAAAGAAAATGCCCTAAATATCTGCCCTATCTGTAAAAAAGGACATCTCGGCATTACATACTCTAAAAAGACCAGGAGACAGTTTGTTGCTTGTGACGCTTATCCTAAATGTAAAACAACTTTTTCCTTGCCTCCAAATTCTCTGATAAAAAAAGAGGGAAAAAATTGCGAAGCGTGTGGCTTTCCAAAATTAATTTCAATCAAGAGAGGAAGAAAACCATGGAGATTTTGCTTCAATCCTCAGTGCTCAACAAACAAAGAGAGAATTGAGGCTTACAGAAGAAAAAAAGAAAGTGAAGAACAATAATTCTTAAAAAGGGCTTATTTCTATATTTCCCATGAGTTTAAAAGATTTAGAGAAAAAAGCTGTTGAAATTATAGTTCGCGGCGATCCTCACAAGATAGTTCAAATCTTGGGTTCTGTAGAATCTGTTTCAGGGTTTAATAGACCTCAAGAATTCTTACATATAGTTTTAGATCCTAAAACATCAACTCCTGAAAAAATAGGATTATTAAAATTTCAAGGTACGAGTCCTGTTAGAGGAGGAGATAGAATAAAGGTTGGCCTAATTTTAGATGAATATTTCGAGAAGCATGGGGTTGGAAATATTCTTTATTTAGATGTACTAAAACAAAATGGGTCTTTCGGAAGAAGAGATTTTATGGATGGTTACAATCCTATGCAAAAGGATATTGAAAAACTAGGGTTAGTCTAAAACCATTTACCTAAAGATTGAAAAATGGCTAAAATAAAATTTAATAAAGAAGAAAGTAGAGATGAAAAAATTAATTTCCATTATAGAGAATTTGAATTAAATGGTAAGACATATTATTTAAGTTATTGTAGTGGCCCTTCAGTTCTAGCCACAGGAAAAACAAATCAATTATTTATGGAAATTCATATAATACCAAGAGATAAAAGAAAAAATGTTGAATTTTATGTTTTAAAGAGATATCCTATAAAATCGGAAGATGCTGTTATACAACACATCTCAGTTAATCCAAAAACTAGGAAAATAAATATTGTGAATAATGATAAATCTTTAGAAGAATTTTTATCTTTAATAACTGATAGAGATATTATGGCGGATTTATTTAACAGTAAGCCAGATTACGAAAGACCAAATAGATATATCCCATCGAATGGAGAAACTGCTTCTGATTATGATTTAATGAATATGTTTTTTAAACATTTATAATACTACAATCTAAAACATCAAACCCACTTACCTAAAGTTGTCTGCGTTTTTATATTTTCGAGCAACCTGCTTTTTTTAAAGACTTTTTCAGGATCAAAACCAAATTTTATCATTCCGACTTTCTTTGAGCTATTAAGCATTTCATTCATTTCATTAAATTCAAGTTTTCTGTGATCTAAGGCTTTTCTTACAGATTCCCGCACAACCCATACTCCAAGAGCTGCCCAGTAACTCGGAAACTCCATTCTTATCGCCAAGACAGAGGCCTGCCTTTTTATTTTTTCAAGATATTCTAAAACAGGAAGTCTTGAGGCATAGTAACCTCCTCCTGTATTTGAAGCATAATTTTTTCTTCCGCTATATCCTTCAAAATCTGTTGCAGCTTTTATTCTGTTTGAGGAATTCCATGAACTCCCAGGTAAGTAAAGCTCAAAAAGTTCATAGCCCCAAATATTTGGGAAAAACATTATCAGATAAGCATTTCCCATGAATTCTCCAAAAAACATCTCGTAATTTTCAATCCATTTATAATCTTTAATTTTTTCAAAAAGTTTCTTTCCTATGATATCATCTGTTGCAGTAATGCTCCACCTTGTCGGAACAAATCTTTTGTCTTTTTTCAAACCAAGAACACCTACACTCAGAATTTTGCTTAAAGTATATTCATTAAATTTATTTTTATAAAGATATTCAATCCCCTCTGATGATTTTATATCATCGTTAATTATCCTGTCAAGTTTTCTGTCTATTTTCACATTGTTTGTGATTTTTGCTTTTTTTAATGGGGCTGCCATTCCCTGGGGTGATAAAACCTTGTCTTTTTTTAATCCAGGACCAATTTTCCTCTTCAACTCAATTTCCACATCAACAGGTTTTGAAGCAAGAGCAAGCTCCTGAGCTACCTGGACAAACTTATTATTGTCTAAACGAGAATCTGTTACTTTTAACTGAAACCTTGAATTCAGGAGGTTCTCCCTCAAATTTATTACATCTTTTATACCAAAATTATGTTTTGCCCAATATTTTGCGTCGTCATAAACCCATACATTCTCATCTTTTTCAAGCGGGCTTAAAATTCCAACATTTACAGAAGGATATTTAAGTTTAGAGCCGACAAATACGCTTGGTGGAGAATTCGTATCCAGCTCTGAAATCCTGTTGAGATTTTTATACTTGAAGCTCATCTCAGCTATCTTTTTTATAACTTCAAACCTAATATCTGCCATAAAAATTATAATGAATTAAAGTTTATATTCTTTAAGAACTACCAAAAAGTTGCTCAGTTTTTGGTTGATTAAAACCAACGCTTTCTAAATATCCCTCTGTCTCTGATTTCAAAACTCATTTCTTTCTTTGGCATGTTTCTATGCTTTAGAAGAATTGCCTTTTTCTTTCCGTTTTCGTTTTTCAATTCAATTATTGTTTTACTCCAGTATTTAAACAAATCTCCTCCGACAATATTTGCCTCTGGTTTAATTCCTTTTTTCCATTCTTCTTCTGATAAAAACCCGTGATAAACTTGGTTTGTGATTAAAACAGGAATGTTCTGTTTTCTGGAGATTTCTGCAAGAACCCTCATTTGCCTTGCAACCTCCCTATTAATCTCTTTAACTTTGTTTTCATCTTTCAACTTAACCGTATCACCAAGTTTAAGTCTGTAAAGCATAGCCATCCCATCAACAACTATCAATCCAACATTTTCTTTTTTTATTTTGTCAAGAAGTTTAATAAAAATCTTTTTCTGTTCATTAAAACTTGTTGGATTTAAAAGAAGGATGTTTTTTAGAATTTCTTTATACTCTTCTCCAACAATTTGCCTGACTCTTTCAGAAGAAAAACCACCTTCTGTATCTATAAAAATAACCTTGTTTCCTTTTTTAGCCTGACTGCATGAGGCCAAAAGGACAAAATTTGTTTTTCCACTTGCCGGGGGACCTGCAATCATTGTTATGATTCCTTTTTCATAACCCCCATAAAGCCACTTATTCAGATCATAACTGCCTGCAGAGATTTTTCTAACATACATTAAGAAAAAAAAGAAGTTAGAATTAATAAGGATTGTTGTAGTATATTTAAAGGAAGATTACGCGAAGGAAACCTTGGTGTCCTCGCTACTTCATAGCCAAGAAATCCTTCTCAATTTTGTCAAGATCCTTGGTTATTGCTGCAATTGCATCATCAAAAGCTTTTTTTATTGTTTTCCCTTTTACCTTTACATTAAGTATTGTCTGTTCTGAAGGGTGCTCTCTTTTCCATGCAGCAAAAGTAACTGAAGAATCTTTATTGAAATAAACCCTAAGAAGTTCTGCTATTGTAAGATTTTCAACCTGTATCTCAATTTCATCCTTTGACGACCGTAGAATATTCATTTCCATAATAAGAATTCACTATTTTGGTTTATAAAACTTTCTTGCTGAAAGTTTTACTCCTCTTTTATTTCATCTGTTTCTTCTGAATTTTTCTCCTGCTCCTCTTCCAAACTTTCACCTATTTTTTCTGCTTGCTCTTTCATTTTTTTTAAATCAGATATTGTTAAATTCTGCATTGTTTTTCTATCAAATTTTATTATTCTTGCTGGTGATTTCTCAGAACTAGAGGGGGTAGTTTTTGAAACATCCTTAACAAGATTTATTCCAAGAAAACCTTCAAGTTTATTTACAAGCCTGTAATCATCCTCTGGAAGAATTCCTTGCTCTACCATTTTTATTGCTGCAGTTGATTCTGAAATTTCCTTTGCTAACTGTTCCTGGGTTAGTTTTTTCAGCCTTCTTGTTCTCATAATAATCCAGTGAAAATTATCAACAAGGTTAGGTCTTGGTTTTTTTTCTTTAGGAACCGCCGTTTCATAGTTTTTGTCTGCAATTTCTTTTAAAGTGATTTCTGTCTTGGTTTTTTCATCTTTTTTCTCAGGTTCTTCTAAAGATTCTTTTTTTTGCCTTCTTACAGATAAAAGCATATCATGAATTTTCAGCTCTTTTTCAGATTCTTTAAGCTGGAAAGTTGTGGGTCTTCTCAGAATAGGCATATCTTCTTCTTTGGAACAGGATTCACAAATTTTTACAATTCCTTCTGAAGATATGGCATCTAAAAGCCTTACTTTTTCTTTAGATACCCCACAAACAGAACATTCCATAAAAAAATTAGTTCTAAGGGATTTTTTAATATTTGTATGGAAAAAGATATAGTTCTAAATTGTTCTTCTATTCAAGATATTCTTTTAAGTCATCAACAGAGTCAATTTCTGAAATAACATGCTCATCAATAATCACAACAGGATATTCAGGAATATTATATTTTGAAATTAAAGAATTCAGAGATATTAAATCACTATCAGCAGCTATTGGAATTAGGATAATTTTGCTTCCCATTTCCTGCTTTAAATCAAAAAGAATTTTTGACCAAACCCTATTTGTTGCTTTTTCTGTCAAATCCTCTGTTTCATATTCATAAAGATAAACAACTACAGAAACATTTTCTTTACATTTATCAGGAATATCCATAAGATTTATCCATAAAAGAGTTCTTAAAAGATCATATTTTCTATGTAGAATCTTTAAAGCTTCTGACAGTTTCCCTGATTCTTCATATTTTTCAAGTATATATGCTTCTTCGTAAATCTTATCTGCAAATTCAATGTTTGCATCTACAAGAACATCGCAGTTAGCTAAACCAGTACCCATAACATCTGTGAGCTTGCTAAGAGCAAAAGAATCCATGAGAAAAATCTCTGATAAAACATAATAATCACTAATTTCATCTATCTTGCTTCCTTCATAAGCTATTCCTAAAAAAATTCCTATTGCAAAAACAATTATTGTCAAAATCAGTGCCTGCCAAAAAACACTTTTTGTATTTTTTATCATTTTACCAAGTCTTCTCTTTTTTCACGTATTTAAATAGTGATGTTATTAATATAACAGGGTATGCAAGCAGATAAATAAATGAATATATTAAAATGTTAAATATCCCCACCTTTTTAAATTCTTTTTCTTTTGAATATGAAAGTGCTAAAATTGTAAATAATAAGCTAAGGAGAAGGATGGCGGTTCCAAAAAACAAAAGAACACTGGGAGTAAGATTTATTTCTCTTAAAGTTAAAACAGCTGTCTGTGCCCCTATAGAATACTTTGTAATAAGATAATGGATAGTAATTCTTCTGAATCCCCTGTAAATTAGAATTGCTATTCCTAAAATTCCTAATACCCAGGATAATATAAAAAAAGGTAAAACAAAACTTCCCAAGATTCCTTTTCTCGCAAAAGCTCTTCTGTATTTATTTATAGTCTGTATCCCCCCAATATTCCACCTTACTCTCTGGAGATACCATGTCTTAAATCTATTAGGTGCAACGGTGTATGCCTTTGAAGGAACACTCATCTCAATTTTATACCCTTTAGAAAGAAAACGCCATGTTATTTCAATATCTTCTGTAAGATTGTTTTCATCAAACCTTCCTACATCATCAAAGGCTTTTTTTCTATATATTGCTAATGGCCCTGGAGTAACATAGATTGCACCAACAAACCCCAAAAGTTTTCTTGTAAAAGCAATTATTCTGTACTCAATTGACTGCAATTTCTCAATAAATCTTTTTCTTTTTTTAACAAAAATAGAGGATGTTACAGATACTATATTTTTATCATCAAAAAAACCAATCATCTTTCTTATAGCATCTTTCTGAGGATAAGAGTCTGCATCAACAAAACCAATAAGCTCTGTATCAGCAAATTTTGCTCCGTAGTTTTTTGAACCGCTGGCCTTCCCTGTATTCTTTGGGGTTCTTAAAGCCATAATTTTTTTATATTTTTTTGCGTATTTTTTTATGACTGCATAAGAATTGTCTGTACTGCAGTCGTCAACAACAATTATCTTTTTAAGCCCTTTATAATCTGAATTAAGAACTGCCTCAATTGTCCCCCCTATATTCTTTTCTTCATTATAACAAGGAATTACTATGCTTAAAGAATGATTTTTGGTTATTTTTGGGATAGAAAAGAAATCTTTTCTGTTTTTTGCATAAATCAAAAGAAAAAGAAAAAGAAAATAAAAAGCTATAAAAGAATAAACAAGGTAGATTATTGTTAATAGTTCAGGCATTTTTTATTTAAGTTCCTCCTTCAGAAATATTAAAATAATCATAAAAATCCCCACTTAGACTTAATTCAAAAGTACGCCCTGTTTTTTTCTTTTTTATCAATCCTAACCCAGAAAATTTTTTTGTATGATCATAAGCTTTGTTTCCTCTTATTTTTACAATCACTGATTGCTTTATCGGTTGTTTAAGGGCAATAATTGCAAGAGTTTCCTGTTCTGCCTTTGAAAATTCTGAAGATCCTGTTGCCAAGCGATTAATAATATGTGAAAACTCAGATCTCACATCCATCTTCCACATCTTGTTTTTCTCAATAATCTGAAGTGCAGAATCCTGCTTTTCATATTTCTGTTCAAGTTGTTCTAATAAATCCCTAATTACTATTGGATTTAAATCTGAAAGTGATACTAAATCCTGTATATTGAGAAACCTACCGGAAATAAAAAGTATGGCTTCTATCTTTTTCAAATTGTCTTTCTCTTTATTCATTTTCAAACCTTAAACCTCAAAATAGAACCAATCCCCCCCATATTGTAAAACTGCTCTCCTTCACTGGTTTCTGTTGATATAACTTTTACTTCAGCGCCTGTGTTCTTAGCTATTTCTATTAATTCTTTTACAAGTGATTTTGAGAGTTTGTTTGATAAATACAGAATTTCTACAGCTCCTACCTCCAAAGCTCTTCTAGTATTTTCTTCTCCAAGAAAAGTCTTTTCTGGATTCTCCCCAAGATTCTGAAAAAACTTTTCAACATCTTTTTTCTCTAAGGTTCTCTCATGGTCTCTTAAAAGGTTTTGTGCTTTTTCAACAAGTTCGTTAAGTCCTGATTCTGAAGCATCCCCTATATCAACTTTTCCAATAATCTTTTCTCTAAGTTGTGTGACCATATATTCTCCATCCAAGAACTCGTCTTTTGTTGGTACAGGTCCTCCGATAATAATTCCTTTCAGCTTAGGCATGTTAAAAAATATATTTTTCGTTTCATCTGCAATTCTTTTGTAAAATTCTTTTGTAAGACCTTCTGTAATTCTGTGAAATCTCTGACTTGATTGGCCTCCAGCCCTAACTTTGCCTGGAACTCCAGAAGTCATCTTCTGAAGAACTTCTATTCTTTTTCCTTCAAGAAGTCCTATGGTTGCTTCTTTCCTGTCCATAACTAAAAGACCGAATACTTCAGAGACTTCAAGCATCTCTTTCAAGGGCTCAAGCACAAATTCCTTATCACACCTATAAAGTCTGCTTTTTATTGGAGAAGGAGGTTCTATAGCCCATAACTTCAAATCCTGCTGCCCCTCCATCTTTGAAATATTTCCAGAGAAAAGGGCAAGACCATTTTCAGGGGTTTTCTTCAAGGTCTTAAGTTCACGAATAAGTTTTTCCAAAGCTTCAATAACATTCTTCCTTGTTCCAGTGGATTTTATATTCTTTGCAGTTGATTTTTCTGCCCCAAGCTGTCTTTGTACAGAATTAATATCATATCCTGTAGGAACATAGATTGTAACAAGCTCTGTATGTCTTCCTTTATACTTCTCAAGTTTTTCTAAAATTTCTGCAAGTTCTGTTTTATTTAATTCTGTCATTTTACTTAAATTCAACTCTGAATTTTCCTGTTTTTATCTCCTTAGCATTTGTAACATTTTTTAGGTCTTTTAATATTCCGCTTTCTTCTCTTAAGATCATACTATTTATTTCAGGCATATGCAAAATTATTTCTGAGTTCATTGGTTTTTTGGCTTTAGTTTTTTCTTGCCTAACCTTAGTCACAATATCAACGAAAGTGTCCCAAAACACATAGTCAGTCTTTGCATTGTCATATTGGGTAATAGAAACTTTTGGCCACTTACTTATATGAATACTCTTATCTTTTTCATGTTTTCTGTAATAAGTTTGATAAATCTCTTCTGTAATAAATGGCATTATCGGAGCAATTATCTTTATTATAGATAAGAGTCCGTTATAAAGTGCGTATTGGGCAGACAATTTTTCTTCACCCCTCCCCCTATAAATTCTCTTCTTGACAATCTCAAGATAATTATCAGTAAATACCTTGTAGAAGAAATTTTCAGCCTCTTGTTTAGCCTTTGAATATTCATAAGCCTCAAAGTATTTTCCAACCTCGTTTACAACATAATTGGTTTTATCCAAAAATAGTGAATCAATATGTTCTAATTTCTTCGGTTTCTTTGGCTTTGTCTTTCCTAAATTCATAAAGACAAATTTCGATGCATTGAAAAGTTTTGTAACAAATCTTTTTCCAGCAACCAGGTCTTTTTCCTGATAATTTAAATCTTCTCCTAGCTTAGAACCTGCTGCCCAAAATCTTAGAGAGTCAGAACCATATTTTTGTATTGCATCTCTTGGTTCAATAATATTACCCTTACTCTTAGACATCTTTTCTCCTTCAAGCCTGACAAAACCAGAAACCATGACATTTTTCCAAGGGATTTTCTTCTCGTGTAAACAAGCCTTAACTATGGTATAGAAAGCCCAGGTTCTTATTATATCATGTGCTTGCGGCCTCAATGAATAAGGTAACTTAATTTTATCTCCAACTAAAGAAGATGCTATCTGAGGTGTTAAGGAAGATGTTGCCCATGTATCTAAAACCTTTATCTCTGGCTCTGCTTTCTCTTTGCATTTAGGACATTTTTTCTCTATTTCAGAAGGATTTAAAGGAAGCTCTTTCTCATTCGCAACAATCGTTTCATCACATTTCCTACAATACCAAACAGGCATAGAAACCCCAAAATGCCTATCTCTGGAAATATTCCAATCCCATTCTAACCCATCAATCCAGTTTTCATATCTCTTATACATAAACTTCGGATACCATTTGATTTTTTTTCCTTGTTTAATTAATTCCTTCTTTTTATCCAGAACCTTGATAAACCACTGCTCTGTTGGTAAGAATTCTATCTCTGTTCCGCATTTATCATGAACATTAACCATATGGGAAATCTGTTTCTGGTCCAGTATCAGTCCTGTTTTTTTCAAATTTTCCAGAATTTTTTTTCTCGCCTCACAAATCTTCATTCCTTTGTATTCTGAAAAGTTTAAGGTTCCGTCATAATTAAAGATAATTCTCGGCTTTAACTTATATCGATTAATTGCATCAACATCAAACTTGTCCCCATAAGAACAAACCATCATGACTCCTGTTCCTTTTTCTATATCTGCTAATTTATCTTCAAAGATAGGAACTTCATAATTGAACAAAGGAACTTTTGCTTTTTTTCCAACAAGATTTTTATATCTCTTATCTCCAGGATTCACAAAAATTGCTACGCATGCAGGAATTAATTCAGGACGAGTTGTTGCAATAGGAAGAATCCTGGCTTCTACTCCAAACTTAATTGTAGAGAAAGAACCCTGGAATTCTTTGTCTTCAAGTTCTGCCTGTGCTATTGATGTCTGGCACTCAGGACACCAGATAGTAGGAAAATTTTTCTTATAGATTCTCCCTGCCTTGAATAAATCAATAAAGGATTTCTGAGATATTTTCTGGGAGTTTTTGTCAATAGTTGAATAACAAATATTGTAATCAGCACTTACTCCCAAATCTTTCCATTGCTGGACAAAATCAGGAGTTATATCTTTTAGGGTTTTTAGGCATAGCTCGATAAAAGCTGAACGCGACATTTCTTTGCTCTTAACTTTATTAATTCGCTCAACAAGCCTTTCTGTAGGCAAACCATTATCGTCTGTTCCAAAAGGGTAAAAAATATTATCTTCAAACATTCTCCTAAATCTGGCTATAAAATCCTTCTGGGAGTAAGAAAAGGCATGACCCATATGCATATCTCCTGAAACAGTTGGTGGGGGTGTATCAATACTGTAAATTTTTCCTTTTTTCTTACTGTCAAATTTGTAAATCTTCTCCTTTTCCCAGAACTTTTTTATCCTTTCTTCTACTTCTTTAGCGTTATAGTGTTTCATAAAAAGAATAAATAAAGGAAGTTTTAAAAACTATTTGAATTTATCTAAAATATAATAAAATGGCAGACCAAAGAATTCAGATGCCCGCTGGCTTCGGTGGATTAATGAGATTTGATGAAGAATTTAAAAGCAAAATAATGCTGAAACCAGTCCACGTCATTGGATTTGTAATTCTAATAATAGTTTTCAGAATATTTCTGCAGTTAATATACTAAAATGTTCCCTGGTTTAGGCGGTTTAAGCCCGAAAAAAATGCAGGCAATGATGAAGCAACTTGGCATGGGCCAGGAAGAAATCTCAGCTTCCCGTGTTGTGATTGAAAAAAGCGAAGGGAAAATTGTCATTGAAAACCCTTCTGTAACAAAAATAAGTGTTCAGGGGCAAGAAAGTTTTCAGGTTTCTGGAGATATAAAGGAAGAAAACGAAGAACAGGGAATTTCTGAAGAAGACATAAAAACTGTAATGGAAAAAACAAGCTCTACAAAAAAAGAAGCAATAAGTGCTCTTGAAAATTCAGGAGGAGACCTTGCAGAAGCTATTTTGACGTTAAGTAAATAGATATTAGAGTAAATAAATCTTTAAATAGAAAAATAATTTGAAAAATTAATGGGAAAAAAACTGACAGAAAAGGTAGAATTTGAGATAGAAGAAACTTTACATGAAAGTGGAGTGAGACATCATGATAATTCTACTATCGGACCTCTATTTTATGTACCAATTTCTCTCCCAAAAAATGTTGTTAAGAAGCTTGGAGAAGATGCAATTGAATCAGGATATAAACCAGGCGAAAAAATCAAATATAAAATAACAATTGAAAGAGTTATATAATCATTTATAAGATTATGAAACTAAAACATATTTCTCCAACACCAACAATTATTTTAATTAAAAATCCCTTAAAAAAACATGGAAAAATTCTTGGAAAATATCATTGCAGCTGAAAAAAAAATTCAGACAGCAGACCATATGATTTATGTAACCTTCCCTCTAATTAAAGATAAAAGGCTTCTTTTAAAAATTCTTCAGGAAATAAAAAATGCAGTTATGGACTGTATAAGTTCAATTCTCCAGTATGAATACCTCTACAAAAGAATAGCCCTTTACAAAAATCCTAAATCAAATTTTAAAATTTTTATTGAAAAATGTGCTCCTAGATACCAAATAACAAAGGAAGAAATAAATTTAATTCTGGAATTGTTTGACTTTATAGAAAAACACAGGGAAAGTCCTTTTGAATTCATAAAAGACGACAAGGTTATCATTTTATCAAACAGTTTAAATCAAAAAACACTGACAATTGAAAAAACAAAGGGGTTTTTAATGCTCGTAAAAAATATTTTAAGGAAAACACGTGAGACTTTTAAAAAAAATTTCTGAGAAAAATATAAAAAGGTGGGAATCTTAGTAAAGTACTTCTATTCTGATAAGATAAAGAGGGGGTAGTTTATGGAAGAAATAATTCAGGAAAAAATAAGTGCAGACCATCTTCTTTATGTTAGTTTAAAATATACAAAAACCTGTGATGTAATAATGAACCTTATTCTGCGATGGAGGAAAATGATAGAAACAAGTATTAATGAAATTTTAAAACACGCAAAAAAGAAAAAAAAGATTTCTTCTATTCCTTTAAATCCTGTAGGTAAAATAGAAGCTGCAACAAAACTCTTCAAAAAAGATAAAGACTTCTTGGAAGTTATAGATATGTATAAAATGTTCAGAAAAATAGAAGAATTGCGAAAAGAAAGAATTGGGGAGTTCAGAAAAAATGTAACTCTCAAGGTTTTTTATAAAGGAGAGGAAATAAATATAAATCTAGAACAATTAAAAATTTATGCAGATAAGTTAGAAAAGTTTATAAGCACCACAAAGCAATTTCTTCTATCATAGACGGAATTTAAAAGTTTTTTGATAAAAATGACGAAAATAATTGTTATTACTTCAGGAAAAGGAGGTGTAGGAAAAACAACAACAGCAATAAATCTGGCTGTTGCTATGAATTGTTTTGGGAAAGATGTTCTGGTTATCGATGGGAATCTCTCTACTCCTAATATTGGGATTCACCTAAATGCTCCTGAAGTTCCTGTAAGTTTAAACCATATTTTGCAGGGCAAAGCAGAGCCCTTTGAAGCTGTTTATGAACACGAATCAGGAATAAAAATAATGCCTACTTCTATTTCAATAAAAGAACTGAAAAGAACAAAACCAGAGAAAATGAAAGATTTTAAGAATGATTTTAAAAAGATTTCAGAGCACATAATAGTTGATTGTGCTGCCGGTCTTGGGAATGAGACTTCCTGCGCAATAGAACTGGCAGACGAATTGATTATAGTTACAAATCCTGAAATGCCTGCAATAACAGATGCTTTAAAGGCAGTGAAAATTGCAGAACAGCTGAAAAAACCAGTAAAAGGAGTTATTGTAACAAGAGTAAGAAAAGATAAAATAGAATTATCACCAGAAGTAGTTAAAGAGATGCTTGAAATCCCTATTCTGGGCATGGTTCCTGAAGATGATTATGTTAAGAAATCAATAAATGTAAAAAACGCTTTAGTGCACATATATCCAAAAAGCAAGGCTGCTCGTGCGTATAAAGAAATTGCTGCTAAGATTCTTGATGTAGAATATGATTCAAAAAAGGACAGAGAAAAAGTCGTTAAAATACTTCTGAAAAAACTTGGATTAAAGGCGTGATTTTGTTCTGATTTGATATAGGTGATAAATTAGATTATTAAAGTATAAAAATAAATTAATAAAATAAACAATTTTTAAATCACATTAAAATTAAGCCCGTCATTAAAGCTTGTCGCTGGGCTTAAACTGAAACTGAGTTAGGTTTGTTAGAAATCCCAAAATTATAGCTTACTCTTCAGAATGGTGGCCCATTACCATTCGGTAGCTTATTATGAACCAAAATATCTTCAGCAAAATAATTATTGTGTTCTCCTTCTATTTCGAGGTTATAAACAGTATTAACCCCATTTATATCTTCTAAAGAAATTACTATAATTTCCTGTCCATTTGAATCCAATAAAATATCCCCTAATTCTATTGTGTGCACCTGTGCCCATTCTTGTCTATTAACAATCCACATAGGATGGTTTGAAGTAACTTCCAATTCTCCATTTATTATAACATAACCCTTTACATCTTCATGAACTAAAGAATGTGCTACTTTCGAAATCGTTTTGAGATTATTCTCTGTATCATAAGATACAACCCATTCTCCCTCTTTAACTTGTTCTATATTTTTATATGTTCCATCTGCCATTAATATTTCTGTTCCTGCAAGGAAACAAACATAATAACAACCAGCTGGCTGAGAACTATAACAACCTGATGGGGCTGTATACCAACACTCATAATAGTCCTGACCAGGAGGACAACCATCCTCATCACAGGAAGCATCTAACCAAGTGCGAGTTTTCACATTAGACCAACCATAAGAAGAACCTCCTTTTCTCATGCAAACATCAAAAGAACTACCTCTGTAGTCGTCACTTGTACAAATATTGCTCCTGTATCTCAATAATCCATCATTTGCATTATTACAGGACGCGGCTCCTTGTACTCTAACAATTAAATTCACTAACCCACTTCCATCTCCAATAAATGAATCTGCAGACATATCACCATCAATGCCGACATTACCATCAATGCCGACATTGCCACCAGCAGTCTGATAAATTATTGAATTGCCAACAGTAGTAGCGGCAGTAAATTTAGGAATGTAATTGACTGTACCGCTACCACCAATACTACCTACACCTGCATCTGCACAAGTCCAAGAACTTCCTGTCCATTTTAGAAATTGATTGGCATCACACCCACTTGGTTGTGCAATTTGTGTTATATCATGCCCTGGATTTGGGGTTACTGCATAAACAAAAACACCAATAACAATCAAGCTAAAAAAAACAATAAGGGTATAAAGCCATCTATTAGTAAAATTTATCTGTAATTTTTTTATTCCTGATTTCTTAGATTTTCCAGCCATCTT
>Ga0209977_10000245_pt1 | contig 21234 bp, 49 predicted proteins | sample SumtaG_2_FD_183113 | JGI IMG/M metagenome (GOLD analysis project Ga0209977, IMG submission 183113) | Deep subsurface microbial communities from Indian Ocean to uncover new lineages of life (NeLLi) - Sumatra_00607 metaG (SPAdes) (version 2) | ecosystem: Environmental > Aquatic > Marine > Oceanic...
AACTTCATTTTATTTGTGGTAATTACCAGGAGAAAATAAAATGAAGTTTATAGCATTTGGTGCAGGGCAATGTTCTAGTGTATTACCCTTCATTCTAAATGATTATGATTTAATAATATTTGCAGACACAGGATGGGAGCATGAACTTACTTATGATTGGTGTAGGGTAGTCCAAGAGTTATTCCCAGATAAATTTATATGGATAAAAACCAATATGCCCGGAAATATTAATCATCATCCTCCGATCTGTACTAAAAAATATAAAGTAGAACCTATAAGGAGATACTTACGTTCTATTGGTATTAAGAAGGCAATAAAATATCTTGGTATGACTACTGATGAAGAGAGGAGAATTAAGGATAATAATATTAAATGGATAAAAAATGAATATCCTCTTATCAGGATGAAAATGTCTAGAAAAGATTGCCAAAAATATTTGTTAGATAATATTGGATTCGTACCACTCAGATCAGGATGCACTATCTGTAAATATAATAAAGGAATTAAATTTGAAAAAGTATTAACATTAGAAGGGTGGCTCTAGCTGATGGTAGAGGTTTGCTGTCCTCATTGTGGTAACACTAGAACAATTGTATTGAAAAAAGGAACAAATGAAAATAAACGTGTTCGGTGTTCTATTAGGAATGAAGGCTGTGGTAAGCTATTCTGGAGCAAAAACAATATAGTGATAGTTGTTCCACAAACTAGAACAAAAATAAAGACTAATAGAATATTAGGTAAATCCCTGATTATAGAGAGAATTCATAATAAATTAAAAGAATATGAAGAATATATTCCAATTGAAGTGCTCCGATCAAAATTGTTAGAAATAGAAGCCATAGGGGAGATGAGAAAAAGATGAGTGAAGATATTAGATATTATATGGGTAGGCATAAAATAAGGATATTAGAAAAAGCAAAAAATAAATGCTTAATTGAACATCTAGAATATGGTAAAGTAGGAAAAGGAGGATTATATAAATTAGTGCAATTATGGGAACGTGATATAGTTCCTATGAGATGTTGCCATAGAAATAAAAAAGAAAAGAGGGTAGAATGATGAGAGATGGGTTGGAAGCATTAATTAAGGATATTGATGATTATTTGACAGAATATGAGTCACGAAATGGTATATTAACAGAAAGAACTAGAAAATTAATAAAAAAGCAGAGGGATAATAAAAAAAAAGATTAATTAATTATTTATTAGCTAATTCAATTTCTAGTCTTTTTATTTCTGCTTGTAAATCATCGATTTTTTCTTGTTTTGCCTCTTCAAATTGTTCTTCGTGGTATAAGTCCCATGCTTGTCCTAGTTTATATAATACTTGTAAAGCTAGATTACCATAAGCATTAACTTTCTGCTCTGCATTCATACTATTATCTATATAAATGGCTTTCATTTCTTCAGCTAGCTTCTTAATGTTTACGAACGAAACACCTAAAAGTACACCAATAACAATAGTACTACCATATACTACAACCTTGATTATAGCGGGTAATTCTTCGAATATATCAGTAGCCATAAATATGAACGCAATTATAGCTATAAATACATAGATTAGCTGGAGTGGTGTAAGCTTGGTAGCTTTTAACCAGTCATACGTTTGAGTCGCTTTTGCTCCCATCCTTTTCACCTCCGTTCTCTGTAGTTGATACAAATATCTTATTGTCCATAATCGTAATATCATTCATGATCTTAACTCCAAAAACACCTCTTAATACCCTAGCTGTATCTAGGTCTGTAGTCATTGGTTTAGGCTTCCTCTTGGTCATGTTAACTTATCCTCTGAATAAATATTAATGTATAATATGCGGGAATGTTTTTTCCAGTTCCAGACTCGCCTGTAGTTGTCGTTACTAAAGGAAGTGTATCTATATTTGAGGAGAATTCAGTTAAAACAACAGGCTTTTGAGTCCCAATCCCCGAAAGATAGACTATATGATTATGCTCAACAACAACAGCATCATCAGAGCCCCCAGTGGCTCCAGAAGTAGCTCCCCCACGTACAAATTTATCTACAAGATTAATAGTCCCGTTATTTCCATCGCATTTATACCAACCTGGTATTGTAACATTATCTTCCCAAGTCCCCGAATATATAGCAATGAATCCAATTGGCAATGCTGTAATTGCTGCTGTAGCTTCTGTATTTTGTTGAATCAATAGAGAATTTTCTTGAGGTAATGATGCATCCTTATCTTTCTTGAAAGCAATCCCATCGGTTGTTTGTAAATCGGTATGCCCTGAGAGAAATCGGTATTTTATCTTATTGATAATTACTTGTCTCGGACTGATATTCGGATTTCCCTTATCATGTGCAATCCATACACATTCACATACTTGGATTAAACCTCTATTTGCTTCATAGGACCATAGATTAATTGCTAAGGGAAGTAATTGCTCTCTCGTTCTTAGATTATCTGCGGTTTTCCCTAATTCTGTCTCGTCTTTTATAAAAGCATAAGTGTCCTTATAAATTTTTGCTCCCAATTGATCTATGGAAGCTTGATCCTTAGATTCTGTGGATATTTGAGTACCTGCAACAATTGCACCCAATAACATAACCCAATTAATTGCATCTACATGCTTTTTGGGTTTAACATTCCAACAATGGAATAATTGTCCTTTAAGATTATCGCCGATGTTATAATCTGTGTCCGTGGAAATACCAATTGCGTCTATAAACATTTTATATCCCGTATCTCCAACATCTGTACGGAAATCAATTCTACTCACTCCTGAAACAGTATTGTTAAGATAGGGGAGATCATTCCCTTCTAATATTCCATTTATATAACAATCAAATGTATTTGCTGTATCATCTAAAACAAGTTTAATATGATCGAAAATATTTACCACTAAGAAAGCATCCTTAATAGATATATAGCCTCCGGCTAGATAATCGAGATTACTGCCGCTAAATCTTAATTTAATAATATCTGTCGTTTCTTCCTCTATCAATAAATATCCAACAGTGTTGATAGCAATAGAATCCTTTGTTATATAAAACTCTATTACAGTATTTAATCCTTGTGTGAAAGTTCTTCGAACCCATGCTATAGTTGCCGCATCATCATCCGCAAATTGTAAGACCTTCCTATGCCCATTTAATGAAGCAATAATAGTGGAACTTGTTGAACCACTACCCATATCTGACCAACCACTTGGGGCAGAACCTACTGCATCATCCTTGAAGTTATATGTCGCTTTATGATGGAAAAGAATTACTCCAGAATCCACATCAGCATCATTAAAAGTCAATGCTCCGGTAGGTGATAAATACCAATGTTTATAATGCTTATCCGCCCAATCATTTAATATAGTTCTAAAGGTCTTGTCTCCCTTGAATGTATTATCGGTATTGCCTTCAGTAGCATCAATAGTTCCTTCGGTAATATAGGAGCATTCTGCAATTAAGGTTTTAATATGGTTTGAATCCAAATCACCGTTATAGTCTCCAGAAGGTCTGAATTCATCTAAATCATTTCTTGCTCTTGAATCACACCAGATCTTTCTTGTGGAAGTTAATTCATAATCTATAATAGTACCCTCAAATATTATCTGATCTGCCACAGAAGAACCGTTTGATGTAAAATAATCATAGATTATAATAGTATCATTTTTATGGGGTATCCATGTTCCCTTACCCATAAACTCTGCTCTATGATAATCTCTAATAGGACACTCAATAAAACTCGAGGGATGTATAATGTCGGAACTAATATTGGTATATTCAAACATATCCCCATCATTATTCATAAAAAAAGTATCAGTAATTGCAATAATATTTGCATCGCTTAAATCTGAACAATCTTGTAATTGAATTAATGTACTTTTTATAGGTTTGATTTTATAGACAATCTTATTCACAATTCCAAAAGCCTTTTCCTCTTCATTAGGTGTCACACCAGAGCAATTACGTTCTAACATTAAAGCAATATTATATTCTCCTTTTTTAGTTAATGTATCAGTAGAAATTTTATAAGTATATAAATAATATTTAGAATCTGAAGTATCCTGTAAAACAAAATAGAGTGTATCTAAACTATCATAAGCTATTGCACGTTGATTTTGGGGAGGTAATTCTGTATTTGCCCCACAATCCTCCATTTCCACTATTGTTGCTCCACCAACCCCGTCAATTGTCCATCGCCATAATTTCACATTCTCATCTGACCATTTCCATAAGAAATATGCATAATTTCCTGCAACAGTAATATAAGAGACTTCATAACTTCTTGCTCCAATAGTACCCATATTCTTATCATTTACCAATACTTGATAATTAAGTAAAGTAACTCGCTTATAAATATGAATTATAGCATCTGCATTATTCTTTACAAATATTGTATAAATATTACTATCAGCACCAAAAAGATCTATCATAAAATCACCAAATGCTCCGGGATTATCCATACTATCATCTGCTAGATTATGTTCCCTGACTGATCCAGTAGTAGTAGACCAATAGATTTTATTATTGTTATGATCCGGATAACATATTTTGAAATTATAGGCAAGAGTTAGAAGGGTAGTCCATGAACTTCCTTTATCAATTGATTTTTTTATCATATTATCTTTTCCTATATATAAATTACCATTATAAATTCCTCTTCCCTCTATTATTAAATGTGTGTCATTTGGTTTGACTGAACTTGTAATTCCTAAATCTTTATATCTATATAGTTTCATATCAGGATCTTCCTCCAAAATAGTTGGAAAAAATAACATCAGAAAAAATAATATTATAATCCAACAATAATTTTTCTTTAATTTCATCACCAACTTTTATTTTTTTGAACATTGTTTATAATCATCCCGCATTTTCAAATTTTACCATTGCAATTTTATATTTAGTTCCGGCTCCTCTCTCCACTTTCTCAGCTTCTTTAGCTCCGTAAGAAAGAACGCTAATTGAATCATTCACTCCGTCAATCTTAAAATAGGTTGGTGTTGCCGAAACGATAATCTTTAACGTATATGCTCCTGCATAATCCCACGCATTTAATTTTTCAATAAACTTTTCTGCAGTAGCTTGGGTTATGAACATTAAGTCTAATGCTTTTACTATAATTTGTCTCTCACCCAACCAAAAACCCATATTATAACCTCCGGCATAATGATCTATAAAAGGATCAAGATGATTATCATCTATAACAATTCTTTTAGTATATACTTTCATTATATCGACAGCATTAGTTAGATATAACCAACCATTATCTATTAGAGTAGCCATTATCTATGCCGGAACTCCTTATCTTTTAATATTCTTCTATTAGAATTTGATATTTCTTGTAATAAACCAATCATCTCCCTACTCTCGTATGCGGTTGAGACCTTCTCTCCTTCATGTAATATATATGGTCCAGTATGCGGAACGTAATCTGTACCATGTTGAAAACTCCATAGATCTTCCCACCAATCACCCACGCCCCCCCAGAGATCCCCCCACCAATCACCTACACCCCCCCATAGATCCTCCCACCAACCACCTATTGCATCACCTAAATCTTTAAACCACCCGATAAGGTTTTCAATCGCCTCTCCAAGCCATTCAATCGCAGCTATAAGTCCCAATTCTATAAGATCTACTAGGGGATCTATATATATCATTAATTCATCCATAAGATCAGCGAAATCCTCAATATAGGGGATAAGAGGTGTTAGAAAAATATCCAATAATTTAAAAACAGCTATAAGGGGTGTTAATGCGAAACTCATAAGGACTCCTATTATCTTGCCGAGTGCTGCGAAAAGTGGCATGAAGGAAATTATAATATCATAAACTGGTTTTAAAACCTCTATTAAGGGTTTGAATGCCTCTCCCGCTAGTAGCTTCATTAATCCTTCAAAGATATTTATTATAGCCATGAGAGGTTTTATTTGTTCAATAAGCTTCATGATGGCTTGTACTGATCCCATCGATGATGCCCCTATCATGGATTGGAACATCCCTTTAGTTTCTTTTGCGGCTTTCTCAACCTTAGCTGGTTTTAGATCCTGAAATGACTCCATCTTCTATATCAAACTCACTAACAAATTTATAAGTATCTTTTTTCTTACCCTCTTTATTCATTTCTTCCCTAGTTTTTTTCTGTTTTTCTACTATGAAAAAGTAATATTCCATTTTTCTTTCTGAATCCATCTCATCTAACTCTCTGAGAGTAATAGATGTATTTTCCAAGAGTACCAAATCTATGGGATAATATTCCTCTCTAAATGCCTTTATTACTTCTTCCCTAAAAAACCCAATTCAGATTTAATGTTATATTGGTCACTAAATTTTTCTTGGAGTTTATTGAATTCACTAACGTCCATTTGATTAATCTGGTCCACAGATAACTTGGGCTCAGTCAATTTTCTTGAGATCATCCTAATCTGCATTCTTAGAGCTTCACGGATTGTAGGGTTTGCGTCCTTTATTAAATCCATTACAATAAACTTCTCTTCGAATTTATACTCTATATTTTCCATCTATTTCACCTCCTAATCTGTTATCATAGTATCGGGATCCTGTGCGATTGAATAGGTTAGAGACATCGTACATGCAGAAACTACTCCTAGAAGTGTTGGCATACCCTTATATATCGCTTCTTGCTCTATAGCTTTTCCCGCCACAACATCACCAATTTTTGTTAAACTAAACAACATAGCATTAGTAAATTGTAGATACATCCCAGTAGCAAAAGTTAGTCTAAATGTTTTATCTCTAACTCTCGAAGCGGGATCTAATTCAATCTCGGTCTCCAATATCTCATCTTCTATTTTACCTTTTATTCGAGCCATATACTCTCTACTCTCATGATAGGTATAAGCTGCACTTTTCGAACTAATATCATATTCGAAAGTATCTAGGACATTGATAATAAACTCGATCTCATCATACTTCATTTTTGGATCCGCAATATAACTTGTTGCAACACTAATACTTGCACCAGTAGGAGAATAATATCGCTTAGCTGCCCAGAATGCCCAACCACAAGTAGCACTAATGAAATCATCATGAAATGCAGTTGCACAATCCATTGCGTCAGACTCGTCAGTAATAGTAGCAAATTTGATTTTTACGATCTCTTTTATAGGCTTATTTCTTACAATTAATAATCTATAAGAAATTATTTTGCCGCCTTTCAGAGTTTTCTCAATTGGTGCCGTCGCATGGTATATATAATAATGTGCCCAAATATAATCATTATCAAGTTCTACAGTAAAGTCTCCGGTAATTACATCATCGGTCCCGGTCCAGGGATTAGCAACTGTTTTGTTAGGAAAAGCTGCACAGAGTAAAAATGGATCCCTAAATATTGTTTCAATTTCGATCTCATCAGGTTTTAATTCCTCAGAATAGACCATACCGGTTTCGAGAGCATTGCATAATTTCTCTTCTGTAATTACATATTCCGGTCTTGGAATTGATAATTTTATTATTGGGTTAAATGGTATGTGGATATCGCTTGTCGTATCTCCAAGTCCGAAACCTCCTGCCTCTATACCCCAATACGCATAACTACTTTTTCCTTGATAAACCATAATTTTTTACCTCTAATTTTATTTTGTTATCATAAATTTTATTAATTCAAATATAATATTAGTTTGCCATAGATCGGATTGATCCAAGTCTAATTTACCCGCAATTTTATTATAATCATATCCAGTTAAAATTATTTTACAAATCCTCTTAACTTCTGTAATCATAAGATCCCGCTTCGCTTTCGTATCTCTTGAACCTACGAGTAATAGAGTAGAATATTCCTCATCTTGATATGCTCCAGAACAATCGGCATCTTCATTATCTTGTCCAGTATCAAATATCTGAATATAGTTTAATCCTTTAATCTCACCGATAACTTTATGGCCATCGATAAATGCCGGTTTTGCCGTTATACCAATATTCCAATTGGTATCCAAATGGCTAATAATATCATTAATAACTGTCATTTCTTCCGAAGTGAAAATTTCCTATGGAAACTATTTCTCTATAATTATCTATTATACTTCTATATTCTATCCAAATATCCTTTAAATTTTCTGCTCTTTTTTCATGTACAGCCTTGATTTTCTCTACTGTAATCTTGACTTCCAATGCTTTAAGACCACCTGCATCAGTTTTTGCACCGCCAATCTTATCATTGATAAGACCATTTGCAATGCCCTGAATCAATCCCGCCTCCGTTAGAGTAGGCTTGGAATTAGTATCAAGTGTAAATGGTACTTCTGCTTGTACATCGGCTGCATCTGCATAGTTGGCTATTACTATTCACCTTCTGCTTCTTTCGCTGCTTCCTCTTTAATCTCGGTTTCTTCTTCTTTCTCTAATTCTTTTAAGGCTTCTAATTTTGCTAGTTTATCTTTTGTTGCCTGAAGTTCCATCTCTAAGACGGCTTTCTCTTCGGCTTCCCTTTTAATCCTCTCTGGTTCTGGTTCCTCTATCTTCTCTGGTCTTGATTCTTCTTTCTTCTCTTCCCTTATTTTAGGGGGTTTTACCCAATCTCCAGGATGTTTAAATATTCCAGATTCTAAGCCTTTAACAATAGTTGCATAATCTCTTGGCATGAATTTTATCAAAAGTTTTTTCTTGGTTTCGAGTTCTATTAATATTTTATCAAGTTCAAAAGTTTCAGGTTGGGTTATTAATTGTTTTATGATTTTAATCTGAGCAGAACATTCATTTAAATCCGTTCTATTGGTCATTTTTTTTATTCACCTATTATTTTTTTATTTGAATTAATTTTAAATTAAATTTTGAGACTTAAAAAAAGTTTAAAGTGGCTCTCAAACCACTATTTAGATAATATTCTTAGTAAGCTGTGGTTGTCGTTCCAGTGTGGCAATAAACTGCCCCTTTAGGAGATTTAGGAATAAAGGCTCCTGCCCATCGAAGGGCATAATCTATATCACCCTCAAATGGTTTATTTGGAATATTCGCTCTGTGGATTTGATAGGATTCTGATACATAGTTGCAATTAATATCATCCTTCCATAGTAGGAAGGCTTGTAGAGCATTGGTTAAGATCCCATCATAAAGTGCATCAGTTTCTATAACTTGGTTAATTGCAGGGATTAATGGTTGACTTCCCGCTTCACCAGTAATTACTCCGAAATGCATCCAATTCTGTAGAAAAGTTCTCCAATCTGATATTCCACTAACTGCATTGAAGATCGCCCTCAGAGTTGGAGAGATTCCGGGAGTCATCCATAATTTGTAGGGAGGCATTATGTGAGCCTTTCTTAGAAGCTCTCTCGCCGATTCTAAGTCCGTGAGGAAATTGCCGGAAGTTGTCCAAACTCCCCCTGCAGCTGCAAATGCATAGGTTGTCTCCTCATCTTGTTGGAAAGTACATATTCCACGCCCGCCTGATTTATCGCTTCCATGAAGAACAACTTTCTGAATTCTCTCTTGCATCTTAGCTCTACATTCTATTTCATGTTGCACTAATAAAGGAGTGATACCTTCGCCACTGGAAGCATCAATATCCTTTTCGTCAACATGAATTGGGAGTGTTAAATATGTAATTGCATTATCTCTAGTTTTTCTTGCTCCTATATTTCTGTCCTCATAAGCAAATCTTTTGCCTTCATTTACATAAAAGACATCAGTTGCTTGAAAGTACTCCGCTTTATTCTTTCCCTTACCTATTTGTAGACCACTTGGAAGGCTTCGATATACAATAGGCTCTCGCATCAATTGAGCTACTTGTTTATCAATTCCCTTCCATTCTCTCTCGGTGACACCTCTAATTTCTACCATGATGATTACCTCAAGAGTTTAACTATGGCTACAGTGTCCCCGGTGACAACAGTTCTTTCTAATACCGCAATTGCTTGACCGGCTGGGGTAATGCTTAGGCTTCCGGGTGTTGCAAGAATTCCAAATAACAATGTGCCGGGATATTTAGTAGCTGCGGGATTAACAATGAATACCGCACAATATCCTTCGCTGACTATGTCTCCATGTTTTGCTGCTGCTATAGCTGTATCTAAATCAACTTCTTCATGCTCCTTCATTACTCCTCCATACTCTCCAGTTATTAAATCGCTTAATTCTATTCCGGTTGCAGTGTACTTTACAATCTGTCCCGCCTTAATAGGGTTATCTAGTAATTGAGATTCTTTGAACTTATTTTCTCCTAATGCTACTCCTCCTTCAGATATTTCACTAATTTTTGTTGCCATGATAATCTTCTCTTAAATTTGCTCCCATCATGGGTTTAAGGGCTGTCTTCTCCCTATGATTAATAATAAACATTATTTTAACCTCTTTTCAAGATATTTGAGTGTATTAAAATATACAGATTCAAGCGTCTTTATTACATATTTAGGATCTTTCACAACTTCTGTATTATCTTTAATTATATAAAAGCCTTCATCATTTGCATTATATTCTGAAACTGTAATGTCTACTCTATACACTTTAATATCTGTCATTATTTTTTCCTCATTTTCTTAGATGTTTCTGTAAGATTTTTAAAAGACATTTTCTTATATAAAGGTGCAATTACAGTTTTGTCACCTTCGGATTTCTTCTCTTCTTTAAAACCCTTTAGCTTTTGGTCCTCTTTAGTCCTCTGTGCCTTTAGTCTTGCCTCATAATCATCAATCTCCTTCATTCTATTTTGTTTAAAGGTTAACAATCCTTGATAATCTTTTTCTTTCTCCTGAGCTTTTTTGAAATATTCTGTAATTTCCTCATCGGAGATTTCTGTTATCTCTCCTTCGGGTTCCTCCTTCTTTTTAGGTTCCTCTGGAGTTTCTGGTGGCTTCTTCTTGAATTTGCCACTTTCATCCCGCTCTCGTTCTTCCTCACCACCCGAATCTCCTTCTGGTGGTTGTTCTTCCTCATCGGGCATTATTTTCTACCGCCTCCAAACTTCTCATAGGCTGCAGCTAGGCATTGGTCCTTAGTCATAGAACCATCCCCGCCAAGTTCTTTAACGTGTTTTTTCATACAACATCTAATCCATTCATTTCTTTTTTCAGTCAATTTATTTAATACCTCTTAATTCTTTTTGTTGTCTAATAATATCAGTAGAAGTAAGAGCTGCTTTCTCTTTAAATGCTCCTTCCTCTTCTTCTACTTCAGGCATCTCTCCCTCTTCGGGAAGGTGTCCGCCATCATCAAATTCAATCTTGGCAATCTTTTCATTTAGGACTTCTCCATCTTCTTGCCAAGAAATAACCTTTCTAATAAAATCTTTATACTCTCCAAATATAGACTTAAGATTTTCCCATACTGCAATAGTATCTTCTCCTGCTGCACTCAATGCACCTTTAGGATCACCTATTAAATATCGAACCGGAAAACCACTTGCTCCCGCAATAACCTTTAGACAAGTCTCTAGATCAGTAGAGAAATCTACTGGAGATGTAGAACCTAGGAATTTCATATCCGGAGGGTTCCCCTCTGCCCCAGTTTTTAGAATCATATATCTTCGATCATTGAGGTTTCTTACAGCATTATGTAATGAGTTTAATTCGGAGGTATATTGCTCCGGATCTACAATAATTAATAAAATTCCATTTCCTATTCTTGAATCATACATAGCCATAGACTCAAATATCTCTGTAAATCTAACTAAAGCATGCCAACATCGTTTTATAATACCTAATCCTTGTAATGATCTATCATATCTACCAACATAATAATGGATAACTTCCTTAGGTAATAGATCTCTTTGTACTGGTGAATCTATAATTGAGGTTTCGGTCCCACCTTCAATTATAGGTAATATTCTATAAAGTTCTATTTTTAAATCTCGATATCTAATTGTTTGAATATCTGAGGAATCATGGATAATCCATCCCCTATCATTGATGGGTTTCTTGAGAGGTTCTAAAGCAATATAACCATGTGTTCGGGTTGATTCAATAGCTTCCTTCAATAATTCGTTATATTGATTGTCTTCCCATGTATTCCTGGTCTCCTCAAGTTCATTATCATTCTCATCAAGAAATATAGGAGGTCTTGCAGTAATTAACTCTGCGGTCTTTAGAACTAGATTTCCGGCAATTGGATCTTCATCAAGTCTCGCTACCCTATGCTCCGGCTTAGAGTAATCAACCGCAGCCATTTTAAGTAGAGAAGGCACATATACATTTTCCGCATATTTGCTGCTTCTATCCCGGTTAAAGAATCCCATTTATGTGTACCTCGTTACTCTTTTTATAAATCGTGCAATAGTTCCCCATAATGTGGCTGCAGATACCTCTTTATAAGCATAATTACCTCTAATGAATTTCCATAGGAATGTTCCTTTTGAATGAGCATCAGTAAAGGCATTCCATACTTCTCTCGGTACTCTAAAATAACGATACATTCTATATCCCTTCTTACCACTCGGAAGGAACTCAACTTGAAGGATATTTGAAGAGGGATCATAACCGATCCTTGATACATTAGAACTCGAAACATTATGCATTATAATTGGGACTTTGAGTAAATATTTATAAGGCTTTTCTAATTTCGTTTGAGTTATATATTCTCTACCCTTAGCTTCTCCCTTTACATAATCACCCCTGGTGATTGGTCCCTTCTCTCCGTAGAACTCACTCATCTATTAAACACCCACTTCTCATTATTTTTGTAATATTTATTAAAATAGTAATAGGCTGCATGTAATAACATATCAACCCAATCATCGTCAATCTTAGTCCCATCATATTGAAGTAATTGTTGTTTTAGTGTTTGAGTCTTAAGATGGATTAGATGATTATTTAAAAGAAAATTTAATGCGAACCAATATCTATCCTTATGAACTGAAAAATTAGAGGTTTTAAATTTAACTCGTAAATCTGCAACATCCCTTCTTACAAAACCTCCTAATGGTGATCCTTCCATGATAAACTTAGAAGCATATCTATTATGATATTCTTTAACTTTTGCGAGAATCATATCGCTTGTAGGATTGAACATACCCCATGACTCAATCTCATATATCTGTTCTTTTCTGTATGCCATATTACCCATAACTGTTTCATGACCTTGTCCAAAATCCATACCACATATAATTTCTAAATAATCCCTTCTAAAACCCTCTGGATATGACTCGAATGCGGCTTCTATATCTTCGGACCTAAAGAACGCCCCTTCAGGTTCTACCCATTCCATTTTTAGTTCTTGTCTAATCATCCTATCAGACATCAGGGATTTAACTGCATCAAATGACCCTGGTGGGACCCATGTAGCATCTTCTTCTCCTAACTCAAATTTCTTAAATTTAGGATTTAGACCGAACCAGAAATTGTAGAATGGCGTTCCCGCCTTAGCTGTGCCGAATATCCATACTCGCATTTTGCGTCCAGTTAATAACTGTGGAACGATCTTACTCCATACTAACTCATCAACTTCTTGAGCTTCATCAATTACGAGAATATCAGCCTCATACGTGCCGGTATCTGCTAACGTATTACTGTGAACTTTTATCCTGGTTTTATTATTAAAAATAATTTGCTCTTTTGCAGGCCTATCAAAAAGATTAAGTTTATGTTTTGAATCAATTTGTATAACTTGAGTGATAATATGACTTGCAGTATCCTTCTTGCTTGAAAGGACATGGATCTCCAATTCCTCTCTTGAACCCAAATAACAGATTGCGTTAGACATTAGAAATGTCTTACCGGTCTTACGACAACCGAGTAGTGATACCCAACCATCCCGGATCATGGCATTAAATATGTTTAATTGTTTATCCGTGAGCTTTTCTGTAATAACCTGATAATCAACAAATCCCTTACTGTTTTCAGATTCATCTTTTACTATGAATTTGCTTGTTTTATCTGAGAATGAGATTGCGGTATTAAGTATCCTAGCATCATTAGTACCTTGTTGTAATATCCGATTGAGATTAGTTTCTATTAACCCAACCATACTTAACGATTTAGAAGGGGCTGACTCATCGAGTAAGAGTTCAGGGTGATTAGGAAGCTCTATAATGCCAGAGATATCCTTTGTTAAGGAGGAGGTGGATACTCCCCCCTTGGTCTCCGTATTGGTTTTTAGGTTAGATTTGGTTATTTTTTTGACACTAGTTTTGTCATCAATGACAATATTTTCCCCTTTAATACTAGCATTATAGCGTTGGATAGTTCTCATACTACAACCTATATTTAATGCTATTTTCTCATCACTCCATCTAGGATGTTCTTGCTTACTCTTCTTAATGTCTGGGAAACGAGACGGTCTACCCATGTTATGTCATTAAAAAATTTATGATATAGAGATCTTTATATAATATATTGTTTTTGCATATTAATAAATTTGTTTATGCATGAGAGGTATGATTTATTGAAAAAGTTTATATGGTATACCATATTATTAATTATTATGCCAGTAGCAGGAATTGTAAAAAGATGTATTAATTCGAATTGCCGTGAGAGGCTTAAGAGTGGATACCTGAGGGCGACCAGACTTCATAGAGCTTATATTAAAACGACCAAATACGGAAAAACCGAATGGAAACCAATAGGATGGTATTGCCCCGTTTGTAAAATGTTATACGATGATAATAATCAAAAATAAATTAGTGATTTATTTTAACTAGTTAAAGTGATTTATTAATACCAATTTAATAATGTTGAAATTAGTTTTCTAATAGCTTCTAATTTAGCTTCCTCATTTAAATTCTCTAATAGATCCAAATAATCATTTATTAATCTAACAAGTGCATTAATTTTTGCTTTTCTTTCTTTATTCATTATTATTTTCATTATTCTTTCTTTTTTTCCCTGATTAACATATAAATATCTGAATCTATATCTTTAGTTCCTACTAACTCCCATCCTTGAGAGTCTAACTTATCTTTGGTATTAAGAAACCATTCCTGAAAGGACATATTTTCAGACATCATTATATAATAATACGATTCCCACTCTTATAAGTATTACTATGATTAACATTATTAGTTGTATGTTTAATTAAAGTGATATTTATTTTTTAGGTTGTAATAGCGTCTAATAACACTCATAAAAATATTAAAGATCTTAATAGATTTATATATTAGTTTATTATCCACTGTTGTAAGGGGTTTTCATAATAATAACATCTAGAAGGGGTTTTCAGGAAGTTTTTCTCAAGAAAATGGAGACTCTATTTAACTAGACATACAGATAATATTAGGATTTGTATGAGTCTATTGAGGTTTAAGAAACGCCACGAGAATCGCATAATTGATGTTCTACGTACTTTCATATAACTATAGGTATTATTCTGTTGTCTCAAATTCTAGAACATAAGCTTTTCTTAAAATAATATGAAATACCTCGATATTATATTTAAGATTATATTTTTCCTTAAGCTTTAGAAACATTTCTTGATTTTTCTCTTTTAATCTTGCATTTATGACCGTTCTTCCTTGATTGTCCATTTGCGATTCTTTCATAAAAATCTAAATCTTAGAGAATATTTAAAATATTCTCTTGTAAATTATAGATTGGGGATAGGATTCGATAGGATTCAATAAACGCCAATCGATACCTTTAAATACTCTATTCGATATTATATATTAAGATATAATTAAATATATTTAAAGAGTTGATAAAAAAAATGGATTTAAAACTAAATAATTCGGAATTGAATGTGATTTTAACTATGATTGATGATGCACTTGGATATGATTTAGAACCGTTAGAGAGAACAACCTACATGAATATCGTTAGAAAGATTAGTAATAATGTTCGAGACCCAGTTAATAGGTGTGTTGACTCATTCGCAGTTGATATATTAAATACTATCTATGAGGTTGATTAAGAAATGATGACTTTTTACTTAGGTACTGAAATTAAGGAATATCAGAAGAAATTTAAAGCTTTGAAAGAAAAATTTATGAGTGCCGCAGGTGATTCTAGTAATTCTGCTATTTTTAGGCATATCATAGATATTTTATATAAAGAAGCGATGAGACGAAAGGAGGCCAAGACCTAATGCCTAAGATCTGGCATAATAAAGTTGCTTACTGGTCTCGAAAAGAGACTGCACAGTATAACACCGAGAGGCATCAAGTCTTTAAAGAAGAATTATATCCTTTAGCTTCTCTGCCACGTTCCGAGTTCAGAACGCAGTTAGAAATTTTTAAAGAAAAGAATTTTGATTTATTAAATAATAAGGAGGGATTAAAAAATGTATAAAGATTTTAAAGAATTCCAGGAGAAATTAAGACCTTATTATGGCCAGGGTAATTTTTCTAAAAATTGTAGTTTATTTAAATTTATTGAAGAGAATGAGAAAAAGAGGTTGGAGGGTGATTAAAAAATGGAGCAAGAACTAATTGATATAGTTGATAATATGGTAGATTTAGGAGAATTGGAAGAATTAAAGAAATATGTGGAAGAAACTATTAAGTTTATAAAGGAAATGGAGGGCTGAGAGAGATGGTTTGCACAAATAAATGTAAGTATGCTAAAGGGTTGATTTGTAAATGCTCTTGTGATGGTGAGAATCATGGTACATCTATAAAACTTGTTGAAGAAGAAAATGAAGAAGTTCAAGAAGTTGAACAAGTTGGAGGAGAAATTATATTCCGTTATAAAGATCCTCAAAGATCACTCATAGAATTTGCGAAGGAGATCTCAACCGATGAGTAGAATACCGTATGAGGATGCCTTTGAAGAGCCAGAATGGTTAAAATTTAATTTTAGATTCAAAGATACGCAACAATTCAGGTTAAAGAATAAGATTGAGAAATTTGAGAAATTACATCCCAACCTTACTTTTGCATGTGGCACCGATATAACTAAGGATATTAATGTTATGGGCGGTCCTATACTATTGGCTGATGGGAGCCATACATATCGAGAATTGAAATATTCATTTAAAATGTATGGACTTGATGCGTATTATTACCCCTCTGATGCTTTATTACGTTGGTTGGGTAAGATAAATGAATGGTTAGAATATAAAAAAGAGGAGGTAGAAATTGAAAATGATTGAAATTGTAAAAAAATATAGAGATTTGATGGATTGCCCTAATTGTGGTGAGAAGCGAATTTCATATAAAAAGAGCGAAAATTTGTTTATTTGTCGAAAATGTACATGGAGCTTTGCGGAGGATCATAAATCATTCCTTTTACAAGCGAAATGGCATCAAGGTTTCGACAAAGGATATTGGGTAGCATTAGAATCAGTAATCAGTAATATGGAAAACACAGAAAAACTCTATAAACAAATATTAGAGATATCAAAGAAGAGTTTTAAGGGGGTAGAAATTAAAAATGGTAGTAAAGGTTAAAGAAATAAGTATTGGAAGAGGTAGAAAGTATTCTCAGAATTATCAATCGGTTGACTACCATGTAGGTATTACGATCGAGGGTACAGCTGTAAAAGATACTGTTGAGGATATGATAAAAAGGGCCGTATCTGAACTTGCATCCCTTGAAATAGGAGAGCAATCAAGGTGTCGGGATGTTATTGATATTATTGGCTTGGAGGAAGACAGAGAGTTTAAGGAAGCTGTTGATAATGTTGCGAAGACATTGCCAGAACCACAGTTTAACAAGGAAAATTTAGAAATAAGTGAGGAGGTTCTAATGGATCTTAAAGAGGTGACTGTTATGGTTATGACAGAAAAAGCAGTTTTGTTCACCAAGAAGGGTTTTCAGAAATGGGTTCCCTTAAGTGCAATAGAATCTGGGGTCCCATTGGGAGAGGGTAAATATTTAAAAGATATCGAGCTAACTCCGAATGGAGAGAAATGGATACATGAGAAATCATGGGATAAGTTGGTGGTTAAGAAGTGACTTATAATACTGCAAAGCATGGAGAACTAAAGATAATTACCTGCAATATACCCTTAGAACATCTTAAATATGTTCAGAAACTAATGGATTGGGGTATAGTGCCTTCACGTTCGGAATATATAAGACGTGCTGTAGGTAATCAGATAGAAAGGGATAATGAAACTAAGAGATATGTGGAAGAGGTTATTGAAACAACTATAGATAATAAAAATTTTATTAAGATACCTGGTTATAACGGTAATAAGCCAGTTCAAATACTACGGAGGTTGGAATACTAATGGCAACCCAAGAAGAGATGAATACGGCAAGAAAGCAACTACTAAGGTTAGCCACAGACCTATTAGAAGGAGAAGATAATATGGATATGAACTTTCTCTCAGCTCAGAATCTAACTAAACAAGCTTTTTTTAAGTATTTAGATTTAAAAGACTGTCCGTTTAGGGATCAATGTCGTGAAGAGAGTTATAAAGATTATAGGGAACCTGAGCCAATTGATATACGGGGTGAGTTAAATTGACTGACGATGAAAACATAATAAGACTAAAAATGAAACTAGTAGTAATCTTAAATGAAATCGCATGGTTTATGTCGGATGATGAGTTCTATGAGACTTTTCATGATACTATAAATTATCTTGGGGGGTATTGGGGATGATCGGTCTTACATTTATAATTTTTGGAGGAGATGATGACTAATGGCTGAAGATGAGAAAGTAGGGGATATATTTACACCAAATAAGCATAATATGAGTACAGTTGTAAAGAAAATCGAGAGTTTGGAAAAGAAAGTCGATGATATTATTAATTCAGAAGAACATAGAAAAGAGCATGAAAAGATTTCCTCGCTTCGAGATGATTTTAATAAACATATTGATAGAGGTTGGGAAGTTGGCTTTCAAAATCAAATAACCGAGCTGAAAGAACGTGTAGAAGGTATTTATAAGAGTGTTCATGGGATATCACCAGACGAACCAGAGCCGGCACCATCGAAACCTAAAATGACTGATGATGAAATAATGCTTTTTAACGAAGAATTAATGGCAAAGATAAACAAAAGAAAGGCTCAACCATTAGAAGAGCCGCCAGAAGATTATGTTTTAAGTGCTGATGGATACTGTTTAAACCCTAAGAAGTTTATACCCATTAAGAAGGCAGACCTCAAATGGTTATTTGATAATTTAAAATCTAATTCACCAAAACAAAAATGGAATGAATTAATAAAGAAATATCTGAAAGGAGATAAGGAATGAGTGATATTGAGAAATGTCCTGAATGTGGTAGTATCTTAAAATACGACAATAGAATTACCCAATACTTGGGAATTATATGGTTTTACGAATGTGAAAAATGTGATGTAAAATATTCTGAACTATCGATAAAAGGAGCTGATAAAAAGGAATGATTCCTAATTATTGGAAGGCATTGATTAAACGAGGAGATATAACGGAAAAGGATTATCTTGAAAAAGTGGCCCCCTGTAATGTTTTAATAGAGAGAGCAAAAAAAAGACAAATCGAGAAGTTCCTACATGATATTAGGTGTTATGATAAATACCCTAAAGAATTAGAAGAGAAATGGGAGGGTAAACTAAAAGAATGAAACATAAATGTATAATGTGTAATGAGCAAATCTCAATCTATAGGGGTTTTTGCTCAAAGGATTGTGAGGAAAAGTTCTTTAAAAAATATCCTGAGGAGGCTAAACTAAAAGAATGAAGAATCATTGTAAATGGTTTATGAAAGCTAGAGTTAAAAACAATATAACTGATTTAATGGAGGAGCTACCATATTGTAGGATGGTTAGAAGAATAATAAATGATCATTGTGATAAATGTAGTAAATTTGAGAGTAAATAGTTGCATTTCGCAACCACGGAGAATCCCGCCAGGGCAACATATTTTTTCATAAGTTTTTTATATTTCTTACTGTTTTTGACATATTACTTGGCGGGCTCTAGAGTATGAAGTATAGTCATAATTATGCAAAATTAAGGGTTTCAAATTACACAACTATAAGAAGATATTCTAAGGGGGAAGTTGGTGACATAATTAAAGAAAATTATCCATCAGGATCACATTTAGCTAAGATTATTAGAATTGAGAAGAGAGCTTTAGCCGATATTTACTTAACAGAATTAATGTTTGATACAGATTGTAATTCAAGAGGGGAAGCATATAGATTGTTTCAATCATTCTATAAGAAACCTATTGATTTTAAGAATGAGAAGTTTTATATTTATTATTTAAAGAAAGAGGACTCTATAGTATGCCCGAGATAATGGATGATTGGTACTGGTTTCTCATGTGTTATCATCTAGTCTTATTTAGACCATTCGAGTATATGAAAATTGTATTAAAAAACAAATATGGTAGATAATTATTTAAGTGGATAATATTAAATAATATTGAGTATTATTATAATTATGCAATAAAGAAATTGACGAATATAATTATGATATAAAGAAATTGACGAATATAATTATGATAGAAGGTTACGAAAAAATTAGTTTTGATTTACCAAGTAAGCATTTGGAAAAGCTCAAATTAAAGGTAAAAGAACATGATACAGACCTATCTAAGTTATTGAGATTAATAATTAAAATTTATTTGGAATGAATCATGTCATTAGAGGAAGATATTAGAAAGAAATTTGGTAAGATGCAAGATATTTCTATTTCTAGGTTACATCCTCCGATGGATCCTAAACCAATAGTGAGCGAGAAAGAGGAGTGTGTGGGTTCGATTCCCCAAGCATCAAGCGTAAGTGATGGTTCACCGCATGAGATCTCCTCCTCGAAACCCGCTATTGACTTCAATAATATGCCTAAGACCTATTGGATTTGGTGTGATAGATTAGAGACAAAACGCACTTGGTATCATGCACGATTCGATAAGGTACATCGGGGTTCAGTAGAAAGTCTAAAAAGAGATGTTCAAGAAAGAGATCAAGAATTAGATATAGTTCAGATTTTGAAGAAAAAACAAGCACCTATCTTTATGGATGTTATGAATGAATATAAAACTAAAGTAGCAAAACTAAGAGGTAGAAAAGATGAGAATTAAATTGATTTCTGAACATTATAATAAAATCCAATATTGTGTAGTCTTTAAAGATGGATCAGTTATAAGAAGAAGTGTGGAGAAATATACTTTTGCAATCCATAGATATAGTGTAAGGATAAAAGAACTAGATACTAAAACATATTGGTATTAAAAAATAAAAAAAAGGAGGTGAACAAATGACTGAGATAGTGATCTTAATATGTGTGATTATAACATTAGTAGTATCACTTATACATTTAGGATTAAAAATAAAATGGTTAAAAAGAGATAAAAAAAAAGATTAATTAATTTTTATTAGCTATTTCAATTTGTAATCTCTTTATTTCTGCTTGTAAATCATCGATTTTTTCTTGTTTTGCCTCTTCAAATTGTTCTTCGTGGTATAAGTCCCATGCTTGTCCTAGTTTATATAATACTTGTAAAGCTAGATTACCATAAGCATTAA
>Ga0209977_10000247_pt1 | contig 21139 bp, 20 predicted proteins | sample SumtaG_2_FD_183113 | JGI IMG/M metagenome (GOLD analysis project Ga0209977, IMG submission 183113) | Deep subsurface microbial communities from Indian Ocean to uncover new lineages of life (NeLLi) - Sumatra_00607 metaG (SPAdes) (version 2) | ecosystem: Environmental > Aquatic > Marine > Oceanic...
AGGATAATCGAGTCCGCGCCGGTCACGTGGTTTGCCACCACGATACAGTTGCGGCGAAGTTCGCTAAAGAACTCTTGCCCAAAGACCTTGATCCGCATAAGGCGTCCATAAAAGCCGAGGAACGCCTTCTTGATCGCGGTAAAGACCGTGAATAGCTCAGAGGGCCACACGTGCTCGCAACCGTGTTTATGCATACCTTAAATTTAGTCAACAAATCCGGATTGTCAAACCCTTGACATTTCCGTAAGATTCTTTATAATAAATTGAACTAAGCAAAAAGGAGGAAAAGATGAAAAAGCTCTCTTGCTCACTAAGCATTCTAGCATGTGTCATGTTTATCATGCTGGCAGGTTGTGAGAATGCTGAAACTGTGCTAGACCTATCCATTACTTCTCAGCCTGTAGGCGGAGAGTCGGTGGACCGTGTATCCTGTTCATTCGAAGGGTCTTTAGAAGCAGTCGGAGGAGGGATGTTCGGTTCCGAAGATACAGATCCTGTCTCGGTAAGCGCAGAATGGTGGTGGGAAGATGCTAATAATCAAAACGATGAATTAATGAACACGGAAACCTTTACGTTCTCCAGCGAAACCCCCACCACGTTCACCACTACATACACTGCTGGTACTGGATATATCTTGTTGAATTATTATTGGGTTAAGCTACAGTGGACTGATGGAGAGGGCACTCACACCTTAGAAAGTGGAAAGGCCTTTTGCCAATGATTAAGGGCGGAAGGCTGAATGCCGGAGGATATAACGGACTAGTCTTAGTTTGGTATTAAAGAAACTTCTTGGGATCGACCTGAAGGGAGAAGTGGAGTGATAAATGAAAGAAGGGAGATCGATATCTCTTATCTAATGTTGGGCGAAGCGGGGCAGGTGCGCAGCAAACTGAAACCCTTTCGGGGATCGAGAATTTAGTTTTCTCTTTTCTAGCTAGTTTTTAATTCATCATTAAGACTTTCTATACACCTGCTTTCTAATTCTACCGATTCTTGATAGTTCTTCTGGGATAAAAGTTGAAAGATTCCTCGTTGTTAAGCTCACTTGGGTATAAAAGAAGGTGGCCTAATGTTTGTTTCTATCGATCTTCGGAGGAAGATTCCTTAAAGAATATACTGACTCAAATCCTCGTCGGCGGCGATGGCATCGATCTTTGCGCGGACGCCGCAGCCGGTGATACGTATGTGGAGTACAATTACACGTTCAACAAAGACGTAGCACTGAATTTTCTGCATCAATCTAATCCTGACTTTCCTGATCCTTACCTTGTCGAAGATGAGAACGGTTCTCGTAACGCCGATGAGACATATACTTTCTCGCTGTATTGGTGGGACGGTTACGACTATTACGTTCCGCGAGGTACGCATACCCTGCGTTTTCAAGGTAGCGATGCTGATGGCTCATTTGACCTGACAGTCAACTTCACTATTTGATAAGAAGTACAGATTTTAACGGGCGGCGTTGTGGCCGCCCGGTTCTTTTTCATCCCCTTGACTTTCCTCCCCCTGGTCTTAGACTTTGTGAGCAATGGGTAAGAGACTGATACTACTTGGCCTCACGATAGTTGGCGTAGCGGATTTAATGAGCTGTGGTCGTCCCGCAGGCCTGGAAGGGGAACTGGTGCTCGAGGAAGGCCAGCCCGGGGATGCGCGCGGCTCGCTTGTCAGGCTCTATGTGGAAGGCCAGGTGCTCGATCTGGGCAAGATCTATATGGCTCCAGTGTTGTCGGTAACCGTGATGGGGGAGGTTGCCGACCTTGGTTATTCCGTTCGCTACCTCTTGCGACGATGAGGGGAACCCCGTTGCTATCCCCAGAGGTGTCCACAGCTTTTCCTTCCAGATCTCGACCACTGAAGGCACGTTCGATCTTTCTTACTCACTTCGTCTTTGATGAAGGAGTGTATCTATCGTGTTGAGAGGTTGACAAATCAGCTCAGTTGATCTATAGTTGTGCGTGGATACGAACGCAGGTTGCAAAGCTTATCGAACATCACGGCGGCGAGATATGGGTGGGGTCTTTGGCTGTGGAGGCTCGGCCTCCAGCTTCCCTGTCCACCGTCGGTGCAAGGATCAGAGCAAAGCCGAGGAACAGTGGTTGGTTTGACAAAGAACTTTCTCGGAGTAAGGTTTCCTTATGGATAAGTTCGTTTGTATCCATACCTGCGGCCGTGAGGAGGCAGTGGTGATTGCGGGATTGCTTAGGGCTTCAGAGATCGAGGTGCACCTTATCGAGCAGGCACCCGCTCACCTGCGTCCGTTCTCCGCAAAGAAGACGATGGTGCGGGTGATAGTCCCGCGTGAGGCGGCCGAGTTTGCCTATCAGATTATCCAGGATGCTCAGGATAAGGACTTCTCAGAGTTCGAGCAGAGCGCAGAACGTTAAATTACCCCACAAAAACGCAGCGCGTTTTCGCGGGGACCCCAATAGTAAACCTCCTTTTCGCTAACGCGAAAAGATCGGAATCCCTTGAAAAGGAAGGCCGCTAAAGCGGCCGTCATTATTGTCAATAGGCTGTAACCGTAATCCCTCTTCCTTCCACCAGCCAGCGGTAGGTGCGCTCGATCCGATCCCAGTTGTGCTCGCGGTCAAGCGACCAGTAGCGACCTATCACGCCTGCAACCTGCCCCACGCCAAGCTCACTGCACTCGGACTCAATCATCCCTATGTATCGTGCCCCGGCCTGGGCACGCTCGCCGCGCCTGCCAAGCATCGCATGTATGTAAACCGGAGCAACCTTCTCCTGCTTGCATAATCTGAGCAGGGCTCGCAGGTGCTCAACCGATCCGTGAGACGAGTAGAAACTCACTATCCCCAGAAGATGAAGCGCCGCTCCCCGCCTCTTAGCTTCTTCTGCGGCCCACAAGAAGGCCTCGTTTCTCGCAAATGAACCGTCGGCAATCGCCTTATCGATCCTTACGCGATCGGAGGGTACACGTCTGCCAGCGCCTATGTGAAGGTGTCCCACCTCGGAGTTGCCGACACTGTCATCAGACAACCCTACCGCCTCGCCTGCCGCAGCTAGAAGTGTGTGTGGCCTACCGGTCCAAAGCTCATCAAAGTTAGGTGTTTGAGCCTTGCGGATCATGTTCCCGTATGCTTCGTCGTTGTGACCCCAGCCGTCAAGGATCAAAAGAAGCACGCGCTCTGTCTTGGGAGCCTTACCTTCAATCAGGCTTTGCCCGGTCATCTCGGCTGGTTGAGCAAGACCCAGGAGATCAAGGATGGTTGGAGCAACGTCAGCGAGTTCGCCTTCATCACGTAGGCTCAGCGCTGCTGCGGGTGCGTCCACGACAAATGGAACAGGGCTCCGTGTGTGTCCGGTATCTACACTCCCCTCCGGATAGAGCCAGCGCTCAACCGTGCCATGATCCGCGGTGATCACCGAGGTTACCCGGTTCTTGTGCGCACATCTTACTATCCGCCACAGAGCCTCGTCTACCGTCTGGACCGCACGAAGAACGGCATCGGCGTTGGCAAAGTGCCCCACCACGTCCACGTTGCACAGGTTCACGATCACCACGTCGGTTGATGAATCCCCCAGGGCCTTGCATGTGGCCTCCGTAACTTCTGTTGCTGACATCTGGGGAGCCTGATCGAATGTCGCCACATCCTTCCGAGTGGGCACCACTATGTGCTTCTCCCCAGGGTAGGGCTCCTCCATTTTGCCGTTCAAAAAGTATGCCAGATGTAAGGCCTTTTCAGCTTCAGTAATCTTTAACACCTTTTTACCAGCATTGGAAAGAACCTCTCCCAGGGTGTTTGCAAGCCCTTCAAGCGGCGGGAAGGCCACCCGCACATCCAAGTCCTTCTTGTATTGAACCATAGTAGTGAAAGCCAGGTTGAGTTCAGTTGTCTTGAAATGCGGAAATGCCTTTTCGGTCAACGCCTGGGTCAGTTCTATCTCGCGTTCTCCGCGGATGTCATAGAAGATAACCCCATCGCCCCGGCTTATGCGACCGATCGGGGCACCTTGCCTCGAGGTGAGCACATGCGGTTCAAGCAGCTCGTCCTCCTGGTCTTGCTTGTAGGCCGCAAGGATCGCCTTTGCTAATGGGGTGGCATTGGATTCATTCATGTTACTTTGTTCGTTCTTCCTTGTTTTTTCCTTCGATTTGTGAGTAGTATATCCAAGGGGGAGGATTTGGCAACCAATTCGTGGATCTTAAGGATGGGATGAAGATACAAGCAGTCTACTTCCTTGTTGAATCCTCAGGTTCAACCGCGGCAGCGTTCTTTTTTCATCGCACCCCCTCCTGGGGTTGACAACCCTTAAATATGGATTATTATATTTATCAAGGGTTAGAGATGTTCTCAAACCCATCATGGTTAAACGCACAAACAAGGAGGAAGGTGGTGATGAAAAGATCGTCTTTACTTTTGGTGGTTTTCTGGGCGGCTGTCCCGTTGTGGGCGGCCCCGGATAACGGCGATGTGAAATGGCAATACGGAACCGGCAGCAGCGTTACCTCGTCTGCGGCCATAGGAGCGGACGGCACCATCTATGTCGGGTCATGGGATAACCACCTCTACGCAATCAACCCTGACGGCACGCTTGGGTGGCGCTACGAAACCGGCAACCGGGTGTATTCCTCCCCTGCTGTGGGCTCAGACGGCACTATCTATGTCGGGTCAACCGATAACTACATCTATGCGATCAACCCTGACGGCACTCTTCTGTGGGACTACGAAACCGGTGGTGCGGTGCTCTCCTCCCCTGCGGTGGGCTCAGACGGAACCATCTATGTCGGGTCATGGGATAACTACCTCTATGCGATCAACCCCGACGGCACGCTTCTGTGGAGCTACCAAACCGGCGGGGCTGTACTCTCATCCCCTGCTGTAGGCTCAGACGGAACCATCTATGTCGGGTCACAGGATAGCTACGTGTATGCGATCAACCCTGACAGCACTCTAAAGTGGCGCTACAATACCGGTAAAGGACTGGACGCCTCACCTGCGTTGGATTCAAACGGTATCATCTATATCGGAGCGCGTGGGACAGGCATGGGCTCCACTGACGGCTATCTGTATGCAATCAACCCTGACGGCACGCTTCTGTGGCGTTACCAAACCGACAATCTGGTGTACTCCTCCCCTGCGGTGGGTCCGGACGGCACCATATATATCGGGTCAACCGATCACTATCTCTATGCGATCAATCCTGACAACACGCTTGCGTGGCGCTACGAAACCGGCGACCGGGTGAAGTCCTCCTCACCCGCGGTTGGATCGGACGGCACCGTCTACGTCGGCTCATGGGACCACTATCTGTATGCAATCAATCCTGACGGCACGCTTGGGTGGCGATACGAAACCGGTGGTACGGTGGAGTCTTCCCCTGCGGTAGGACCGGACGGCACCATCTACATCGGCTCCAACGACGGTAATCTCTACGCCCTTGAGGGTTCTTCGCAAGGGTTGGCCTCGTCTGCCTGGCCCAAATTCCGCCACGACCGCAGCAATACCGGTCGATTCGACTACATTGACCCGCCGGTGGCTGATTTTTCGGCAGACCCTACATCCGGCGAGGCACCGCTCACCGTAACCTTCACGGATCAAAGCGCAGGTCTGGTAACATCGTGGTACTGGGACTTTGGCGACTCATTTACCTCTACCGAGCAGAACCCGATTCATACCTACGAGGAGTGGGGGCTTTACACGGTGAGCCTGGCGGTGCAAGGCCCCGGCGGCGCAGATACCCTGATCAAAGAAGACTATATCCTGGTGGGAGAACTGCCAGTGGCGGAGTTCGGAGCCGATCCCACTGAGGGATGCGCGCCCCTGACGGTTGGATTTAAAGATGCATCCACGGGCTTCCCTGACAGTTGGTTCTGGGAGTTCGGCGACGACTCCACCTCCCAGGACCAGGGCCCGATCCATGACTACCAGGGACCCGGACCCTATACCGTCTCTCTGACAGTCGCTAACCCGTGCGGGGAAGATACTGAGACAAAGGAAGACTACATCAAAATCCTGGCCCCCGACATCCTTGTTCTCCCTGCTTCCATCTTCGCAGAACTCGAGCAGGGAGAAAGGGAAACCACCAGTCTCTATTTGGTCAACATCGGGATATGTTTTTTAACCTTTAACATAGAGGGAAACGAAGCCCCTCCAGTTGCGCGTTTGGGGTCCAAAAAGGCACGTAGAGAGTCGAAGCAGAGAGCTCTGCCGATTGGGAACCGCGTGCTTGCCGGTCTTGACTGGCTCTCCTTTAGCCCTTCTGAGGGCGAGGTTGATCCTCGGGACTACGAAGCCGTTGAGGTGACCTTTGAGCCGGGGGACCGTCAGCAACCCGGGCTCTATGTGGGTTACCTCGTGATAACGTCCAACGACCCTGATCCTGAAGACAACCCTGCCTCTATTGTATGTTCGCTTCTGGTCAACCAGAAGTCTGAGGCTGAAGAAGTTGCTACCGTACCGGATCATTTCTTCCTTGCGCCGAAATTTGCCAACCCGCTTCGAGGCGCCTCCCAGCTGGAGTTCTCCTATGGCTTGCCTTATCGTGCCGCGATTAACATCTCGGTATACAGCGTTTACGGGATTCTGGTCAGGACGCTTAAGCAAGGCAAGATGCCTGCGGGTTATCACAAGCTTACATGGGACAAACGAGACGAGAAGGGTATCCAGGTGGCGGCAGGTATCTACTTCGCGCGGATGTCGGCAAAGGGCTACAAGAATACCTGCAAGATAGTTATTCTCGATTAGCCCCGGCCTTTGGGATAAAACAATAGCCCCTGGGGATTAGTCCGCGATCTAGATGCCGATCTCCGTCTTTCTTGGTTACGCGATTCCGAGGGGGGTTGAGCATTGCCGATCTCTGCTTGCTAAATCCATTTTCTCGATTAAAGTTAGGTAAGCATCAATCAAAGGAGGCAGTTATGTTGAAGTCAAACGGCAGCGTTCGGTTGACCCTATCGCCGTTCTTTAAGGTTGTTCTTGTGGTGATAGCTGTGGCCTTATGCCTTATCGCCCTGCGCGGGTTTTTGGGGCCGCCTGTGCTTTACGCACAGTCAGGCAACGAGATGGACGTCAACATCAAAAGCATCGGCGGGTGGTCGGTCTACGGTTCGGTGCCCATAGAGATCAAATCGTCGGCAACTCTACCGGTTGAGATAGAAAGCAAGATCCAGCTCAGCGACTGAACCGTTGAGCCGTCTTATCGCTTGACATAGGGGAGTGCTTAGGTAGACTTGCGCTATGACGTTTCTCTTGGTTACCTTGCTCTTCGCGCAGTATGCCGACGTCTACGTGCCGCATAAGCCGCTGGATGTCGAGTCGGGTGCTTTAGTGGGCACCGGTTCATTCCAGCTTGATGTGATGTATCGTTCCGGAATCGGTAATTCCGAGTTCTCCTCGCCGGTAATGAGTTGCTTTGCCACCTCCCCTGACGGTTACAACGAGTTCGGTATCGGTCTTCCCTGGCTCAGGGTTGCGGGCGACAGCGCGAACCATGTCTTTATAGGCAACATGGGGTTGCATTACAAGCGCCGCATCCTGGGTTCCCTGCGTTGGGGGTATCTTGCGGCAAAGCTTACGGCCCGGCTGCCTACCTCGCCCGATACCCTGGGGGTAAGGGACAGCCTTGGAGGAAGGAGTTCTCACTACAGTTTGGCTCTTGCATACACCTACGAGTTGCCGTTGCTTGGCCGCTACCACACACTCTTCGGCAGGCTTCCCCTTGTGGGGACGCTGGTTCTGGAAGACAGATTCCTGAATTGGGATCACAACACCGGCAGCGCTGAGTTCGGTTCATCCTTTGGCTGGGGAGCGGCTTTGGAGGTTCTGCCGCTGGATTACGCCTTTATCGGTGTGTCTATTACCGGTGGAAACGATGAGGTAGGTTTCGGCCCGTATCTCGGCTTGCGCTGGTACTGGCTTGATCTCGGGGCCGCCTGGCGTCTGAGCGATGGTTCGGATCGCTTCGACTTCCACCTGAGGCTCTACCTTTAGGTGGCCGGGAGGGCTATCCTGCAATGAAGAAGGTTGCGGCCTTCATAATCCTCACGTTCCTCTCCTTTACAACCATCTCCGCAGCCGAGGCCCCGCCTGCCTCCCTGCACCTTGAGTTGGGTAAAGATACCCTTGCTTTAGCAGAGCCTACTACCTTAGAAGTCGAGATAGTCAATCTCATGGAAAGAGAACTACTGTTAGACAATCTTTCTATGTTTCAACTAGACGATTCACCATACCGCTTCTCGCTCTTTTTGGTTACCCCTAATGCAGAAGAATGGCCTTACGTTGGACCTCGTTATAAGGTAGAGATAACCTACACTCCTGACACTAAACTATATCTTTCCTTGCCCGTAGAAAAAGCGATAGCCCGTGTTATGCCTTTGTGGTGGACGACCTTTCTTCCTTATAAATATCAGGTTGCACTGGAAAAACTCCATCCGGGGACATATAAACTTTTTGCCACCTATCTATTACCTGAGCAAAACGGACTGGATAATGTAACAATCTACTCGGATACGCTCGAGTTTGTTTTTCTTCCACTGAATAAGAAGCACCTGCCCGTGTTACTCGAGATGGACTCCCTTTGGAACTCCTTCTTGACCTTATCGGGTTCTGAAATTCGACCAGCACTAGAGAGGATTCGGGATTCAGAAACCCCTTACAGTGAAGGCGCTCATGCAAAACTTATTGGGGGTTGGGTTAGGGGCTATGATTCCTTCGTGGTGGAAAAGGCTCGTTTTAATAAGCAGTACCCGGAATCTCCTTATGAAATCTTGTTCCTAGTAGATCAGGCTAGCCGCGCACTTGTATCCCACCGTAGTTTAGAAGCCGATTCACTATACCGACTTTTGAATGGAATGTCCCCTACACACTCTGCTGTGCTTAAATACCACAACAGAGTTAGACTTCTTACAGCGAGGGAAGCAAGGAGTGCAAAATGAAGCGGGTTCTTCTAGTAGGCCTGCTTCTTTATCTTTCCCTCACCGCTCAGGACACCCCGCCTGCCTCCATTCACCTTGAGTTGGGTAAGAATATCCTTGCCTTGGCAGAACCTACCACTTTAGCGGTTGAGATAACCAATCTCATGGATGGAGATTTGCTTTTGGACAACCTATATATGTTCCAACTGCATGATTCACCATATCATCTCTCGCTCTTCTTAATCACTCCTGACGGAAAACAGTGGTTCTGTACTGGATCTCGCTATAATGTCGAGATAATGCATGGCCCCGATACGAAATTCTATCTTTTCTTGCCCGCGGGCAATACAATATCCCGCGTAATGCCTTTGTGGTGGACGACCTTTCTCCCCTATAAATACCAGATCGCTCTGGAAACGCTCACACCTGGGACATACAAACTCTTTGCCAACTACCAGTTGCCCGACCAGAATGGATTGAAGAATGTAACTGTTTACTCGGATACGCTCGAGTTTGTCTTCCTTCCACTGAATGAGAAGCACCTGTCCGTGTTGATCGAGATGGATTCATTATACCTGTCCTACATAACCCTGGTGGGCTCTGAGATTTATCAACCTCTGGAGCGTATTCGGGATTCACGAACTCCGTATAGCGAGGATGCCCATGTGCGTCTTATCTTGGGATGGAGCAGGAACTACGAACTCTTTACGGCGAAGAAAGTGGGTTTCGACGAACTCTACTGGGAATCTCCCTATCAAGTTGTATTAATGACGAGACAGGCTGGGCTTGCGAAACGAGCTGGACTCGATACGCAAGTTGATTCTCTACTAGAGATTCTAAGTAACAGATACCCCACGCATTCTGCTGTGCTTAAATACCACAACAAAGTTAGACTTCTTACAGCAAGGGAAGCAAGGAGTGCAAAATGAAGCGGGTTCTTCTAGTAGGCCTGCTTCTTTATCTTTCCCTCACCGCTCAGGACGCCCCGCCTGCCTCCCTGCACCTTGAGTTGGGTAAAGATACCCTTGCTGTGGCAGAGCCTGTCTACGTGAAAGCTACGATAGCCAACAACATGGAGAAGGACTTAATAATTAACACCGGCCACATGTTTGACATCCACAATTTCAGCCGATTCTCACTCTTTTTGATTACCCCTACAGGAGAAGAATGGCCTTTTGTGGGGCGTCGCGAATGTGTAAGCATAACTTACTCCCCGGGTGATCCCCAGTACTTTTTACTGCCTCCGAATGAACGCGTAACCGAGGAGTTTTTTTTATACTGGACGTACATAGTTCCTCGAGAATACCAAGACGCTTTAGAAAAACTATCCCCGGGTAATTACAAGATTTTTGCCACCTATAAACTCCCTGGGCCAAGTGATGTGAGGAACTTCGTTATTTACTCAGACACTGTCGAATTTGTTTTTCTTTCTGTGAGGTATGAACATCTCCATGCAATCATTCAAATGGATTCTCTGCGCAAGCTTCTAATTTGCTCTGTGGGTGGATCCACAGCAAAACTTTATCTCAAGTCTCTTAGCGAATCCGAAACACCTTACCGTGAAGCAGCTTGGGCAGAACTCATTTCGTGGATACAGGACCCCGAAGAGTTCAAGAAAGAAAAGGCGCTTTTTGATGAGGTCTATCCGGAAAGTCAATTCGATTCTTTTCTGTTATTCTCACAATTCAGAATAGCTCGCAGGAGAAATCGCACCACTGAAGCTGACTCACTTTTTAACCTTTGGGAACAAGAAACGCCTCACAGTGAGTTCACCTTAGACAAAAAATTTAAACTAAGACTTCTGACAGAGGAAGAAAGGTGGGAGCAATGAAACGGGTTCTTCTAGTAGGCCTGCTTCTTTATCTTTCTCTCACCGCTCAGGACGCCCCACCTGCCTCCATTCACCTTGAGTTGGCAAAGGACACCTTGGCTTTGGTGGAGCCGACTCTCCTTACTGTTACACTTACCAATAATTCAGATAAAGAACTGGTAGTGGAAGCAGATCCTTTGCTCAACTTAATAGGTGGCCATGATGGGTTATCCCTTTTCTTGATTACCCCTGAAGGTGAAGAATCCAGATTTAAGAACGGTACGAATTACACTTACGAAGCAAAATACTGGTTACTCCCTTCGCAAGAAAGCCTGAGTGCCGTTCTCATAACGTGGTGGACACCGTTTGTGCCTCTTGAATATACCAAATCACTTGAAAAACTTCCCCCTGGTAACTACAAGCTCTTCGCCAGCTATAGCGTACCTGATCAAGGAGATGGTAAGGCTGTCGCAGTTTATTCAGATACGATAGGGTTTGTCTTTTTGCCTCTTAACAAGGAGCATCGTCCTGTGATAAAGGAATTGAATTCCCTTTACTTGGATTTCATGGTTTTGTACAGAAGAAGCGCTGCACCAATTTGGGAACGCATTCGGGATTCAAACACACCATACAGTGAAGCAGCTTGGGCTATGCTTGTTACACTCATCCACCGCAACTATTACGATTCTTTAAAAACTGAGAAAAGGCGATTCTGTGAAGCATACCACAATTCGCAATTCATGCCTTACATACAGCAGGAACAGTTCAGACTTTACAAATGGGGTCTTGCATACGAGTTTGGCGCATTGAATCGGCCTAAGGAGGATCTTCAACTAGATGCCGAGGCGGATTCTCTCTTATTGGAATTGGAAAAGGTAATTCCAGGGTCTTACCACGTGCATAGATGGAAAACCAAACTCCCCATGATTACTGAGCAAGAAAGGAGGATGAGGTGAAACGACTATTCCTTCTCCTCTCAATCCTTTCCCTCACCCTCCCAGCTCAAGAGGCCGAACGGGACGGCGACCAACGGGAGCCGTGGACTATAGGGGTGGCGCTATCTGGTGGAGCGGCGCTGGGAATGGCGCATATCGGTATCCTTAATGTCCTGGAAGACGAAGGCATCCCCATCTCCTACATATCAGGCACCAGCATGGGCTCGATCGTCGCCGGCATGTACGCAGCAGGCTACACCCCGGATGAGATGGACAGTATCCTTACGACCGTGGACTGGTCAGCTCTTTTCTCCAACCGCATCCCTGAAGACCGCATGACGCTTGCCCGGCGCGAGGAGGGGCACCGCAACATCGTGGAGATAAGCCACCGCTGGTTCGTCCCATATATCCCTTCAGGGGTGGTCTCGCTTCAGAACGTTGAGATATTTTTGACCGAGCTTCTCGCCGAGGCCGCCTACGACGCGAACTACAACTTTGACAGCCTGGCCATACCCTTCCGCTGCGTGGCTGCGGACGTCACCTCGGGCGAGAAGGTGGTGTTCAAAAAGGGGAGCATGGTGGATGCGATACGCGCCTCAATTGCGATCCCGGGTGTGTTCTCGCCTGCCCGTGTGAAGGGCCGCGACCTGATCGACGGCGGTACGGTTATGAACCTGCCTGTTGAACCCCTTTTGGAGTTCGAACCTGACTTCATCATCGCCTCTGACGTGATTCGTTGGACACCCGAGGCGCGCAACATCATCGACGTGGTCACACGCACCATGGCCATCGTGACCGAGCAGAACCGCCGCGAGCAGCGCAAGCTGGCGTCCGTAGTCCTCTATCCGAACGTGGACCGCTTCCTTCCCTCGGACTTCGCGCGCGCCAGGGAGCTTGTCGCCGCAGGCGAGGCAACAGCACGCGTGGCCATGCCTGCTATTAAGCAGCGCCTTTCGGATCACCCGCTCGTGCTCATACGTAACCCCTGTCATTCCTGCCCCAGGCCCGCAGTCAATCAGGTCCGAATCGAGGGGCTGCGGGTGACGCGGGAGGTTTTCGTTCGCCGGCACATAGCCACCCGTGCTGGTGACAGCCTTGACTTCAAGATGCTGGTTGCCGACCTTGAACGTCTGCGTGAGACGGGTCTGTTTCGACATGTGAGTCATCGCCTTGATTTTAGTGATTCCTTGGTTGACGTTGTCTTTACTGTGGAGGAGGAGGACTACGGCCTGTATGGGCTAGGTCTTTATTACGACAACCTGCGTGGTTTTGCCGTGAGATTTGAGGTTGCGCAGGGGAACCTTTTGGGCACAGGTGCCCGACTTGGGTTCAGCACGACCCTTGGAGAGCCTCAGGACTGGCGAGTTGGAGTTTCAGGCGCTCGGTTTCTCTCCCTCCCATTCACCTACAGGATCCAGGGTTACCGGAACGTCACCCGTCACTCGTTCTATGATCAGGGATACTGGCTTTTTGACTATATTACGTGGACGTGGGGGGCCGAGGCCGAGTTCGGATATTCCCTGGGGCGCAGTGCCTACTTCACGCTTGGATACGCTCATCGTAACCATTATCACCAGCTTCCCTCGGTGGTAGGTGATGAGAATAGGGACGAGGTTACAACCGGTCCTACGCTTCGCGTGCGTGTTTCAACCCTTGACGATCTCAGCTTCCCTAACCGGGGCTTCGATCTTGCGTTTTCATCAAAACTTGGTCTTCCCAACGAGACCTCCCCTGAGGGTTTCTTCAAAGGCGAAGTTAAGGCCAGCCGTTACTTTCAGTTCGGGGATCGGGTAGTTCTGGGAACGTCCTTGGCCTACGGTTTGGGCCTTGACACTCTTCCCCGCTCTGAGCTTTTCAGAATAGGTGGAGCCGATCTTTTGGGGGCGCGTGAGGAGGAGTTTGCCAACCAGGAGTATGTAAGCGCACGAATAGTTCTTGCCTACCGGCTTTTTGATCTCCTGGGGAATAAACGCTACCCCTTCAGGGTCGAGTTGATTACCGATATCGCGGCCTTTAACCCTTTCTTCAGGAACGAGGCAGGTTCCGAGGAGACGTTCATGGGCGCCGGATTAGGGATAGGCACGCGCACCCCCATAGGCCCGGTAAGGGCCTCGCTTGGGCTTTCATCCACCCGCAAGGTTAGATTCAATGTGGCGGTCGGCGTGGTGCCGCGCGAAAGAATGTAAGCTAACCCTTTTCCCCAAACAATCCAACAGGGGTTCGCCGGAAGTTGGGTTGGGTTAATGGATCCCGTGTTTGTTCCGAGTCGCTGTTCTTCTATCTTTTAGTAGAGGAGCTCTTCTTCTTTGAGGTTGTATCTCCGGGTTTACTTATGTGCTCGGCAAGCTTCTTTTCCAGCCGTTTGATGCGTCGGTTAAGGGCCTCGATGTCCTTCATCCTGGCTACGCCTGCCTTGGCCATGGTTTCCTTAATGCCTTCTTCGATCTTCTTTGCGAGCTCCTTGCGGGTGCGATCGGCCTCGGAAAGAAGTTTCGTGGCAAGTTTTTTGCCCTGGGCAGCAGAGATCTCGCCCCTCTTGATAAGCCTTCCTATGCCTTCCTCGATCTTTTCCTTAGTCGCAGTTACGGTTCCCAACCCTAAAAACGCCACCTTCTTCAGGAACTCTTCCATATACTCCTCCATAGTTTAGAGGCGTATTCTAAGGGGGTTCTTGTAAAAAGCAAGGGGCGCGCTCAGGGCACATCGAAGTTAATGCTTTCGAGCTCGGATGTGCCTTCGATATCCACGTCGAAGACAGAGACTTTCGTTGTGAACTTGGTGGACATCTTTACTATTCCCACGCCTTCTGCCCGCCACTGAGTTGCCGCGGAGTCCACTTCCGGGTCGGCGATATCGATCTGGATAACCAGGCAATCGAAGGTCCCGGCCGGAACCTTAACCTGCTCCTGACCTATTACCTTGTACCGTGCGGAGAAATCGGTGGAGAAGTTCGGCACTTCCACCGGAATCACCAGGTTGCCGTCCCATTCCGTCCCAACCTCAAGATTGTTAGGTTCAACCGCGGTTGGTTCCTCGGCGTTCTTGTCCATCGAATAGATGTAGATTGAGTCCTCGGTTACATGGTAGTAAGTTCTGGAATATATAATTGAGTCTTCTTCGGTGGTAGTGGTAGCCACCGGACAGACCAGCTTGCCGTCGTCTCGTTCCTCCAGAGCCTCCACTGTATTGGTGGTTTGAGAGGTGCTGGTATCTGAACCGACGTAGGTTACTTCCCAGTAATACTCCTCAGCGGTGGTCCACTGGTTGCCTTCTGCCAGGGGCCAGAAACGGGCGGTTACGGGTTCTTCTTCCTTTTTGCAGGATAAAAGCATTATGACTGCAAATCCTGCCGCAAGCAGTAACTGCTTCTTCATCGTTAACCTCCTTGGGGTTGCTGTTCCCCTCATCCTTGAAGCATATCGGAGTAAGAGGGATTGTCAACCCCTTTTTATCCCAAATTCAATCCTTTCCCTGCGGGAAAAGGAGTCGGAAGATTACATAAGGCCAGCCGTTATCCTTAACTGCGATCTTTTACCCTTTCGGGTCGCAGGCGTCTCCCACGGGAAGAAAGGAGCATGTTCCCGGGGTCCCCAACCAAATACAAAGTGTTTGGTTGGGGTAAACTTGACAATTGCGTTTTTTTCGCTAAAGTCAGAGTCAAGGAATTAAGGAGGATTAACTACTATGAAGGTTTACCGCGCATTACTTGCGACAGTGGCCGTAGCGTTCGTTTTTGTGGCTTGCAGGAAGGTCGAGTACACCGAGCCTGTCTGGAAGGCAGGAGACTGGGCTTCCTACGAAGTCACCGGCGGAACTCTGGTAGCTTACACCCTGCGCTATGCCATCACCGGCGTTGACACAGTTAAGGGCGAGCCCTACTACTGGTTTGAGATGATAGGTTCGAGAGGTGAACGCAAATTCATCTACAAGATGCTTGTTCCCTACGGTTACCGCGGCGTTGCCGAGCGGATGATCACCAAGGTTGCAGATCAGCTCATCGAGATGCCTCAGAGCGAGGGTCTGGCCGAGTACCCCCCCGGGGAGAACCGACCTTACCTGTATCTCGTCGATGAGATCAACGCTGGCAAGATCGGCGAGGAGAAGATTACCGTTCCGGCGGGCAAGTTCTCAACCATTCACTCGCGAGTTAATGACATCAGACATAGTACAATTGGATCATTGGTAGGCGATACTATAGTTGAGAAACTGGTGAGCGACACCACCGAAGTTGAGGTGTGGGTGAGCGATAACATACCTGTGTTGGGAATTGTAGCGCTGAAATCCCCTCGGGAAGAGATGAGGCTTGTATCTACCGGGCATGACGCAACAACTGCGATTACTGAGGAGATTCTCCCGGCAGGGCCTTTAGAGTTCGAATAATGGGCGATAGAGGAGTCGAACCTCTGACCTCTGGTATGTGAGACCAGCGCTCTAACCAACTGAGCTAATCGCCCAGAGAAAGGAAGTATATGGAAGAGATGCGAGAAGTCAAATCCCCTCAAGAGTCGGTGAGTGAGGCGTTAAAGCGGGAGTTGGGCGCCTTAAAGGCGGAGTATCCGGAGATCACCTCGGCTGCCGTGGTTTCGTCTGACGGACTCCTTATGGCTGTTCGTCCCGAGGGCTCGACCGATGAGCGGCTGGCGGCGATGAGTGCGTTTCTCCTGAGCTCCGCACGTAAAACCGGCGAGGGCCTGGGCTGGTCTGGACTCGGCTATCTACTTGTTAACCACCCCGATGGTTATCTCTTGGTGGCCGAGGCAGGAAAGGCCACGATCACACTTACCACCTCACCAAGGGCCAAGTTGGGGTTGCTGCTTTACGATATCAAGGAGTCAGCGAAAAGGCTCAAGCAAAGGCTTGAAGGCGACTAGGCACCAGGCTCAGGAGCGTCGGTTTCTCTCAAACCAGGGCGTGATGTTTATATGCTTGCGGGCACAAAAAGGTGAAACATGAGCAAGTTGCGTTTACTTAACACGTTATTCTTCACCGGTCTTCTGCTAACAATGGGTTGCAAACGCAAGCTGCAGGATATTGGCTCAACCGAGGAATCTGTGGATACAACAAAAGTCAGTATGCTTGCCCCGGAGGTTTTAGCGCACCTTGCGGAAAAGGCGATAGTTCCGGATCGGCTTGCCTTTGAGGTCCCATCCCCTGACTCAAGATACATCGCCCTTGCCCTTGACTCCACCGTTCGTTTCGGCCCGGGCGACGAGATGTGGTCCGATGAGCTGCCGTCTGATTGGTACGGTGTGCGCACCCACAATATCCTATATCTTTACGATCCATCGGCAGATACCCTTAATAAACTGGCTGAATGCGAGGAGATTGTGAACCTTTACGATAGAGAGACCTCCCAGCCGGTTCAGCCCGAACGAAAGGACAAATTTGGGGCGGTTATATGGTCTCCTGACGGCAAAAACCTGCTTTTGCTCAAGGAGCGCGCCTCAGACGGGGTAAGCGAGCAGGATGTGCTGATCTTTACCCTGGGAGCCGAGGAGCCGGCCTTCCTTGAGGTCTTCGGGGTTTTGCGCCAGCTCATGAGGACCTATCCAGGGACAAAAGGAACCAAGGTGGAGGAGATCGGTTGGGTTACTGAGGCTACTATCAGGATCGTCTTCTCCATGAGGGGGATGCCTGCGGCCCGTCATGAGTTTATCTTCGATGCCCAAAGCGGCAAGGTTCTTTCTACAAGGGAGCTTTCCTCAACCTGATTCTCATTTGCGGGGATATTCCTCATCAAGGCTTGACAATATCGCAGGATTGATTTTTGTAGCTGAGACACGAAATCATAGATCGATCTTCGAATGGACTCTATTGAATCTCGACGAGAGCGGTTAGGTTTTCGGTTGTAGTCCTGGAAGTTTCAGAAGGATAATTCATGTCCATGGTCAATACATCGTCACCAGGTATGAGGGGGTTGAGGTGGTCGAGAAGGACGACTGGCAAGAGTATGAACTCATCATCGAGTTGATTGTAACCCAGGGATTAATCCGTAGGGGCACGGCATACCCTATGAAATGCTACGCATCTCAAGGGGCACACTGTGCCGTGTCCCTACTACTTCTCTACCCTCACACCATGATAACTATCTCTTGGCGCACAGACTTATATAACATCCCTTGACATCTGGGGTTTTCAGCTTATCTTAAGGAAAGAATGTTGAAATAGAGCTAGGTGCAGACTAGGAGTTTTTGTGAGCGATTATGTAGATAGTCTTCAGGCGCGGCTTGCAGCCCAACGATTGAGCCCGGTCCAGGCACGCGATGGAATACTTGAAAGCTACGTGATTACCAAGCACAAGGCTGCAAAGGCAGGTCTTGGCGATGTGGCGATTGATGCCGAGGATGAGGAGGTTCTTGCAAAGGTCCGCAAGATGATGAGTGATCTCTTTGCCGAACGCGGGGGTGATTCCCAGACCCCATCTGTCAGCGAGTTGCGCAGCATCAGGCACACGATGGATCTCAAGCTCCGCTTTACCGAGTTGCCCCCGGAGATAAGCGAAACGCACGACATGGTATGTGAGATTCTTTTGGAGAAGGCCGGTGCGTCGGTATTTGAGGAGGAGGGTGCTGAGGCGCAACCCGTGCAGATCGAGGATCTTACTGAGGCTGCTACCCCAGCTGGCACCGAGAGTGCAGAAGCGTCTTTCACCGATGCACTGACCCAGGAGATTGCCGCGACTCTGGATGAGAAGGCCGGCGGTGCGGTCACCGAAAGCCCGTTCGAGGCCTCACTGCGGGAGCGTCTGGCGCTCGACAGGCTTAGTCCCGAGGATGCACGTGATGGGATTATAGAGTGCTTTGTTGCAACACATCGTAAGAGCCTTGTCCAGGAAGGCCCGGCGACCGAGTCTCTCCCAGCCTACCAGGGAAAGTTTGAGGCCAGCGTAAGGCGAATGATGCGTGAGTTCTTTGCAGCGCAAGGAGCTTCGTTTGATGAGCCTCGGATAGAGTTGCTCCAGCAAGCCAGGCTTCACCTTGAGGAGAAGCTGGGGCTGGATAACGTGCCCGAGCCGATACTCGCCGAGCACAACGAGGTATGCACGGAGTTGATTTCTAAGGGCCGCAAGTTTCTTGAAGGCGTTGCGGTGGGGATTCCAACCGCCGAGGTCGCTGCAGCCGAAGAGCCTAGAGAGATCGAGCCAGTGATTAAACCTGCAGAGGTAGTGGTTAGTGAACCTGGGGAAGAGATAGCCGAAGAACCCACAGCACTCCCGGTTGAAGAGATCGTCGCCCGTCTGCGAGACGAGCTTCGTGAGCTGGTTAGACAGGAAGTGAGCCACTCGCTTTCCCTGAGCCAGAAGCCTTCTTTACCTCTTAAACCACTTAAACCACCTTCAGGCATTGCTGCTTACGTTGCGGGTCGGACGGTTTTTCTTGCCTGGTTCGATCAACCGGATCAACCCGGCTACCACGTCTATAAACGCGAGGGTAGCCAGTGGGTGCGCCTTACCCCGGCACCTCTTGCTAGACCCTCTTTTCGCCTGGGGAGCCAGAGCGAAGGCGATCTTGCCTTTGCAGTCTCAACTGTTTCTGCCGAGGGCAAGGAGAGCGAACTCAGCACACAGGTTCGAGTTCGCGTATAGATTTTTGCCCGGCGGTTGACAAATACCTGTGCCAAGGTAGAATACGGGGATTAATGGAGGAAGAAAAAAAAGATGACGTTAGGAAAAGAACGAAAACGTGAACTGATAGAAGAGTTCCAGCATCATAAGTCGGATACGGGTTCGTCCGAGGTGCAGGTGGCGGTCCTTACCGAGCGAATCGAACTTCTCTCCGAGCATCTTAAGCAGCACCATAAGGATCATCACTCTCGCCGCGGGCTGATCAAGATGGTCAACCTGCGCCGCAAGCACCTCAACTACCTTTACAAGAGGGATCGGGATACCTACTACGCCCTTGTAAAGAAGCTCGGGCTGCGCGGTTAGAGATGGAACGCGTGCAGACCGATGTAGGCGGTCGCCAGCTGGTTATCGAGGCTGGCGATCTGGCCAAGCAGGCCAACGGTGCGGTACGCATCCAGTACGGCGACACCGTTTTGCTCATGACCGTATGTTACAAGGAGGAGCAGGCACAGAGTTTCGGGTTCCTGCCCTTGACCGTGGATTACCGCGAGTATTACTCGGCGGCGGGCAAGATACCCGGAGGGTTCTTCAAGCGTGAGGGGCGTCCGCGTGAGCGTGAGATTCTCATCAGCCGGATGATAGATCGGCCCATCCGGCCGCTTTTTTCAAAAGAGTTCAACCACGAGATCCAGATTATCGGATTTTTGTTCTCCCACGACGGAGAGAACCAGCCTGATCCCATAGCGATTACTGGAGCCTCAGCCGCACTCATGCTTTCGGAGCTTCCATTTGCCGGGCCTATCGCCGCGGTGCGTATAGGACACAAGGATGGTGAGTTTATAGTTAACCCTACCATTGCCCAGTTGTACGAGTGCGATTTCAACATGCTCGTGGTCTCAAACGGCTCAACGATCAACATGGCCGAGTGCGAGGCGAACGAGGTCCCTAACGAGACGGTTGTTGAGGCGATGCGCAAGGGCGTCGAGCTTTGCAAGCCCCTGATCGAGATGCAGCGCGAGCTTGCCGCCAAGGCGGGCAAACCAAAGAAGTCATTCGAAGACGAGGGGGTACCGGCGGAACTCGAGGTCAAGCTCAAGGAACTCACTCGCGATCGTATTCCCGCCGCCAACGAGATTACCGACAAACAGGAGCGAGGTCGCGCCCGCAAGGAGATCACCGACGAGGTTATCGAAGCGCTGGCCGAGGAATTCCCCGATTCCGAGCAGATGATCGTTACCATCATCGATCGCCTCATCGAGGCCGATGTTCGCGCCAAAGCGCTTTCGGGGAAGCGTCTCGACGGCCGGGACATGGACGAGGTTCGTCCGATCTCCTGTGAGGTGGGGGTGCTTCCCCGCACTCACGGCTCGGCCTTATTCACCAGAGGACAAACTCAATCCTTGGCCGTGGTAACCCTGGGAACCAAGAGCGACGAGCAAAGGGTTGATGATGTGGAAAGAGATGCATGGAAGTCGTTCATGCTCCATTACGATTTTCCGCCCTTCTCTGTAGGCGAGGTTCGCTTCCTGCGCGGTCCGGGCAGGCGGGAGATAGGGCATGGGGAACTGGCCGAGAAATCGGTGCGGGTGCTTGCTCCCCAAGATGGGAACTTCCCTTACACCATCCGCATCAACTCCCACATCCTGGAATCCAACGGTTCGAGTTCCATGGCTTCGGTGTGCGGTGCATCTCTTGCTCTGTTCGATGCCGGCGTGCCTATGCGTAATGCTACCGCGGGTGTCGCTATGGGGCTTGTCAGCGAGCCTTCAGGCTACGTGCTTCTCACCGATATCATCGGCGACGAGGATCACTACGGGGATATGGACTTCAAGGTGGCCGGAACCAGGGAAGGCATCACAGGAATCCAGCTCGATCTCAAGCTTACCGGCGTCTCCGTCGACATCCTTGCCGAGGCGATCGGCAAGGCTACCATTGCCAGGATGCATATCCTGGAC
>Ga0209977_10000248_pt1 | contig 21109 bp, 35 predicted proteins | sample SumtaG_2_FD_183113 | JGI IMG/M metagenome (GOLD analysis project Ga0209977, IMG submission 183113) | Deep subsurface microbial communities from Indian Ocean to uncover new lineages of life (NeLLi) - Sumatra_00607 metaG (SPAdes) (version 2) | ecosystem: Environmental > Aquatic > Marine > Oceanic...
TAATCCAACAAATATATAGTATCTCCGACGCCTTTCGTCAAACTAGATACAGGGCCGACTTCATCTTCAGTAGGTTTATCTCCATATTCTATCATACTCAATACTTTATATTCTGGTATGTTGTGTCCAGGATGCATTCTTCCTGTAGGAGTAACTTTATATATATAAACCCAATTTAATTCAGAAGATATATAATATTGATCTTGCATATGGTTATCTTACAAGAAAAAAGAGATTACATAACTCATCTGCTATCATATACTCTCTTCTTTTTGTCTTTAAAGTAATCATCAAAAATAATATTTATGGCACTGTGTTTGTTTATTTGCGACACACGGTAGTAGTCTTTTGCCAACTTAAGAGCTTCACTCACACCTAAAACAATCAAGAGTTCTTCTTCCCCAGTAGCCAACCAAATATCCATGATATATTTATCTTACAAATAAAGGGAGCCTGTTAGAGCTCCCTTTTAAGTTAGTTGAAAGAGATTAGTTTTCTTCTTCTAAATCTTTGACTTTGATTTTTCTTTCAACTTTAGTGAAAGAACCTATCTCGTTAAAGATAAACTCAATAAGGTCTTTTTTGACCTTCTTTTTAATTTCGGGTGTGAGGTCTAATTCTAACATAGCAGTTTCTTTGTCTTTAGATACAACTTTTTGTTCGTGGATAATCTCACACTCTTTTTTGTCTACTACGGTCACTTCGAAAACTTTCATCAAATTTTCCTCCTTAGTTTTATTTTCTTCTTTAGTTTCTTCTTTATCAAAAGCATCTTTAATTAGTTTTTTAAATTTGTCTTCATCAAAATCGCTACCGCTACTGTAGGGGTAAGTTGAAATCCACGGATATGGAGATATCTCAATTTTACCAATTTGTGGTTGGCACGGAGTATAATCTGGGTCTCCCCAATAATGTTCTTTATAGTTTGGGTAAACTGCTGAAGTTCTACCATCTATCCAAGCTGTTAAATCTGTTCCATTCGATGTCGTTAATTTATAATCCCAGTTGTTTTCATTGCTCATCATTGCCTCCTCTATTCTATTTCTATATCCTTTGCCGAAGTATACATTTGAGCTGCATTAGAAGTCCCATCGCTACTACTTTCACCTATACAACTGTACGAAACATTATTAAGTTGAAGTTTATTCTCTGAGAAGTTAAGAGACCATTGAGATGGATTGCTTAATGACAAACTCCTTATACTGTCGCTAGAAACTAAATCTGGTAAATCACTTATCTCATGGCCTAATCGCCACTTCATATAGCCTTCTAATTCTTGCGAAGCTTTCCCTTTAAATTTCTCTTTGAATTTATCCCAGACTTTCGAGTCGAATGATACTCCAGCTTGTTTTTTACCGCTCATAATTTTATCTCCGTTATATATATAGGATATATATAAATTAACTTATGCGTCTATCACGATTATTTGAGAAATTTCTAAAAAACTTTCAATCGTGCCAAGTGTCTCACGATTGCTAGTAGAAACAAATAACTTCTCAACTAACTACAAGATAATTCTAAGAAACTTTACAGGAACGTATAAGAAATGAGTGATGTATATTATGTACCTTTAATGGCAGAGAACGGAGAATTCATTCTCACTGAAGCTGGTGAGCAACTTACAACAGAAGAAGAATTACCTATTAATGACACTGCTCCTACTGGTTCAGGTGGAGTTTACAATTCAATCAAGAATTTCATCATGAGAAGACTCGGATATCCTCGAGTCAAAGTCTACATGGTTGAAGAGCAACTTAATGATTGTATCTGGCTTTCTATCAATAGGTATTTCGAATATAAAGATGTTAATATAATGTCACATAATATGAACTCTCCAAGTGGGCAGAATTCATTTGATCTCCCGCCACAAATAGTACCAGAATTTATTCATGAAGTAATATTCAAACCTTCCGATCCTTTGCTTTCTCTTACGGGAGTTATGCAGGATGTTTATATTTTGTATTATCTACAAAATGCAGGTGGCGCTTCTAACTTCATTGTTGATTACTGGATGACTTTGGCAAGTTATGAAGAGTATGTCAGAGTTCTTGGTAATCAACCACACTGGGAATATCTCAACGGAAAACTTTATGTATACCCAACTCCATCGATTGACTATAACTTAGTAATCAAATACATGGAAATTCCAGGTGAAACAGTTATCGAGAATACCAGGTGGGTTAGAGAATATTCATTAGCTCAAGCTAAAATGGTTGAAGGAGAAATACGTTCTAAGTTTAGTTCATTCACTGCTGGATCTGGTGAGATTAGTTTGAATGGAGATGCTCTAAAAGCAGAAGCATCACAAGAAATTCAGAAGCTTGAAGATGAACTTTTCAGCAAGCAGATTCCTCTCGGATTTATAATGGGTTAGAATATGAAGTATTACGGATGGATTGGACTAAATCTTCCAGAAAATAGAATTGATTTCATAGTCCAAGAAATTAAGGAAATTTTATCAATGATTGGAGGAGACAGAGTTTCTGCCATAATGGGAAAAGTTTTATTTATTAATCATCCAGGAGAAGAGTTTTCTTCGGAGCAATCAGTAATTATTTCTAAAGAATTAATATGTAATACTTTACAAGAAGCTATGCATAACGTTGTAATAGAGGTTTTTAAGTGGTAAAAAATTTTAGAAAAGGATTAGTAACATTTTCTAGAGCTGAAGAGGCATTGTATATTGTAAAAGACTTTTCTCCAACTGAGATGATGAGTTTTATTATGGTAACGAATTCACAAAATTGGGACGATACTGAAGCCATAACAAAAATAGGATATATAAAAGTTAATGAATTAGATTTTAGTACTGAAGACGAAGAGATTGCTACTTCTAATCAAATGAGAAATGGAATAAAACAAATATTTGAATTTAAGTTGGTAATACGTCGTGAAATTAATTGAAGCTATGGAAAAGATACAACCTCGTTATGGAACGACTTTCTATGCAGATATAGAAACAGACAAAAAGTCTAAAGTAAAAACTAAAATGGATAGATGGGGAGCAATCTTGAAAAAGGGAGAACCTTTATCTATCACTCACGCTGTAAATAAAGTACCAAGAATCGAAATCGGTAGTCTGATCTCTAAGTTAAGCAGATCTCGCTACAAAAAATATCAAGGAACTGAAGTTGCAATCAGTAAGCTTAAATGGAGGAGAGGCTACTAATGAAATTGAAAAAAATAATCGATCAATTCTCTGAAGATAATTTGAAAGAAGAGAAAAAATCTGGCACATTTAAGTGCTCGATATGTGGAAGCAAAGTTCTCAAGAACACGGGATACTGTGTTAAATGTAAGAAGAAAGTATCATCTGGTGTAAAAGGCGAGGGAGATGATCAATAGTCCAGAAGATTTAAGAGGCAAGTGGTTTAGTAATGTTGCAGGAAAACCACAAAATTATTATTTTGTACTTTTAGTTAAACTTTTAACGAGTAGTCATTTTATTACTGAATATATTAGAGTCGAATCAAAGAGAACAATGCTGGGTCAAAGTACCATAATACCATGGGACAATTTCCGCATGTGGGGAGAACCTGTAAAAGATCTTATCACTCTGACTAGAGTAAGACGCAGAGCTATAAAAGGAATGTTCGCGAAACAAGAAATAATAGAAGATGCTTAATGACCCAAAAGAATTAATAGGAAATTGGTTTAGTAATGTTACTGGACGACATGATTTTTACTTCGTATTAGAAGTTAATAAGATAAAGACTCCTACGATATTGCCGGAGTATGGCGAGTTTGTTACAAGACATGTCAAAATTCAACCAAAGAAGGTTAAAGCAGTAAGAGTTGTTTGGAAAGACTTAAAAATGTGGGGAGATCCCATAACAAATTTAAGCACTCTTACTAAATTAAGGTACAAAGCTATAAAAGGAATAATAAAATAATGCCAATATATGAATTTGAGCTTTTTGAAGAAGGCGAAAAAATTGAAATGGAACTCTTTAATGAAGTTGATCAAGAGAAGATCAACATCGAAGGAGCACCATTTATAATTTGGAAATTCGACTTAGAAGCAACAAAAGAAACTGACGATTCTATACCAGACGACGGGATAGATCTTAATGATTTATATGGAGAAGCATTACCAGAGAACATGGTATTTGTTGGTCCATACGGTCCACTGAAAGGGTCATTCTTAGAACCAACGTGGACGCAAGAACTTAGAGCTTTTGGTATTACAGAACCAGAAGAAGTCAATATTAAATTCAATAAGGATAGCGTCATAGAGTTGCTTGGCAGACCGTTTATGATAGGAGATATTATCCAATCGCACAGAGAAAAACACTACATCGTAGAAGATGCTTATGTAAGCGAAGAGACACCTCTATGGGCTTACATCCATATAAATGTTATAGGAAGAAAGGTAGACACGACTCAGATTAATCTGCCTCAAACTGACTAATGGCTAACTACGAAATAACGATTAGATTGAATAAAAAAGAGATGCCGAGATTCAAAGAAAAATTTGGCGAAATGGTAATGAAAGAAGCTGGTCCAAAAGTAGTAAAAGCTATTAAAGATATCTTCTTATACAAAAATATGGAACCAGGTACAGGAAAAGGTTGGGGAGATTTCTTAGCCTCGAGCGCTGGAGTACTACCAGCAGCTATAATGCAAAACATACAAAATAAATATATAAATCATGGCGCTGGCACTTCAACTGGTGTACAGCTTAGATCAATAGCCAAGCCAAAAGGTGAAGAAATTATTATTAAAGCTGAACTCTCAAAAGAGGCATCTACAAAATTCGTTAACTATAATCCAGAAGCTATAATGAGAATAATAAGTAGACTCGATCCTTCTACAGCTAAAGCAATATTTGAAAGAGCAGTAGAAAAAGCAGGGCTAGATTAATGCATACAAATTATCCAATTTTCGCAGAGTATAATTACTATCTCAAGAAATGGTTAGTAAGTTTAATGCAACTTCCAAGAATTACTAATCTCGGTTTAGAAATACCAGTTGTATATAGTTCACCTCGTAGAGCATTTGCTCTTGGAGGATCTGAATCAACCGTAGGTGGAGAAGGTGGAGAGCCACTCTACTCGCCACCTAACGAGGGCAACAACTTCTTACCTATTATGACTTTTCGATTAAATGCTATCGCACCAGTACTTGGAAAAACTATTCCCTACGAGCACGTTTTAGTCAAACAAGTGAAAGATAATAATAACAATGTTATCGGATATAGTAAAAATAAACCTTTACTAGTTTACGAAGTTGGTTACATTGGGACATTGTATGCTGCACTGATGCAAGATGCAGATATTTTGATGTTTAAGTTTATGACAGAATTTAAACCAAATGCCAACGTTTGGATCGGTCCTTGTGATAAAGCAGGAGATTCAAATTATGGCGTATGGGCTCATATGATTTTAGATGGTATTGCTGATGCAACAGAATATGAGCCACTAGATATAGGTGAAAGAGTGGTAAGAAAAGATTTCAGTTGGACGATAACAGATGCATTCGTACCAACAACAGAAGCTGAACTTGACACAGATATAATTGAAGAAATATATACCGACCTTTATACTGGAATATATGTTCAAGAGGTTGAAATAGAGGTCAACGAGTAAGATAAATATGAAATATTTAGTAAAGAATAAAACAACAAAAAATATTGTATTATTAATTAACGGCTCTACACATTTCTTATATCCAAAAAACAATAAGAAAGGTAGGAACCAATTAGTGGTGGACGAATTAACACCACAACTTAAAAATATTAAGAAATTAAAATTCATACAAATTTCTAAAGTGGAAAAGACTAAGGAGGCTTATTAATGGCTCACGATATTAAAAGCGCTGGCATATCAGTACAAGTAATAGATCAAACTGCGTATGCAGCAGCAACAGCCGGTACAGTTGCGGCAGCAGTTGGTTTTGCTGAGAAAGGGCCAATTGACGAACCTACATTGATATTATCAAAAGAAGAATACCAAAATACATTTGGTGATCCAATAGTAGATAACTACTATCTCGGACTATTTGCTGATAGATTCTTAGATTACTCAGTAGGTTATTTTACAAGGATAGCAAAGGAAGTAGATTATGAAGCTATAACTGGGACAGTATTACCTGGATTAGATTTTACATCAATTGCAAATCCTGAAATGTTTATAGAACTATCAGGATATCCAGAACCAAATAATGGACTTTATAGAGTTACTTGGGCTTCTGGTACAACTTACACAGATGTAGATGCATTAGCACTTGCGATGAATACAGCTTTTGCATTAGTAAACTTAGCTGATGGTACTACTAAGCTTTCTGCTTATGTGACAGCACAAGGAAATGCTTCGTTCCTCGAACTCATATCAGTTTTGACAGGAAATGTAGAAATCACAGTTCTAGCAACAGAAGTTGTGGCAGAAAATGTAGTAAAAATTACTGGTGCCGGCCATCTTGGAATGGCAGATGGAGCATCGTCAGCTGCAATTAATAATTACGCTTATCCATTTGTACGAGTTCCAATTGATGAAGTAGCAGCTACAGCGGGTACAATCGTTGGTGGTGGAGCAGTTACACCTCAAGGTTTAAATACTCTTAGTGCTTGGAACAAAGTGAATATTCTAGTAGATAATGATGGAACTAACCCTTATAAAACTTACGAAGATGTTAATATAGTTCCAGCAACTGGAATAGCTGCTACATTTGCAGCCCTTCAAGCATTGTTAGTACCAGATCTAGGTCATGACTGGACTACTGGTACTCAAACAATCGATATTACTCTTGCTGGTTTTTATGATTTCATAAGTGGAGACGCCACAGGAGACGTAAATAAAACTCATACATTAGCTTCTATTGTTTACGACGGTTCAACTCAAACAACTCTTTCTCAACTTTTGACTGCATTAAACGCACGTCTTGCAGCATTAGCTACTACTAGCGGAACTATGGATGAGTATATTCAGTTCGCAGTTTATGACACAACTAAAATACAAATTGTAAAAGGAACTGATGCGACTCTATTTAATTTAGGCTCACAATGCACAGCATTAGTAGCAAATGGAGCCTCAGGTGGTCTTATTGCAGATCTCGGTTATACTACTACAATTAATGATAACTCTACCGGGGTAAATTCAACTTACACAGCAGAAGGAGTAGCAGCTAAGATCGCTTCTGTTGTTATAGAAGCTACAGCTTCTTCTGCCACAGATATTATTTCTATATCTAGTAACAGAACAGGGATAACCAGTTATATTGAAATTGAAGATGCAACTGCTACAGCTCAAAATGCTCTTGTAACTGGTGCTATTTTCGACGGAATTTTTACAACAGATGATTCAGATTCTGGATCTAATTCCTCAAATAGCGGAGTAGCTAATTTTATTGTTAAAGACGCTGGGACCTGGGGTGACAACGTTAAGATTAGAACTTATAATTCAACAAACCCAGTAACCTCTGTAATAGAATATTACATCGAAGTATTCGACAGTGATGACAGTGTAGAAGTTTGGGGACCAGTTGATTGGACAGATGATACAGCTACTAATTTCGTAACAACTGTCCTTGAAGGCTCTAACTATATCAGAATGGACTTCGGTGAAACAATTGAGTATCCTAACACAGATACTGATGATCCACCAACATCTACACCACCTAATAACGCAGATACCGGCATGCCTCAGTATTGGCAATTAGCCGGAGGAGATGATGGAATCCCATCTGTTACAACTGAAGCAGATGCATTAGCAGTAACCGCTCTAGATGAATACAATGATAAAGAGCAGTATATAATTGACTTATTAGTAGCACCAGGATTTACAGGAAGTGCAGTAGTAAGCAAACTACAATCAGTAGGAGAAGCTAGACAAGATATCTTGGCTATAGTAGATCCACCACCATTCTTAACTTATACAGAAGCTATCGATTGGCACAACGGAAATTATACTAATGGCGGCGGTTCTTCTACTTCATTGACTTCAAGTTATATAGTATTTTCATGGGGCTGGCAAAGAGACTTCGATGCCGCTAACGAACAATATGTTGATCTACCACCTTCAATTTATGAAGCAGTTGCTGTTGCAAAAACACAACAGAATTATGAACTATGGGAAGCACCAGCTGGAACTACAAGAGGAATAGTAAATTCTATTTCTTCTTACACAAGACCAACAGCAGCACAAAGAGAATATCTATATAATGATATTGATCCAGCATGTGTTAATCCTATCGTCCAATTCCCAACAGAGGGAGTTTTGATATATGGACAGAAAACATGCTTGAAGCAGAACAAAGCAACTAACAGAATCAACGTTAGAAGATTAGTCAATAATGTAGTTAGGAATATAGAATCGATCGGAAGAAAATATATCTTTGATCTTAACAATGCATCAACTTGGGCAAGCATAACAAGAGAGATAAATTCTTTCTTGAGTAACATCCAAGAAAGAGGAGGACTACAATCCTTCGGAGTATACTTTGATGCATCAACAAATACGGCTGACAGAATCGACCAGGGTATTATGTATGGTAAGGTATTCATACAGCCAGTAAGAGTAGCAGAGAGAATCTTTATCGATCTTACAATACAAAGAACAGGAGCATTAGCTGCTGAGGTATAATCCTTAGCAGCATATGCTGCTTCAAAAATAAGAATTTAGTTACTCTTTTCAAAAGATATACTTGAAAGGATAAAACTTCTAATGGAGGAATACTAATGGCTATTAGTTTAAGCAGTGCAATATCCGGAAAACGCGAACCAAAGAGAGCCAACCGTTGGGTACTGAAGTTTGAAACAGTACCATATCCAACTTCTGCAGGTAATGTAACAGGAGGTCAGCTTTCTAATGGTGCTTCCGATGCGGCAGAGTCGCTAGCCATAGACCTAGTATCCGCTTCTAGACCAACTCTGAACGTTAACATGGGCGAGATTGCCAGACTCAATGAGAAATGGAAATTCGCACAGAATCCAACTTGGGAACCAATCACTGTCACATTTTATGACTTTGATTCTGGATTAGGTTCAGCAACTCAGATTATATGGCGATGGATGCAAACAGTTTACGACGTCTTGAATGGCACAATGGGTTACGCTGCTGTTTATAAAGTAGATGCTTCACTTATACTTCTAGGACCTGGTCAAACTTCGACCGGCGGAAACAAAGAAGCTTCTACAGATATAGAAATTATCGAAGCATGGGATCTATTTGGATGCTTCCCTAATAATATGTCAACTGGAGAGCTTTCCTATGAATCAACAGATGCTCTTCGAATAACAGCTGAGATCATGTTCGATTATGCTAATCTACACACCGGATCAGATTCTGGTGGTGCCGGAGGTAGTTGGTCGAATATCGGATAATGTAGCATAATTTATAATGAATAGAACTGCATTTTTAGTAGGATAGTAACTAATTTAATATAAACTATCTTTACAAGGAGTAAATATGTCAGATCCTTCCAAAGAAATTGATATTCCTGAACCTATCAATAAACCTAAAGGCAAACAAGCTACTAAGGCTGGACATCCAACAAAAATGGAAGTCCAGTCTAAGTCTGCGCCTACACCTATAAGACGAAAATCTAGATTCGAACCTGAAGCTGTACCAGTAGAAATTCCTTCTCGTGGATTCCTTTATAAAGAAATTACTGATGATGAAGAAGTTGCAAATGGCGTTATTCAAATCAGGCCGATGACTCTTAATGAAGAGAAAATAATCACCACAGATAGACTTGTACAACAAGGAAAAGCATTAGATATGATCCTTGAAAATTGTGTCAAGTCAAACATTAGCTCATATGATCTTTTGTCAAGTGACAGATTATATATATTATTTTATCTGAGAGGTATGTCATACGGTCTCAATTATGATTTCGCTATTAGATGTTATCACTGTGGTTTTAATTTCGAACAAACAATCGAAATAGACAAACTACCAGTAAAAACATGGGAATCTCCTAAGGAAGCTATAGAGCCAATAAATATGACTCTGCCACTAACAAAATTTCTGGTTGAAGCCCATTTCATGAGAGGTAAAGATGAATCACGTCTCACAGAAGCTTCTAGAGAAATAAAAAACTTCAACCAAGCAGATGATGATATTGGACAAGCAATCACGCTACTAATAACTAAAATTACTACCAAAGATGGCGAAATCTTATCTCCAAGAGACAAGGCAGACTTCATTAATAATATGACTGCAGGTGATGCAGACTTCTTTAGAGAAGTAATGAGAGATAAAGATTGTGGTATTCAAATGCTGGATCACATCTATTGCCCAAAATGCAATGGACAGCTTGAATTTAATATTCCATTAGGTCGCAACTTTTTTCGTCGATCTAGACGCTGATAGAAATCAACGTCGATATAGCTCACTTCTTGAAGAACAATACAGAATAGCATACATCTCGCAAGGCGCAATGAGCTTTCATGATGCAGGGTGTTTGTCAACTGAAGAAAGAAAAGATATAGTTAACATAATTACAGATATTAAAAAGCAAGAAAAAGAACAAATAGATAGAGCAACAAAAGGAACGAGAGGAGAATACAGACCACCAAATTTAAGCAACATCAAACAACCAACTAAATTTAGTTCATTAAATAAAAATTGGTCGAACCCAAGACCTAATATTCCGAAACGATAAGCATATTTTTATTATATGAAAGTAGCAATTTATGCAGACTTGCATTTATATAACCATCACAGACTTTTAGTCAACTCAGAGACAGCACTACGATTTTTGACGTATTTGAAAACTTACTGCTTAGAGAACGATATCAACACGATTGTCAACGCGGGAGACTTTTTCCATACTAAAGCTAGAGCTTATGCACCACACGTAATCCAAGCTCTGTTAAGACTTAAAGATATCAATAAAGCTGGTTTAACGCAATATATGATTGTTGGGAACCACGACATGGCAAATCCTAACAATACAATGAACTCTATTGTGTTTGTCTTCAGCGATTATGTTAAAATCATTCCTGATTATTATTTTATAGACTACGAAAACGTACGAGTACATTTCTTAAGCTTTAACAACAATTTATTCGAGAATTTTATCATAGCAGAAGAAAAGAAGAATGTGCTTATAGCACATCTTGATATCATCGAATTCATTATGCCAAATGGCTTCAGATCAACAAGAGGGTTTAAAATAAGCGACTTCAATGAATTCGACTTAGTTATAACAGGTCATTATCATAAATATCAATCAAGAGAGAATATCGTTTATGTTGGTAGTCCATACCAAACAAGTTTTGCAGAACGCGACCAACCGCATGGATTTTTAATTCTTGATACAAACAATGTGTCTTGGGAATTTGTTGAATATAGTGATGCTCCAAAGTATAAAATCATAACTATAAAAAACCTTAAAGACATAAATAAAAATGATATAGTTAGTAATTTTGTAAAAGTCAAATTGCTTAATCATAAGATTAGTAAATCTAAACTGAGAGATACTCTTTTTGAGATTGGAGCTGTAAGTGTAGATGTTATACCGCCAGAAGATGTAAAAGAGATTGAAAAATACTATGATAAAGTTTTTGGCGATGAACCATCTGAAGTTGCTTCAGCTTATTTGAATAGCCTCAATAATCTAGATCTTGAGAAAAACAATTTGTTAAAATATTTTACTAAAATTGAAGAGATATCAACTAAAATGGCGGAATATGAATTAGATGAAATTTAATTATGTTAAGTTCAAAAACTTCTTAAGCTATGGAGACGACATATACACTATACCACTTGCTGAGGTCGGTATAACCTTAATATCTGGTTCTAATCTCAAAGATGGTGGTAGTAACGGCTCGGGAAAAAGTACAGCAATAGTTGAATCAGTTGTATATGCTTTATTTGGCCAGACGACAAAAAAGCTGAAAGCCGAACAAGTTGTCAATAACAAAATTAAAAAAGACTGTTTTGTAGAAATCTCTTTCGATATCAATCAAGACAACTATCTCATCAGAAGATACCGTCAACATAATGAGCTTGAGAATGCTCTCGTCTTTGAGAAGAACGGCGTCGATATATCTATTGAAAAGATCCGTGCAACGCAGAGACTTATAGAATCTACAATAAAAATTAGTTTCAAATCGTTCATCTTGTCTATTGTGTTATCGCAAGAAAAGATGGCAGGATTTGCTGAGAATGATCCAATTGAGAGAAGGAAAATCATTGAGAACCTTCTCATGTATGACTTCATATCGAAATATCATAAAGCAACAAAAGAAACATTAAGAACTATAAGACCAGAAATCGAATCACTATGTAGAACCTACAAAGACAAGAAAGAGATGGCAAATACTCTAACATCAAGTCTCTTAAATTATGTTGAGAGATGGGAAACTTCTGAGAAGACTAAGAGCGATAGAGTTAAAGAACTTAAAGATGAGTTAGACGGATGGAAAGAAATCAACCCATCTGAAGAGATTAAAGAGCGAGAAGATCTGCAAAAGAAAAAAGAAGAGAAAGAGAATTCTGTCAATAAGAAAGAGTCTTTCGAAAAAAGTTTATTTACTGCTACTGGTGATTTGAAAAAGTTAAAGGATAAACTTAAACTAAAATCAAAAGAGATCGAAGAAATAAATAAGAACCCTGAAAATTGTCCTGTATGCGGAAATGCAATCAAAAATAAATTATTTAAAGATTATCTCCAAAAAAGAATAAATGAGCGTGATGAATCACAAGAACTCATTGACATGCAAAATGAGAACATAAAAGATCTCAAAGCAAAAATACGCAAATATGAACGAAAGATTGAGCAAAAAACTGAAGATATTATTAATCTTAATGAAAAAATATATATCGATTTAAGTGATGAAGAAGTTCGTAATTTACAAGAAAAGATCACTAGCGCAGAATCTGAAATAAACGTTCTTGAATCTCAAATCGAAACTCCGATTGAAGAAGATGAATATATCGTAAGCACGCAAAAGAAAGTTAAAAAAGTTAAACTAGAGTATAAGAGAATACATAAAAAGATACAGAGATTAGAAAAAGAACAAACACATTATGAGTGGTGGCGAGATGCATTAGGTAATTCTCCAAACTCTATGAAGTCTTTTTGTGTCAATCATATCCTTAAGTCCTTAAACAAATATATAAACTACTATCTAGATTTCTTCGGCTACGACATATCATATGAACTTAATGCCGAGCTTGAAGATATCATAGTAAAAGACAATGAACAAACTACATTCAATCAATTAAGTGGAGGCGAGAAACGCTCTGTTGAGATAAGCTTATTATTCTCACTATATGAGATAATAAGATTGAAGATGCCAGACAATATTAATATAATCGTCTTAGATGAAATTCTTTCTAACTATTTAGATGACGTTAGGATCACTGGGGCTCTTGAGATACTATCTGACTTAGAAAAAAGAAAATTAAGTATATTCGTTATAGATCACAGAAATCTTATAAAAGAAAACCTTGATTGTAAAGTAATCGAAATCACAAAAGATAAAGACGGATTCTCAAGCTTAGAATTGGGCTAACAAGGTCAAAGATAATAATGATGGAGAACACAATAACGCACTCAAAGATATTTATAGTTGATGGCAATAGCTTAATGGATACTGTGCGACAACTCCTATCAGATGGCTGGCGTAAGAGAAAACCACAAGTCTTTTTTAAAGAGCGTAATAATTATACTCTTGAAATGAATGGAGAAGATAATCCTCTTTGGCGATTGAAGATAGAGCCTAAGACAAATGAGTTCGATGTGAATGATTGGAAATTGCTTCAAGATTTAAGAAGAATAAACAATCTTGGTAAGAATAAGTATTTTAAGAAATTGTATGTAAATGAGAAAAACAAGACTGAAATACTTACTCTCATTAATACTATGAAGCATAATAATTTCAATCTGATCTTCAACAACGACTATATTGTTTTCAGAACTAAACAAAATAAGATTAAAATTTTCAAAGTTGCCGCAGCTATGGATTTAATTGAACAACCAGATGGTTGGTATGTTGGTCAAAAAAGAATACTTTAGAGGTCTCTATGGAATTATCAGTTGGAAGTAAAATATATCTCGAACGAGATTTTATAAAACAATTCGAGCCGGATAGCAAAACTTCTAGAAGCTTTCAAGTTATAGCAATTACAGATGTAGCAATTGGTTTAAAAAATCTAAGAACAAGTAGAACATATACATTATCTCTTGCAAAAGTTGCAGATAACATTGACCATGTTATCATTCAATCTACTACACCTAAGAGTAAAGTAGTATTGAGTGTAAGTACTTCACTAACTCTGCCGCCAGAAGAACCAGAGATACCACCACCAGTAAACACACCACCAGAGATGTTCACACATATAGCACCAATATCAACTGGTGGACTTAAAATAAAAAGAATAAACGCAATAACACAAATAGAAGGAGACGACCCTTTTGGGAGTCTTTATACTTAGGAGACGTAAATGATAAGGAGGAAGCAAAAAACAACTAAAATAGAAGAAATCATAAAATCAACTAAAGACTCATTAGTTTCTCAAATAAAAGAAGCTGAGAAAAAAGAAGATAAAGCGAAGAAAAAACCAGACTATATGAAATTAGTAGAAAGGATAGTAAATTCCATAGAAAACAAAAAAGAGATAGACACGCTCGCCTACGACGCACTCACGCAAAAATACCCTCAGACTAAAAATATCATCAACAATCTTATCTCAGAACTCCGAATTTTTTCTATCTATGATGATGAACCGAACACCGTAAACTTCGACTATTCAGCATATTTAGAACAAATTAAAGCACTTGTAGAAATTGAGTAAAAAAGAGGAGATACATGGATAGAGAACTAAACGTGCTCGAAAAAAGTCTGATGGAAAATGTCAATAAGAAATTCGGCGAAGATAACCCGATGATTCAACTCAGAGAAGATTCAGAATATGGTAAACCTCGAGGATGGGTTGATACGGGTATATATGCACTTAATTGGATAATATCTGGCGATATAAATGGCGGTTGGCCTGTAAGCAGGATTTCAGAGCTTGACGGAGACCCTGGAACTGGTAAATCTCTTCTCTGCGAAATGGCTATGAGAGATCCAACTATTGGTCTCATCATTTATTTTGATACTGAAGCTGCGATGAACACAGATTTTTTAAAGTTCCTCGGAGTTGATATAAATAAAGTTCTATATCAACCAATAGATACAGTTGAACAACTTCAAGAAATATGTCGAGAAGTCCTCACTACAATCATTACAAATAAACAAACAAAAAAGAAAGTCTTAATGGTTATCGATTCAATAGCTCTTGCATCTACTGAAAAAGAAATGGATCCAGAAGGTGGTTCAGATATGGGATTCAAAGCAAGAAAGCTTAGAGAATTTTTCAGAGTATATGCAAGAAAGATTGAAAAGTATAACATTGCTTTGTTAGTGACTAACCACTACACACAAAAAATTGGTGTTATATTTGGTTCTAAAAAGACGACTACTGGTGGGACGGCACTTCCTTATGCTTCTAGTGTTCGGATCGATTTGAAAATTGAAGAGACTAAAATAGACGAGAAACTCGAGGCTATCGGAGCTAGCTCAGTTACACTCAGAGCAACAACAATGAAAAATAGATGCTTCTCTCCTCGAAGACGAATATTCTTTGTATTAGATTTTGAGAAAGGCGTTCACAGATATAGTGGACTTCTTAAAGTTCTCGAAAATCTTGGATGTACTAAAAAATCGGGTGGCTGGTATTCTATTCCTGCCTGGGACTCAAGTAAGAAATTCTTTGCTAAAGATTTCCCTGATCTTGTTGAGAAAAATAAACTACAAGATTTAGTCCAAAAACTTTTAACTGAAGCAGTTCATAGAGACGACGATGAAACTCTTGAAATGAATGCTGAAATGGAAACAAAAGCAATTGAAGAAGCATCTGAGAAGGAAGAAGTTGTTGCAGAAAAGAAAAAGTCTAAGGATAAACTGAAATAGAGATAAAAAATGATTTTAAAACCATGTCCTTTTTGCGGAAGTAGAAAAATAACTTGGCGAAGCTTAGTCGGTCCCGATGGAACACTTGAAGAATATCGAAAGTGTTGCGAGTGTGGATCAAGAGGACCAGTATCAGATGAATCTGGAAGGGCTTGGAATATTAGAAACGCCGAAGTATGGAAGAAGTTTCGTGAAGAGTGAAAAATGAAATATATCTTAATAAGGGAAGTGACACCATTTGAATGTTCTTGGCTTGAAGAAACTATTCTTAAAGGAAGAGTAGTAGAAGAATATAAAGGTGCAACTTATGGATGCATTGGCTCAGAAGGGTTGGCCTGTTGTTATTGGCAAAAAGGTCCTTTTTTCGAATTACCAAAAAGTGCATTGAAAAGTATGGAGTAAAAGAATGAATGAATACGAAGCTAGAATTAAAAGTTTTGCTAATACCGTAACTGAGATTAGAAGTGCAAGCGGAGCAACTCCTTCAACACTAATGTTTGCGCTCATGGCTATTATGTTAGCAAAAAACAAAATCACCGATAGAGATGTAGAAATAATGTTCTCTGTTGAAAAAGGGCAAGCACTAAACACATTAAAAAGTTATTTCGATCAGGGCTATGGCGATCCAGATTTTGAAATAAAAAATGAAGAAGAGCTTAAATTAGCCGAAAAATATTGTATGGGATTTATTGATACGATGTCAGAACAAGTGAAAAACACTGCTGAACAACTCAAATCGATTCGCAAAAAGAAAACAGTTGAAACAGAAATAAGTAAACCAAAGCCAGAACATGTTGAGCCCAGTAAACCGTGGCCAAAACCTTCTAAAAAGAAAGCAGTTACTGAAACAGAGTTGTCAAAGGTAGAAGTTAAAAAAGTAGAAAAGCTTAAAACAGTCAAAAAGAAAGTCGCCCCAAAGGACAGAAAACCAGTACAGGTACATATCTAATGATATTAGAACATAACTTAGAGTGTGATGAATGCGGTAAAGTCTTTGACGGCGTACGCATAATGCACAGAGATCCAGAAGCATCATATCGCATTCTTTGTACCGAGTGTTTAGAAAGTGTTGAAAAAATTGCAAAACGCAAATGGCTAAAAGAACTTCGAAAAGGTAAAACTCTAGAACAAAGAGTTGCTTGGCTTGAAGAATGGATTTACTACACAACCGAAGGGCTCAATAGGCTTAATAGCGAATTAGATTATAAGGAGAAAAAATGAAATTCAGAAATTTTACTTATAAGAAAAAAGGATTTTACAAACCTAAAGATTATCTCGTTCTTATCACTAGAGAAGATCAAACTCATTTTGGTGGAATCGATCTTGCAAAGCTTGACAACAAAGAGATTGAAGTTCTCGTAGATATACAAAAAGAATATGAGACTAATATGAAACCCCTCATAAAGAAAGCTTACCGTCTATATATTAAAGAGAATGTTATTGATGAAAACGATACTGGTGATCCGCAACAGCTACTTGATTTTAAGTAGTGAAGATGAAGATTTGCTGGAAAACATATACGATACTCTTAGTTTTAAAGATGCATCTAAAGCATACACTTACGGTGGACGTTTCGATCCTGACAGGATAGTCGTTGTAAGATTTTCTAAGTTCGTAGAAGAACTTGATTTACCAAGCTTGAAAGTTCCTATCGGATTTCTCGATTTTATACAGAGTGTTCTCACAGAATATCGATATTCTGTAGTAGATGATAGAAAATCAATTCAAGAAATAGAAGTCGATCAGATTGAAAATCTTGATGGAATTGAATTAATGGACCATCAGCTTGGCGCGATATGCAAAGCTTTATCCTATAGACGTGGGATCATCAAATCACCAACCGGAAGTGGTAAAACAGAAATCTTTCTAGCAATCTTGAATATGCTTGAGAAGCCTTCGCTAGTCTTATTCAATAGGCAACAACTTACTAGGCAAACTGTTGAGAGAGCTAGAAAGCGTGGTCTCGATGTGGGTATAGTTCAAGGTGCTAATATTGAAGAAAAAGATGTCACGATGGCTACTATTCAAAGTGTTCATAAAATAGAAAGTATTAAGAGGTATAAAAACCTAATTCTAGACGAAGTTCACAACGTAGCCTCTAAACAATATCAAAAAATACTTAAACTAAAACACTGGGAGAGAGTATACGGTTTCTCTGCGACTCCCGTGAATCCAAAAAAGATGGACTTGAAGTCTGCAAAGATTATTGCGAATATAGGTTCTGTGATTTGTGATGTAGGTGCAAAAGATTTAATCGACAAAGGAATAATCGCAAAGCCAAAGATTTTTATGATGCCCATTGATATGCCTGACAATATAGATGATTTCAGCTACAGAGAAGCCGAGATGGCCGGGATCATATATAACAAATATAGAAACAGACTTATAGCTAGCTTAGCTGAAAAACACAGAGGCAAGGGTGTTCTCATATTAAATAAATACGTAAATCAAGGCAAAGAGATTCAAAAATTATTACCTGATGCTCCGTTTATATGGCACGAAATTCCAGTAAAAGAACGACTCGAAGTCGTTGAGAAATTCGACAGAGGTAACACGGAAATACTGATAGCCTCTAGAATATTAGATGAAGGCATAGATATTAAAAACTTCAAAGTATTGATTATAGCTAGTGCGGGTCTTAGCTTTATCAAAACTATTCAGCGCCTTGGTAGAGGCTTAAGGGTCACAGATGATAAGAAGAATATTTTAGTCTATGATTTTATGGACAATACTAATTATAAACTATTAAAACACTCAAAGACTCGCATAAGGACATACAAGATGTTTGGATATGACGACATAATAAAAGTCAAGGAGATAGATAATGCCATTGTATGATTACGAGTGTCCTAAATGTGGGTGCAAGAAAGAAGAGTTGATAAAACCAGGAGAAGAGAAAAATTTCTATTGCAAAAAATGCAAAGTAAAAATGAATAGAAAATTCCCAAATTCTATGTCATTCAAGATGACGGATAATTTTATTATGGGTAGAGATAAGCCACCAGAAAAAGAAACAGCTGAAAAGTTAGAAGACTTCAAAGAACATCCTGAAAAAGATCCATACAGAAAATTCAGGGAGGCTAAATAATGGTAACAGTTAATGGTAAAAAATATAAACTAAGTAAGGCTAAAGAAAACGAACTCAAAAAGTGGCTAGAAGATAATGCCGAAGTTGCGGCTCAAATTTCTGAAGATCTTGTAATAGATATAGAAGAAACTGCAGGAGTTGAGATTGAGTATAACGAACTTAACCAAGAAGACGATCTAGAGGATGATAAAAAATGAAAAAGATTATTTTATTAATTGTAATGATTATGGCAATATCTCTTGTTGGATGTAAAAACGGAGATACAACAATAGAACATCTTGAGAATAAAATCACTCTCATAGTATATGGATACGATTGGGATAAATTAAAAAACACTGTAGAAGAAACACGAGAAAATTATCCAGAATACGAAATAACAAAATATCTTACTTATTCTTTTCTTAACAGGATTACCATCGTATTCGAAAAGAAAGGAGAATAAAAATGGCAAGAAGAAGAATGATTTTAGGAGCCGGCCAATGCGGTATGAAATTGGCCCATGACTATTACATAAAATTTTCCGATAAGAGTAATGAGTTGGTTGCTCTTAGCACAAGTTCAGAAGACTCAATCAACATACCAAGAATGAGTATCTTACAAGTAACTACAGAAGGTAGTGGAAAGAAATTTACCACTGGGAGTAATATTTGGCAAAAAAATATTAATAAATTGTCAAGAGAATTCGGAGACGTAGAAGATACTGACATTATTTATTTTACTTCTTCAGGTGGTGGAAGTGGAAGCAGCTCTGTCAGATATGTTGCTGATATCTTGTTAAAGTCAAGTAAAGGTAATCGGATTTTTCTCATAATGGTATTGCCGTTTAGATACGAGACACTTCCATTTAAGCCAAACACATTGCGGTCAATCAGTGCTCTCCAAGATGGCGGATATACAGAGAGAATGAGTATCCTCCTGTTCGACAACGATAGACTTTCAAAACAATATTTTGATGTTGAGAAAATTGATTACGATACTGTAATAAATACTACCAACTTAGAAAAGATTAATGATCATATAGTAAATTCGACAAGTCTCATACTAGATTTAATTAATGTGTATCATAATCCGTCCAAGTTTTCTCCTTTTACAATTGACGAGATAGAGCACGAATCAGTTATTTTTTCAAATGGATTCATTGGAATTGATAGCAAGATTTTTAACGGTAAATCTATTTCAGTCAAATTTGATTACGGAAAAATCTCTAGTGCAAAGAATGTCATCATAGCAAAATCAGTCCGACTCGGCGAAAGTGATTATACTCTCAAGAACAATGCTGGTAATTTTCTCGAGAAAGTTAAGAGAATTTCTCGCAGAGCTAAGAATGCTAGAATTATGTATGGTATTGTAAGAACAGACAAGATTGATGATGGGACATATATAATTATAGCAAACAACCTTGACGTCGATAAATATATCACGAAAGTGAAAGAAAAAGTCGAAGTTAATGTTGAAGGGTATTTGACTAAAGAGACTAGAGAAAAATTACTAACTGGTAAAGAAAGAAATCTGTTTGATATTTAGCAATGAAAATTTTTAAAGAAGAAATAGAAAGATTGCATGAGACGCTAGAGCGCACACAATTGGCGATAGATCAAACTGAAGAGAAAAATCTCAAAATCAATAAACTTTTGCCAGAAGAAAGAATAGCAATTTATATCTATGAAAAACTTCATGGTGTTACTGTTCAAGGTGAATTCTTTGGCACAGTTGGCTGTGTTTGGTTAAATGATATATTAGAGTTTGCCAATAAACGCGCTATTAGAGAATTAAAAGGAAAATCAATATGGGAAGAAGATGTGTATAAAACCTATATGGCAGTTGCTAAAAAATTATTGAATGAAATAGGTTTTGAAAAATCTGAAAAAACTGTCGACATAATTTTCACCGCAGTAAGAAGTATGTTATGAAGTCCAACTTGATCGATCTTTTAATTTAACACAATTAAATGATTGGGAAGTCTTGTGCTGGGATCCAATTCCACCAGAAAGATTAAAAATAATATGAGAATAAGATACTCGTTCAAAGCTATAGAGAATTTTCTAAAAAGTTTAAATATCGAGTACAGAATTACTCCAGACGGAGAGATAGCAATAAACTCTCCTTTTATGAGTGAT
>Ga0209977_10000249_pt1 | contig 21093 bp, 12 predicted proteins | sample SumtaG_2_FD_183113 | JGI IMG/M metagenome (GOLD analysis project Ga0209977, IMG submission 183113) | Deep subsurface microbial communities from Indian Ocean to uncover new lineages of life (NeLLi) - Sumatra_00607 metaG (SPAdes) (version 2) | ecosystem: Environmental > Aquatic > Marine > Oceanic...
CAGCAATCCAACTTTTCAAGGATCCAAGCGATAGGGGCTTACCTTCCCAACTTAGCGATGATTACACAACAGAATCCAAGAAATTTTTTCAAAACTATCGTCCTTCAGAACAAGACAACCTAAAAGTTATAGAAATTCTCGTAAACCCTCAAGCCTACGAAGTATTGAGATTACTGAGGACCGCTATTGTTACTAAAAACGATCTTGAAAAACTGAAAAAGAAAGGAGTCGAAGACATAGATGATGTTTTGAAATCTCTATGGGAAAATCAAATGATTCAGGTTTTCCGAGACGATAGGAACAACGAATACTACGCTCTTATTTCTGACTTTCACATAGCTTTAATATTTCCAAAATATTTATTGAATGTTATTAAAGCGGAATACGATAAAAAATCCAAAGCCGATCAAGTGCTAATAGAATATCTAAATGTTCTTGAAAATACGTATTTAAATTTAAAATCACCCGCAAAATCAAAAGAATAATTTTCGTAAATTTTTTATTATTATTATTGTTGTTTTTTTATCATTGGAACCTCAAATTCTAAGATTTTAATTTTAGATTGTTTTACATTAATTTTTAAAAAATTCCATTAAGACAATTTATTCTGATTTATCGCAGTTTTTATGCTAATAATTAAATATGTAAAAATGTATTAATAATGTTAAAAAGGTCTTTATTTTAAAGAAAATCTAAAAAAAAATTGGTAATTAAAATATGAACATTAAATCAAAACAGAAATTTAATTCAGCTTTAATTTTACTGATGCTTTTGATACCAACTTCTTTGTATATCATGGTTATATTGAATCAAGGTAGCTTTATTGATAAAGATATTACTATTAATGATAGAGATATTATCAACCATGAGATGGTTGATCAAGATAATTTTTCGCCAAAATCTTCTGAAATTTTTCATCAAAATGAAAAATATAATTTATCTGTTTGGTGGAATAAAACTTATAGGTTCCGAATTGGCTTTATTATAGAAGAAACTAATGGTATTAATAGATATCAACCAATAGAGATGTATTTTACATTTAGAGAAACTGAACATTATGAAAATACTGAAAGACTTGTAAGTTTTAATGCAACTGGAAATGACGAATGGAGCGATCCGATACCATTACAGATCTGGAATGTTACTAAATATCCCGCAACTAACTTCATTGAATCTTGTACAATAACATTTATCGCAAATATAACTGCCAGCGCAAATAAAACTTATTTTCTTTATTACAACGAAAATATGGATGAAATCGAGCAAAAAGATTACGCTACTAATTTCTCAAGTGAATTATTAGCTGGTACGCTTACTGTTTCAGTTGGAACTGAATATCAAGTAGTGTTAGAGCAAGGATTAGCATCAACTCAATTAATTAGGCAGACTCTAGATTTCCATTTAGACGATTCTTTAGCCCCTGAAAAACAACTATCAGATCCTAGTTTGAAATTTTTAACACATTTAGAGAACTCTGCTTCTGATTCAACAGGTAACACTCCTGATGGCATATTATACGGCGATCCTCAATATGTAAATGGTATAGTACAATACGGGCTAGATTTTGATGGAAACGATTTTGTCAGTTATGCGAATGGTCTTGAAGATCCTGGAGACCCTTTTGACGGGTTAAGCACAGAATTTACTGTATGTGTCTGGATTAATCCAAGCGCTTTATCAGGAGGTGCTACAAATCATCAAACTGAAAATGTAATATTAGCAAAAGCTAGTGATCCTTACAATGATAACTTCGAAATTGGTGTAAATAACGAAGGAAACATCCATGTATATCTTGATACTGAAACAAGAGATACTTATGCCGATTTTGGACCTGCTGGATCAATTACGACAACTGGCGGGTGGTATTTTATAGTTTTTAGATATCAACAAGGTACGGCAGAAGTTAGAATCCAAGACACATGGTATTCTGTAGGTACATGGTCAGGTGCAAACGATATTGACGAAGCAGATGGAAGTCCGTTCACAATTGGAGCATCCGAACATATTAATCAATACTTCAAAGGTATCATCGATGAGGTAGCTGTATACAATACATCCCTCTCTGATCAAGAAGTTGAGGATTTTAAATACGGATCTATGCCTTCTAATATTCAAACTATAACAGAATTAGAGAATGGTGATGTATTTTCAAGTTATCAAATAGATTGGACTACTGCTTTTGATATGCATGTTCAAGATATTTGTACATTCTACTACGATTACGATCTATGGAACATTGAGCGTAGCATCTACTTTGATAATGAATTTAATTCAACAATCGATCGTATGTTTGCGTTAAATACAAACTACGATTTCTCAGTCGTTGACGAGCATACCAACTTATTATATATCTATGATGGGAACCTTCAAAAAGATATTACAACTGCTGGATTTGTTGCTGAAAATTATACGATTATTCACAATGCTCCCGATCCATCTAAAGATGCAGTTGGATTTTTCGTAGAAGGATATGAATTATCTGATCCTGCTCATACTTCAATTAGTTATTTAAAAGGAGATGTTATTTATGATAATGGTATTATTGAGTTTTTACCAGGCTCAATAAACGATTTTGATAATAGCGTTGGTAATGAATCTTATAAATTAATTATTGATTTCTGGGAATTAGCTGGAAGCGTAAATAAATCAGGTAATTTGGATAATGCAGGAATGGTGAACCATTTTGAAGATACTCTTCTCTCATTGAGAGAATCATCAAATATTTACATGTATCAACAAGATAGTCTTTTCTACAGCATAGATGTAAATGTAACTGATATAGACGATAATTTATTACCAGATGCCACAGTAAATGTTTGGAACGCCTCAAATTATGCAATAAATTGGACTCAAACTACAGATGAATTTGGAAGTACTATTTTCAACCGATTTGAAGATGGAACTTACGTTGTAAATGTGTCATACGTGAGATATGGTCAAACTTTAACAATAACCACTCCGCAAATTATCGAACTAAATGAAACTAATGTGAATACATTTGGTGTATATTACTTAGAGTTTAATAATGTGGAATTAACATCCTTGGAATTAAAGTTTCAGAGAGAAGATGGTGGCGTTATTTATGAAGATGTTATAGGTGCTAATATAACATTTGCTTTAGATGATGGTTCTGGACCTGTTATATTAGGATATGAACTCACGAATTCCACGGGAGTTGTGATTTTTAGATGGTCAAACTTAACTGACTTAAACAGTGGAAATGTGAGCCTAACTGTCAATTGGCATGGGGAAGATTACGATGATTTAGCGTGTAGTGATGATTTAGAACCACCAGTTGATCCAACGAAAATTGTATTACCATTTTTCCAATATCTATATTCGGTTGTGAATGTATCAACTGGAAATTCTTATAAATCCTTTTTATTGGTTAATTCCAGCGGAACAGAAAATATAATGTTAGGAGAATCGTTAAGCCTTTGGGTCAATTACACTTTCCAGAAGAATCTTGAACCGATACAACCTATTGAAGGTGGTATAGTTACATACGATATTAAAATTGGCGCAATAAAAATTAATACAGGGGTGTTAACTTTTTCTGAGACGGGAAGCGGGATTTATAGCCTTATTATCGATACATCTAACCCAATAGAATCTGGAGGTGCAAATTGGGAGTCAAGCGTAACATACACGATGGAAATTACTGCTTCAAAACCAGGATATATTGTAAACCAAACATCAATAACATTTACTCTTCATGACAAAACCACAGATTTAATTTCAAGTGATGATAATCCACAAGTCTTTTGGAACGATCTTATTTCCTTAGATATCCATTATGTCGACCTTTATGCTGAACCTGATGAGGATATTGACGGAGCAACCGTTCAATATTATGCAATTGGGGTTAGTGGAATAACTGGTTATTTAACACCATATGGTTCTGGAGGATTATATAAATTAGAATTCAATAGTTCTGCATTTCCGATGTATGGAAATTATCTCCTACAAATCACAGCATTCAAACAAAACTATGAAAGCAAATCAATTTTTCTTCCTTTAACAATAGATAAAATTAATACAAGGTTAAACGATTCAGCAGCAATATACGAAACATTCGATGTATATATTGGGACTCCTAAAACCTTTTACTTTGAATATACAATTGAAACCACTGGAGAAGGATTGTCAGATGTAGATGTGAGCGAATGTATTTGGGAGAAAGACATTAATGGTGTTGTTGTGGATAGTGGAATGGTTAGTTTAAATGATTTGGGTGATGGAATTTATGAATTAGATTTAGACACAGAAACTTTAGATATTGCTACGTATACATTAATAGTTAAGTTAGGTGAAACGAATTACATAGAAAGAGATGCTATAATATTTCTTCATATTATTCCAAGAGATATAGAAGTAGAAGTTGATGATATCATTTCAATAGTATCAGGCAACGATTTATCATTTGACATCTTTTTAACCGATCCTATTGATGAAACGCCACTATTAAACGCGGAAGTTTATTTGATGTTAGATGGTGTAAGATATGATTTTAGTGATGACGATGATGATGGCATTTATACCGTCTTTATTCCTGATTCAGCAATTCCAGAAGCATTTATCTTATCTGAACAAATTCCTGGGGAAATTACAATTAATAAGGCGAATTATACTGAAACAAAAGTAGCTATCTTTATAGAGGTTAAACTAGTCGAAATATTTCCTGGCTTTCCTATGTTCTACTTTTTAATGATTGTAATTGGAATTGTAGCTATAGCTGGTAGTTTAGTAGCTTACCGTCAGATTCAAAGAGCTAGAATTCCTACTTTTGTTAAGAAAGTAAGAGAGATGAGCAAAGGTATAAAAGGAAGAAAATCTATTTCAGACTCGCTTTTATATCCATCTAAGGAAGAATTTATAATAAAAAGACTAGGAGATAAATGGGAAATGCTTGGATTATCGTTAGAAGAAAGCTTGGGAATTGATACTAAGAAGAAAAAGAAATTACCGGAATCTACTGAAAGTAAAGGAGGTGCTTTCTAAATGCCTGTCGGATTAGTAGTCATGAAATGGGACGAAAGAGTCGGTACTGAAATCCTAGCGAAGTATCCCGAAGAGATTGTAATCACGGATAAAACTCTTATGCAGGTGTACAGCACGCACGAGTATAGTGGGGAATCGGGGATGATTAGTTTAATGGTTGGTTCATTAAACATTGCTTCATATTACACGGGACCAGAAAAAGGGTATTATATACTCTTACTTTTAAACCTGGACGATGATCCTGATGCGTACGAAGGAGGTTTGGCTGATGCATCACGGATAATCTTACAAAACCTTGAAGACGAAGGGTATGTGCAGCTTGTTCCTTCGCTTTTCAGGAGATTGTCAGTGTATCCAACCTTAAACGAAGAGCAGCGATTAGCAATTACTTATCAAGATGAAATTAAAAGGATGATTATCAATCGTCTAAGGGAAGAAGGTGCTGTCTCAAAATCAGAGTTAATAGTTTGGTTAAAGGACAAGTATAGACAAGGATTTGTCGATTTAGAAGGCATATTAATTGAATTGATTAAAAGGGAGCTTATTAAAGAAACTTCAGTAAAGGGGATGCCCTCTGAATTGATTTTTCTTACAAATGACATTTTAATGTTGCGAATTCCTCCAGTTCAATTACTCAAAGATCCTGCCGATAAAGGGTTGCCTTCTCAATTGGCCGCAGACTATAGAACTGAAACGAAGAAATATTTCCAAAATTATCGTCCTTCTGAACAAGACAACCTAAGAGTCATAGAAATTATCATAAATCCTCAAGTTTACGAGACTTTGCGATTGTTACGAACTGCAATTGTAACTAAAAACGACCTTGAGAAGTTAAAAAAGAAAGGCGTCGACGACATTGACGAAGTTTTGAAAATATTATGGGAAAGGCAAATAATTCAAGTATTCCAAGACGATAGAAACAACGAATATTACGCGCTAGTATCAGATTTTTACATAGATAAGATATTTCCAAAATATTTGTTGAATGTAATCAAAGCTGAATACGAGAAGAAATCAAAAGCTGATCAAGTTTTACTAGAATACTTAACTGTCCTCGAAAACGCATATCTTAACTTAAAATCAGCAGTTAAATCCGAAGAATAAATTTTTATTTTAACTTTTTTTTTATTTTTATCTTTTTTTAGTTATGGAGTGTTATTGAATTAGTTATATCTTCTTATTACTGATCAAATTTTTATTCCTATTACTAAATAAATAAATTTTTCAATATTAATCAATTATTATTTTTGATGTAATTATGGATAGTACTGAAAAATATTTAGATACGCCAGAAGCAATAGGTTTAGATGGTATTGATTTAGAGAAATATATTATCGCAAGTTATATCATCAAGCGACCAAAAGGAATGAATGTGAATTATTTATCCCGATTTGCGGCAATTGAACAATCGACAGGAACTTGGGTTCGAGTACCGGCTGAAACTGAAGAAGTGAGAAAAAATCACGTGGCTCGTGTATTAGGTGTCTATGAAATACCACACTACGAATATGTGATTCCAAAGGATGTTAAGGAACGATTATACTTCGTTCAGATTGGTTTCCCAATAATAAATATTAAGGGCGATGGAATTCCAATGCTTCTTACTTCAGTTATTGGTAATATTAGTATTACACATGGACTGAAATTAGTTGATCTCGCGTTTCCAAAAGAATATTTAAAAGATTTTAAAGGTCCAAAATTTGGAATTGATGGGCTCAGAAAACTCTTGAAAGTCCCCGAAAGGCCATTGTTAAATAATATGGTAAAACCATGTACGGGACATACATGTGACGTCGCTGCGGACTTAGTATATCAAGCTGCAGTTGGAGGTTGTGATGTCGTAAAAGACGACGAGTTAATTTCAAACCCATCGTTTAACACTTTGGAAGACAGAATTAGCGCAGTTATGGAAAGTATCGATAGAGCAGATTCAGAAAAAGGAGAGAAGACGCTATATACAATAAATATCACTAGTAAATTCCCAGAAATGTTTGAATACGCCGATAAAATGATCGAAATGGGCGCAAACGCTTTAATGATAAATTATCTCACAGCTGGTTTCGAAGCTTTAAGAGCTGTTGCGGAAGATCCTTCAATAAAAGTACCAATCTTAGGACACATGGATTTTGCAGGCGCATATTTTGGTGGTCATTGGACAGGATTAACAAGCATGCTAACTCTTGCTAAATTTCCAAGAATGTGTGGAGCTGATACAGTTGTCATTCCTGCACCGTATGGTAAGGCAGAGATATTAGAGGAAAGGTACGAACAAAATTTAAAAGCTCTCAGATATCCGTTCCAACACATTAAACCTACGCTTCCAATGCCAAGTGGAGGAATCACGCAAGGAATGGTCGAGAAAACCATGAAAGAAGCAGGTACAGATATTTTAATTGGAAGTGGAGGGGGAATTCATAGCCATCCAGATGGTCCAATATCAGGTGCAAAAGCATTTAGGCAAGCAATTCATGCTGTAATGCAAGGGATAAGTGTAAAGGAGTACGCTAAAGAACACAAGGAATTGGGAGTAGCCCTTGGAGTGTGGGGTACTGGAAAGACTGCTTTAATCGAATAAAATATAACTTCTTTTTTATTTTATTTTCTATTTTATTTTCAAACGTTATTCTAAGTATCTTTTTAATAAAACTCGTATATTAGGATTGAAATCATCATTTTTTACAACCTCCACAATAGAATTGCCACATAAGTCTAAATACTGGAGTTTTGGTAATTGTTTGAGGAATTTTAGATTCACTGAATCGCTAATTTTATTGTTTGATAATATTAGATGAGTCAAATTTTTTAGTTTAATCAATTCTTTTACGTTTTTAATTTGATTATTTGAAAGATCCAATCTTTTTAAATGATTTAAATTGTGCAAACCTGATATCTCAGAAATTTCCCGAATGTTGTTTTTCCAACCCCATGGAGTGCCTTTAACTTCAAATTCAAGATAATCTGATAAATCTAATTTTTCAACCAGTAATGTATTAGGGTCAAGTTCAAAATATACATTCGGAATTTTTTCTATTAGGTGTTTTATAGTCAAATAATTAATTAAAATCCCAGCTAGTTTTGTAGTAGTAAAATTTTTAATTCTATTTGTTTTGAGTAGAGCTTTTAGAGATTTTTTATACTTTTTATTCTCAAAGCCTTTTTCAATACTCAAAAATTGAATCTTTTTAATTTTCTTCAATTGTTCGATTAAAATTAATTTAGAATCACGAGAATTCATTTTTTCTAAATATTTTATTACAGTAATTAAGCAATTATAAGAAGTTTCGTGCTGAATCGCCCATTTAAATAGAGTTAAGGTATTATTGAGATAATTTTTACCAATATAATTAGCAGAAGCGTTCCTTACAATCTCACTTGAATCAGAAAGTAATAGGTTTTCGAAGAAATTGAATAAATTCTCATCTTTTAAATTTATTTTACCTAAGATATTAATAGAATCTGCTCTAATTATATCTTCATCGTAGTTCTCAATGATAGAAATCAACAAATTAGTGGCAGCAGATTTATCTAAGAGTTTATTACAGTACTCTTCAAATATAGTTTGAGGATTTAACTCCATTATGCGATAATATTTATAATTAATTGTTTGTACACTGATTTATTAATTAAAGATTTTCCAAAAATAAAAGATTTAAGTAAATTTGCGTTCAGAAACATTCTTAATTAGCTCATTAATTGAAGCTTTTAGTCTATTGAAAGGTCTTAAGTTTCCTGAAAAGGGCGTACCGATACCATGATACAAAATGGGTTCTATTTGGGCTTCTACATTTTCGATCTTCCTTAAATTTCCTTCAGATAAGCAAGAAAGAAAATAGTCATTTTGATATTTTCTAAAAGTTAAAAATCGATACTTTTGAAACCCCAATTTAACAGCAATCCAGCGCGGATACGCGCCAGTGTTTCCTAACGTATTCGCAGCAATTGCCTCGATTTTGGCAGTTAATAACGATTCTTTCATTTCCATCTCTTCCTCTAGATTCTCAAATTCTCCCGGTGCTTTTACGTTCAATTGACCTTCTTTATCAAGTAAGAGCGAAATTACACCAATCGACATTGATGACAATCCAATGTAATCAATTCTTATCCAATCCTCTAAATATGGAATTTCTTGGTCTGAAAATACATCATGTAATTGTCTATATTCCTTTAAAATAAAAATAAGATAACCCCTAAACTTATTATCAATGTCAAATTTTTCTATTTTTGTTAAATTGTTAACATCTTTACCTCGTACTAGTTCTGAATAATACTTCGTCATTTGTTCGAGAAACCACTTTCCCTTTTTATCGGGAAAAACACCATAGATTAAATATATGATATTATTCTTTTCGAAGAATTGGCATTTTATATCTTCGTTATTTTCGGATTTGAGGAGCATTTTGTCAAGGTCTCCACCTAAAATACTAGTAGCAATGAAATCTAAGTTATTTGATAATTCTAATAAATAATATAATCTACCATTACTTGCAAATAAGGGAGTTCTCTCTACCGAGGTTATTCCACAGAATTTTATGTATTCTTCTTCTCCCCCTTTTCCGCCCTCTTTTAATATAATTTTTTCGTCTTCTAAAGAAAATTTAGTTGCTGCTTGCTTTATTCTGACTTTACCTTTTAATTTTGAGGAAGCTGTTGCAGTTTGGGGCTTAAATTGTTGAGGGGAAAGCTTTTTCGACTCACCAATTTTGGGATCGACATATTCAAACAAATTTGCTAAGAATTTTCTACATTTGGGGCAAAGTTGGTCTTCTGGATATGGTTTTACAATTGTATAACCACAATCTTTGCACTTTAGGGTTTTACTATTGACTTCTCTAAAAATGTTTTACCAACTCCGCCAAAAATGTTAAACTAATAGAATCTAATAAATAATAATTGATGTTTGGAAATAAAAAAGTTTGTAAATCTAAACAAAGTAAAGATTATAAATATTTCTCAGCAATAGTATTAAATGCTTGTAAGAACTTATTATTTTCTTCTTTAGTTCCAATAGTTATTCTAATATAGTTATAAAGGTCCGGCTTACTGAAGTGTCGTACTAAGATTTTGATATCTTTTAAATCCCATAAAAATTTTAAAGTAGTTGATTTATCATCAAATTTAATAAAGATAAAATTCGCATCTGAGGGTAGCACACTGACACCTGCATACTTATTAAGTATTTCTGACAATCTTTTTCTTTCTGTGATTATATTCTTATTTTGATCGTATACTTTATTTCTATGTTTTATACAAGATAATGCTGCATGTTGGGCGATAGAATTTGTATTAAAAGGTAATTTAACTCCATTCATTTCTTTAACGATGGAAGCGTCAGCTAAAGCGTATCCAATTCTTAAGGAAGCAAGCGAGAAAGCTTTTGAAAAAGATCTGCAAACAATTAAATTTTTTACATTTTTCAGTAATGGTAAACATGTATATTCTGAGAAATCGGCGTACGCTTCGTCTACTACAACAATTCCAGGAAAATTATGGCAAATTTTAAGAATAGTATTATTATCATATGACTTCCCGTTAGGATCGTTTGGTGAATTTATAAAGAGTAATTTTCCTTTTTGGTTGTAAGCACTTTCTGGTATCGTAAAATTGTCATTTAATTTAATCTCGGTAATTTTTGCGCCATAAAGATTAGCTAAAACTTTATATAATCCAAAAGTGGGATAAAACATAATAACCCCATCTCCAAGATTAACAAATACTTTGAAAATTACATCCAAAATATCGTTGGAACCATTTCCTACAAAAACAGTATTTCTATTAGTTAATGTATCTTTATCTCTCAATAGTTGATTTAGAACCGCTTTACGAACCTCAAGAGCTAACGAATCGGGGTATTTTCGTAATAAATCTTTATTTTCTATAGCTAATTTTAAATCATCTAGTATTTCTTGGATTGGGGGGTATGCGTTTTCAGTTGTGTTTAATTTTACCCAGCCATCTCCTTCCGGTTGTTCTTCTGGTTCATAAGCGCTATAATTTCGAAGATTTTCTCTAAATAACTTTTCTAATTCCATCTCGATTACCTTTTTTTTTAAAATAGACTATTTGGTAGCAATTTCTTAATAATTTAATATGTTATAACATTTATTTTTTGTCTTTTAACCCTCATTCACGGATTTTTTAGAGACTTGCTGTTCTTCGAATTCAACAATTATAGTAGAGTTTATCTTTTTTTTTCTATTTATAAAAGCAAGTCAAAAAACTCAATTTTTAAATGTATGAAAACTATTAATTTTATAATATTATTTATAGAAGATAGAGATTAAGTGTTTTTTAAAATGCAATACGCTATTATGTTTAAGGTGTTTGAAGGTGGAGTAAGTGAGCCAATAAAATGGAATAAAGACAGTCTCACAGCTGAAAGCAATATTATCATCTTAGATGAGAGAGGTTCCTCTCTTTATTTATGGTATGGGGCAAAACAAGGATTAGTTTCAAGAAGAACTGCGCTTAGACAAGCACAAGCACTAAGAGGGCATGGATTTACTGTCGGTAGAAGTATTGTCGGGAGAGATATTAGAGATTTAAAAGAAATTGATCAAAGGAAAATTGGTAGAGTTCTTGAAAACGATGAATTAAATGAGGAACTTCAAACCTTATTAAATAGAGAGTATAAGGAATTAGATAATTTTGTTATAACCTTTGAATTAAAAGAAATTGTAGAACCCGTTGCAAAAGTAGTACCTAAACCTGAACCTAAGATTTTGTCAAAACCCGTACCTAAACTCGAACCAGTAATCGAGCAAGAAACGCCTAAAGCTGTAAAAACAGAGATGAAGTTTGCTTCTGAATATGACATTAAGCCAGATCCTGTTTTAGAAAGCAAACCAACAGTAAAGCCATCAATATCTATTACAAAAGTTTCTAAACCAGAACCCAAAGTTGCGTCTAAACCTGTGTTAGGTCTTTCCATCCAAGCTAAAATAGGATTTGTGGTAATCGGAATTTTAGATCATTATGATGATATTTGGATTTCAAAAAAAGAGGATGGGAGTTATTCCGTCGAGCACATGGATGGAAGAGTATGTGAATTCTCAATTGTCGAGGGTAAAATTAAATTTACAGTAGATTCTTTTTCAGGCATCTCTACAAAGGTTAAAACTGAAATACAAAAGAAATTTGTAGAACTATCAAAGCTATTATAATTCTTTTTTTCCTAATTTTTTATATATTGGAATTTAAATTTTAAGCTATTTTCATTATTATTAAGAAGAAGAGTTTCGATTCTTAGTGTTATATTTATTATTTTTAAAAATAATTTTGTAAAATTATGAAATTCAAAACATTAGCAGTTTTATTTTCTGATTTAGAGGCCACCCCAAAAAGGCTCGAAATGATCGATATCTTGTCAACATTTTTTGGAAATATAAAAAAGAATAAAAATTTTAAGGATTTAGATAAAATAATCTATTTGTTGCAAGGCCAATTAGTTTCGAATATAAAACAATTTCCAAAAATCGGTCTTGCAGAAAAAATGATAATTGAAGCGCTATCTTTACATTCTACTATCGAAAAAAAAAAAATAAAAGAAGTTCTAATAAAAATTGGAGATATTGGGGCTACTGCTGAATTAGTATTAACAAAAAAGAAAGAGCAGAAATATATATTTGATTTTGAAGATAAACTTAGTGAATTGGAATCTTTATTAGAGATATCTGAATTATATTCTGCTTTACAGAAAATTGCCTTAAGTGAAGGAGCAGGATCGCAGGATGTGAAACTAAGAATTTTAAGAGGTTTAATGAGTAAAAGTTCTCCTTTAGAGACTAAATATCTATTACGCATAATTACATCAACTCTAAGAGTAGGTGTTTCAACTTTAACTATTATTGATGGGTTAGCTTTAGGGTTTACTGGCGTTAAAAAGAATAGAGAATTTATCGAAAAAGCCTATAATTTGCATCCTGATTTGGGAGATATTACAATAATTTTAGCAGAAAACGGTATAGAAGAAGTAAAAAAGATTAATATCAGTTATGGCGTTCCAATTCGAAGTATGCTTGCCTCTCGGGTTCCTTATGGAGAAATCATTGAAAAAACAGGTTCACCTTTAATAGCAGAATATAAATTAGACGGAGAGAGATTACAAATTCACAAGCATGGAGATAATGTTTTACTCTTTTCACGGCGATTACTTGAGATATCTGAACAGTATCCAGACGTTTGTCAAATTGTACGTGAAAATGTGAAAGTAAGTAACGCTATTATTGAAGGTGAAGTTGTTGCTATGGATGTTTTTTACGAAAAGATGCTTCCCTTTCAAGTTTTAAGTAAAAGAAGGAGAAAGTATGACATCGAAGATGTTTCAAAAGAAGTTCCTGTCAGCTTATTTTTATTTGATTTGCTAAAAATTGAAGACGAATCCTATATAGAAAAACCATTCCTTGAACGACGTAAAAAATTAGAAGAAATTGTGAAGGAAAGGGATGAGATACATTTAGTTAAATCCGTTTTAATAAATACAACAGAAGAATTATTAGAGTTTTTTAATGAAGCACGAAATAATGGAACGGAAGGAATTATTGCAAAATCTATTAAAGAGGAGTCTATATATCAAGCAGGGAACCGTGGTTTTCTCTGGATTAAGTTAAAGGGATTGGAAGGAGGCAAATTAAGAGATTCTATAGATGTAGTATTAGTTGGTGCTTTCTATGGCAAAGGTCGAAGGACGGGCGTTTATGGAACATATATAGGTGCTGTATTTGATCCTGTGGATAATAAATATATTGCTTTTACTCGATTCTTCTCAGGGTTAACTGACGAATTATCAGAATCCTTAACAAAAGATATGGAACAATATAAGGAAAAAAGAAAACCTAATAATGTTATTTGTGAAGATATTCCAGAGATTTGGTTTAATCCAGAAGTTGTAGTTGAAATTATCGGTGACGAGATCACTGTTAGCGAGAAATTTTCTACTTTAGGATATTCCCTGCGATTCCCTGTTTTCCAGAGATTTCGACCAGAAAAAGGTCCAGAGGATATAACTACAGTTGATGAAATTAAAAAGTTTTATAATTCTCAATAAAGAAAAAAATCTATATTTTAAATATAAACCTGAAGCCCCTTTTCTTCTAATTTTTTCAAAATATAGGGGTAAATTTTAAGGTTATTTTCTGTTAAATATAATTCTTCTAAAAGATCAAGAGAATTAAGGGTATCTGGAAGTTTAGTTAATTTATTTCTAGACAAGTTTAAAATTTTTAAATTTTTTAAATTTCCAATTGTATCTGGAATCGTTTCTAACTGATTATCGGCTAAATTTAATAGCTCTAGGGAATTAAGTGAACCTATTGACAATGGAACGTTTACTAACTCGTTTCTTTCAAGATCTAATGATTTTAGAGATGATAATTTATCTAATGAGGAAGGAATGGTAGTCAATAAATTCCAACTCAAATTCAAGGTTATTAATGATTTTAGGGATAAAATAGAATCCGGAATTTTTGTTAGTTTATTGTCGTGAAGATTTAAATCTTTTAGGTTTATTAAATTTCCAAAATCGTTAGGTAATAGTGTAAGCTGGTTTAGTCTTAAATTTAATTGTTCTAATGAGATTAAGGAACAGATTGAGGTTGGAAGATTTTGGAGTTCATTCTTCCAAAGTAACAATTCTTTAAGCTTAGAAAGCAAACCTATATTCTCAGGAAGTTTATTTAAATTATTTACATTTAAATTAAGGTATTCTAATGAAATTAAAGTGCTAATCCACTCTGGAAGTTCTGTTATTTGATTATATCTTAAAGTTAATTTTTTGAGAGAAGTAAGGTATTTAATAGCAATAGGTAATTTTGTTAACCCTTTGAACATAAAATCTAACTCCACAATTTTACAACGGTAAATGGTATACTTCAATCTCCAATAAGTCTTTTTCAAGTAAATCAATATAAAATAATTAATCAAAATGTCAGCTAATTCCATACGAGTAAATGGTTTCGCACCCTCAGCAAAGCTCAACGTCTCAAAGCCTATTTTAAAATCTTTATCATCTATTTGTTTTATCTCGTGAATCAAGATGAGTTTTGTGATGTGTTCATTTCTTTTTTCTAAGTTTTTAATTATATTTATTAATAAATCAAAAATCGTATCCAAACAAGTTTGAGATTCTTCGTGATGAAGAGCCCATCTTAGTGGGTTCAAAGCTTTCTCTTTAAAATTATATAGTAAAATAAGAGCGGCTTCGTTTCTGATTTTTTCATCTGAGTCCGAAATAAGTAAATTTTCGAAGAATCTAAAAATCTCCTCCTTCTTTACGCTAGTATTTTTTAAATTATCCCCAATACTTCTTAAAATTTGAATGCTTTCGTAGCGGTCTTTAACTTTTGTACTATTTTCTATTAATGCGATTAGTTGTTTAACTGCCGATGATATATCGATTATTTTTTTGTTAAATTCGTCAAATATCTTAGTCGGTGTGCGTCTCGTAATGTAAATCCCTCAACTATTTATAAATTATTAATCCATTTTTTTCTAATTTACCCAAAAAATCGGGTGTTTCTTCAATATTATTAAAGTTTAAATCTAGAATTTTCAATGATTTAAGATTCTCAAGAGATTCGGGAAGTTTTTTCAATTTATTCCCCCATAAACTCAATATCTCAAGAGATTTAAGAGATCCCACACAATCGGGTAAATTTTCAAAACGATTCCAACTTAAATTTAAAACTTTTAAATTAATTAACGAGCTAAACGACTTAGGTAAAGAAGTTAAATTATTATTCCATAGAGTTAATTCTTTAAGCGTAGAAATTTTACCAATTGATTCAGGAAGTTCAATCAACTTATTATCAAATAATTGTAATATTTCTAATGATTGCAACGACCCAAGCCAAGAAGGAAGTGATGTCAATTTATTTCCTCCCAAACCCAATTTTTTAAGAAATTTAAGAGGTTTTACCCATTTAGGAAGTCTTTCTATATTGTTCAATCCCAAATCTAATTGTTTAAGAGAAGTCAATCGCTTGAAAGAACCCTTTAATTTGCTTAAATTGTTTCCGTGCAAATCTAAGACTTCTAACTTTGATATATTCTTTATTGTTTTTGGCAAAGAAGTTAATTCATTAGCTCTTAAATCTAGATGTTTTAACGATTTTAAAGAGCCAATAGAAAGTGGTAAACTTTTTAGTTTATTATATCTCAAATTCAACACATTCAAGGCCGTTAGTAAACCAATAGAATGAGGAATTGATTTAATTTTATTATAACTTAAATCTAAGTGAATCATTGAAAATAAAAAGCCAATAGTTTTAGGTATCATAGTAAGTCTATTAAATTTTAAATCTAGAATTTCTAATGATGTTAAAAATTCCATAAAATCAGGAAATTTGTTCAAAATTGTCCATCCAAAAACGTGACTACTAACATCGGATAAATCTAATTCAAAAATCAGACCCTTTTTTACCTTAAAATTAATTTGACCAAATTTTTTTTCCAGATCGGCTACAATAAAATAATTCTCGATAATTCGTGAAAGTTCAAAACTCGAGAAACTTTCAATATCTCTTTTTTTAAATAAGAGATTTAAATTTTCAACAATTTTCTCATTTCTTATTTTTTTTATTTTATCAATTAACAAGGATTTTGATTGAGGAGTATTAATTTTTCCTAATATCTTTGAGATCGCTAACAAACATTTTAAGGATTCTTCATGTTTCAAAGCCCATCTCATTGGTTCAAAAGCATTATCCAAAAATAACTTTTCTATGACTTTAATTGAATTAAACCTTATAGATTCATGAGAATCTGAAATGAGTAAATTTTCTAATAGTTTGAAAATATCATTAGATTTAGCATCAATCTGAGATAGGGTGTTAATGCTTTCAATTCTTGAATCTAAATTATCACTATTGTCTATAATCGATATTAATTGATTTATCGCTGAAATTTTATCTAACTTCTTGTTCTTGTAATTTTTATTAATTAATTTTGGAGATAATTCCATTAATTCTCGAAATTTGGTTTAATTATTTAAATTTTTTATTTTAATACATTAAATTTCTAATTTCATTTTTTATAAAAAAAGAATTATTATAATTCTAAAAATATTTCTCTAAAGCAAGCGATTTAATTTTACTTATTGTGGGGTAACTACTTTGTTCATCCCAGCCTCGTTCGTCATAATAATCGTCTAATAATTTATTGGCAATATCTTGAGTAATAATTACTTCTCCGTAAAAATCTTGGAATTTAAGTACATTTTCTCCAATTTTTAATGGTTTAAACCATCCGCTAGGGAATTTATCGTCCTTTCGAGAAAATCCTTCCTTTAAATTCATTAACTTCAATAAATTCCAAGAACATTCAGCCGATAGTCTTAATTCTTCTTGATGTAAATTGAATCCAGTAATTAAATTGTATAAATCAGTTACTAATTCTAAACTATAAAATCTATTCATTTGAGCTCTAGCGCACAATCCTAGAGATGTTAGAACAGTGTACCAATCTTCAGAGTATCTCGTTAGTCGTCCAACATTTACGCCCATTTCTTTTTTGGGTGGATTAAAAATTCTAGAGAAAGCGGTTTCGGGAATACCCATCCTGTTAAAATGGCTTTTCATTTTATCCGGAGTTCCCCCAGCGCCAACATAAGTTGGTGATCCACCCGAAGCTACATGAGCGCCTTTAGGATTTACTACTTGTTCAAATTCCATTGTTCCTAATCGCAAAAACCTAGGTTCGAATATAATATCTAAGCCTTTCACCGTAAGCATTTCTTTTGAAAATGTTTTATTTTGCTCAGCCAATTTTTTCCACCCATCTGCTAATAAATCCCCAAATCCTTCTCTTTTTGCTGTTATATCGATAAGGTGCTGAAAAGTCTTAAAATCCCGCTTCCACTCGAAACCTAGTACTTCATTGGTGAGAATACCTCGTTCATTCATTTTACTTATAAATTCGAATAATGCGGTCATAGTTAATGAGTCCAATCCATATCTACTAATTATATCAAAAATTTTTATCGCTTGGTCGTATGTGTCTAACCCATCAACAGTAAACATCATTAAGGGGTTAATTATTGAGGATGTGTAATTAATCAAACCGCTAAATTCTCCTTCACATATTTCAAGGATATCTTTATCAGCCATAGGACAAGATGGACAAGCAATACGTCTTTTTTTCATTTTTTTTAAGTACATTCTATCGCTACATTGGCGGGCTTTTTTCTTTTGACCTTTTGCGGTTAAGAACATGCCAACTGGCAAACTTCTTAACATACCCAATTCAATCCACGAATCTCTATGAGGATATTTACGAATGCGCTCAATAAAACTTTTATACAATTTATTAAACTTTTTTGGTTCTGCTATTGGAATCCCTTTTGTCCCTTGAGTCAAAATAGCTTTAAGGTTTTTCGACCCCATAATTGCTCCAAGTCCACCACGCCCTAAAGTTGAAGTTTTATCTATTAGCGTCATCGAAGATTTAACAAAATTTTCTCCCGCTTGTCCAATAGCAATTACTCCACTTGAACCATGTTTCCTCTTTAAAAAATTAGTTGTCTCAACAATATCTTTGCCCCATATTACTTTAGCTTTACATAATTCAATATGATCATCAGATATAAGTAAATATACTGGTTTTTCTGATTTTCCAGTTATAATTATATGATCAAATCCCGCTTGCTTCAAGTTAAACGCAAAACTCATACTTCCGCAAGAATTAGCAACGGCTCCGGTCGCCGGAAACTTTGAAATTGCAACGGTTCGAGAAGAACCAGGTACAATAGTTCCTACTAAGGGGCCAGTTCCAAATATTATTAAATTTTTTGATGAAAATGGATCCGTTAACGGTTTGAATCGATCAGCAAAAAGTTTACAATTCATCCCGAATCCGCCAATGAACCTTTTAAGGTCTCTGACATCTTCATTAATAACTGACACTCTATTTTCTGTTAAATCAATGTCAAGTATATTTCCAGTGTAACCAAACCAATCCGTTATTTCTCACCCTCCTTGAGTTCTAAAGCTCCATACAGACAAAAATTTGCACATTGCCCGCAGTGAGTACATCCATCCAAGAACGAGATTTTTGGGATCAATTCGTAGACATCAACAATTTGAATAAAGGCTTCAGTAGGGGAATATTTATTCTTATATATGGAAGAACAGATTAATTGACAGATTCTACATCCTGTACATCTTTCCTCGTGTATAATTATCTCAATTAATTTAGATTTTACCAAAATAAATCAAATCTTTAACTTACTTTTACTAACTTGTAAATTTTATTAGGTTCACTATATTTAATGTGTAATAATTTGAGTTTTTAATATATATAGCTTTTTAAGTATTACGTTAAAATAAAAATTATATCCTTTCTATCATCATACCTCCTAAAATGATGGGTCCACCAGTCGAATTATATATTTTCTCGGCTTTTTTTAATTTGTTTTGACTATCAGAATGAATTTTAAAGATTAAATCTCCTTCCTTTATTCTTGCTCCTTGCTTTTTAAAAATCTCAACACCAGAAAATTTTGAATAGGGGCAACCAGTAGCTTTAGCTATACTGTTAATAATTGCGTTGTTTACTCCAGTTATATGTCCTGCTTTAATAGCAAAAAATTCTTTAGAATGGGGGCCTATTTTAATATCTTTGGGTTTTATTTCTGGATTTCCACCCTGAACTTCGATTATTCTTTTCATTTTTTCATAAGCCTTACCAGAACGCAATATCTCTTTGGCTAAGCTTTGTCCTTTCCCTTTCTGAGCTTTTCCACCCATTTCAAGCAATATACCCGCTAAATCGGTTGCTTTCTCAATCAAAGAATTCGGACCTGCAGAATAATCTATAAGCAAAGTTAACGCTTCTTTAGCTTCTAATCCCGGGCCAATTGCGTGGCCAATTGGTTGATGGGCAAGAGTTAGGGCACACTCCGCTTCAATCCCCACATTTTTTGCAATTTCTTTAAATAAATAAGCAAACTGTTTCCCATTATCTGGAGTAGGAAATTTTGTTCCTTCGCCAACAGGTATATCTAATACGAGTTTTTTAACTCCAAGAGAAAGCTTTTTAGTGAGTATAGATGGAATCATAAGTCCTACTGGATCCATGTGGAGTGGGCGTTCAATTTCGATCAATATATTATCTGCAGGCGAAGTATTTAGAGCTCCACCCCATATAATGCACGCTTTTTCTTTCGATACAATGCTTTTCAATTTTTCAGCGTCAAAAGCAACAGGAGCCAGAACTTCCATAGAATCAGCAGTTCCAGAGGGAGAGGTTATAGCTCTTGTCGATGACTTTGGAATTGTCAACCCAGCAGCAGCGACAATTGGAACAATGATAAGCGTAACTTTATTTCCTGGTACACCACCTGTCGAATGCTTGTCATAAACTTCCGGTCCGAAGTCGAAAAGCTCTCCACTTCTTGCTTCAGCATAAGTCAATGCTGTCATCTCTTCGTTATCCATGCCATTTATAGACACCGCCGTTATAAATGCTGCTAAGTCGATTCTTGATAAAGAACCAGAGACTGTATCGTGAATTATACTATTGATTTCTTCAGTTGTTAGTTTAGCTCCTCTTATTTTTTTCTGAATATATTTAAAAGAATCAGGCGGATCTGCCGGTTTAACGGATATCATCATATTGTCAACTAAATCCTTTTTCTCCTTAAGGATATCTAAAAAAATTCCGATCTCTCCAGGGTGAACCAAAGAATTAGAATAATCAATTTGTAGTATTGCCACCCAATATTTATCTTCAAGAGATTTTGATTGAGGATTTTTTACGACAATACGTTCGCCGGCTTTCTGTCCTAATTCTTGAGCGTCTTTAATATTAAGAACAACATCTTTGGTATTCCCAGTTTCGAAATTTATTTCTTTTACTTTTAGCTTCATAATATCAAAATTTTGTGTAATTAATTATTAATTAGAGAGCTTGATTAAATAAATTTAATTGAAATTTTTACAATTGTATTAGGTTTTTTCGATTATTTATTTATTCATTTTAATAAAATTAATTAAAAAACATTAAATGATATGATATATGAATAAGTTCGAAAAAGCTCAAAAAGTACTTCATGAACTGAAGAGCGATGGTTGGTTAATTGTTTGTAGCGAAGACAGCGAT
>Ga0209977_10000250_pt1 | contig 20994 bp, 32 predicted proteins | sample SumtaG_2_FD_183113 | JGI IMG/M metagenome (GOLD analysis project Ga0209977, IMG submission 183113) | Deep subsurface microbial communities from Indian Ocean to uncover new lineages of life (NeLLi) - Sumatra_00607 metaG (SPAdes) (version 2) | ecosystem: Environmental > Aquatic > Marine > Oceanic...
TGTTCGATGGGCAATAGGCCAAGTAGTCGTATCCTTTTGACTGTAAAGAGACTATGGTAACTCTAAGAAGTGTCTCTTGTCCTTACCAAACCAGTTGTTGCCTTATGGGCAAGCATGGTAAAATCATTCAAGCAAGTGGTGAGAGGTAGATAAAAAACACTCACCTGATTAGTAATGGAAAGAGGCAGTCCTCTGCCGCTTGTCAAGTTTAAAAGGTGAGGAAAGCGGGGTTCAGGCATAAGTACTCTTTCCAGGTAATGTGTCGAGGGTTCGAGTCCCGTTTCCTGCTCCACACAATATTGGTTGCCATGAAAGGTGAAGCTTTTCATGGGTAGAAGAGTGGGCTCGTAGCTCAGTGGCAGAGCGGCCGGCTCATAACCGGTTGGTCGCAGGTTCGAATCCTGCCGAGCCCATTTTGCAGTAAACCAAATGGGAAGACGGTGCAGCTAGCAAAGTGTGCTCGATAGCTTTTTCCGTCTTATACCTTCCAGCAATTTAGGGTATTCTGTGTGGGACAGGTTGATTTTAAGTCAATTCTGTCGATGCCAAAGTCCACTATTAATAGGTGGTGGTAATAATAGGAAAATATTGACAATAATCAGGGGCAGTGTATAATGTAAGATACATAGTATGCCGATGTATCAGGAACTGGTCGAATGCCTGACAAAACCATAACCTATGAAGAACTAACACCCGGTTACAAATTTCCTCCTATCACCTATGAACTGAGTGACTCCTTCGTTTCCAAATATCTAAAAGCTGTAGATAGTGAAGGTGATGGATTTATCCCTCCTTTGGCTATTACAGCCTGCACCATAGCTGCTACGACAAAGTCTATTCCACTGCCACCTGACACTATTGCTATACATGCCTCACAAGAATTAGAGTTTTTCAAAATGGTGCCAATTGGAGCTACTATAGAGTGTCACATAGGAGTGTTACAAAAAATAACTCGGGGTAAAATGAGTATGTTAATCCTGGAGCTCGAGGTCTTTGATAAAGGCAAAGAAAAAGTGCAATCAGGAAGGGCAACTATAGCAATGCCCACCTAAGGAAGAAATGCTAACAGAGATTCAAGAAGGTAAGGCTTTTGATTCGGTGGTAAAACATATCACCCAGGAGAAAATTAACCTTTATGCTGAGGCATCGGGTGATTTTAATCCCATCCACATAGACGAGTCTTTTGCTGCTAAGACTCCTTTGGGTGGAACTATTGCTCATGGTATGCTTAGCTTGGCTTATGTGTCAGAGATGATGACCTCGGCTTTTGGCCGAAACTGGCTGTCTGAAGGTAAGCTTCGCGCGAAGTTTAAAGAGCCAGCACATCCTGGAGACACGCTGACTATCAATGGTAAAATTGATTGCATTGAACAAGAAGATGATGTATCATACGCAAATTGCAGTTTTGAGTGTCGTAATCAAAAAGGAGAAATGATAGTTATAGGAGAGACAATAGTCAAGTTCTCAAGTGATAAGAAATAAAAATATGGTTCAAAATGGCAGAATAAGGGTGGCTGTGGATGCCATGGGTGGTGATTATGCTCCTGGGGAAATAGTTAAGGGGGCGGTTCTTGCGGCTCGGAAGAATGATGTAGAAATCTTCTTGGTGGGCACCGCAACCATTCTGGAAAAGGAATTAGCCAAGTGCAAACTCACCAACGGTTCATCCATCCATGTTGTTGGAGCCAGTGACGTTATCAAGGAAAATGAGTCGCCGGTTGACGTAATTCGTCGCAAGCCTAATTGTTCTGTTGCCATAGCGGCGAAGATGGTAAAATCGGGCGAAGCAGATGCATTATTGAGTGCCGGATCTACTGCGGCAGCCGCAATAAGCGCCATTCAATTTATGGGCATGGTGGATGGAGTATATCGTCCGGCACTTGTCGGCTCTCTGGGGAGCTTTGCACCGAATACTGTGATGGTAGACCTCGGGGCTAATGTAGATTGCAAGCCACATCAATTCCTAACTTTTGCCGTTGCTGGCTCAGTCTATGCTAAGAAGTTCCTTAACATCACTGACCCCAAGGTAGCTTTGCTAAGCACGGGGAGTGAAGAAAGCAAAGGGAGTGACGCAGTGCGTGAAGCTTATTCACTTCTCAAAAATAGTGGGTTGAACTTCGTTGGCAATATAGAAGGCAGTGATATCTTAAACGGCAAAGCCAATGTCATTGTCTGCGATGGCTTTGTGGGCAATGTTATTTTAAAGTTTTATGAAAGCATAGGGGGTTACGCCCAGGTTTGGATAGTGCGTAAGCTAAAAAAGTACCCACCCCTGCGCGCCTTAGTAAGATTATTGTTTAAGGGATTATTCCCGGCAACCAAAATATCCAATGAAACTGAGAAGCATGGTGGCGGTATTTTGTGGGGTATTGATGGGGTTGTGAAGATAGCGCATGGAGCTAGCCGGGCTCCCCAAATAGCTAATGCTATAGAAAGCGCCAAGGAAGCGGTAAAAGCCGGGGTTGTTGAAAGTTTGAAGTCGGAATTGGCCAAATTTAACCAAGGAGGTAAGTTATGACCGTCGAAGACCAGGTAAGGGATATCGTAGCTAAGATTACTCGTGTTGATAAGAGCATTATCACTCGGCAAAGTACATTTAAAGAGATTAAGGCAGATTCCCTGGATGTAGTACAGGCATTAGTGGCGGTGGAAGAGACCTTTGGGATTGAAATCCCTGATGAGGAAGCCCAGAAGTTTCAGAACTTCGGTGACTTTGTGTCCTATGTAGAGAGCCGGGTAGCACAAGAGGAGAAGGTTTAGCTATGTCCCTTGATGGGAAGCTGGCTTTAGTTACAGGTAGTGGGCGAGGGATTGGTCGGGCGATTGCTCTTAAACTTGCTTCCCAGGGTGTAGATATTATTGTCAATTTTTTTCGCCACCGCGATAGCGCTGAACAAACAGCTAAGGATATCGAGTCTCTGGGAGTGAAAGCTGAGGTTATCAGAGCTAATGTGGGAGACCCGGCAAAGATAGACGAAATGTTTGATATGATTAGCAATAAATTTGGCCACCTGGATATCTTGATTAACAATGCTGCTTCAGGCGTAGGTCGCCCTATAGTGGATATAGATGTTAAGGCCTGGGAATGGACTATGGACATCAACGCCAGAGCCCTTTTGCTCTGTGCCCAGAGGGCAGCTAAACTAATGGAGGGCAGGGGTGGTAAGATAGTAAGCATCTCTAGCCTGGGTTCGCGCTTTGTCTTGCCCAATTATACTGTCGTTGGAGTCTCCAAAGCTGCCCTGGAAGCTTTAACTCGTTACCTGGCAATAGAGCTGGCACCTCAAAACATTTGCGTTAATACTGTAGCTGCTTCTGCTGTGGAGACAGAGGCATTGAAATTCTATTTCAAAGAGGGGCTGGTAAAAGATAATCGTCAAGTAACACCAGCGGGAAGAATGGTGATTCCCGAAGATGTCGCTAATATTGTTGCTTTTTTGTGCAGTGAAGAAGCCTTTATGATAAGAGGACAGACTATTATTGTTGATGGAGGCACCTCTGTAGGGCTCTTTGCCCTCGCAGGAAAATAAGAATAATGAACACGGCTAAAGTTTCTACGAACTCGGTAAATTCTTGGGGCACGATAGATATACCGAGAGTTGTAGTTACCGGTATGGGTACTATTAATCCCTTAGGCTTAAGTGCAAAAGAATTTTGGGAGGGATTAGTCGCAGGAAAGTCAGCCATCGGTCCTATTACCCACTTTGATGCCAGCAACTTTCGAGTGAAAGTGGATGCTGAGGTGCATGGCTTCGATGCCACAAAGTATATGGGCTTGAAGGCAATTGACCGGACTTCAAGGACCATTCAGTTTGCCATTGCTGCTGCCAAAGAAGCAATACAATCAGCCGGCCTGGATATGGCCCAGGAAAATTCTGATAGAGTAGGTGTCAGCATTTCTACTATGACGGAACAAGGCTATGTTGTTTGGGGATGGGAGCAATACCAAAAAACGGGTCCTAGAAGAGGAGCCGACCCTCTCTTCATCACCAAGTCAACTGCCAGTGCAGCATCCATGCAGGTGGGAATGATGCTGGGGGCCAGGGGCCCTAACAGCAGTGTGAATAGCCTTTGTGCCAGTGGCGCTGACGCCATAGGCACAGCGACTAATTTCATTCGCTTAGGGTATGTTGATATGATGATAGCCGGGGGTTCTGACGCCAGCCTGGAGCCAGTTGGCGTGGCTGGAATAGATATTTTGGGAGCCCTTTCCCATGAACCTGACCCGTCCAAGGCTTGTCGTCCATTTGATCTCAACCGCAATGGTTTCGTCTATGCTGAGGGTGCCGGATTAGTTGTCTTGGAAAGCTATGAACATGCCAAGAGACGGGGTGCACCTATCCTGGCTGAAGTTGCCGGTGCAGGTTGGTCTTTCGATGCCCACGATGCAACTGCTCCCGCCCCTGAGGCTGAGGCTTATGCTATGCGTACTGCCCTGCAAAATGCCAGGGTGAAGATTGAGGAGGTTGATTATATTAACGCTCACGGCACCAGCACCAAACTGAATGATGCCTGTGAAACCAAAGCTATTAAGATAGTGTTTGGAGAGCATGCTTACAAAATTCCTATAAGCTCTACTAAATCCATGATTGGGCATGGCATTACTGCTGGCGGCGCTATTGAAACCATCGCCGCTATATTAGTTATGAACAAAGGGATTATCCATCCAACTATAAATTATGAGACCCCTGATCCGGACTGTGATCTGGATTATGTCCCCAATGTAGCTCGCCCGGCTCAGGTAAATGTATGTCTGAAGAATAGCTTTGGGTTAGGTGGTGAAAATTGCTGTCTGGTACTTAAACGCGCCAGCGAGTGAAAGTCAGTAATGGAATTGGAAGGAAAAGTATCCATAGTAACTGGTGCCTCTCGTGGCATAGGTAAAGCTATTGCCTTGAAGCTTGCCAGCCTTGGTTCCAAGGTAGCAGTCAATTACGTAGCAATTGAAGATAGTAATAAGGTTGATGCGGATAATGTAGTGGAAGACATAATCCGGCTAGGCGGGGGAGCCATGTCGGTTGAAGCTGATATTCGGGATAGTGCGGTAGCGCAGGCCATGGTAGAACAGGTGACAGATAAATGGGGCAAGGTTGATATTCTGGTAAATAATGCCGGAATAAATAGAGATACCCTTTTATTAAGAATGTCTGATGATGCCTGGGACGATGTAATTAACACTAATTTACGTGGAGCTTACCTGTGCACCAAGTTTGCCCTGAGGTCTATGATGAGACAGGAATGGGGGCGCATTATTAGCATATCTTCGGTGACCGGGATAGTAGGGAATGTAGGGCAAAGTAACTATGCTGCTTCCAAAGGAGGACTCATTGCTTTCACCAAGAGCATAGCCCGAGAGATGGGTTCCCGTAATATAACTGTCAATGCCGTGGCTCCAGGTTTCATTATTACTGGGATGACAGATAAGCTGCCTTCGGAAAAAAAAGAGGCCATACTGGCAATGGTTCCGTTGCAACGCTTTGGTCAACCTGAGGATGTGGCTGAATTGGTAGCTTTTTTAGCCAGTGAAAGAGCTGGCTATATCACTGGACAAGTCATCACTATAGATGGTGGAGCATTTCCTTAAGTCAGTCGAAGTTGAAAGATGATAATATAATGCTGCTATGGTTTTATAGGGTGTCTAACTATATGCCAAGATCAAAAGGGTATTGACAAAAAAGTTCGTTATGTTCATAATACATCGCATTACGATACAGGACCATATAAGATATAATCTAAGTTTTGTCCTTTTCTTAATATTTTCGTGGGGTGACATCTCCCGAGACAATTACATGTTGACAAAATCTTGGAGCAGTGATTTTTAATTGGGGGTATTGACAAAAAATTTCTTTAAATTCATAATACATCGGATTACGATATAACGTATGGTTTTGCTAAACACGAAGAAATGTCCAAAGGTAGGTACATCTGCCCTGCTTTGTATCAGTATTATGTACCGTAGCGAGGTGTCATGAAGTTACTAGTGCCAACGAATTGGGATCCAGACTTGATATTGCCATTAAGCAGGCTGGAAGCCGAGGTACAGCTATATGGCGTATTGCCCACCTCAATGATAGGTAGTGGGGGGAGAGGTGCTGATAATGTCCACATGGCAGAAAATCAGGTGGAGGAATACATCGAGCGGGCGCATTCCGCAGGTCTGAAGTTTGACTATATCTTAAATGCTCCCAGTATGGTTAATATGGAGTGGGATGAGAATACTCATCGAGAATTGCTAGAGCAAATTAGATGGATTACCAGCATGGGGGTGGATAGTGTCACAGTAAGCATCCCTTATCTGATTGAGCTTATAAAGCGTCAATTTCCGCAGCTGGATGTAAGGGTGTCAACCATTGCTCATGTGAGCAGCGTTGCTAGAGCTAAATTATTTGAATCCTTAGGCGCCGATTCTATTACTCTGGACATTAATGTAAACCGGGACTTTACTTTACTTAAGGCTATCAGGAGCGCAGTGAATTGCGGACTCACTGTACTACTGAATAATCTCTGCTTATACCAGTGCCCCTACGAATATTACCACCATGATACCCTGGGGCATGCCAGTCAAAGTTATAATCCGCTTAACGGTTATTATGAAGACTATTGTGTACTGCGTTGTACTCTAGACAGGCTCTGGGATATGTCTCAGGCCATTAAATGCCGCTGGGTAAGACCCGAGGATATTCATGTTTATGAAGAGATAGGTATCGATATGTTCAAAACCAGTGGCAGGTCAATGCCAACCGAGCGAATTTTGAATGCTGCCACAGCATATTCGTCACGTCGTTATCAGGGGAACCTATATGATATTTTGAACGTCATTACTCCCAAAGTTGGATTTGGCAATTCTGATTTACCGGGCGTACAGAACAACGTTATTGGGTCACTGCCCAGATTATATATCGACAACCAAGCCCTAGAAGGTTTTATAGATTTCTTCAAGAAGCAAGATTGTTTATCTGGGTGTAGCCATTGCGATTATTGTCAACAAATAGCCAATAAAGTCATACAATTCGATCGTGAAGAAGTAGATGAATACGTAGCTATGCTCAATGCGTATTTATATAACCTAGCCAGTAGCAGGATGTTCAAAGTTAAGGCAGGAGTAAGGAGACACCTGCATTAGCAAGTAAAGCGTTCGAAATATCGTAACGGGTAAGCTTGCCCTGAAAAAGTATCCCCCTTCCATTTCTCGGTTTCTGAGTTGTGATTCAGTGCTGATAAACTGTTTTCCAGCCATATCGACGGAATGTGATATAGAGGGACCACTGGCCAACATCTCATTATAAGGGTCTGTATCAATTTCGATATAGATGGTGGTATGCACTACCTTGTTGATTAGGAAAAAGTATTGCTTCGCTAGTTGACACGCTAATTACCTTGTGTTAAATTAGTAAGTTGGTGTCTACTAGAAGGTAAAAACGCAGAGAGTTTAAAAGCCGGCTGGCTGAAGCCGAGCAAATTTTCCTGGAGTAGACCGGCATATGACCAGACGGCTTTTTGATTGCCTAAAATAGAGGAGTATAGGAATGCCAACAATTAATCAACTTACTCGTAAAGGACGGCAAAAGATAGGAAAGAAAAGCGATGTCCCGGCATTGCATTACACCCGAAATACAATGAAAGGGGAAATTAAATGGATCCAGGGAGCGCCTCAAAGAAGGGGTGTATGCGTCCAGGTTAAGACGGTTACACCTAAGAAGCCCAACTCGGCATTGCGCAAAGTTGCCCGCGTTAGGTTAACCAACGGCATGGAAGTGACCGCTTATATTCCTGGCGAAGGACATAATTTGCAGGAACACTCGGTAGTGTTGATTCGTGGTGGCCGGGTTAAAGATGTTCCTGGAATTCGCTACCATATTATCCGTGGCACCTTGGACACTGAGGGAGTATCTGGTCGTAAACGAAGTCGCAGCAGGTATGGGACCAAGGCACAAAAATAGCGAGGATATCGAATGCCAAGAGGAGCTAGAAAAGTAGTAAAAAGGGTACCGCCACCCGATGCTAAATATGACAGCACTACGGTAGCTAAATTTATTAATAAGCTTATGATAGGAGGGCAAAAATCTATAGCCGAGCGCATTGTCTATAATGCCTTGCAGCTCACTGCTCAGCAAGTGAATAGCAGTCCTGAAGAAGGCTTAGAGCGAGCGATTAGAAATGCTACGCCGCTTCTCATGGTTAAATCACGCCGTATTGGTGGGGCTACCTATCAGGTCCCCTCAGAGGTAAGGGAAGATCGAGGGCGTGCTCTTGCCATGAGATGGCTTATTGCTTCAGCGCGAGCTCGTAGTGGCAAATCTATGGAAGAAAGGCTGGCGAGCGAGTTGGTTGATGCTGTCCATGGTCGGGGGACAGCAATTAAGAAACGTGATGATCTTCACAAGATGGCAGAGGCTAACAAAGCCTTTGCTCACTATCGCTGGTGAGAAGTCGTGTTAAAAGCAGTAATTGAGGCAAAGGATAAACTCATGTCGCGGACTTTCCCTTTGGAAAAAATACGGAATATAGGGATCATTGCTCATATAGATGCTGGCAAGACCACAGCCACGGAAATGATACTACATCACACAAAGCGAACTTACAAGGTGGGAAGTGTAGATGAAGGGACTGCAGTAATGGATTGGATGGAGCAAGAAAGAGAACGAGGTATTACCATTACTTCAGCGGCTACCACATGTCACTGGCGTGAATATTGTATAAACATCATAGACACCCCTGGGCATGTAGATTTTACCGCTGAGGTGGAGCGTAGCCTCCGTGTGTTAGATGGTGGTGTGGTGATTTTCGATGGTGTAGCTGGAGTGGAAGCTCAATCAGAGGCTGTGTGGCGCCAGGCAGATAAATATGGCGTGGCCAGGATTTGCTTTATTAACAAAATGGACAGGATTGGCGCTGATTTTCATCACACAGTGACCATGATTAATGAAAGGTTGCGAATCAAGGCATTACCCATACAGCTCCCCATAGGAAGTGAAAAACTCTTTCGGGGCATCATTGACCTTGTGGAAAACAAAGTCGTTTCTTTCCCGGTTGATTCTAATTCAGCTTCAATTGAGGAGGGCAGCGAGACTTTGCTGGCCAAGCATCGCCAGGCATTAATTGAGGACTTAGCCGAGCTCGATGAGCAGATTATGATGCTCTACCTTAATGGGCAAGATGTGTCCGCATCTCAAATTAAGGCGGCTATAAGAAGGCTGACCCTTTCTAACTGCATTGTGCCTGTCCTTTGTGGCAGTGCCTTGAGAGATAGAGGCATCCAGTTATTGCTTGATGCTATTGTAGATTACCTCCCTTCGCCGCTAGATATTCCTCCCATCTCGGCTACAAATCCTAAAAGTAGAGAGGAAATCCTTCGTCTGGCGAGCGATGATGAACCTTTTTCTGCGTTGGCGTTTAAAACGGTTTTTGACCCGTTTATGGGTAGACTGGTTTACTTGCGTGTGTACTCAGGCATGGTAAAGGCCGGAGCACAAGTCTTGAACTCCAGCATAGATAAGAAAGAGAGATTGGGAAAACTATATGTTATGCATGCCGATCACCGTGAGGAAATTGGCCACACTGAGACCGGAAGCATTGTAGCTAGCCTGGGACTTAAGATGACCTCGACAGGTGATACCCTTTGCGAGCCCACACGACCAGTGCTTCTTGAGGCTATACGATTTGTCGAGCCGGTGCTTTCCATGGCTGTTGAACCTAAAACTAAAGTCGACCAGGACAAGTTAGATGATTCCCTGGCTAAACTTACTATGGAGGACCCCACATTCAAGGTTTACCATGACAAGGAAACAGGTCAAACTCTGATTTCGGGGATGGGTGAACTTCATCTCGAAGTGTTAATGGAGCGTATATTTCGCGAATATGGTATAAGGGTCAATGCTGGTAAGCCTCAGGTCGCTTATAAGGAAACAATCACCCTTCCTGTGGAATCTGAGGGGAGATTTATACGTCAATCCGGTGGTAAAGGGCAATATGGGCACGTTTGGCTTAGAATTGAGCCAGGCGAGCGTGGGAGCGGATTTGAGTTTCGTGACCAGATTCGAAGCGGGGCCATACCTAAGGGATTTACTCCCTCAGTAGAAGCCGGTGCCAAGTCAGCTTTACAAAGCGGAGAATTAGCTGGTTACCCTGTAATAGATGTAAAGGTGACTTTGTATGATGGAAGTTTTCATGAGGTCGATTCTTCAGATGTGGCTTTCAGGATGGCAGCCTTCATGGCTATGAGGGATGGGATAGGTAAAGCTAAACCTGTTATTCTCGAGCCAATTATGGAAGTGGAGATAACAACTCCCAATCAGTTCCTCGGGGACATTATTGGCGATTTAAACTCTCGAAGGGCTCACGTCGAAGGCATTGAGAGTCACACCGAGTTCTCCACTATCCGTGGTGTTGTTCCTCTAGCGGAAATATTCGGTTTCGCTGGAGATTTGAGGTCGCTCAGTCAAGGAAGGGCGACTCATACTATGTGCTTTCATCGCTATGAACAATTGCCTCAGGATTTGGCTAAGCAAATTGCGACTAGAATGGGGGGAAGCAGATGATTGACCAGAAAGTTCGTATCAAAATTAAAAGCTTCGACCATAAGTTGGCTGATCAAGCAGTAAGGCAAATACTGGAAACAGTGGAACGCACCGGGGCTATAGTGGTTGGCCCTGTGCCTTTACCCACTGATATTGAAAAGTTTTGCGTTATTCGCTCCCCTAACATTGATAAAGATTCCAGGGAGCAGTTTGAAATCAGGACCCATAAGAGGTTAATTGATATTTTGCAGCCGAGTTCCAAGACTATAGATGCCCTGAGTCACCTTGACCTGGCATCTGGAGTAGAGATAGATATTAAGTTGTAGTTAAAACCATGTTTACAGGCATTATTGGTAGAAAAATAGGCATGACGCAACTGTTTCAGGAAAGCGGAGAGGCGATGGCAGTAACCGCTATTCAAGCCGGGCCTTCCGTGGTAACTCAGATAAAGAGCCGGGACAGAGATGGTTATGATGCTATCCAAGTGGGCTTTATTGAGAACAAGGTGAAGCAATCTCAGCTCAACTCTCCGGAGAAGGGACATCTTCGAGGCTTAGAGAACGTTCGCTATCTTCGCGAATTCAGGACCGATGATATTAGCTCGGTCAAGATGGGTGACAAAGTGGATGTTGGCTTTCTAAAGCAAGGTGACCTGATAAACGTAACTGGCTTTTCTAAGGGCAAGGGCTTTGCTGGCGTGGTTAAGCGGTACCATTTTGCCGGTGGGCCAAAGACCCACGGCCAAACTGACCGCCATCGCGCCCCTGGTTCAATTGGAGCTACCACGTTTCCCGGGCGCGTGCTTAAAGGGAAACGCATGGCAGGACATATGGGAAATAGGAGAGTGACAGCGCATAATCTCGAGGTAATTCAAGCTGACCCAGAGAGTAATTTGCTTTTGGTGAAGGGTGCAGTACCTGGAGCCACTGGTGGATTGTTAATAATTGAAAAAGTAAGGTAACAGGAAATGAAAGTGCCAGTTTATACTTTAAACGGTGAAGTTGTTGACCAGATAGAGCTTAGCCAGGCTGTTTTTAATCTTCCCTTTAATGGGGCGGTAGTTCATCAAGCAATGGTCGGCCAATTAGCCAATAGACGCCATGGTACTGTGTCTACCAAGACCAGGGGAGATGTTAAGGGGAGCACAAGAAAACTCTATCGCCAAAAGCATACTGGCAGAGCGCGAAGGGGTGATATAAAATCACCGCTGCTTAGGGGAGGTGGGGTAGTTTTTGGCCCCAAGCCGCGCACCTATCGCCAGTCGATGCCCCGGAAAATGAGGAAATTAGCTTTGAAATGCCTTCTCTCTGCTAAAGTTAGAGAAGGAAATATAAGACTGTTGCAGGAACTTGATTTTGAGGAACCAAAGACAAAAGACATGATAAATGTTCTGTCCTCGCTTGGCATCGATTCCTCCACTTTGATTCTTACTGCTCAGTCCACGTCACATGTGGTTAAATCAGCGGCTAATTTGCCTGAAGTTAAGGTCCTTCCTTCGAACCTAATTAATGTATTGGATTTACTTTCTTATGAAATATTGGTGGCCACCGTACCGGCAATACGCAACATTGAGCAAATTTGGGGTAAATAAATTGCATCTTTATGAAGTTCTGCGGCGTCCTTTAATTACAGAGAAGGCTACTTCGCTTAAGGAGAGAGATAAATATGCCTTTAAGGTTGCTAGCAAGGCTACCGGGTCTCAGATTAAGGAGGCAGTGGAACAAGCTTTCAAGGTAAAGGTAAATAAAGTCAATGTAATGACGGTGCCTGGCAAGACAAGAAGATTTGGCAGGAGGCAAGTAACTAGCTCACCTTGGAAAAAGGCAATAGTTACCTTGGCACCGGGACACAAAATTACTTTCTTTGAGGGTATATAATGGGTTCAGTCGTTAAGTGGAGAAAAAAGAAGATGTCCAAACACAGACATAAGAAACTTCTTAAAAAAACTCGCTGGCAAAGGACGCACAAATAAGGAGCGATTCGTGGGATTAAAGACTTATAATCCAACTTCTCCAGGCAGGAGATTTATGTCTGGCGCTACTTTTGAAGAGTTAACCAAGGTAGCTCCTGAGAAATCCTTACTGGTGCCGCTGAAAAAGAAAGCAGGGCGTAATAGCCGAGGTGTTATAACTGTGCGTCATCGAGGTGGCGGCAGTAAGCGGAAACTTCGCCTTATCGATTTTAAGAGGGATAAAATTACCGTTCCTGGAAAAATAGCTTCCATTGAATATGACCCTAATAGGTCAGCTCGCATTGCCCTAATTCATTATGCTGATGGAGAAAAGCGCTATATAATCGCCCCTTTGGGCATCAAGTTGGGTGAAACTATACAGGCAGGCGAGGATGTTGATATAAAACTTGGGAATGCTCTCCCGTTGGAGTCTATTCCTGTGGGGACTTTAGTGCATAATGTTGAGTTTGAGCCAGGCAAAAGAGGGAAGCTTGTTCATAGCGCAGGGAGTTCTGCCCAAATTATGAGCAAGGAGGGCCAATATGTTGTACTTAAACTCCCTTCGGGTGAACTACGTAAATTTCATCAAAAGTGCTGGGCTACTATTGGTCAGATAGGCAACGTTGACCACGGAAATATAAAGTTAGGCAAAGCTGGAAAGAGAAGATGGTCAGGTTGGCGGCCTACGGTCAGGGGTTCTGCTATGACTCCTCGTGACCACCCACATGGAGGTGGGGAGGGCAGAGCTCCGCGAGGAATGCATCCGAAAACTCCCTGGGGAAAGCCAGCTTTGGGGGCTAAGACACGTCGTCGTAAAACATCAGACAAAATGATTCTCAAACGGAGGCAAGAAGATGTCACGGTCACTTAAGAAAGGGCCCTTTTGCGATGCTAAATTGTTTAAGAAAATAGAAGCGCTCAATAATTCGGGCGAAAAGACAGTGATAAAGACATGGTCTCGCTCCTCTACTATTTTGCCTCAAATGATAGGTCATACTATTGCAGTGCATAATGGCAGAAAGCATGTGCCCATTTTCATCACTGAAAATATGGTGGGGCATAAATTGGCAGAATTTGCGGCTACCAGGACATTCAGAGGCCATGTCACCAAAGCTAAAATAACTGAACAGGCAAGGAAAAAATAAGACGGAATGAAGGTAAAAGCAGTAGCTAAGGAAGTTGGCATTTCGCCTCAGAAGGTTCGGTTAGTGATAAATATGGTTAGAGGCAGAAAAGTTGACGAGGCGTTGAATACCCTCAGTTTTTTGCCTACCCCCACAGCCAAGGCTGTGTCTAAAGTAATTAAATCGGCGGTAGCAAATGCTGAAAACAATTTTCAAATGTCGCCTGCTGAGCTTAGAATCACTGATATATTTGCTGATCAAGGGCATACCTTGAAGAGATTCCGCCCTCAGTCGAGAGGGAGGATAAGTCCTATCTTAAAACGGTCTAGCAATATTACAGTTTTCGTTACTGAAGAGGAGGAATAGTTTTGGGACATAAAGTTCATCCTTGTGGTTTCAGGCTGGGGATTAACCAGGATTGGCGAGCCAAGTGGTATGCTGAGAAGAATTATAAACAGTTTTTATTGGATGATTTAAAGCTACGCAGAGTTGTTGAACAACAATGTCCTGGAGGAGCGGTTGCTCGGGTGGAAATTGAACGGCCGGGAGACGAGGTACATTTAACTCTTTACTCAGGTCGTCCTGGCATCTTGATTGGCCGAGGGGGACAAAATGTAGAAATACTGAAGTCGGACTTGGAAAAAGTCAGTGGGGATAAAATTAGATTGACCATTAGAGAAGTTGAGCACCCGGAGCTTGAAGCTCCTTTGGTGGCTCGGAGCATAGCTGAGCGGCTTGAAGAGAGAATCCCTTTCCGGCGGGCTATGAGGCAAGCAACCTTCCGAACTTTGCAAGCTGGTGCTAAGGGAATAAAGGTAAACTGCAATGGAAGACTTGGTGGGCTTGAAATTGCTAGAAGTGAAACTGTCCGTCAAGGTCAAATGCCGTTGCATAAGTTACGTGCCAATATCGATTATGGTTTTACTGAAGCCCATACATTGATGGGGCGTATTGGGGTTAAAGTGTGGATTTATAAGGGCGATATTATCCCTGAAAAGAAGGAGAAAAATGCTACAGCCGAAACGGGTGAAGTACCGCAAGGTACATAGAGGAAGGCTAAAAGGTAGTGCCCAGAGCGGGGATACCATTGTTTTTGGTGACTTTGGCATTAGGGCTGAAGAATCCGCTTGGGTAACAGCGCGACAAATTGAGGCAACGCGTCGCGTATTTGTCCGCCACTTGCATCGTGGTGGTAAGCTGTGGATACGAGTTTTCCCTGACAAATCTGTGACAAAAAAACCTGCGGAGACAAGGATGGGTAGCGGGAAAGGTGCTCCGGATCACTGGGTAGCCGTAGTTAAGAGAGGCAAAATCCTGTTCGAATTGGCTGATGTAAAGGAGGATGTGGCTTCGGAGGCAGCCCATCTTGCTTCCTACAAGCTCCCTATAGCTACTAGTTTTGTCAGGAAGGAGAGGCAGTAAGTTGAAAGCTAGCGAAATACGCGCTCTCAACAATGAAGAACTATTAACGAAGCTTACAGAGGCTCATGAGGAACTTTTTAACCTCCGTTTTCGCTTGGCTACTAGACAGCTGGGGAATCATCGGGAGATCCCTAGAGTGAAGAAAAGGATTGCCAGAATAGAAACTATTTTAAGAGAAAGGGAACTTGGCACAGTAAGATGAGTGATCTCGGGAAAAGAAAGGTTAGAGAAGGCTTGGTGGTGAGTGACAAAATGAATAGAACTGTTGTGGTAGCAGTGGAAACCAGGAAAGTCCACCCACTCTATAAGAAAGCTATCAAAGTTACCAAAAAATATAAGGCTCATGATGAAAATAATGCCTGTAAAATTGGAGACAAAGTGAAGATTGTGGAGATTCGCCCTTTGTCCAAGGAGAAGAGTTGGCGGGTAACGGAGATAATGTCTAAGAAGGAAATGGTTGAAACCAGCCCAAAGAAAAAGAAATGATTCAGACTTATACTAGACTGAAGATAGCTGATAATACTGGGGCTAAGCAAATTATGTGCATTAATGTCTCTGTTGGGGCAAGGAAATATGCTCATATAGGTGATATTATTGTAGCCACTGTGAAGCGAGCCATGCCCCATGGGATGGTGAAGAAGGGTGAGGTAGTGAAGGCTGTGGTTGTGCGTGTGACTAAGCCTTATCGCCGCTCTGATGGCTCCTATATCAGATTTGATGAGAATGCCGCAGTCGTTCTTGGTGATAAAAATAATCCTAGGGGCAGCCGTATTTTTGGTCCTGTAGCCCGAGAACTTAGAGATAAAAACTTTGCCAAAATAATATCCTTGGCCCCTGAGGTCTTGTAAAATGAAAATCAGAAAAGATGATACGGTTGTCATAACTGCTGGCAAAGACAGTGGGAAAAGGGGAAAAGTGCGCCGTACCTGGCCTGACGAAGAGAGGGTGATAGTAGAAGGCGCCAATATGATTAAGCGCCATTCCCGTGCCCGCAGGGCTGCTCGCCAAGCTGGCATAATTGAGCTTGAAGCTCCACTCCATGTATCCAACGTAATGTTGGTATGTAGTAAATGTGGCAAACCTACGCGAGTGGGCTTCCAATTTTTGGCAGACGGCAAAAGGGTTCGAGTTTGCAAATCATGTCAAGAGGTGATTGACTAAGGAAGTTGGTTATGAAATCTCGCCTGGAGGAAAAATATTTAGCTGAATTAGCTCCTCAACTTAAAGCTAGGCTAGGCTATGACAATGTAATGGGATTGCCCAGGTTGAGAAAGATTGTACTTAGCATTGGTTTGGGCGAAGCAACACAGGAGCCTAAAGCTCTTGAAGCAGCGGAGAAGGACCTAACTACAATTTCAGGGCAACATCCGGTGACGACACGGGCAAAAAGGTCTATCTCCTCTTTCAAACTACGGGCTGGTATGCCTATTGGGATGATGGTGACTTTGCGAGGTAAGCGGATGTACGATTTTTTTGACAAGCTGGTTAATGTTGTTCTACCGAGGTTTCGAGATTTCCGCGGAGTATCACGGGATTCGTTCGATGGTCGAGGAAACTACAGCCTGGGCATGAAAGAACAGATAGGTTTCCCTGAGATTGATTACGATAAAGTAGACAAAATTCGCGGCCTCGAGGTAACCATTGTTACTACAGCCGAGAACGATGATGAAGCCAGGACTTTGTTGGAGCTAATGGGCATGCCTTTCAGGAGAACTTGATATGGCGAAGTTATCTAAGATTGTTCAGTCAAAACGGACACCAAAGTATAAGGTGCAGCAACGTAATCGTTGTCAATTATGCGGCAGGCCGCGTGCTTATATGCGTAAATTTGGCTTGTGCCGTATTTGTTTCCGAGAGCTTGCTGTAACTGGTGTAATCCCCGGGATAAGGAAGTCAAGCTGGTAGAGAAAAATGACAATTATTGACCCTATCGCTGATATGTTGACCAGGATACGCAACGCTATCATGGCAAGCCACGAGAGTGTGCTTGTGCCCTCCTCCAAAATAAAGCTTTCTATCGCCAAAATACTTAATGAAGAGGGTTTTATTGACCGTTATGAAGTGCTTAAAGGTAAACCGCAGACAATGATAAAAATCTACCTCAAGTACACAGGTGACCAGCCTGCAATCTTAGGGTTAGAAAGGGCGAGCAAGCCGAGCTTAAGAATCTATGCGGAAAGGCGTGAAATCCCCCGTGTTTATGGGGGCTTGGGCATAGCCATTCTATCCACATCCAAAGGTATTATGACTGGCCAGGAGGCATGGCGGCAGCGTCTTGGCGGTGAAATTCTATGCTATGTGTGGTAAATTAACTCAGGAGCAGTGAATTATGTCTCGTATTGGCTTGCTTCCCATTGATATACCTCAAAGTACCGAGGTAAATATTGAGGGAAGCGAAGTTATGGTAAAAGGAAGTAAGGGAGAACTCCGGCGACGGTTTCACCCTGACATTTCTATCACTTTGAAGGATGAGTGCTTGATTGTAACCCGCCCCAGTGATAGTAAACTTCATCGTTCTTTACATGGGCTCACTCGTAGTCTTCTGGCAAATATGGTTACAGGGGTGAACAAAGGTTTTGAAAAAGTCTTGGAAATAAATGGCGTGGGCTACAAGGCGCAAAAAACTGGCGACAAGCTGTTGTTCCAAGTGGGATATGCCAATGCTGTGGAGTTCCCCCCCCCTCCTGGTATTAGTATTAGTGTTGAAGGGGCAAATCGTATTCGCGTCACTGGTATTGATAAAGAAGTAGTTGGAGAAACAGCTGCTAGAATTCGGGCGATACGCCCTGCTGACTCCTATAAAGGGAAAGGCATTAAATACTTTGATGAAGAGCTACGTCTTAAACCTGGCAAAGCGGGCAAAATAGGCAAGAAATAGTGGCTGTAATGAACGAAAGAGATTCAAAGGAAACAAGAAGGATACGACACAGAAGGGTGAGGCAAAAAGTAACGGGAACAATATCACGTCCTCGATTATGTGTCTTCCGCAGCTTGAATCATATCCATGCCCAGCTTATTGATGATTCTAGGGGCCAGACTTTGGTCTCAATGAGCACTCTTGACTCTCAGATGAGAGGCAAAACCAATGGAATGGTGAAAACCAAGAAGGCTGTGGAAGTAGGAACTTCACTTGCGGAGAGAGCATTAAATAAAGGGATCAAACAGGTGGTTTTTGATCGTGGTGGCTATAAGTATCACGGCAGGGTTAAGGCTTTAGCCGAGGCTGCCAGGAAAGCTGGATTAGAATTTTGAGAGTTAGCTTATGAAAGCGGTTACCAAAGTAAGAGGGAAGAAGGCCAAAATCGATGCCTCGGAACTGAGTCTCGAAGAGAAACTGTTAGGCATTGACCGTGTAACTAAAGTGGTCAAAGGTGGTAGACACCTTCGGTTCAGAGCATCAGTGGTAGTTGGTGATGGCCAAGGGCATGTCGGATTTGGTTTGGCTAAAGCGGCAGCGGTTCCCGAAGCAGTTCGCAAGGCAGGTGCTATGGCGAGGAGGGGGCTGATTGAGGTCCCTATCAAGGACAATACCATTCCTCATGAAATTCTAGCCAAGTTCGGTGCATCCAAAATCTTACTGAAGCCAGCGGCGCCTGGCACAGGCTTAATTGTCAACAATACTACTCGAGCAGTGCTTGAATTGGCAGGCATAAAAGACGCCCTTGGCAAATCATTAGGTGGACCAAGCAAAATAAACGTAGCTAAGGCGACGATACTTGCCCTGGCTAACTTGAGGAAAGGTGAAGAAGCGGCGTTTCACCAAGCACTTACAGATATGAGTGTTGGGGAAGCTCAGGAAGTAAAGGTAGATGAAACAGAATGAATTACGGCCTCCTGAGGGTGCTAAGCACAAGAGAAAGCTCGTAGGTCGAGGAGATGGCAGCCGACATGGCACCTATTCAGGGCGAGGTTGCAAAGGGCAAAAGGCTCGCGCCGGTGGTGGCGTGCGCCCTGGCTTTGAAGGCGGGCAGTTGCCTTTGATAAAACGACTGCCACGGAAAAGGGGTTTCACTAACATTTTTAAAACTGAATATAATGTTGTCAATGTAGGAAAACTAGCCGTTTTCTCCCCGGGAAGTGAGGTAACCCCTAAGGAATTGCTTCGAGCGGGGCTGATTAATACCACGGACCATCCGACTAAAATTCTCGGCGCTGGCGATATCCAGCATCCATTGCTAATTAGTGCTAACAAATTCTCTTCATCAGCGGAGAAAAAAATCCTCGCTGCTGGAGGGAAGGTAAAACAGGCTTAGAATGCAGCGCAAAGCGACCAGACCACGCCTCGTCCAGGCAATGATGGACGTATTGACATTGCCCGATTTGCGGCGAAAAATTCTTTTCACCATGGGCATCCTTGTCGTTTTTCGTTTTTTGGCTCATGTTCCCTTGCCCGGCGTGGATATCAACGCCTTGGAAGCATTATTCGGGGAAAACCTGCTCTTCGGCATGTTTGACCTTTTTAGCGGTGGTGCCATGACGAATTTCAGTGTGGCTACCCTGGGCGTTTATCCTTACATCACTGCGTCCATAATTATGCAATTGCTGGTTCCGGTAATCCCCCGCCTTCAGGCTATATCCCAGGAGGGGGAACTCGGTCAACAAAAAATCAATCGAATTACTCACTTTGCAACGATACCTTTAGCTGGTCTTCAGGGCTATGCTGTGATTGCTATATTACGTTCTCAGGGAGTTACCACTGGGCCACTCGAGTCATTGACCATGGCCACCATAATAATAACAATGGTAGCTGGCACGATGTTCCTCGTTTGGCTAGGTGAATTAATTACCGAGCGTGGTATAGGGAACGGAATATCGATAATAATCTTTGGTGGTATCGTAGCTGGCGTGCCTGGTATAGTGGGTCGCGGTATTTTTACTGCTATTGGCGGACAGCCCGGGGGGTTGATCGCCTATGTTATTCTAGCCTTAGTTATGTTGGTGCTTATAGTCATATTTGTTGAAGCTCATCGCCGTATTCCGGTGCAGTATGCTCGGAGCACTTTTCGCAGTGGCCGTATGTACCGCCAATCAGGTTCCACCTACATACCGCTACGGGTCAATACCGCCGGGATGATACCCCTTATTTTTGCCATAGCTTTAATGCAACTTCCTAGCACGATAGCTTCATATTTTATGAGCCCAGCGGGCGCAGACCCGAATTTCTGGAATACAATCTTTACTGTGTTTCAGGTTAATACCGTAGTCTACAACTTATTGTTTTTTGCCTTGGTAATTGGTTTCGCTTTTTTCTACACTATGGTCATATTCGAACAAATGAACCTGCCTCAAACTTTGCAACAGCAAAGCGGCTTCATCCCTGGAGTTCGACCAGGCAAGACAACGGCTGATTATTTGAATAGAGTCATAAAGCGTATTACTTTCGGTGGCGCCCTCTTTCTGGCTATGGTGGCAATTATGCCCTTCATTGCTCAAAGAATCACCGGCGTTACAGCGTTGGTAATCCAGAGCACCGCCATGCTTATAGCTGTTGGTGTGGCTCTAGATACCATGAAACAATTAGAGGCTCAACTAACCATGCGCCGCTACGAGGGTTTCCTAAAATAATGTACATCATCATGCTGGGTGCTCCGGGGGCAGGAAAGGGAACTCAGGCAGATTTTCTCTCTCAAGAGATGAATTTACCTCATATAGCCTCCGGGGATTTATTTCGGCAGGCATTAGAGGAAAGGACCGGGGTCGGTCTCTTGGCGAAAAGCTATATGGATAAGGGAGAACTAGTTCCTGATGAGGTAGCCATAAAGATGATTCTGGAAAGAATTAATCAGCCTGACTGTGCCGCTGGTTGTCTTTTCGATGGCTTTCCCAGAAATTTGCACCAAGCTGAAGTTTTAGGCAAGGCCTTTAGGGAACAAGGAAAAACCATAGATAAGGCGATATACATTGAAGTACCCAATGGAGAGCTAGTGAAACGCCTCAGTGGAAGATGGCTTTGCCGGGTGTGTCAGATACCATATCACAT
>Ga0209977_10000251_pt1 | contig 20931 bp, 15 predicted proteins | sample SumtaG_2_FD_183113 | JGI IMG/M metagenome (GOLD analysis project Ga0209977, IMG submission 183113) | Deep subsurface microbial communities from Indian Ocean to uncover new lineages of life (NeLLi) - Sumatra_00607 metaG (SPAdes) (version 2) | ecosystem: Environmental > Aquatic > Marine > Oceanic...
GGCAGAGAGAATTGTTTGCTCGTCATGTTCGACGACGATCACAGTATTCCCTAGATCCCGCAGGCCTTTTAAGGTCTCTATCAAACGTTTGTTATCGCGTTGATGGAGGCCGATTGAAGGTTCGTCCAAGATATAGAGAATCCCTGTTAGTCCGGAGCCAATTTGAGTAGCAAGCCGGATACGCTGAGCTTCACCGCCCGCTAGTGTAGCAGCGGGACGGTCGAGAGTGAGATATTCTAGCCCAACTTTCATTAAGAAATCTAAGCGTTTGCGAATTTCCTTTAGGATTTGTTCGGCAATTTTTAATTGCTTTTCATTAAGCTCGAGGTATTTATTTTTACCATTCTTGAGAGCGAAGAACTTTTTCAATTTCTCAATTGTAAATTCGGTAACATCAATAATTGATTTGTCGCCAAGGGTGACTCCTAAAATTTCTGGTTTCAAGCGTTTACCCTTGCAAGTGGGACAGATCTTTGTTGTCATATACTTTTCAATTTCCCTACGCATAAAGTCAGAACTGGTTTCGTGGTAGCGTCGCTCTAAGTTGGGAATCACGCCTTCAAAAGTAGTTTCAAATTGGTGTTTGTGCCCCATCCGGTTGATTCCCTCAACAGTGACCGTTTCGCTCCCGCTGCCATAGAAAATGATCTTCCTGGCTTCTTTAGAGAGCTTTAGGAAAGGTTCATGAAGGGAAAATCCGTGTTTCTTCCCAAGCTGCTCGATGATTCGCATATACCAGCTTTGGCCGTTATGCGAACGGCTCCAGGGACGAATTGCTCCTTCGGCAAGAGTCAGTCGGGGGTTAGGGACTACTGACTCAGGATCGATCTCTAGCCTCACTCCTAGTCCGGTGCATTTTAGACAAGCACCGTGGGGGCTATTGAAAGAAAAGTTACGGGGGTTAATTTCGGGAAGGTCAATATTGCAATACTTACAAGAGAAGTGTTCGGAAAAAAGTATTTCTTTTTTGCGATCGAGATCACGAATGGTTACAACTCCGTTACCAAGCTCGAGAGCAGTTTCTAAAGAGTTTGCAAGGCGAGACTTTTTCTTCTTGGCAGTGTCGGAGTCAATTCTTAAACGGTCGACAATTACCTCAATTGTATGTTTTTTGTTTTTGTCAAGATTAATCTCATTAGTGATCTCATAAAATTTACCGTCAATTCTTAAACGAACGTAGCCAGCTTTTTTAATCTCGGTAAGCACATGAGAATGCTCTCCCTTGCGGTCTCTGATTACTGGCGTAATAATCATAATCTTAGCGTTTCTTGGCATCTCTGCGACTCTTTTAATGATCTGCCCGATGGTTTGTCTAGAAATTGCGCGGTCACACTTTGGACAATGCGGTTGACCGACTCGAGCGAAGAGCAATCTTAGGTAATCATAGATTTCAGTGATGGTTCCGACGGTGGAACGCGGATTTTTGCTGGCGCTTTTTTGATCAATTGAGATTGCAGGACTTAAGCCGTCGATTTGATCGACATCTGGTTTTTCCATCATCCCTAAAAACTGCCGGGCGTAGGCGGAGAGAGATTCAACGTAGCGCCTCTGGCCCTCAGCGTAGATAGTGTCAAACGCAAGACTTGATTTCCCGGATCCGGAGAGTCCTGTAATTACGGTGAACTTGTCGCGGGGGATTTTGACATTAATGTCTTTGAGATTGTGCTCGCGGGCACCTTTGATTGAGAGATATTCCATAGGTTGATTTTCAATTACTAATTGCCAATTATCAATTTAGCTATACTTCAAGGTGAGAGTAATTGATAATTAATTTCTGTTAATTGATTTTACCTTAATTTGAGAGCTTTTGCAATGCTTTTATTATTAACTTGGTTTTGCTATGATTAAGGCGTAATTAAAGGTATTTTATGAAGATTTTTGTTACAATTCCTGCGTATAACGAGGAGCAGAAAGTTGGAAGTGTTGTTAGGAGCATTCGGAAACTGGGGTACCAGAATGTTTTGGTAGTTGATGATGGAAGCAGTGATCACACTCTCAGAGAGGCGGAAGAGGCTGGTGCAGTTACAATTTCCCATCTTATTAACCGTGGTAAGGGTGCAGCGACAAAAACTGCTCTGGAAGCGGCATTGATTTCAGGAGCGGAGGTTGTTGTAACGATTGATGGTGATGGTCAGCATGATCCTTCTGATATCAAAAGAGTGATCCAGCCTCTTTTGGATGGAAAAGTTGATGTTGTTTTAGGAACCAGGTTTAAAGGAAAAAATAAAGTGCCTTTTTTGAGAAGAGTTTACAATTTAGTTGGTAATTTATTTACTTTTATTCTTGGAGGAGTGTTTGTCTCTGACAGTCAGTCGGGATTTCGCGCCTATTCTAAGAAAGCACTAGAATTGATTGACACTAAGACTGACCGTTACGAATTTGAATCGGAGGTTATTCATGAGGTTGCCGGGAATAAGCTTTCTTTTTTGGAAGTGCCGATTGGAGTGAAATATACTAAATATTCAATGTCTAAAGGGCAAGGTTTCAAGAATGGAATCAAGACCGCTTGGAAATTATTAATTAAAAGTATTGTTTAGCAATGGAAATCAATCTCTACCAAATTGTTGGCATTGTGATTTCTGCCCCCTTGCTTTTCAGGGGAATTTATAGGTTTGTAGGAAGAGAAAAAGGGCAGACGCTGTTTAAGCTACTCGCCAATCTTGTTGTTTGGGGAGGAATTTTGGCAGTCAGTATTTATCCCAAGATTGTTGAGGTCCTTGCTAGCATCTTGGGGATTAAAGGGGCGATAAACGGGATCATCTTTTTAGCGTTCATTATTCTGTTTTTCATTGTTTTCCGCCTTCTGGGGGCCTTAGAGAAAGTGGAGCGAAATCTTACGATGGTTGTTCGCAAGCTTGCTCTTAAAGATCTGAAAAAGAAAAAATAACTTGGCTTTTTGTAATTATCTTAGTAAATTTGTTTTTGCTTTTTTGGTTGTACCTTGGGTACCATCTTTTTTTATATTCTCTCTCCTTGGTTTCGCCAAGAAAGATCAAGCCGAGATTTGAAAAGCTCCCCTCAATTTGGGAGCTTTTGCAAGTCTCTTCAGGAATCGGTACTTTTCTGTTATAATTGCAGTGCTACTAGCTCGAATTTATGAGGATTTTTATTGTTATCCCAGCTTATAACGAGGCTGGGAAAATTGGTGGAGTGGTCACGGCTGTTAGAAAGCAGGGGCACAAGGATGTTGTTGTTGTGGATGATGGTAGTGGAGATGACACGGCAGGGGTGGCAACTGAGGCAGGGGCAGTTGTTATTTCTCATCTTGTTAACCGGGGCCAGGGTGCAGCGCTTAAGACAGGTACAGAGTATGCGATTAGGAGGGGCGCCGATATCATTGTTCATTTTGACGCCGATGGGCAGTTTCTCGCAGAGGAGATTAGGGATATGGTCAAGCCAGTTGAGAAGGGAGAAGCGAGGGTAACTTTAGGATCTCGTTTCCTAGGGAAAAAATCAGATCTCCCCTTTCTGAAACGTTTCATTATCATGCCCTTGGCGAGATTGATTAATCGATTGTTGTCAGGGATTAAGTTGACGGATCCCCAGAACGGTTTTCGGGTGATGACAGCTGAAGTTGCTCGAAAGATAGATTGGCGAAGTGATAGAATGGCACATTGTTCGGAAATTTTATTTTTGCTCTATCACAAGGGCTTTAGGCCGAAAGAGATTCCTGTGACAGTGATCTATCCTGATTTTGGACAACGCTTTGGTGGGGGAATCAGGATTTTAAAGGATTTGTTTCTGGCTAGACTTATCGATTAGTATTCTAATTCCTTATTATGCTTCAGCAAATTCTTGCCTTGATTGTGGTGGTGTTTATGTTAGCTCGCCTCCTTTGGCAGAGAAGCAAAAAACAGGTTTCGTCGGGCGAGTTTGTTTTTTGGTTGATTTTCTGGGTTCTCGTGGGAATCGCAGTTGTGACGCTGAAATGGATTGATGAATTTGTGAGGGACTTAGGGTTCTCTGGTTCGGGAATTGAGTTTTTACTCTACGTTGCTGTTGTACTATTGTTTTATCTTGTTTTCAAGGTTCGTTTAAGACTGGAAAGGATAGAGAAGCAGATTACAAAATTGGTGAGATCCATTGCACTAAAGGATTCTGAAGGTAAAAGATGATTCTACTCATCATTTCAGTTTTAGTTGTAGCTTTTCTTTTGTTTTGGCTGTATTTGGGCTACTATCTTTTTTTATATCTCCTCTCAATTTTTAAGAGGAGAAGTTTTGTTTTTAAGAAACTTGAGCTTCCCAGAATTAGTCTGCTGATCACAGTTTACAATGAGGAGTCTTTCATTGAGAAGAAGATTAAAAATACTCTCAATTTGGATTATGATCCCCGAAAGCTGGAAATAATAGTTATTGATGATGATTCAACTGATCGGACACCTGAGATTGTTAGGAAGTACCGGGGTATCAAGTTAATTCGTAAGAAGAAGCGCTCTGGCAAGGCTCGTTCGGTGAATCTGGGGATGAGAGCAGCGGAGAACGAGATTGTTATCGTTTCCGATGGTAATTCTGTTTTGAATAAACAAGCGTTGAAGGTTTTGGCCTCTTATTTTCAGGATCAATCTGTTGGCGCAGTAACGGGAGTGTTTGCGCCTTTAAAGAGAAGGTCAGGTGCAGTTGAGATCAGCGAGGGTGTTTTTTGGAGGCTGGACAGGAAGAGTCTTGAGATTGAATCCAAGTTTGACTCCGCTGTTTATTTATGCGGCCAGGTAATGGCATTCCGTAAAAGTGTTGCCAGGGAGATTAATGAAGAGAATCTCACTGAGGACTTTGAGTTGGCTTTGAAGATTCGCAAGCAGGGCTATCGGGCGGTGTGTGATTCTCGAGCTGTTTCTTATAAGTATCCCTGTGATAACTTTAGGGATATGATGATTCAAAGAAAACGCCGGGCGATTGGAACATTGCAAACCCTCCGGGAGTTTAAGAGTATGTTGTTTAATCCTGCTTACGGTTGGTTTGGGTTAGTTTTTCTCCCTTCACACAAACTCTTCCAGATGTTAAGTCCCTTTTTCGTGATTGCGCTCTATTTACTTACTTTGGTAGGAGTGCTTTTGGACCCCAATTGGTTCTTTGTTGCCCTGTTATTAGCGGAGTTGGTTTTCTTGGGTCTGGGGTTTGTTGCTTTGCTTTTAAGGAGGAAAGTAGCTTTGTTAGGGATTTTTTATACATTCTGGTTTGGACAATGGATTGTGCTTGCTGCTTGGAAGGATTATCTTTTAGGAAACTACGCGGTTACTTGGCAGACAATCAAGAGTGCTCGCTAAGAAAGCGTTTCAGACTGTTCGTTCATCACTTATATAGAAGATCCTTATTTTTTAGGTAACGAGTAATGAGAATCTTTTTCTTGAACCCGCCCTATACTAGGAGGGTCAGTCGAGCGTCACGCTGGCCAGAGGTGACCAAAAGTGGTACTTTCTATTATCCTTTTTGGTTAGCGTATGCCACTGGTTGGGCCCAGAAGAAAGGCCATCAGGTTTTTCTTTTTGATGCAATTGCTAAGATGAAGAACCGCAAAGATACTGTTGAGAAAATTAAGGAGTTTAATCCAAACTTGATTGTTATGGAAGTGACAACTCCAACTATTCACTATGACGTTAGAACAGTTGACTATTTGAAGAAGGCAGGTGTAAAGGCGAGAATTGTCATCGTTGGTTCTCATCCGACAGCACTTCCTGAGGAGACCCTGCGAATGAGTAAAAATATTGACTTCGTGGCGATTACTGAGTATGACTTGACAGTAGAAAAACTAGTAAGGAATTTAGATTCGCCTCAGAAAGTGAGAGGCATCGCTTATCTTAAAGATGAAAAATATTTCCAAACTCCTCCCCATGAACCGATTACTGATTTGGATAGTTTTCCCTTTGTTTCCAAGATTTATCGAGAATTTCTTGATGTTAACGACTATGGTTATACGCTTGCAAGGCATCCGATGATTCAGATTTTCTATGCGCGAGGTTGTCCCAATCATTGCGTCTTTTGTAATTTTCCGCAAACACTTACAGGGAGAACTTACAGGAAGCGAAGCAAAGAGAACTTTATTAAGGAACTTGAGTATATTAAAGAAAAGATGCCTGAAGTAAAGGAGATTTTTATTGAAGATGACACGTTTGCGATTATTCCCAAAGATGCTGAAGAGACTTGTGAGATGATGACTGAGAAGAAATTGAATCTTACTTGGTCAGTGAATGCACGAGTCTCACTACCCTTGAAAACAATGCAAAAAATGAAGAAAGCGGGTTGCCGTTTGTTGGTAGTAGGCTATGAGTCAGGCAATGATCAGATTCTTTTGAATATTAAGAAAGGTACGACGGTTGAGATGCAAAGACAGTTCGCGGAGAATGCGAGAAAGGCTGGTTTAAAAGTTTTTGGTTGTTTTATGCTAGGGTTGCCGGGAGAGACAAAGGAGACAATGCAAGAGACTTTTAAATTGGCAAAAGAACTAAAGCCGGATATGGTGTTTTTCCAGCAGGCAGTTCCTTTCCCCGGGACGGAGTTTTATGACTGGGCAAAAGCAAAGGGGTTTATGACCACAAGTGATTTTCGCAAGTGGTTCAATCCTTCTGGGCAACTGGATACGATTATTAACTACCCTAAGTTGAGCCGGAGAGAAATTGAGGAGACCCGGGATCGTTTTATGAAAAAATTCTACTCCTCTCCGGGGTACATTTGGCGAACTTTTGTTAGGAATCTTAATCCTAGAGAGTCGATTAGAGTGCTGAAGGGCTTTTGGGCTTATCTTAAATATCGGCTTACGCGTAAGGAGACAATCAAAAGTTCTTAGTTGTTGATGAAACTTTTAAGGATCAGAAGAAGATAAGAGATAACTTAGCAAAAGTTTCGAAGAATTTTCAAAAGACTGCTTTCAAAAATGGAGAGCTGATAAAAAAATTACTTAAGTAATTTTATGCTTGGCCGTAGAAAAATTTTCTATTATTTGCTTTTTTTACTGGGAACCTTTCTGCTGGTTGGAACAGTTTTTAAGTTGGGGCCCTCCGAGGTCGGAAGAAGCTTCTTGAGAGCTGATCTTAAATTTATTGGGGCGGGAATAGTGATCTATTTGAGTGCGGTCACCTTTCGCTCGCTGCGCTGGTATGTCCTTTTCCGTCATCTCCATCAAAAAATTGGGTACTTTCGTTTTCTCCCTACTTATTTCGTCAGTTTGATGATTGGGAATCTCACTCCTTTTAAGAGTGGTGAGGTTGTTGTTCCTTACCTTTTTAAGAAAAATCTCAAATCAAAAGTGGGTAAGGGTTTCACTCTAATCCTTTTTGACCGCTTTTTCGACATTTTGATTTTGGTGCTTTGTATGGTAATGAGCTTTGTCCTGATTGGTGCAAAGGTTGATTTACCTGGCATGGTAAGGAACTTGTTCTGGGTCGCGGTTTTGTTGTTTAGCTTGATTCTTGTTTTGATTATTTTGATTTTTAGCTTGCGCAATCAAAGCCAACAGTTTTTTAGAAAGTTGGTTCTTAGATCTCGCAAGAGGGTTTTCTGGCAAAAGACTTTCAGGTGGTTTTCTCGGGAGCTTGGTAATTTTCATCAGGGAATTGATTTGTTAAAGGGGTCTTTAATTGGGTACCTTGTTGCTCTGCTGGCAGTCTTTTCTTGGGCCTGTGAGTTTTTTGCCTTTTACTTTTTTGTTCGCTCAGTTTTAGATGTTCCTTTTTGGTTGATTCTTGCTTTTCAAATTCTCTCAATTGGAATTGGAATTATAAGCTTCATTCCAGCGGGGATGGGAGTAGGAACAATAAGTTTTGTTTTTCTGATTTCTCTGACAGGTTACTCGGTGATCGATGCTGCTGCGGGGGGAGTGGCTGCACAAGTTATTCCTCTTTCAATTATCTATCTTGCGGGGATTTCGGGGTTAATTTTTACTCGGTCTTTAAATCGAAAAGCCAAGCCTCGTGCAAAAGTTTAGACTTCGACAATTAGGTAATCTCTCTTTGGAAATTTTGACAGCAATTTTTTTGGTTGTTGCTGTTTTGAGTCAGCAAAGAATCTTACCCCAAGGTCTTTATCTTGGTTTTATTTTGGCATTTTTCATTTTCTTTTCACCGGGGCTACTTGCAATTAACTGGATTTGGCCCAAGAATAATTGGAATCCTCTTCAGAAGTTGCCAATTGGTTTTGGATTGAGTTTGGGTATTGGTGTGATCCCTACCTTTTTGGCTTTCAGTCTAAGATGGTCAATTGATACTTTCTTTTGGGTTTATCTAGGTCTCATCTTAGTCAATTTGGGATTGAGTATCTGGCGGAAACTTAGAGTTGGTTTGCAGAATAGAGATAGTTATTTGAGTAGTTACCGGACTCTCCTTAAGGGTATTAGAAAGAATCTTCTTTTGGTTATATGGGGCGGAGGGTGTTTGGTTGGTTTTGGAGTTGTTTTCGCCAGGAAGTTTTCGCTGACTGAGTATCTTCATGGTGATAACTGGTTTTTCCTTTCTTTTATTCAGAGATTTATCCATCAGCCTTATCTCTCTCCCACTGATCCAATCACCGGCTCGGAATCCCCACTGTTTAATTATTCTTATAATGTCTATCTTACTTTTGAAGCTTTGCTGAGCCGCATCAGTGGTGTTGAGGTAGTTGATCTTTTACGATTTGTTTTACCAATTATCTTTGTAGTTACTGCTCTGCTTACTTTTCTTCTTTTAGGGAAACTTTTGATCAGGAAGTGGTCAATCCTTCTTTTGACTTCTGTGCTCTGGTTGAGTTATTTAACAGTTCTTCAATCTCGACAGTTCTTTACTCGCTTGTCTGAGCCAAAATATGTCATATATTTCATTCTTATCCCCCTGATTTTCTACTTCATTATTCGGATCCTGAAGGATCAAAAGCTAGTATTTTTCGTGATTTTAGGCGGCGTGCTCCTGGGTCTGGCTAATATGCATGTTGCTTCAATACCTTATGTTTTTATCGCTATACTTGTCTTAGTGGGTTTAAACTTAATTCTTAATTGGAAGAAAAGAGAACGCAATCTAAAAGTCATTAAGGGTTTCATTATTACCGGACTGGTTTTGGCTGTTCTTGTTGCGCCTATTTTTGTTTTTCAGAACCGAATGTTTTTTGAGGGGGAAGGGGTTCAGAGGCGGGTGTTTAAAACTAGTAATCTTGTTCGTTCCCATTATTTAAACCAGTTTGAGATCAAGGGCTTTAAGACATATATTTTAGATTTGGGGTATCTAACGCGGTATCCGCTTAGTATAGAAGCTCCTCGTTCCTCTCAATTCTTAAAAATAGTTGTACTGGTTCTTGCACTTACCTTTTTGTTCAAGATAAAAAAAAGAGTGCGCTACCAGTATCTTTTAGTAATGGCTTTTCTTCCCCCTTTGATCGTGTTTAACCCTCTTTTAGCTCCTCTCTTTGGAAAGATCATACCGCCGCAGATTTTTCACAGATTTCTCTGGTTTATGCCCGAGGTTTTTGTCCTAGGAGTTTTGATTGAGAGAGTTTGGTTTAGTCTTTTATCGAGACCGAAGCCATCTGATAGGGCTTTGGCGCTTTTGCGAGGATGTGTTTTTGCTGCGGTGACAGCGGCGTTTCTCTATAGTGTGCTTGTTGTTCTTCCAAGATCACTAAACTTGCTTGATAGATCTGCTCGTATTGCTATCAAAAATGCTCCCGAGAATACTTTGTTCAGAATGTCTAATCCTGACCCAGATACCAAGGGAATCATTGATTACTTAAATCTAAATTCTGACTATGACCAAGTGGTTCTAATGCCGATTAGGCCTGAATCAAGAATGGTTGTCCCGCATATTTCCAACTATGTGGTTGCTGGCCGTCTTCCGGATATAACAGGTTACTTGGTGGGAGATTTGCATAAAGGTAATGAACGTCATCAGGATGTTGAGCTGTTCTACTCTCCTCAAGCAAGCCAAGTGCAACAGAAAGCAATTTTGGAGAAATATCACCCAACTTGGGTCTTATCTCGACAAGAGTTAGCCCTGTCCGGGACTCTGGAACTTAAGGAACATGCAGGGAGATACTATCTTTATTATTGTAATCGCGACCTAGATTAGTTACTTAAGGTTGTCATCTCAAGTTTGTAGTGTATAATAAGAAACGCGATTAATTTTTTAGGAATTTATGACTTTTCTGAATACTAAATCTCTGAGATTTGTTTCAGTTTTGACTATCCTCTTTGTGGCAATAGTCTTTTTTAGTGGTGGTTTTTCTTTTGCAAGTGAAAGTTCAAATGAACCAAATGCGGATCCTCCCAAGACAGAATACAAAGAGTTAAAACCAATTGACATTGGGGGAGGGGATCTTCGAATTGGCGAGGGTGAAGATTTCTATCAGTCCGAGGTGATCAAGGCTGATTTTGATTTTAACGCCATTGGTTTTGTTTGGAATCAACCGGAAGAGAATCTCTATCAAGTTAAAGTTAAGACTGGAACGTCTTCAGAAGAGCTAGGTAGTTGGGTAGAGCTTTCGCTTTTGGAAGAAGGGAAGGATGGGAGTGACCAGGTGGGGACGGATCTTTATTTTCCTGATCAGTTAAGTCGCTATTTTCAGTATCGGGTTGGGCTGGTTTTAGGTAGTCAGTTGGAACTGGATCAGTTTAAGGTTGCCTATTTGAATTCGGGTGGGGGGGATTTCTCGATCCAGGGCGTTGAAGGACCGGGGATTGTTTCTCGCGGTGGCTGGGGGTGTGACGAGAATTTGATGAATTGGGCACCAGAATACCCAACCACTCGCAAAATCAAAAAGGTAATTGTCCACCACACGGCAGGACCAAATAATCCTTCTAATCCCAAAGCAACAATCCGGGGAATTTATTACTACCATGCTGTGACTTTGGGCTGGGGGGATATTGGCTATAACTTTCTTGTTGACCAATATGGAAATATTTATAAGGGGCGCAGAGGTGGTGACAGTGTAATTGGCGGGCATGCCCGTGGCTATAATGGTCATACCGATGACGATGGCTCAAGCTTAGGAATTTCAGTCTTGGGAACTTTTGACAGTGTAGCACCAACTAGTGCTGCAAGAAGAGCAATTGAAGAGGTTACTGCCTGGAAAGCAGCTCTCCATGGGTTTAGTCCTAACTCTCTCAGAAGCTGGGAGGGCAAAACTACTTATGGATTAGCTGGCCACAGGGATTATAATTCTACTGGTTGTCCGGGAAATGCTTTTTACAATCGCTTGCCAACAATGCGAGCCAAGGCTCAGGGAAAGATAAAGAACTACACTCGCTACAGTCCTGCGATGAGGACATACGGGAGTAATCTTTATCAAGTAACTAGGGGATTCAGTAATTATGGAGTTTACACTCGCGCTTTTAATGGTAGTACTTGGTCAGGGTGGAATAGTAATGGAAAGACGCTTGGTAATGTGTCAATAGCTACTTTTGGTAGTGATCTCTATCAAGCGGTGAGAGGGTTTAGTGGCAATGATGTTTGTACCCGCTCCTTTAACGGCACAAGCTGGTCAAGCTGGTCAAGCAATGGCAGGACTGCTGGTGATGTTTCAATGGTAGAATTTAATGGCAAACTCTACCAAGCAGTAAAAGGCTTAAGTAACAAAAACGTTTACACCCGCTCCTCCAGTAATGGTACAAGCTGGTCAAGCTGGTCAAGCAATGGCAGGACTGCTGGTGATGTTTCAATGGTGGTCTTTGATAATAAACTCTATCAAGCAGTAAAAGGGCTAAGTAGTGGGAATGTCTACACCCGCTCCTCCAGTAACGGTACAAGCTGGTCAAGCTGGTCAAGCAATGGCAGGACTGCTGGTGATGTTTCAATGGCAGTTTTTGATAGCAAACTCTATCAAGCGGTGAGAGGAAATAGCAACAGCAAAGTTTACACGCGTTCTTTTAATGGTTCAAGCTGGTCAGGTTGGCAGAAGAATGGCAAAACTGCTGGTGATGTTTCAATGGTAGAATTTAATGGCAAGCTCTACCAAGCTGTAAGAGGATTGACTAGCAGTAAGATTTACACCCGCTCTTTTAATGGTTCAAGCTGGTCAGGTTGGTCGAAGAGTGGTAAGACTAGGTCTAATCTTGTTGCGATGGAGGTCTTGGGGAGCAAATTGTACCAAGCGGTTTTAGGCTATAGCACTACGAATGTCTATACTCGCTCTAGCTCTGACGGCATAAGTTGGTCAAGTTGGAAAGCTAGTTAATAGGTAGTTTAAGGGTAATCAGGCGAAGATTAAGTTTCAAGTCCAGCGTTTTTATTAAGCGCTGTTTTAAATTTTGCCTTGGGTATGCTAAAATAACCCTGTTAGTTGGTTATTAATCAAGTTAATGAGTTTTGCAAAAACCTTTCATCTATTATTGACTCTAGTTTTTGTTTGCGGAGGATTGGGTTTCAATTTTGGCAGTGAGGTGGTTGCATCGGACCAAGGGAAGTTAAAAGATAGATTTTCCAATGATCAAAAACAGATTGAGGGTGAGGTTCTGTTTAAATTTAAGGAGGACTCGGCTGGTTTTTTAATTTCTGAAAGTAGCAGTTTAAAAAATGTTAAACGAGGCCTAGATGTTAAAAAATCGGATGATCTTTCTAGCGTAGTTACTTCGGATGAGGGTGATAAAAGTGATAGTATTTCAAAAGAGAGTGACAGTGGTGCTAAGAGAGAAAGAGAGAAAGAGAGGGTAGTGAAGCCGACGATTCCAGAATCAGATAGAAAAACTGGTTCTGAAAGTGAAGCTAATAGTGGAAAAATGAAAAGCGATACTAGCCCTACTTACCGTGGTGCTAATGGTCTTGTCGTATTGCCAGGAGAAGAAAATGATAATCCTTTTCACCATATTATTGCTCTCAATGCAGGTTGTGTGTACCCTGGCCGTCCTTTACAAGATAGAATTGACACGATTAATTCTCAAGGCGGGTCAGCTATTTTAGCCCACCCTAATGTCGATATTGGTTATAGCGAAAACGAACTTTTGCAAGCCAACAATTATCTCGGCATGGAGATTTATAATGGAGCTTGTTGGCGGTCATGGTGTCCTAAAAGAGGAATTGCAACTGCTAAATGGGATTATGTTTTAACTAGAGGTAAGAAGATTTGGGGGTTTGGAGTTGATGATAGTCATAGTGAAGCCCAGAGGGGAACAGGATTTACGGTAATGCATTCTGAAGATCTTACTCCAGAGGATATTTATCAAAATCTTGAAGAAGGTAATTTTTATGCCAGTTCAGGTGCGATGATTGAAAATATCACCTATTACTCACCATTAAAAAGAATTACTATAAGAACTCATGAACCGTCAACGATCCAATATATTGGCAAAAATGGACATGTGTACGCAAAATATACTAACACAATGGGAAGGTCTTATTACACCAGGGGAGATGAGAAGTATATTCGTGCTACCATTATAAATTCAAATGGTTATGCCTGGACTCAACCTTTTTGGATTGATGGGGGAACCGTTACCAATCCTTATCAATCGGGATTTCCTGATAAAAAAGCAAATTTCCATTGCCACGAAAGTGAAGAAGAGGTATCATCTTGGTATTCAGCGCATGGTTATTCTATACTTGCAATTACTGATTATAGTCACCGCAAGTCCTACATAGGAATATAATTTTTTATATGTTATAAAATGGCTCCAAATAAACAAGTGAGTTTCACAAGACTTTTCTGTTTTTTGTTAGTGATTATCCTTGCACTTGAGAGTGGAGGAGGTTTTAATTTTGATTTTATAAAGGAAAGTTTTGCTGTTGAGAATCAGAAGAACAGCTCAAGTCAAGTTGCTGAGAAAGAGGAATATATTGAAGGGGAGGTTCTGGTTCGTTTTAAAGAAGCCCTGGGTGGTTTTTCAATCGCGGAGAGTCAAAAGCTAGGTAAGATTCAAAAAGACTTTGCAATTTCTGAAATTAGTCCTTTAATTAAAGGCAAGAATGTTTTAAAAGGATTAAAGTTTTCCTATTCGGTAAAATTTAATCAGGACTACCCTGTTGAAGCAGTAGTTGATCAGTTTAATGAACTGGAATGGGTTGAGTACGCCGAACCGAACTATCTCTATCAGGTTACAGCCACTCCTAACGACACTTATTTTAGTAGCCACCAGTGGTATCTTAAGGACTCTTCTAGTTACGGTATTGAAACCGAAACAGCCTGGGATACCCAAACGGGAAGTAATGGAGTAATTGTTGGTGTGATTGATACGGGGATTGATTATAATCACCCGGATTTGAATGGGAACATGTGGCCGACGGGGAATGGTGGTTGGGATTTTGTGAATAATGATGATAACCCAATGGATGATCACGGTCATGGTACTCACTGTGCGGGGATTGTTGCGGCGGAGACGAATAATGCTACCGGGGTGGCAGGAATTGCCGGCGGCTGGGGGGCAACACCAGGCACCCAGTTAATGGCCCTCAAAGCCTTTAACTCCGGAGGAACAGGGGATGCGAGTGATATTGTAAATGCGATTAATTGGGCGGTGACAGAGGATGCTGATATTCTCAGTATGAGTTTTACAAGCACTTCTTCCAGTTCCAATATTCAAACTGCTTTAAATAATGCTTACACCGCAGGACTGGTTTCAGTGGCAGCAGCCGGAAATGATAATATTGCCCCAATTCCTTTTAGTGCTTACCCGGCAAAGTATAGTAACGTGATTGCAGTGACTTCAACGACTTCTTCAGGAGCAAAATCTGGTTTTGCAAATTATGGCACTTGGGTTGATATTGCCGCTCCAGGGTCGTCAATTTATAGTACTGAGTGGCCGGGAAGTGGTTATACCTATAAGAGCGGGACCTCAATGGCTTGTCCGGCTGTGGCGGGGGTAGCGGCGCTTCTTAAAGCTCAATATCCCGCCTGGGATAAGGATAAAATAATGGGGCGCTTGACTAGCACTGCCCAAGATGTTGATAGTTTAAATTCTTGTTATGTAAATAAAATCGGAAATGGTCTTTTGAATGCTAACAGTGCCCTAGGCAGCATGTTCTGGTCAGACTGGTCAAGCAATGGCAGAACCTCCAGTAATGTTTCAATGGTAGAGTTTGGTGGTAAGCTCTACCAAGCCGTAAAGGGTTCTAGTACCGGGACAGTTTACACTCGCTCTTCTGCGAATGGTACAAGCTGGTCAGCGTGGGTTGGTAATGGTAAGACCTCCTCGGATGTCACGATGACTGTTTTTGGTGCTAAGCTCTATCAGGCAATAAGAGGTTATAGTACAGGAACAATTTACACTCGCTCTTCTATGGATGGCTTGAGTTGGTCGAGCTGGGTTGGGAATGGCAAGACGGCTGGTAATGTTTCAATGTATGTCTTTAATGATGGCGGCGGAGATGATCTTTTTCAGGCAGTAAGGGGTGCGGGTGCCGATGATATTTATACCCGCTCTTCTGCGAATGGGACAGACTGGTCAGCCTGGACAAAAAATGGCAAAACGGCCGGGGATGTTTCAATGTATGACTTCAATCCCGGTGGAAACCGACTTTACCAAGCAGTGCGAGGCTTGGGTGCTGATGATGTTTATACGCGCTATACTTCGGATGGTTCAAGTTGGTCAAATTGGTCCAAAAATGGCAAGACCTCCAGTAATATCACAATGACTGTTTTTAGTAGTAAACTCTATCAGGCCGTTGCTGGTTATACCAACGGCACGGTCTGTATTCGCTCAACTTCTGATGGTAATTCTTGGTCGGGCTGGGCTGCGGATGGTCCAACAAGAAGTGGGGGGGAGGTTGAGATGGTTGTTTTTGATGATGGTGGCGGGGATAAACTTTATCAGTCAGTAAGGAACGCAATTAACGGCAGGGTTCACAATCGTGTTTCAGTTGATGGAACTGCTTGGGACACTTGGATCGCTTACGGTAAGTGCATTGGCAATGTCGAGATGATTGTTTTTAATGGAGGAGCGGGAGATGATCTCTACCAAGCGGTGAGAGGTTACAGTTGCAATGATGTTTACACGCGTTACTCGGTGGATGATATGCCGTAGGATAGTTAATAGTTAGTAGTTAACAGTTGATAGTTAGTTTTTTAAAAACAGACTTATGAAAGAGCCTGTTTTTTTGTTTCTGATGATTAAAGCTCTATTTAATTTTCTTCATCACTATCAGATACCCTGTCTTCTTTGGCCAGGTAATCTTTATTTTTTCCAAGATATTACTGATCATGAGCAAGAGCGGAGCGAGAAACCAGAAGTTACCTTTTTCAATATCCTTGAAGAATGGCCGGCGACGATATTTGGTGTAGAGGACTTGATAGAGGCAATCAATCATTTCTTTAGTATAGTGAGTATTTTTTTCTAAAGGGAAGATTCTTAAGTAGTGGAAAATTGCTTTGGGGGGATAAGGTTGGGTGTGAGTGAGATCGTCGTGGAATCCCTTGTGAAAAAGTGGAGCAGTGATTACGAAGATGCCATTTTTTTTGAGAACTCGGTCAATTTCTTTTAAAAATTTGTAGCTATCTTCCGGCATCAGGTGCTCGATCAGATGACCGGAGTAGATTCCATCAAAGCTGTTATCCTCGAAAGGTAAGTTAGTTGCATCTCCTTCTACGACTCTGAAACCTTTTTGCTGGCAGGCTTTAATATTTTCTTTGTTGCGATCGAGCCCCTCGATTCGTTTAGGGTCAAGATTAATAAATTCTCCTGCGCCACAGCCAATGTCTAAGATTCTTTTTGTATCCTTGAAATATTTAAGAGCAATTTTTTCATACTCTCGCTTTTGGATGTAAATCCATCTTCCCCGGTAGATCCGGTAGAACCTATAAAAGAAATTGAAAATTAGTTTTTTCAGTTTGCTTTTGGTAGGAGGGATTCTCATAGTTTCAAGAAATAGTCTTTAACTATTAAAATTATAACATAGGTTGAAATAAAGCCAAAATTCCTGTAAAATCAAAGCTAGAGAAGCTTTTTAAAATTGCTATTTTTATTTAATTAATTGTTAAAATGGGATTAAAAGAAAGAATCAGGTCGAAGAAGGTATCTGTAGGAATCATCGGTCTCGGCTATGTTGGCCTGCCTTTGGCAGTTGAGTTTGCCAAGGCTGGTCTAAAGGTGATTGGCTTTGATGTTCAAAAAGAGAAAGTTGATTTGGTAAATAAAGGAGATAGCTATATTGATGATGTTAAAGCTAGTGAGTTAAGAGAAGTAGTTGACTCAGGAAAATTGAAGGCAATCACTGACGAAAAATTCTTGGGGAGAGTAGATGCAGTTTGTATCTGTGTTCCCACTCCCCTGGATAAGCACGGTCAGCCGGATATTAGTTATGTTAAAGCTTCAACGAAACAGGTTGCCAAACATCTTCAAAAAGGCCAGCTGGTAATCCTAGAGAGTACTACTTATCCTGGCACTACCCGCGAGGTGATCCTGCCAATTTTAGGAAAGGGGGGTGGAAAGGTTGGGAAAGATTTTTATCTTGCTTTTTCACCGGAGCGGGTTGATCCGGGAAATAAAAAGTATCACACTGGCAACACTCCCAAAGTAGTGGGAGGAGTAACGCCGAGATGTACAGAGCTTGCGGCGGAGCTCTACAAAACTTTTAATCCTAAAATTCATCAGGTCTCCTCGCCAGACATTGCAGAGATGGAAAAGATTTTAGAAAATACCTTCCGGATTGTTAATGTTTCAATGATTAATGAAATTGCTCTTTTGTGTGACCGTTTAAAGATTGATGTCTGGGAAGTAATTGAAGCTGCGGCGACAAAACCTTATGGATTTATGCCATTTTACCCTGGACCAGGGATTGGTGGTCACTGTATCCCTATTGATCCATTTTATTTGGTCTGGAAAGCAAGAGAGACTGGTTTTTATCCTCGCTTCATTGAATTAGCTGGCGAGATCAATAACATGATGCCACATTATATAATGACCAAGGTAAATTATGCTTTGAATAAAGTAAAAAAACCTCTCCGCGGAGCAAAGATTTTGGTCCTTGGCGTGGCTTATAAAAAGGATATCCGTGACTATCGGGAGTCACCGGCTTTAAATGTGATTAAGTTATTGAAGCATAAGGGGGCTTTGGTGGAGTATCATGATTCTTATGTCCCGGAGTTTGATGACGTTCATGGGACGGGACTGAAAATGAAATCAATCCCAAAGCTTACAAAGGAAAAATTGGCTGGGGCGGATTGTGTTTTAATCACCACAGACCATTCTGATTATGATTGGAATATGATTTTAGATTCAGCACAATTGATTGTTGATACCAGAAATGCGATCAAAGATCGCAAAAGCAAAAAAGTCTATCGATTCTAGAAAAACATTCGTTATATATTCTGCATTAGTTTTTATGCCACTAGCTAGAAAAGTCTTTTACAACACGGCCATCCAAATCATCGGGAAGTTTTTTGCGATTGCGATCTCGGTTGGGTTGGTAATGGTCCTGACACGCTACATGGGTACTCAAGGTTATGGAGATTACGCAATAGTTTTAACTTACTTAGGTTTTGCGGGAATTGTTGTTGATATGGGCTTTTATTCGATCACAGTCAGGGAAATTTCCAAACCCAGAGCGAACATTCCTCGAATTGTGGGGAATGTTTTAAGTTTGCGCACTTTTCTTTCGGTCCTTTTGTTTGGTGGGGCAATTGGGTTAGTTTTCCTTTTGCCTTACTCAATGAATATTAAGCTTGGTGTTACGATTGCCTCCCTTGCTTATTTATTTATTTCTTTACGCCAGATTGGGGTTTCAGTTTTCCAGGCGAAATTGCGGATGGGAAACAATGTGATTGTTGATCTTACTACTCGGATTGTGAATTTGCTTCTTGTTTTTATTCTGATTGGGATGGGTTATGGAATTTTGGCAGTGCTTGGAGCATTGATCATTGCAAATGGTTTGGGATTTGTTTTGACCATGGTCCTGGCACGGAGATTTACAAAAATTTCTTTTACGATTGACAAGAAAGTTTGGAAGAGTTTGTTTTGGCAGGCGGTACCAATGGCGATTGCCTTGGTTTTGATTAAAATTTACTTCCAAGTTGATATTATTTTCCTTTCTTTTATGAAAGGTAGTCATGACGTTGGAATTTATAGTGCGGCTTACAAAGTTTTGGAAGTTTTGATTACTGTTCCGGCGATGTTTGTTGCTTCAATCTTGCCGAGTTTAAGCTTTCATGTAGCCAAGAAGCATTTTAAGCGAATTAAGTATTTGTTTCAGAGGTCCTTTGATTTCCTTGCTCTGATGGCTTTTCCAATTACGGTTGGAGGGATTCTTTTAGCAAGGCCGATTATGAAATTTGTTGCGGGGGATCAGTTTGAAGGTTCGGAGAAGGTTTTGATTTGGATTTTGGTTGCTTTGAGTTTTATTTTCTTGAATACTCTGATGGGGAATGTGATGCTTGCTTATCATAAACAGCACCGGTTGATTTGGCAGGGAGTTTTGGGAGTGGTTGTGAATATAGGCTTGAATTTAATTTTAATCCCGCGTTATTCTTATCTCGGAGCAGCAGTTGCTACTCTTATTACAGAAGGGCTAGTTCTATTATTGATGACTGGGATGGTTGGTAAAGAACTCAAACTTTGGCCAAGGTTGATTAATCCCGCCAAGATTTTAGTGGCGACTTTGGGAATGGGCGTTGTAATTTACTTCCTTGCTGGCTATAATCTAATCATTCCAATTGCCGTGGGCGGAGTAGTTTATTTTGTCTTACTATATCTCTTTAAGGTGATTGATAAGCAGTTAATTGCAATGGTTCTAAAACCGGTTAAAAATTAAATAGAAAAAAGCCCCACCTTCTTCTTAACGGAGCTTGTTCTTTTTGCTAGTTCCCAGCTACCAGTTCGCAGATATAATTACTTCATAGAGGGTTTAGATATCTCCTTTGATATAAACCAAACTAACCGTCAATTTTCACCTCTCACCTTTAACTTTCTTTTATGAAACTCTCGATCGTTATCGTCAACTGGAATACCAAGGATTACTTGAAACAAACCCTTCGGTCGGTTTTTGCGACCACTAGAAACCTTCCCGTTTCTAAGTTAGAAGTAATTGTTGTTGACAATCACTCCGCTGATAAAAGCGCCGAAATGGTGAAAGAGGATTTTCCTCAAGTGAAGTTAATTGAGAATAAAGTGAATCTTGGTTTTGGTGGAGGAAACAACGAGGGGGCAAAGAGGGCTACTGGGGACTACTTGTTCTTCTTAAACTCCGACACAATTGTCTTAAACCAAGCAGTCAAGAAAATCATTTGGTACTTAGAAGAGCGTTCAGTGGGAATTCTGGTTCCGAAGTTGCTTTTGGAGGATCGGAAAACTGTCCAACCTGGATTGATTAACTATAAACCCTCAGTCCTCAAAATGATTTTAGAAAAACCATTTAAACTATTTAAGCCGTTAATTTCGAAATCCGGTTGGCTTAGAAAGGTTGCCCAGAGAGTAAGCTTAGACTTCTGGGATTTTGATAGACTCAGGGAAGTCGATTGGGTAACAGGGGCAGCATTGGTAATTAGAAAACCTTTATTTGATGAACTTAAAGGTTTTGATGAGAAGATTTTTATGTATTTTGAAGATGTTGATTTATGCTTGAGAGCAAAGCAAAAAGGAGCAAAAGTGATTTATTATCCCGATGCGGAGATTATTCATTTGGGTGGCAAGAGTGTTGCCAAGAGTAAAGAGCGCAAAAAAGTTTACTACCAATCACAAGATTATTTTTGGGCCAAACATCATTCAATTCTTAATGCTTTCCTTTTAAAAATAATTCGTTTTCCTTATCGTGCAATTAACTCAATTTTTACAAAGTAACTTACTGAAAAAAATTCTCTTTATTCTGCTCTTTGGAATTCTGGGAGGAGCGGCAGGTTTTGGAGTAGCAGTTGATTGGAGTATCCTCTTTTTTATTTTGGGCGGAGTGTTTGCAGGACTTGCTTTCCTGAGTCCACGCTTTGGATTTTATTTAATTTTGCTTTTGATTGTGATTGGGCAGTTAGGTAGAGTCCCTCTTGATGTTGGAGGTCGTGATGAGGTTTTGTTCCTCGATCTTTTAATTCCGATTGTTGTTTTGGGTTGGGTTTTTCATAAGGT
>Ga0209977_10000253_pt1 | contig 20887 bp, 18 predicted proteins | sample SumtaG_2_FD_183113 | JGI IMG/M metagenome (GOLD analysis project Ga0209977, IMG submission 183113) | Deep subsurface microbial communities from Indian Ocean to uncover new lineages of life (NeLLi) - Sumatra_00607 metaG (SPAdes) (version 2) | ecosystem: Environmental > Aquatic > Marine > Oceanic...
TTATTCGACCATAATGGGAACTTAGTTGTCCTTGCCGAAAACATCCCCATTCATCTCGGCTCAATGCAGGGATTGATAAGTGAAATATGCTCAAAACTGGACGACTGGGACTTTAAACCAGGGGATATTGTCATTGCTAACGATCCATATCTTGGGGGTGGCTCTCATTTGCCAGATATTACTCTAGTGAAGCCTGTATTCTTCCGAAATAAGATTGTTAGCTTTGTTGCCAACATTGCCCATTGGACGGACGTGGGAGGCCGGACACCGGGGGTGGGGACGGCTGGCGATTCGACCGAAATTTATCAAGAGGGAATCCGGATTCCTCCTCTCAAAATTATGCGTGAAAATATCTTTGATAAAGAATCTTATGAAATTATTTTTGCAAATATAAGAGGCAGAAAAGAAAGAGAGGGCGATCTACGTGCCCAAATTGCGTCCTTAAACCTCGGCGAAGCTCGGCTTAAGGAGTTATATATAGATTATGGACGTAAAGCTTTATCAGCTGTTATAAAGGAGACTTATGAATACAGCAAACGTTGGCTTCGCGATTCTCTGAGAGATGTGCCGGAAGGAAGCTACACATTTTCAGACTGGATGGATGATGATGGGGTGACTGATGAACCGCTGTTAATCAAAGTCAATATTACTGTTTCTCACAGCCCTCTGCCCAGTATCACATTTGACTTTTCCGGAACTTCACACCAGGCTACAGGAGGCATAAATCTTGTTCGTCAGGCACTGCTCGCTACAGTTAATTATGCCGTAAAAGCGATAGCAGCTCCAGATGTGCCCATAAATGCTGGATTTCAACGTCCGATAAAGATCCACGCTCCAAATAAAAGCCTGGTCAACGCAAAGGCTCCTGCTGCTGTCGGGGGCAGAACTGACACCTGTCAAAGAGTTGTGGATACGATCATGGGAGCCTTCGCTCAGATTATCCCAGATAAGGTCGTGGCTGCATCAAACGGCGCAACTACTGCCATAATATTTGCAGGAACCGAAAAACTTTCAGGCTCAGATTTTATCTACGTTGAAGCCTTGGGGGGTGGTATGGGTGCTAGCTTGACAAAAGATGGTATGGATGGGGTGCAAGTTCATATCACCAATACATCGAATTTGCCAGTGGAAGCATTGGAAATGGAATATCCTCTCCGTGTTCTCCGTTATGGACTTGTTCCAGATTCAGGAGGGCCAGGCCGATTTCGGGGTGGATTGGCCATTCGCAAAGATATTCAGGCGCTTGTTCCGCTGTTATTTACCGCTCATTCTGACAGACATCGCTTTTCCCCCTGGGGAATACAGGGAGGCTCTCCTGGGAAACGCGGCCGATTCATTCTTTATTCCGGCCATAAGCGTCCAAGACGCATTCGTTCTAAAATATCAGGATTTCTCTTGCGGAAGGGAGATGTGATCAGTATCCAAACTGCAGGTGCAGGAGGATTCGGCCATCCCTTTAAAAGAGAACCGGAACGTGTTTTGAAAGACTTTATGCAGGGAAAAGTGAGCCGGGGTCATTCCCAAAAAGATTACGGCGTTGTTCTGACTCGTACAAAAAAAATCACCTATAAAGCAACAAAGGTTTTAAGAGACAAAATGAAGACCGAAAATAGTGACACTTAATTCATGAGTATTGCAATTGATACGGGTGGAACATTCACCGACGTAGTATTCTATGACGAGCATAAAAGAGTATTTAGGTCGACTAAGATCTCTTCAAATCCTAACAATCCTGAGATTCCATTTATTGAAGGACTGAACAAAGTTTTGGAACGTGCACACAGATCCCTTGCGGCCAGAAATGATTTGATACACGGTACCACGATAGTCACAAATGCGTTGTTGGAAGGAAAGACGGCCAAGGTTGGACTTCTCGTGACCCGGGGATTTCGAGATCTGCTAGAAATCGGCCGGCAGCATCGACCAGATTTGTACGATTTTACTGTAGATCGGAGGCCTCCCCTGGTATCACGTGACTGTGTTAGGGAGGTTAAGGAAAGGATTACTTCTGAAAAAAAGATACTTCAAAGCTTAGATATAGACGATGCTGAAAATCAAATCAGAGCGTTGAAGAAAAATAATATTGAAGTATTAGCTATTGCTCTCCTTTTCTCCTTCCTTAATCCTAAGCACGAAAAAAAATTAGGAAAATTGGCCCAAAAAGTATTCCCAAAAAAATATATTTTCTGTTCAAGCCAGATTTCACCAGAATTCCGAGAATACGAACGTACAAGCACAACCGCGATCAGTGCAGCCGTTGCCCCCAGAGTCGTCAATTATCTCCAGGCTCTTGAGAAAAATCTGAAGAAGGAACAATCCAATCGAGGAATTCTGCAAATCATGCATTCAGGAGGTGGAACTTTAAGCCCAGATGAGGCAGCGCGCTATCCCCATACTCTCATCGAGTCAGGTCCGGCCGCTGGACTGATTGGAGCTTCCCATCTCGCAAAAAACCTGAACTTGAATAAGGTATTAGCCTTTGATATGGGAGGAACAACAGCAAAGGCTGGAATGATTATAAAAGGCAAACTTCAGTTCTCTCAAGAATATGAAGTTGGTGGGGAATTTCATCACGCAGGACGGCAGAGAGGAAGCGGATACCCTATTCGCACGCCCATGATCGATGTCGTGGAATGCGGGGCTGGAGCAGGGAGTATTGCCTGGGTCGACCGCGGAGGCCATCTCAAAGTTGGCCCACAGAGCGCTGGAGCCGACCCTGGGCCTGCGTGTTATGGAAAGGGAGGTAAAAATCCGACTGTTACAGATGTTCACTTGATTTTAGGTCGAATTTCTGCAGATGCGTTTCTAGGAGGTGAGCTGCCTCTTTATCCCAGGCATTCCGAAGAGGCCATCATGCAGAATATCTGCAAGCCTTTGAAAATGCCTTTGAAGAAAGCCGCTTGGAGCATCCTGTCTGTCGCTAATGCCAACATGCTGCGCATTCTCCGTCTTATTTCAGTGGCTCGCGGACATGATCCACGAGACTTCATCCTGATGGCATATGGAGGAGCCGGACCTCTGCATGCCACGGAACTCGCTGTAAAAATGTCAATTAGACACGTCATCATACCTCCAATGGCTGGACTTTTCTCCACATTGGGATTGTTATTCGCAGATACAAACAAAGATTTTGTAAAAACAGCCATGTTACCTCTTACACAAAGAGCCTCTCTCAATAGAATTCTGTTCCGCCTAATCAAACAGGCTGATGCTTGGTTTGAAAAGAATTCTATCCCGTTGAAGAAGCGGAAAATCAGTATCTCTGGTGATCTTCGGTATCCCCACCAAAACTATGAATTAAACCTCTCTATACCGGGCAAGATTATATCAAAAGAAAACATTCAGACCATCCAACATAGATTCCACGATTTGCATGCCAGAACGTATGGCTACAGCGCACCTCAAGAAAAAATACAAGTTGTCAATTTGCGTTTAAGAGCTGCAAAACTCAATCCAAAACCGATTTGGCCGAAACATTACTATTCAAAAAATACATCGGATAGAGGACAATTTAAAACTAGGCATGTTTTTTTCGAGGGTAAAGAACTTGAATGTCAAATCTATGAACGATCACATTTGCCGACTGGCATTAAGATTATGGGCCCCGCTATTATTCAAGAAAAGGAATCCACTGTACTAGTAGGGCTACGTTGGTCTTTTAAGGTGGATGAAATGGGAAATATTAACTTACGAAGTAGTGCGTAAATGATTTGAATTGGACTATTTATCGTTAGTTAATCCTAAGTCCATTATTCCATTGCAGAGATTCCTTTGGTTCTTCCCATCCAGGAGAGATTTTCTAACTCGCCGAATTGTTCTCGAAAAATGCGATAGTAAAATAATTCCTCTCTGGAGTTTATTATCCAACCATTCTTTAAGATTCGCTCGCGCCTAAAATCATCGTCCGTGATCGTTGAATCAGCATAGTCTGACATCAGTTCTCCAACACCTGCGCCTTCCCAGAATTTGGATTTTTTGCGATTTAAAACTTGTTCGGGAAGCATGTCATCAAAGGCCACTCGTAAAATCCACTTTTCTACGTTATCCCGGATCTTGTATTCGGCTGGAATACGAAGAGCATAATCAACGACTTCAGGATCAAGAAAACAGACATGAGCCACGGTTCCGTGGGCTGACGCACTGCGATCAACTCGCTGTAACGCCGTGTTGTGGAGGCGCTTTGTAATATCTATCAATTCATCCTCTAACTCTTCCGGTGGGAGCCGTTTAAGATAATGATATCCAGCAAACAATTCGTCCCCCCCTTCTCCGGATAAAACCTCGTCAACGTACTCAGAAGCCTTTTGAGCCACGATATAATTAATAATGCTGGACCGGACAAGAAGGGCATCAAAGGATTCAAGATGGTAAATGACTTTAGGCAATACCGAGAGGAAATCATTGAAATGCACCACCACTTCGTGATGTTCAGAATCGATGAATTGAGCGACTGCCTGGGCAAATTCAAGATCAGGGGATCCCTCTAGCCCCGCAGCAAAGGTATAAAGTTTGTGTCCATTGGCACTGATCAGAGCAGCTATGACGCTCGAATCCAGTCCCCCTGAAAGCCAGCAGCCAAGCTCAGCAGCTTGATCAGTTTTTCTCTCAATAGCACTCTTTATTAAATGTCTAAGATGTTTAGCTATGATTTCAGGTTTTATCTTCAGGGGTTCTTTCTTCTCAAGTTCATAATAGGACGTTACTTGTTCTCCATCTAATTTACATCCAGGAGGAACCATCTTGACATCCGAGCAAAAATCGATCAAAGCTTTTACTTCGGAAGCAAAGCATAGAATCCCCTCTCCATCTTTCCCGTAATACAGAGGGGCAACTCCTAGGGGATCCCGCTTGAGAATGATGCCATTTTCTTTCGCTTCAGCCAGAGTCAGATGTCCCGAACCACCACCATCCGAAGCTTCATTTTTTTGTATCAATCGGGAAAGAGACTTTTTCTGGCTCTCAGTATAAACAATGCCTAAAGTGGCATTTTCTATCTTTTTCACTTTCCATCCAGCATTCCCACGATGGGAAATTTTTCCCAGCATTTTCTTGACAGTATGCTCTTTTCCATGTTGGTTAACTCCGGCTATACCTGACACTTTTACATTTTTCCTTTTTTGAAATTCATTGCAATCATTTTGTTCATTCGCGGATTATCTGAATCTGCCGAATTATCTGGATAGACACTGTGGATATTCGGGCAAGTTTCTCAGTCACCAATCCAAGGAGAAATCGCTGCTAACCCGTTGTCCCGTGACTTGAGTTGTACAATATCACATTTCATCTCATGATTCAAATTAAGGTGACTTTTTTAGGAATCTTGTGTACTCTGAATACGGTTGAAGTCGCAGGTTCAAATCCTGCATCGCCCACCACTTTTAAATCCTATCTTCCGTTAATTATTTTTGAAAGAAATTTGATATACAAAGTTTGTTGCATTAATAAGCCATTTATGGCATATTATTGCCATGAAATGGAATGAGCTTCTTCAAATTGTCGGAAGAGAGCCGGTTTTTCACTCAAGCATCTTGATTTCTGGCGCAGTTGATTCAGCCGACCTGGGAAGGCAGCTGTCCCGCTGGGTTAAATCAGGGAATCTCATCCAGCTTCGTCGGAGTTTGTATGTTCTGTCTGAGCGCCACCAGAAAACGAGCCCGCATCCGTTTCTTGTTGCTAATCGGCTTAAACGAGCTTCCTATGTGAGCCTACAATCGGCTTTAGAATATCATGGCCTCATTCCCGAATATGTTCCTTCCGTTACTAGCATAACCACAGGCCGGCCAGAAGAACTTGTTACTTCCCTGGGTTCATTCATCTTTAAGCACATCAAAAAGGCACTGTTTTCTGGCTATCAGGCCATTGACCTAAGTGAAGGACAGTCGGCCTTTATCGCGACACCGGAAAAGGCGCTTCTGGACCTGCTTTATCTTACGCCAGGTTCAGACAATCCTGATTATTTACGGGAGCTCAGGTTGCAGAATTCCGAAACCTTAAACACAGGTCTTCTGATTGAACTGGCCGATAGAAGCGGCAGCCGAAAGCTACTGCGAGCTGCTCGAAGGATTAAGATCCTTCTGACTGAATTAGAAGAATCATGAAAGAACAAATCAAGCAGATCATCGCCGAAACGACCAACAAGTTGCTGGCAAGAAGCCGAGTACGGGAATACTGCCAGGCAAGAATTCTCCAATTCCTCCAGGAAAACGGCGCCTTCCGTTCCTGGATTTTTCATGGCGGAACTGCCCTAAGATTCCTGTATATGCTTCCTCGCTATTCCGAGGATCTTGATTTTGCGCTAAAAAGCTCAAAGGCTGCCCTAAATTTTAGTGGAATTATTGCGAGCGTATGTAAATCTTTCGAAGCCGAAGCCTACAGCATAGATACAAAGATCAAAGACAGGGCAGCGGTCAAATCTGCTTTTATCCGGTTCCCAGCGTTGCCATACGACCTCGGTCTTTCCACGCATAGATCAGAGGTGCTCTCGGTTAAGGTTGAAATTGACAGCAATCCTCCTGCCGGAGGGATCACAGAAACATCTGTCATCCGCCGCTATGTGATGCTTAACGTGTTGCACTATGACAAGGCATCTCTTTTAAGCGGCAAACTGCATGCGATACTCACCCGCTCCTATGTTAAGGGCCGTGATCTATATGACCTTTTCTGGTATTTGTCCGATCCGTCTTGGCCGGAACCAAATATCAATTTTCTGACTGGAGCCCTCCTTCAGACAGATTGGAAAGGCCCTGAAATCACAAAATCAAACTGGACCATTCTTGTTACAAAAAAGCTTGAGGACATTAATTGGGAGAAGGCGGTTGAAGACACCCGTCCTTTCATCGAAAAGCCCTCCGACCTTAAACTTTTGACAAAGAAAAATGTCATAAATATCTTAAAAAGCAGGCAACTGTAAATTTCCAACAGAACTAGGGCCAAATTTCTGCCGTGCATCGTTGCCGTTATTCAGCCTTTCGGATCCCGAATCAATTTTGACTCTTATTTTTATATTCTAATCATCTTATGAGGCCAGAATGAGGATCGGTGCCTCCACTGGGCTCATATCTGAAATTATGCCCAAACTGTGCTCAAGAATTTTCAGACTTCTTATAACTGATTGAAATGCCCGACCAGCTAGAATCATCATATGTTGTTTCCATATTGGGCAAGCTTTCCAGATAATCTACAAATTCTCCGATTCCCCACATGCGCCCTCTCCGTCTGCCCGAGACGTTATGAGCGGTGTAACATCCACCAACCTCAAGCTTCGGTAAGACTGCTATAAGATAATTTTTGTACCAGCCTTTATCCGCATCACAAAAAACAAAGTCGAAAGGGCCTTTAAGTTCCGGAACGAGTTCATGGGCATCGGCAAGTCTTGCATCGATGTAATCGGAAAGCCCGGCTTCTTCAAAATTCGCTAACGCCTGTTTATAACGCCCTTCGTTTATTTCTACTGTAATCAGCTTTCCTCCGGTTTTGCTAAGTGCCCAGGCAATCCATATCCCTGAATGGCCGGTGGACATTCCGATTTCAAGCGCGCTCTTATATTTATGCTTGATGATAATATCGTAGAGGACTTTTCCGTCAGCCTCGGAAACATTCATGTCCCTCCAGTTATAGCTGTGGCTGTCAAGAAAATTTCTTACTCTATCATCAAGGCTCTGATTTCCAGCTGTCTCAGTAGCGAATCCGGAAGCAATAACCTGCAGGCATAAGAAAAAGCATAATGAAAAAACCAGAAAGCCAAACTTAATTTTTTCATTCAAATCAATCCTCCATGCTTTTCGTTTAAGGAAGCTCAAAGAAAATAAGAGAGCACAGAATCATGTGCTTTTCCTCGTATTTAATGTGCTAGTATAAACGCAATATATATTTTTGCAATGTCATTGCGAGCCCTGAAAGGGCGTGGCAATCCGTCGTTGCGAGCGAAGCGCGGCTAATTTAACCAGTAAAAAGTTTGAGATTGCCGCGTCGCTGCGCTCCTCGCAATGACAACTAAATAAAATGAACGGATAGCTGATGCTGTTTACTCGTTATCCACAATCCAGCCATCCAAAAGATTAATAATTCTTCGGCCATAGGATGCGTTTTTTTCAGAATGTGTGACTTGAAGAATTGTAGTCCCACCCTCATTCAATTCTTTGAACAACTCCATAATCTCTTTGCCCTCTTTGGTGTTTAAATTGCCAGTAGGCTCATCGGCAAGAATAAGCTTTGGTTCGGTGATAAGGGCTCTAGCAACTGCTGCCTTCTGCTGCTGGCCTCCGGATAATTGATTGGGAAAAAGGTCTTTCTTGGCTACCATATGAAACCTGTCGAGCATGTCACAAACTTTGCCTTTCCGTTCCGAGCCTTTCACTTTTTTGTACAAAAGCGGAGTTTCGAGATTTTCATAGACTGTTAAATCATCAATAAGGTGATAACTCTGAAAGACAAATCCAATGTAGTTTTTATGGAGTTCGGTGAGCTGTTTCTCGTGTAATTTATGGACTTTCTGGTCAAAGAAACAATATTCACCGCTCGAAGGAGTGTCTAACATCCCGAGGATGTAGAGCAAAGTTGACTTTCCGGCACCTGAGGGTCCCATGATTGTCACGAACTCCCCTTCTTTGATATCAAGGTTAATATCCCGCAGGACAAATGTTTTCACAAAACCCGATGAGTAATATTTTGTGATGTCTATTAGTTTGATCATTTCTTTCCTCCATAAACAGCCATCATTCAAAATCTCTTTGAAATAAGCTCAGAGCTGAGTTCATTCTCCACTAAGGCCATGATCAAAATAAAGCAGGCCATACCAATGGCCAGCCCGGTGATATTGATAAACGAAAGGCCTTTATGCCTTTTGATGTTACGTAAAGCGATCTTCAGGTAATTTTTGAACATGGCTAATCTCTCTTATAATCTGCCGTGCGTTATTTCCTGCTTTTTCCGGAACATGATCGGGATGTTTTTATCTGTTGGCATGCCGATCTCAATCAACTGCCAGTCCCTATCATGCTCTTTTATTACTTTTTTTATGACCTCGACCTTATTTGCCGTCTTGCCGCTGTAGTCTTCCCAGTCTATGATTTCGACCCGGTAATGCAGTGTTCGCTTTTTTCCGTTAATTTTCACATCGATGTCGATGTTCTGCTCTGCCTCTAAAGTAGGTATTTGAAGAACGACTTCTCTCATTTCTCTCTCCTTTCTCTTTTAAATTTGTTTCTATATTCATTAATTTTAATCTTTAAGGGCGTTCTCAAAAGTAACGCCCTAATTAAAACTTCTCTCATCTCACTTCGGTCAACCAATTAGGTAATGAAAGGGTGTCCCCTTCACGAACATCCCTATTTCCTTTTTCGTCAAAAGTTTTATTGACCTCTTCTTTCTCAACGGCAAATAAACCGCTAAAGGAAAAATAAAATAATTAAAACCATTACAACTATAATGAAAATAAATGTCTTCATCATAATTACACCTCTTTACTTATTCATATCTCAAGGAATCCGCAGGATTGGCCAGGCCGGCAATGTTAATAAAGGAATATCCTTTGTGCCTTCTAATGTTTCTTAAAGCGATTTTTAAATAATTTTTAAGCATTGCTCCTCCAATCATGAAGAAGAGATGAATAGCGCACAGGAATCAATTACCAAAACTGAGAGTAAGACATAATTTAAAAGCCTCACACTGGTATGCTAAAGCAAAATTTATGCCATTATTGAATACAGGAGAGTTAAAGGGGTGGGGAAAGATATTCATAATAAAAAATGTTCGCTGGTGTTACAAACGGTGTTCAGAAGTGAACAGGCACACTCTCTGTTGTGAACAGGGACGTTCCCTAACGTGTCACCCTATAACACTGTTATGAACATGAACGTCCCCCGATCTGCCAGCACCACAAGCATAATGCGCACCCTTTGCGGCTTTTGCTAAAAGTATAGCTAAGTCATGCCGTTATAAAACAAAGACTGCAAATTTTCAGGAAAGACTAATATAAACGCACTATATATTTTTACAATGTCATTGCGAGCCCTGAAAGGGCGTGGCAATCTCTTAGGAAAAAAGGTCGAGATTGCTTCGTCACTTCGTTCCTCGCAATGACAGCTTATTTTACGAGATCGTACAGCCTGTTCCGAGCAAAGCGAAGGAATCTTCTTCGCTCCTCGCAATGACACTGGAATAATTGCGTTTGTATTAGATTATAAAAAGGGGATGAGTTTGATACTTGCTTCAGGATTTGTCGAGGTTTTAAGAATTGCTGCATATATTCTTAAGGCTCTATGCCTTTTGCTTTACCCTGTAAAGCACTTGACCGAGGTAACCAGAATCATTGATCTCCGCAATATATAATCCTGGCTGGAGGTGGGCCCGTCTTTTTAACATCAGCTCTGACAGACTTTCCAGGAGGACGCTGGCTTCCCAATCCTTATTTCTATCGCTTAACAAAATCCGAGCTCCCTCTTCTACTATCTTCTCCAAGATATTTTTCAAGCTCATGGTTTCCTCTCTTGTCATATATATTTGGCTGTATTACCTTTTAGATATAATATACGTATTTTTCGGTCCTTTAGTTGCTTTTAATCGTAAAATTAGTTCTGTAATAGGGTTGATACTGGGGACGTTCGCCAAGGTGCTATCCTTGTTGATTATGAGTTTTTTTAATTTTGAGATATAAGTAACTCATTCATACTTCAGCGAATCCACGGGATTTGCCAGTGCTGCCCTTATGGACTGGTAGCTGACCGTAATTATGGAAATAATAAGAGCGAGAAGAGCCGCAAGCAGGAACGTGTCAAAACCCAGGCTGATCCTGTAATGGAAGTTCTGCAGCCAGGTCTTCATAACGAAATACCCGATCGGCCAGGCAATCAAGACCGCTAGTAGTACCCACTTTGTGAATTCACGCACCAACAGCATGATAACACTCGGAACCGAAGCACCGAGCACCTTCCTGATTCCTATTTCCTTGGTACGCTGCTCGGCTGTGAACGAGGTTAAGCCGAAAAGGCCCAGACAACCGATCAGGATGGCAAGGGCGGTGAAATACCCGAAAAGCTGCCCCAGGCGCTCTTCGGCGCGGTATAAAGAATCAAACTGGTCATCAACAAAGACATACTCCAGAGAATATTGAGAATCAAATTCCGCCCACTTTGACTCGAGAAACCCGATGGTCTCCCTGATATTTTCCGGTCTGACCCTCACTGATATTCGATTATAAAGCCCATTAAAAGGGGCAAAATTGTACAATATAAGCGGTTGAATCTCTTCATGAAGCGATTGAAAATGGTAATCCTTCACAACACCGATAATCCTGTATTTCCTTCTCGTCGTGAGAGAAGTAAACGCTTCAATCTCTTTATTGATGGGATTGTCCTGCCATCCCAGTTTTTTTACCGCCGCTTCGTTGACAATAATGGCTTCCTCGGGATCTGTGGGAAATTCTTTTGAAAAATTCCTGCCCTGCGCCATCTCGATTTTATAAGTGTCAATAAAGTCCTCATCGACTACCTGCCCGAATAGCATAATCAGCTCATCTTCCGGTTTACCGACAGCATGATGCGCGCTATACATATTTTGACCCAAGGGAAGGCTTGATGAAGCCGAGACATTAAGGATGTTCGGATGCCTCAACAACTCACTCTTTATCGCCTCATACTTTTTCTTGGTTTCCGGATTCCTTATCCGCAAAGCCACCACATGATCCTTATCATACCCCAGCTTACTGTCACGTATGTAATTCAGCTGCTTGTGCACGATGAGTGTCCCGATGATCAACACTATGGATACGGTAAATTGAAGAGAGACCAGGACGATCCTCAGGATGGAGCTTTTTGCCCCTCTTTTGAGCTTTCCCTGCAAAACCTCGACAGGGCGAAACGCAGAGAGAAAAAACGCCGGATAACTTCCTCCGATAATGCTGACTATGAAAAAAAGCGCCAGCAAGCCTGCCATCAGAATCGGGTTGGAAAAAATACCCATCGTCAGATCTTTTGCGGAAATATTTCTGAATATCGACATAGTAAGAGATGCGAGCAGCAAGGATAAAATTAGGGCAATAAAGGTCAATATCATCGACTCGCCCAAAAATTGCTTAATAAGCTGGGGTCTTTGTGCGCCAACCACTTTTCTCAGACCAACCTCTTTGGCTCTGTTGGCCGAGCGGGCTGTCGCCAGGTTCATGAAATTTAAGCAGGCGAGCAAAAGTATAAAAAGGCCGATTCCGGAAAAAAGGTAGACGTAAGAAATATCACCCGTGCGCTCCAACTCGCCGTCCAGGTCTGAATGAAGGTATATTCTGGTCAGAGGCTGCACTTCCAGCCTTGCTGAGCCACCAAGGCTCTTCAGAACAGCACCAATATATTTATCTATAAACCCGACGAGTTTTTGTTCAAATTCTTTATAATCCGCTCCCTCTCGGAGGAGTATGTATGTGAAGTAATCGACATTCATGAGCAAGTCTTGGGCCGCATTGCCGGTTGGCTCCAGGTTCAGCGTACTGAACGAGGCGAAAAAGTCCGGACGGATGTGTGATGTCTTCGGAATATTTTCTATAACACCGGTAACCTTATACAAGGTATCGATATTAACCCGTAAATCTTTCCCTATCGGATCATCGCTGCCAAAATATTTTTCTGCCATTTCCTCCGTGATAACCAGAGAATTGGGTTTAACAAGAGCATCTTTTGGGTTTCCCTTTATCAGTTTAAAGGAAAACACATCAAACAATGTATGATCTGCATAGATAAACTTCTCTTCATAAAATGTATTTTCTTTATAGCGAATAACGCTGCGCGATTCATAGTGGTTGAACCTGACATAGTTTTCCACTTCGGGATACTCATCTTTAAACATTTTTCCTTGCACGTGGGCAGTAGTGGCAAAATGCATTGTTCGTTCTGTAATGACAAAATGGGAGTTCACCCGGAAAATCCTGCCCGCCTTCTCATGGAACCGGTCAAAACTGAGTTCGTCCTGAACATAAAGCAGGATTAAAACACAGCAGGCAATTCCTATGGCCAGTCCAGCAATATTTAGAAAAGAATAGAGCTTATTCCGAAAAAGATTCCGTATGGCAATCTTCACATAATTTTTGAACATCGGACACTCCTTAAAAAATTGTTGGTTCTCCTAAATATACGAAATGATCTTATCAAAAGCTCAGATTTCGCATTGACACCTAAAGCAGTCAAATATTGTATCCTCTGATTTTTGTTTTTAGATTTTTCACTCTGCGTCAAATCCATATGCTCTGGGGACGTTCCCCATATTTAGCTCTGCCTGATTCTATATCTTGAATTCTTTCTGGATATTTTCGGAAACAATGTGGCCGTCAAAAAGATGAATAGTGCGGTGGCTGTATTCGGCATATGCAGGAGAATGAGTGACCATGACAATAGTAGTGCCCGCTTCATGGAGTTCTCCTACGATTCTCATCACTTCCTCGCCGTGGGCGGAATCCAGGTTTCCTGTCGGCTCATCGGCCAGTATAAGTTTCGGTCTGGAAACAATGGCTCTTGAGACTGCCACCCGCTGCTGCTGCCCTCCAGATAGTTGCTGGGGGAAGTGACTCTTCCGGGCCATGATTTCCATCTGCTCAAGAACTTCATTGACTCTTTTTTTTCGCTCTGAGGCAGAGAAACCAAGATAAAGCAGTGGAAGCTCGACGTTCTCGAAGACAGTCAATTCATCGATAAGATTGAAGCTCTGGAACACAAATCCAATATTTTCTTTTCTAAGGTTTGCCCGCTGGCGTTCAGAATACTTGGATATTTCTTGTCCCAGAAAATGATATTCGCCGCTCGAGGGATTATCTATCATCCCCAGAACATTGAGCAGAGTAGATTTCCCACAACCAGATGGCCCCATAATGGCCACGTATTCTCCTTCTTGAATGTTCAGATTCACGTTATTTAACGCTGTTGTTTCTACGTCTTCTGTAGTGTAAACTTTCTTGAGGTCCTTCGTTTTTATCATTTTTTTCCTCCTTAATTAAGCTTTTAGCCTTCAGCTTTCAGGTCTTTGACCTTTTATCCTTAATATTAATGAAACGCAGAATTAAAATTTTTATTTTACTTTAAAACCAATCTATCCATGTTGCCGAAGCTTTCGTAGGATGATGTAATGACCCGGTCGCCGGGTCCCAGGCCTTCGAGTACCTCAAACACCTGTGGGTTTTGCCTTCCGAGTCTAATTTTTCTTTTGGTGGCGACATTTTCAGACTCATCCACCACATAGGCCCAGTTTCCCCCGGTAGTCTGGTAAAATCCTCCTCTTGGAAGGAGGATAGCTTCGGAAATATCTCCCAATTCTAATCGTATATGGAGAGTTTGTCCCCGCGTGATTTCCTCGGGCTCCCCGTCAACAAATTCCATGTCCACTTCAAACCGCCCTTCTATCACTTCAGGGTAAATTTTCTTGATTACAAGCCCATAAGACTTGCCGGCAAAATCAAATTCGCCTGTCCTCCCTGTTTCTATGCGGGCGATGTAATGCTCGTCAATAGCAGCTCTCACTCTAAATCCCTCTAAAACATCAATCTGTCCCAACGGCTGACCTGGAGATTTGGATTGACCGATTTCTGCATTCAGTGCAGTCAGATGACCGGAAACAGGAGCCCTTATCGTCAAGTTATCCTGTTTCTGCTTGACTATTTCGAGATTATCTTGCATCCGCTTCAGCGAGGCTTCCAGGGCATCAATCTGGCCCAGCCTGAATTCTAAATCATTCCTCTGGCTTTCTATCGTTAATTCTTTTTTCTTGATCAAATATTCGTACTGATCCTTGGCCAGTTCATACTCATGTTTGGAGATCAAATTATCTTTTACCAACTCTTCATATCGCTCATAAGTTCGTTTTTGCTGTCGGAGCTGATTATTAATCTCAGCAAGGTCCTGGTTCAGTCTTAGTCGATACTGCTCCATGGAAAGGCGTGTATTACGCAGGTTGTTGCTCTGCTGGAACAACTCAGCTTCTCTCCACATGATGTCGAGAAGGAGGTTTGTGTTTGCTAATCTCAAGATTCCATCTCCCTCCTTAACAAAAGTTCCTGCCTCTAAATAGATCTCCTCTACTCTTCCTCCCTCTACGGCGTTTAAATAGAATGTATTTATAGGAAGAACATTTCCCATGATAGGAATAAATTCCTGAAAAGGGCCCCTGGTGACAGTTGATATAGTTATCCTTTCCGTTTTTACATTTAGAGTGGATTTACTCAGCCTGAAAAGGAAAACATAAAGCACAAGAATGACAAATAGTCCAACGGCTGCAAGACTTGCTATCTTTTTGGGAGGCCACTTCTTTTTTTCAATTTTACGGTCCATCCCCATTGTAGGCTCCTTGCTTGGCGATTTATTCATGGTTCTATCTTTCTAATGGCTTGAAAAAATCTTTATGATCATCATGAATTTTTCCTACCGGGTCATCATTTCTGCAATAAATGTGCCACTATTGACATTTACGGAGTAAGCAGCAGAATGGTTAGATAAATTCCTTAAAAAAGTGTTCGCTATTAAGACAGGGGGTGTACGATATCGAACAGTTAGTGTATAATCATATTTCATGATAAAAAAAAATCCAGAGGAAAGCAAGAAATAAAGCAATAGGCATATATTTTGCAGTGGTTATCATTAAAATGTGCCGAAAGCAAAAATGATTTTAGCAGATGCTTTTTGATATAATTGACTATGGTTAATCTGTTAGCTCATCCTTCAATTGGCCAGATGTTAACTTCATATTTCGAGACTGGCTCATGAATTAACAGACAGACGGAGAAATGACCTTATGAATAAAAAGACGGGAAAAATTCTCATCATCGATGACGATGAAGACATCCTTCAGGCTGCACGTTTACTCCTCAAACAGCATGTTGCTCAAGTCCATACAGAAAAAAAGCCCGACGTCCTTCCTTCTCTTCTTAAAAACGAAACCTACGATGTCATCTTTTTAGATATGAACTTTGCCAAAGGAGCCACCAGTGGCAAGGAGGGCTTCCACTGGCTCGATAAAATTCTTGAATTTGATCCTTCTTCAGTCATTGTGTTGATCACAGCCTTCGGAGATGTGGAAATGGCAGTTCGAGCCGTTAAAGAAGGCGCTACAGATTTCGTCCTCAAACCATGGCAGAACGAAAGACTTATAGCAACTCTTTCGGCTGCCATGAACCTGAGACAATCTCGAATAGAAACAAAGAACCTTCGCTCCAGACAGAAACAATTGAGCGCTGACCTTGATCAGCCTTTTCATGATTTCATAGGAAGAAGCCAGGCCATGGAGTCTGTGTTTACTGCTATCCGAAAAGTCGCCAAAACCGATGCCAATATTTTAATCCTCGGAGAGAACGGCACAGGAAAGGAACTGGTCGCCCGGGAGCTCCACCGCCAATCATCCAGGACCGATGAAGTTTTTATAAGTGTTGACATGGGAGCGCTGAGTGAGACTCTTTTTGAGAGCGAACTCTTCGGTCATGTTAAGGGAGCCTTTACTGATGCCAGAGAAGACAGGGCCGGCCGCTTCGAGGTCGCCTCAGGAGGAACACTCTTTCTCGACGAAATCTGTAATCTTCCCTTAACCCTTCAGGCAAAACTGCTGACGGTTTTGGACAGTCGAAAGGTCATTAGGCTTGGCTCCAACAAGCCAATTGAGATCGATGTCCGTCTTATTTGCGCAACCAATATGTCCGTTTATGAAATGGTGGCCCAGAACAAGTTCCGCCAAGATCTTCTCTACCGCATTAACACCGTGGAAATCCGCCTGCCTCCGCTGCAGGAGCGGATTGAGGATATCCCTTCTCTCGTTGATCACTTTTTAAAGATTTATTGCAAAAAATACCATAAGCCGTTAAAAAAGCTGAGTTCAGCAACCATGAAAGGACTGGAAAAGTATCATTGGCCCGGCAATGTCAGAGAGCTTCAGCATGCCATTGAGCGGGCAATAATAATGAGTGAATCCCAGGTGTTGCAGCCTTCAGATTTCTTCTTCCCTACCCGGGAAACAAAAGGGGAAGACATGGCTTTTGAAGATTATAATCTAGAAGATATTGAAAAATTAGCAATTCACAAAGCTATAAGCAAACATGGAGGCAATATAACTCACGCTGCAAAAGAGCTGGGATTATCAAGAGCTTCTTTATACAGAAGAATGGAGAAATATGGTTTATAAGCGTTTTCGAGCTAACTGCACCATTCGCATATTACTGCTTGGGGCAACAATCTGTGGTTTATTCTTCTTCCTCTTTAAAACAAATCTGTATGCAGCTCTCTTTATTCTCGGGATCTTGATCATCTATCAAATCTATGCTCTTATTCGCTATGTTGAGAAAACAAATAGAGACCTGACCCGTTTTCTTCAATCTATTAAGTACAGTGATTTCTCCCAGACATTTAAAGATGATGGGCTGGGTTCATCTTTCGAGGTTCTAAGAAAGGCCTTTAATGAAGTCATGAATGCCTTTCGAAAAACAAGGACTGAGAAAGAAGAGCATTATCGATATTTACAGACAGTCGTTCAACATATAGGTATAGGCCTGATTGCTTTTCAGCCCAGCGGTGAAGTGGAACTGATCAACACAGCCGCAAAACGTTTATTAAAAGTCCCTCACCTCAAAAACATAAAATCTCTCGAATCCTGGAGCAAGCCATTAGTCAGCACGCTTTTCAAGCTCAAATCGAAAGAAAAAGCCCTGGTCAAAGTCGAAGATGACAACGAACTGCTGCACCTGGCTCTTTATGCTGCAGAGTATAAGCTTCGAGGACAAAATTTTTCTTTGGTATCCATTCAAAATATTCACAGCGAGCTGGAGGAAAAAGAATTAGAAGCCTGGCAAAAGCTCATCCGGGTCCTCACTCATGAGATCATGAATTCTATTACTCCAATAGCTTCACTTGCTTCGACTATTAATGAATTGATAAAGGAAAGCTACAATTTGGGTTCATCAGGAGAAAATATAAATGCCGAATCTTTAACTGACATCCGTGATGCATCCCAGACTATTCAGAAGCGCAGTCAAGGTCTGCTCCATTTTGTAGATGCATACAGAAACCTGACTCTGATTCAAAAGCCAAATTTTCAAATTTTCGCTGTCAAAGAGCTTTTTGCTCGAGTGGAAAAACTCATGCAGACACACATCAAAAATAAATCAATTAATTTTAAAGTGAGCATAGAACCACAAAGCTTAGAACTGGCGGCTGACCCTGAACTCATCGAACAGGTCTTGATAAATCTCCTTTTGAACGCTCTCCATGCTGTTAAGAGAAGGAAGAAGGCAAAAATTGATTTGGATGCTCGCCTGGACGGAAGGGGAAAGATACTCCTCCAGGTCAAAGACAACGGTCCTGGAATCCTGAAGGAGAATCTAGAGAAGATATTTATCCCCTTCTACTCTACAAAGGAAGGGGGCTCGGGCATCGGACTCAGTCTATCCCGCCAGATTATGCGCTTGCATAATGGATTTATCAGTGTTCATTCTGAGCCTAATGTTGAAACAATCTTTACGTTGAGATTTTAAAGCAGACTCCATCCATATTCCTTCCGGTGGACTCGCTCCGGTATGAATAAAAAGTAAAAAGGGAGAGCATTCATGATTGAACTGCCTGAAGCCGTAGCTATCGCAGCTCAGCTCAACAAGACTATAAAGGGCAAACTTATTGTGGGAAGCGTTCATGACCTGTCCATTTTTTAAGGAGGTAAGATTATGCCAGGAGAGGATAAAATTATTCAGGATATAAGGAAGGAGTTACTAGAGAATACAGATGAGCAATACCGCCAGTCTATTCAAAGGTTTTTCAAAGAAGAGATTAAATTGTTGGGTGTAAAGACTCCTATTTTCAAAAAGATCACTCAGAAATATTTTTCAGCCATACAAGATAGACCCAAGCAGGAAATATTCAGTTTGTGCGAGAAATTATTGGAATCGGGCTTCATGGAAGAGCTGGGAGTTGCTTTTGACTGGGCCTTTCGTTTGAGGGATAAATTTGAAAAAAAGGACTTTACCATTTTGGAATCTTGGCTGAAAAAACATGTTACAAACTGGGGAGCCTGTGACAACCTTTGCTGCAGAGCGTTGGGGTACTTTATTTACAAATTTCCAGAATATTTTCCAAAAGTTAAAAAATGGGCTGTTTCAAAAAATAGATGGGTGCGACGGGCCTCGGCTGTAGTTTTGATTTATTCCCTAGAAAAGAAAATTTCGCTCGCACCTGTTTTTGAGATTGCAGATATCCTCCTTCTGGATAAAGACGATATGGTTCAAAAAGGCTATGGCTGGATGTTGAAGGTGGCAAGCAATCATGAGCCCTACAAGGTTTTTGAATATGTGATGAGACACAAGAGAGAAATGCCCAGAACGGCCTTGAGATATGCTATAGAGAAATTATCCCCTGACCTTAGGAAACAGGCAATGGCTAAGGAATAGGGAAATTAGCAAGTTCAGTTAGCTGAGAATATTATTCTTTTTCGATTATCTCAAAATTAAATCTCTTTTTCAGCTTCATTCCAACTGCACCTAGGATAACTCTGATAGCCTGTGCAGTTCTTCCCTGTTTTCCAATAACTTTGCCAATATCTTCCTTAGCAACCTTTAATTCAATGATCGAGCTCTGTTCCCCGTCTATTTGGGAAACCTGCACATTGTCCGGATTGTCCACTAATGATTTGGCAATCAATTCAATGAGTTCTTTCACTGTAACCTCCTCTAATCTTTAAATTGCTTTTTTCAATCAAGCTCATGGACTGTAATTATTTTTTTCTCCTTCCCCGACGGGAAGGGATCGTTAGTTTTAACAAAAGCTTATTTTTCCCGCTCTTTCTTGGCGGTCTCTTTTTCTGTTCGTTCCTTTTCATTCTGGTTCTTCTTATAAGACTATCAGACTTTTCTTTCCCATTATGAAGAACCCCCATTTTTTAACCTCCCCTTGTTCTTCTTAATGCTATCTCAAAATCATCAACTATTTTTCTTCCTGCTTTTTCTGGCTGTTTAGCCTGGGCTCCTGCTCTCTCAGTAAAAACAGTCTTAATGTAAAACATTCTTCTTTATAATAAGCATAATATTCTCATCATTCCAAATGATTTTATCTGGATCTTTGAAATCACAAGAAATATTTTCCGGAAATTTCTTCAGAGCTTCTTCAAATTCTTTCTTATCATATAAATTAAATGTGGAATAATGATGATCTTTTGCAAGTGTTAAGAGCCGATCAAATTTAGCCATTCGCCTGTATCTGAAATATTCAATAGATTCTAATTTTAGAATTGGCACTTCTTTTAATTTTTCTTTCAAGTCACTAAGTTCATAGAGCCGTGTTTCCTTTTCATGGAATTCAGGAAAATATCCCCCCCAGATATTTCTTTTGTTCTGGTTTCTTAAACGAGTATAGATAAAAAAATATCCATTATTTCTTAAAACTCGAGATGATTCTTTAAAAAAATCTAAAAGCTTGAAATGGTGTATGGCGTTGAAGGTGAATATACTGTCCAAAGAATTGTCTGATAATGGTAAAGCACTTGCTGAGGCTATTATTGCTTTAAAGTTTCTCAGTTTGTGATCTTTTAAATATTTCGTGAGTTCATTCAGCATGTTCTCATTGCAATCAATGCAATTTAGGGAAAGCCTCTCTCTTAGATATTGGAATAGTATCAAATCATATCTTCCTGCTCCACAGCCAACATCCGCTGCCTCAATTTCAGTCAAATTTTCAAGTTTCTTTTTGATAATTGAAAGCAAGGCTAAATCTATGGTCCTTAAATCTCTGTATTTGTGAGCAATCCTTGAAAAATGATGATTAGTTTCTCTCATTTATGCCTACATGAATTCTTTATCCCTTTTTTCCCTCTTCTTTTCCGTATCTCTTGATGAATTTTTCTGTAAACTCTCTGGCTTCCGTGTCTGTATATTGCTTGGGAGGGGCCTTCATAA
>Ga0209977_10000254_pt1 | contig 20886 bp, 26 predicted proteins | sample SumtaG_2_FD_183113 | JGI IMG/M metagenome (GOLD analysis project Ga0209977, IMG submission 183113) | Deep subsurface microbial communities from Indian Ocean to uncover new lineages of life (NeLLi) - Sumatra_00607 metaG (SPAdes) (version 2) | ecosystem: Environmental > Aquatic > Marine > Oceanic...
TATCCCGTCCTGGCCGTGGTATTTCCCGGGCTTTGACTTCGTGCCTATGAGCTCGGCGTGAAGCCCCTCGAATGTTTTTTTATGGTCCTTGAATTCCAGGTACTGCTCGAGCTTGAATATGTCGGTCGGGTCGATCTGGGTCATCTTGGTCGGGCTGATCGGCCGGCAGAGGTGGTTGAAATTACACATGCCGCAGACGGTCGCGTCGAACGGCATCGGCTCCGGATACGTCCCGGCCGCGACGTGAGCATTGACTTTGTGGGCCATGGCCTGGTCGCGATCCCACAGCTCCTGTGAGAATAGCATCGGCAGGATCCTCGGCTTCTTCCCGAACGTGGCGATGATCAGCAGGCCCCCCGGGCTCTTGGAAAGAACGATCCCGACGTTCAACTGGCTCGTCATTTTCTTTATCCAGAATTTAGGGTGTCGATTGATGTCCTCGATGGTCTTGGTCGAATCCCAGTAATTTGGATTCGTGGTCTTGACCTCCACCGGAATCTCTCTGAGTTTGCTGAAAGGTTCGGGGAATGTCCTGTTCATTGGAGAAGCGCCGTCGACCTTGCAGCTTATGTGGAGATCGCGGTATTTCTCCAGGCCCGGGTCATCTGTGCTGTATCGTCTCTGCGACTGAGTAATCTCGAATCCGATATCGCCGAGCCACTTCTTGACCTCCCATTCAATCCTGATTCCCTCGTCGACTCTCCATCTCCCGCGGAGGTCCATCGGCTGCCGGTCTCGCCAGTCTACGCGGCAATGGACCAGGTTCTTCGCGCAAGGATGGGAGATCTCTGAGGCCCAGTTGTTGAGCGAGTGGTCCCACGGATCCTTCGCCGGCCGCGCGGCGTCGAGCTTGGCGCTCATCTCGGCCGCGACTTCGTTCAACTGTGAATAGAGCAGTTCCTCCGGAGTCGCTTTGGTTTGTGTGGCTTCTTTCATTCCTTCTCTCCTTCTTCCGGCTGGAAGCTGGAATCCTCCGAAGGATCCTCCATCTCTGCGGGTGACTTTTTCTCCTCCGGCTTCTCCTCTTTCGTCTTCTCCTTCTTCGGTGGCTCTTCTTTGTCTTCCTTCGAGATGTCCTGGATGGCTTCCTTCTCATCCTCGACGGGCACTTCTTCAATGACCTCGGCCTGGACGTCGATCGTTTCCTCTCCCTTCTCCAGCTGCAGCAGGATCTCCTTTATGTTCGGCGCTTCGAGCTCATGCCGGAATCCGTAAACCGGGACGTACGCGACCACCTGGTCGCCCTTTTTCTTTGGCTCGACCTTGGAGACAGAGATGGCCGGATGGTCCTTCAGGATGTTCCTCTCCACGATGGTTTGAGCGATGCGGTCCGCGAAGCGCTGCCGCTGGGTGTGCTCCTCCATGCAGTCGAGAATGGCGGGGTCGGCGTAATTCACCCAGATCCCGAGCGGAGGCTCGACCTTGAAGAAGGCCCAGTCTCCCTCTCCCTTCGGCTCTTTTTCCTCGATCCCCAGCTTCGCGCAGTTCGGATGGAGAAGTTTGTCGGTCATCTGTCCATTCTTCCATTCCGCCTTCTTCATCTTGCTTTGAATGCCCTGCAGGAAATAGGTCTTGATGTTGTAGCAGAGCGTTTTGTCGATGGCGACGATATTCCCGATCAGGCTATACCCGATGCCAACCTTCCGGATCCAGACGATCTCGATCATCTTGGTCTCATCGTTCCGCTCGATGTAGGGATTCGGTTGATCTCTTCCGTCCACGATGACCTTCTCCGGCGTCGCGAGGCTGACAGAGGCCACTTTGTTCAGCAACCGGTATCCGGTGCTCGAGATAGAGTAAGAGTTTTTGATCTTGTAGAGATGACCCAGCTTGTGGTAAAGGGTGAAGTATCCCCGGACTGGCTTGAGGATCTGTCCGTTTCTGACTTTTACATAAAGATCACAAAAATCGGTCTTTAAGACGACCTTTGTTTCTTCGGCCTTTTTGAGCGGCCCGGCCGGTGATTCTTTACGGCTTTTCTTTTCTTCCACGTTGGCCTCCTCTCAATTTTTCGCGGATCTCTGCGGGAGTGAGATTGAATTTGATGGATTCCCCGGAGTTTCCGGCGAGATCTTCTCTCCCGCGCTCCTCAGATATGCGGATGTTCTCGTCCCTCAGCTTCCGGTTGAGCGCCTTCTTCCGCTCGGTGACCAGGCGAATCTTGACTCCACTTTGAAATTCCTGTAGGCTTCTATTAACCGTTTGTTTGTTCGCGCAGACAATGGTCGACCCGGCTTCTTCGGGGGTCGGGTTTTTCTTTTTCTCAGCCATCGTCCCTCCTTTGCTCCTGCGATTCCCGGCGGACCAGACATTTGTTTCCCGGCTTGTCGGTCTCGATCCCCTCGGGCCTTGTGCAGCACGGAGCGCCTGTCTTGATTCTTTCCGGATCCGCAAAGTGGCATCCGACGCAGTTCGCGACCTGGAATTCCGCCAGCCATCTCTCGTCCTTCTTCTTTGCCAGCCAGGCCTTTATGTCTTCCTCTTTGATCTCGAGCTTACTGTCCGCACCCGCAATGAAATCCCACTTGAAGTCCTGGTAAAAGTCGTTCGCGTCTCGTTCTCCCACACAGTCATGAAGGATCGAAAGCGCCGCGTCCGCGGGTCCCGAGCCGCCGTATCCCCACTGGAATCCGTTCGGGCTGTGCCGGCAGATGTGCATCAGGATGTGCTTTATTCCCTTTGGAGTGGATACCCAAACGATTTGACTGCCAGGACCTGTGTTGTAGCCGGAATAGATTTTCCCCGTTTTTGTTGTTGCTTCATTCATCTTTCACCTCTCGTTTAAAATTCCCTTGCCCTGCATCCAGGAAGAGGGGTTCCGATGACCCTCTCCTCGCAGATACAACAAAAAGCCTGTCTCAACTTTTTCCGTGGGAGCTATCACCTCCTCTCGTTTTGGATTTATTCTGCTAAAAATCATCAAAAATATTTCCTTTAGACTTCGAAAGTCTAATTTCTTCTCGATTTTTAGACCCTCGAAATCGTATGATTTTTTTATTCATCTTTTTTTAATTCAGTGGCAGACAACATGATCTTCGCTATCTGGATTACAGTCTCGGCGGTTTTTTTGTTTTTGATTTTATTGAGTAGCGTATATCCACAGGGGTCAGTGAAATATTCAAGAAGTTCCAGGTCTTCGGTTGCCCTCACTAAATCTGAAAACCTATCGATGGGAAAAGGCTTTTCCCCTCTTATCCAACGATATAGAGAGTCTATATGAACCCCCATTTTTTCGGCACAGACATCTACTCGATATTTTTTCTTAATAACAAAATTTAAATAGAGTAGATTTTGAAACGTAAATTTATTAGTGTTTTTTAGATTGTTATTAGCCATTTAAGACCTTATATTCGAAGTGAGGAAAACGATGAAGATCTTATGCACTAAACGGCTCCCGAAGTGTATTCGCATTCGCATTCAAGAGCTTGACGACTTGCTCTCTGGGGATGATCCACTTTTCGCCCACGAACGAAGCGATGATGGTTCTGTCCTGGATATAAGACATGATCGTCCGTTTATGGCAACGGAGAATCTTCGCGGCTTCCTGGACAGTAAAGAATTCTGTCATTGGATCAGAATCTCCAGAGGGATACCTGTTTCCCTATGGATTTTTAATGCAAGTTTTTTCCCGAATCCTCTTCTTCCAGTAAAGTAATGCGAAATAAGAGACTCAGATATTCCAAATAGATTCGCTAATTTCTTATTTGTGAGATGTTTATTTTTTTTAAATTCTTCCAAAGTTTTATATTTTGGTTTTTGTCTTGATAAATACATAGCGTAGTTAAAATAATGAAATAAGTACATTTTGTCAAGTGGTTTTTTTAAAATAATACAATTTATTTTTAATCCTATTTGACTCAAAAAAAATGGTTGACAATGAAAATAAAAAATCTATTATTAGAGGAAGAATAAATACATTTTGTCAATTTTATGAGTCCTAAAACGACTAAAATAATTACGGAACAATCCGATGTAGAAGTAGTCTGCAATAAGATAAAAAAACTTCTAAAACAAAAGGGGCTAACCTATGAATCCTTTGCCCAGGAATATTTCCATAAAACCGAAGGATGGTTTAGCCACATAATGAATAAAAAAAGAAGATTTACTGTCGATGTATTGCTTGAAATTGCGGAAAAATTAGATGTAGATCCAACTTCTTTACTCCCAGGTAAAGACTCTCCTAAAACTCTTGATGAATATATTGATTTAAGGATCGATAAAAAGTTAGAAGAATTGAAACAATTTATGGAAAAATTAATCAATAAAAAATTAACAAAAAATAAATAGGGGGTTTAAATGAAAAGCAAGATTTTGATTTTGGGATTGATTTGCTTATTTATGTTTGCTTGCTTTGGAGAGGAGAAATCTTCGCCTCCACAGAAGCTAACCCAAGAGAAGCCGACGCTTCTTACAAGTTCGTCTTTGCGGATTGGGGTATGGGATTTGACAGAAGATAATCCCATTCATACAGGGGCGGAAATTTGGATTAGAGGCGTAGGTTCAAAGTATCTTAAAAGAGCTCCGTTCGTGGTGGGAAAGTTTTCTGTCGGAGTGAAGCAAGAAATTTTCTTTTACCCCGAGTCGAGAGAAGGGAAAGAGCTAATGTTTACCTTCATGATGACAGAAGATATGAATCCTAATGGAAGTGTTCGAGATACTCTCTGGATTTCATTTTACGATGAAGAAGTCGAAGTCTCTGGACAACCGATCACAGCAACAATAGGAAAACCAGAATTGAAATTTAAGAGAAAATAAAAATCGGCAATGGGATTGATTCGTAGGGGTCGTCATTGGTGGCTCGATATCAGAATTCGGGGAAAGCGGATCCGTCGATCCTTGCATACCGCACATAAAACGATCGCCCTGGCTCGATATGGAGAAAAGAAGGAGGAGCTCGAGTCCGAGCTCGGCGGGGGGGAAATCCGCTTCTCCGACTTCTGTGACAAGTATCTCGAATGGGCCTGGTCCTCAAAGCCTGCCTCGGCACTCCGGGAACAACAGAGGTTAAGGAAAATCCAGGATTTCTTTCAGGGCCTGGAAATTGTCTATCTCGATGACATTACTTCTTATCACATAGAACAGCTCAAAGCTCATCTGAAAAAACAGGGTCTATCTAAGGCCACGATCAACCGCTATCTTCAAATCCTGAGAGGGCTGTTCTATAAGGCGATCGATTGGGAGGTCTATAATAAACCCAATCCCCTGAAGAAAATCCGCTTTTATCGCGAGGAGAGCCCCGTAGAGAGCCTTTCTCCCGAAGATATGCAGAAGATACTGTATGCTGCCAGGGCAATCTCAGAGAAGCCGGGCAGCAAACTCCAGGCATTATTCCATGATCTTGTGATGTTTGCCCTTAATACCGGGATGAGGAAGTCTGAGATATTGAACCTTACATGGGATGGCGTAAAAGGGGACACCGTATCCATAAGAGGCAAAGGAGAGAGGGGGCGAACTGTTCCTCTGAATCTCCGAGCAAAAGCGATCATCATTCGGCAACCCCGGAAGGACTCATATATCTTCGATATCCCGAATCGCCATCAACCAGATCTATTCAGGCGAACAATCATAAGGATAAGGAAGGAGACGGGGATCAATTTCCATTTCCACTTGCTTAGGCATTACTTCGTTTCTGTGCTCCTGGAGAAGGGCGTTGACATCACGACCATAGGAGATATAGTTGGACACAGCCGGAAGATGACCTCTCTCCTTTATAGTCATACTAATAAGGAAAGGAAGAGAAAGGCCGTAAAATTACTTGACCTCGCAGGAGAAGAGGAATATTATTAGGGCATGAGAGAAGATAAAGCGAACGACAAACTGCTTGAAGGATTGTTTGATTATGGGTTTTCAATTTTCCTGGTTTTACACATGCTAAGATATAGCAAAGAAAACAATATTAAAATTCCTGAAATTATCAAAATATTATCAGATGGAAAAATTCCCGTAAAATATGCGTCATATATATCATTTAGCGGATATAATTCTTTCAAAAATATGATTAATCTATGTCAAGATTTTCCCATAGAAACTACGAGCGAATAGGAGTATGATTAAAATTAGAGGAAAATAAGATGTATTATTTTATTGCTCTGTTGACTTATTTAGTAACGCTTGATTATATTCAAGGTGGAAATTTAGGAGCATCCTTAGGGCTTACAACCAAAGAAGCCGCTAATGCCCTTTATGAAGCCCTCGGAAGAAAAGACACAAATTAGGACACCCGTCCGAGATATCTTTACTTGTTTTCTCTGATAACTTTCAAAATCTAAGAGACTGAAAATCTCTGCGTCGGCGGTTCGATTCCGTCCCTCGCCATCCCAACAAACCCCTGGAAACAAAGATTCGCAAGGGTGTATTCTGCTATATTCTGGTGCATTCTACCATGCTATTTTTGGTCACAAAATGGACACACTGGATATGAGTAAGTGGTTATTCTGGATTGAATATGTGGAAAATCGGATGGTCACAAAATGGTCACATCATCAAAGGGAATTGACTTTTTCGGGCAATTCATTTATCATTATATCTCAACCAGCAAGAGGTAAATAAAAATGAGAGTCAAAATATTTATTTTGGGATTATTCTTTTTAATTCTGATCGCCTGTGAGAAAGGCATCAAGAATCCTTACTCGCCGGAGCTACCTGTCGATCCTGTCTTTGTTGGAGTTAAGGAATTTACCTTCAGGGTCTCTGTGGACTTCGCGGACATTCCAATTACTCCTCCGAATCCAGACTATCCGTATTGGAAAGTAGACGTTAGGATTCACATGAATGACTGGCCTGAACCCTTCGGTGCTATTCTTATTGAAGGGATTGGTATAGAGGACAGGGAATGGTCGGCATCAAGATTCTGGCAGTTTGAGGAAAAGAAGAATCAGGAAATCGGCGCCACATATCATTCTTCCCCCACGGCGCACCCAGCGAATGTTCCTTTAGAGTGGCAGGAAAGTATACGATGGAGATTTCAGATTATGGACGTCAAACTTGACAACCCTCAATTCAAAATAAGGATTTTTGTGGGCGAGAACGAAACGGCTGATACCGGTTGGTTTGACGGATGGAAGGCTTTTACGCCAGATACGGAAGGAAGCAAAATAAAAACCCTATTCACTTTTCGGATAGAGAGCAATTATTAACCCTGATTTTTCTTCTCAAAATACTCGGCCTTATCATTCAATTCCCATTGACCTAATTCGGCCTCAGGAACGCCAACCTCCAGGGCAATAGATGTTAAGGTGTCTTGGAGGTTTACTTGTGCCTGCTCAATATTTGCCCGCCTGATAAAAAGAAGCTCTCTCTGAGATTTCAGTAATTTTTTCCTTTTCACAATTCACCCCTTATTATGAAAACTTATGTGTTCCCCTCTACATGAAAATAATTTAAGATTTTCTGCCCTGTCATCATTTTTTGTTTCATTTCTATGATGGACAATTTCTTCTGGTAATAAATATCGACCTAAAATTTGTTCCATAATCAAACGAGAACGCTTAACATACCCATTATTTATTGCATATGGATGATTAGGATTGTGAACATAAATATATCCATGACCATCTTTTGTTTTGCCACCTTTCCATCTTGGATTATTTTTCCCCTTATTAATTCCTTTCATTGTCTCGCTTATTTTTGTTTTTATTTTCCTTGAACGATGCGTGCCAAACATATGATTTCTTTTACCCCTTTGATAACAATCCCTGCAATAATTGCCATTATTTGACCTCTTCTCTTTTCCACAATCAATACAAAGTCTCATTTTTCTTCCTCTATTTTTCTTGGCCTATCGAAATAGGGAGACTTGCATTTTGGGCAAATTCGGATTTCTTTTTTGCGGGGATTCCATTTGTGGCCACAACGTTTACATTCAAGAGTTCTTATTTTTACTTTCATGCTTATAAGTATAACCTAAAAAGAGAAAAATATCAAGGATCTTGTGACTGCATACTAAATGGGTTTTGTGTTGTTATGGTAATGGGTGTACTCAGGGTACATGCACCGAGCATGTTGATTGCCCTATCATACCGGAACCGCATGTATCTTACTTCAACAGATTGATTGCCGGTCTGCTTAGCATAAATCTGGATGAGATCCTGTGAATCACACGCTCCGATACCCTCATTAAAAGCATGCCAAGTATCCGTGTCCCATTCGTGTTCAATTCCCGATATCGGCACACCATTCTTGTAAATCTTTACATAGGCGGGATATTCGGGATAGATGCCGACGCTTCTCATCTCGAAATATAAGCTCATCGCTCCCGTCGGCTCTCCCATCTTGACCTCTTTGATTTTCGTGTAGGTGCTTGAACCGGTACTCTTTATGCTATCATTGCTATTTCTGACGGCAGTGCTTACTTTCGAAAGAATTTTTATGACGATCGAAGTCGAATCGTAAAGCCTCAGCCATGCGCCGTCCCCGGCAACGCATTCAGCAGGATGGCCTGAGAGCTTCCTCATAAGCCCGTGCCTGCTCTCCGAGACATTCAGGTCGATATTATTCTCTGGCTCGGCCAGGTCGTCCAGCCTTATAAAATCGGCCCCACCCGCTTGATGTCTTGTTTTATGGACGGGCAAATCCGCTGCCGCGATCGCCGCCCAGGACGGGTCGGTTCCGTTCGACCTGAGAAAAGTCCCTGATGCCCCCTTTGCCAGCCTCGCCCATTTCGGGGTAGCATTCCCGATCATGATATCCCCTCGGACTACGGAAGCGGGAAGGGAGTCTGGGTGGTCAGCAGATAGAATATTATGATTCCTGGTGTGGTGCTGATTCTCTGTCACATCGGTCAACGCACTATGGGGCTTTGTGGAGTGAGAGGCTAAAGTATGCGACTGTGCGTGGTGTTGGTCAGAGGTCACGCCTGTAAGTTCGGAATGAGCTTTTGAGCTATGAGAGGCTAATGAATGAGATTGCGGGTGATGCTGGTCTGCCGAGACTCCGCCTAAATCAGAGTGCTGTAATTCCGCCCAAATGAAAGAAGTCGCCCCAGATGCCCTGACCACATGGCCAATGGTAAGTCCTGATGCCGTATGCTTTGCACCGGCTAAAGCGTGAGCAGAGGGGGTGAATGTTGCGGGCTTATTGGTGATACGATCCCAGTGAACTTGTTTTTTTCCTGCGTCCTCACCCTCAAAGAAATTGTCCAGTTCAGTTTTAGAATAGCCATAAGAGCCTGATAGATTTTTAATCTTAGGCCAGAGTCCATGCACAGTTCGCCATTCAGATTGAACGTGCTGACGCCACTCTTTCCTGGTTATGTATGCTTTTTCGAGCACTAAACTTTCTCCAATGTGACGCCTGTTTTCCCTGTCTGTGGATTTTTCTCGACTCTTAGAATCCTTAAAGAGAGCTCACTTGCTGTGCCACTTATGTCGTAAAATCTCGTTCTACTAAATGGAATTAACTCCCCAGGAAATTGGTCAAAGAGAATCATCGGAAGCTCATCGGTAATATAAGTCTTATTCAAATAATCGCTGAGTATCTTAGTTGCTAAAGCCTGAGCGTTTGAAGGGTCTCTGAAATAGGTATAGATTGACAGCTCTTTCTCGACTCCGAACTTGCGTTTAATATCATTGTCAGTCGCTTCCTTGACTTGCCATTCCTGGCTCTGACAATTTTCTCCATAGAACACCCGCACTTTCCAGTAGAGCGAATCCCTGTCCTTATTGTGCCGATGCCCTTTACTCTGAAAGTTCCAGATATATTTTGCCTTCGATGGGACTGTCGTTTGTAGCGGTCTCAATCCGAGCCGTGCGTCCCCGTCCTGTAGGATAAAGGCTTCTGTCGTATGCTCTAAAGTCTTTAATATCTCATCGTAAGGGGTGTCCTTATAGAACAGAATTGACAGGCTTTTCGTATTCGCATCTCTCGTCTCGTATATCCAATCGACATTTAATTTAGTCGTGTCGATATTTGCCTCATTATTCAATATGTGTTTGAATATCTCAGCCCCATTCTCGACCACTTCATCGGCTGTATTGACCATTCCCGTGAAGGACACAAGGACAATATCATCCTCTCCGACATCAACACTCGCATCGAAAACAATAATGCTTCGTTGGAGATCGCAATAATAATCGGTGTCCTTTGTTTTCTCGACATCGTTCACCGTGACCTTGCCAACAGTTTTCGATCGCCCATCATGATAGCTGAATTTTGCCGACTCGTTCGTTGTGGCATCGTAACCTTTAATCGGGACAGGGGCAACGTCCTCAACGTATCCGTACGCCTTCGGCTTCTCCCGCCCTTCAAAATCCTCTTCCATGTCTGGGTAGTCGGTTATCCAGTATTTATTAAGAATCAAATCTCGCTCAAGTTCCTTCCTGGCATCCCTTAATGAGAATGTAATCTTTCTGTCCTCGATACTCTTATCCGAGATATGGGCTGAGAACATCTTTTTAAAATCAGCGAGAGCCGAGAAACTATCCTTCCCGCAATAGAGCGTAAGCCTCGAGCCTATCCAGGTGAACTTCTCGAACCGCTTATCGAAATAATATTCCCCTTTGCTTAGAGCGTTTATAAGCGATATAGAGCCTGTGGATAGACGGAAGCTACCCTCGAAGCACGACTTAATCTCCTGTGTCACCTGGGGGATGCTCTGCGCCGATAGCCAGGGAGGAAGCGTACAGAGGGTGTCTGCATAGGTAAAATTCCTATTCGAGATAAGATGGGTGAATCCGCCCTCCATGAAGAAGTTGTCTGGGTCTGTCCCATCACTCGAATGGACATAGAGCTTCTGATTTGCGCTATCCCAGTACCATGTTAAGGCGGTAGCTTCGACTTGAGCGATAGATGCCTTCTCGGTCAGGGCAATTCCATCCTCCCAGATATTATCAAATTCAAGCCCTCGCTCATCCTGAAGGATAGGGTATTCTGCAATAGAAACATCATCAAAATAGATTGAAGATGAGGCGGCTGTTCCTCTTCGGAAATGAAATCGATAATCTGAATAATCTGGATGAGTAATAAATTCTAATTCATATTTCTTCCAGGTTGTTGAATTTGGTAAATCAATCTCATAATTATCTACATTCCAAGTCCCGTCTTCTTTTAAATAAACATTATAACCAGAGTCTCGAAAATTAACTCTTGCTGTTTTTCCTGCCACAGAATTTTTGTACCAAATGACTATTTTATTTTTTTTCCCTATCCCCAATGTTATGCTCTCATAAATATATATATCGCTGTTACTCGCATCTACGTCAAATCGACAAGAATAAGAATCGCCATGCACCTCTACCGATTCCCTGTTAACTGTAGATGAACCCGTTATCGTTTCCGTCCAATGCGTCAAATCCGTAGCACTTGCCCAAACCTCCATCCTGCCGTCATCGAGCTTTTCTTTCTGTAGTTCATAGGTATATGACTGACCCGTTACCAGCGTAAATCCCGACAAGTCCATCTTCAAATCAATCCCTGCGATATAGACAGGCTCGATATTCGGGTCACGCACAAAGACCTCGAATTCCGTCCTCTCGTATTGAGCGTCAGTCGTATCGTTCTCTGAAGCCGTGAAGGCGGAGTCGCCCACGCCGTTATAGCTACAGACACGAATCCAGTATTGGTCATTAGAGTTAAGCCCCTTAAAGAAGTATTCCGTCACATCGCTGGCTACGATATGCTCGGTTTCCTCTCCGCCGAATACGCCAGTATCCGATATCTGGACTTTATATCCAGCAACCGCAAAGCCCGCTGCAGGGGCAGTCCAAGAGAATCGCATCTCCTCATCCGTAACTTCCGAGATAGTCGCACCAGTCGGGACATTGGGAATATTATTTGCCGTGACCTGTGTCCCTGTCGTATAGCCTGAATAATTCGCAGGATCTTCTTTAGCTCTAACTTGATATGTATAATTATTGCCAGCAACGGCGGTTGTGTCCCTATAGTATTCCATATTGGCTGCGACATTTCCTATCTCACCGAAAGCCCCTGCTCCCAATTTCCGTTCAATGCGAAATGAATCTTCAGCAGAAGAGTTATCCTTAAAGATTATCTCAATGAAGTCGGAGAAAACGAGGGTCTCGATATCCGTTGGGGCTTGGAGTAGAGCATAGGTCGTCTCGCAGTCCTCGGTACAGAAGTCCGTTTCACCTGGTGGTTCATACCATCCACCCAATGCTTTATAGCAATAATTAGTGCTTGGGTCTAAGCCATTAAGCCCATAATATTCAAGGTGTCCAGCAATAACTTCTTTGAGCACATAGCCTGCGGATTCTCGATTTTCCCACACCTCGATGTACTGGTACTCATCCCCATTGACCCAAGTAAGGTGTCCCGTGTAGGGGCTGTCAACGATAAAATCGATATTAGAGGGCGCAACGCCGGGCATTATTTAACCTCAACGAGCGAGGCCCTCCAATTCCAATAGTCTTTGTGCTGATAGGGCCGGGAGGCGATGCTCGCGAACTTCATCCAATGACTATCGTCGTTGGGATTATCGGGATCAAAAACAACGACGAAGGCCCACATTTTTTTATGGTATTTAATGAAAGTATTTATCGCATCCTTCGACGTGGTGTTAAGTCCCTTGAACGGCAATATCCGCGTGTCCAGGATCTCCTTCTCCTGGCCAAAGAATATCCCGGCCTCTGAGTAATCTCCTTCCGAGAGATCGTCGTTCCCCTCCTCGTAGGGCTTTACGAACGATCTGTTCGGCTCGAGTTGTTCGCCACAGATGACGGTCGCGAATTGAGGATAGTCCGTGAAGTCCGATCCCTTCTCCAGCCGCACCCGAACATATTGTTTGGCTGCCCAGGCGGTGAAGGATTTGAAAATATTCACAGCATTGTAAGTTAATGTTTCTGTCACCACTCCGGTGGTAAATGCCGAATTCGTGGCCCCCTGGAACTTGATTGTCACTCCGCTCAGCTCGAAATTATGAGCGAGGATCGCAACGAAATCTATCACCTGAGCCGTTATTAAATCATTCGGTACGAGACAGGGTTGCGTCTTGACCGCGGCTTTATAGAACATCGATTTCGTATCCGCCTGCGTATCCGTCGCCGGATGCTTCACGTCCTCGCTCGAGGGCGTCAGCATCGTTCCCGCGCGCCAGAGGCTTTTGATGAGTCGTATGTTTGACATTATTTAAACACCGTCACTGGAAGTTTTATATCCCCGGCCTCGCCGCCGAGGTTCACGTTCTTGACAATCTCCTCGTATCTGTCCCCCACTTGGATGGGGATAATTATTCTTATAGAAGCGATGGTCTCTCGGAGCGTTTCCCGGAACGTCTCCCGCAACATCGGCTGTGGGGCAAGAAGTTCGCCCTTGTGGGCCTGTACAAGCATATCTCGAGGGAGGAGCGCCCCCTCAGCCGCAGACGGCACTGCTTGCTTTTTAATCCCCTTGACCTGTTTAAATCCGGCAGCAAGGGCCAGTGCAACAAAAGGAATCGCCCAAGGAAATCCCAACTCGGCAATGGTTTTTGATGCTCCCTGATATGTATTCCAAACTGCAGAGGCCAGGGCAACTCTTTTCCTGCTCCACTCAGAGGATGACAGTCCGATCCCGATCTTATCCATCGCACTCAGTTGGGTCTCTGCCATAGCCGTAGAGCCCGCCTCGAATGCACCTATCTGGTTGTTCAGCCAGTTGTTGGAAGCCGCCTCTGCGCCTTCCATCGACTTGTCCCACTCGTAGAGGAAGAAATCACCGAACCCGGAGACGCCCGTTTCGAAAGCCTCGCCGATATCCGTGAAATCGATATCGGGAAGAAGCTCGCTTACGTCGGGAATAATCTTCAGCGCCTCAGCCTCTTTTATTATAGCTGCCCGCTCCTCTCGCGCGGCTGCCTCGGCAAGGATCTCCTCCTTCAATGCTTTATAGAGGACGATTGCCTGCGCGTTCATGTAGTTCTCTGCCCTCTGTGCCTCGGCGGCGGCCAACGTTTTGTCGGTCGTTAACACCAGCGCATCGCGGTATTCCTGCAACCTCGTGATCGCTTCGTCTGTGGTCTTTGAGTCCTCCATAATCCAATGAACCTTCTCCCGCAACGCTGCCGCTTGCTGTCCTATGATGCCGACAAAACCCGAGAAGGGTTCTTTCATGCGCGCTAACTGCGCCTCGGTCTCTATTAGCTGATTTTGATGATCCGCCCATGCTTGCGTGACGTGTCCCAGCGTCGGGAGTTGTTTGTTTTTTAAACTAAGAACCATCCCATCGAAGAGCATTTTCAGCATTCCCACGTTGACATTGGTACTTCTCACTGTTTGCGAGAATTTTTCTACGCCGGCTACTGTTGGGCCTCCAATTATTCCGCCCATCGTCTCGGACGTACCCATTAATCTCTTCACCTCTTTATCCAAATCCTCAGATGATTTTATCCCGGCCTTTACCGGATCGGCAAAGCCTGTGTAAAAAGATTCTTTGAATTTATCCATCGAGGTTTCGGCTACATCAATCCAGAAAGTTAGGGAATCCTTCTGCTTGTCGAAGGCCTCGGTGGTGAGGCCAGACACATCTTTTAGGAACTCAAGATCATCCGCAAAACCCTGGGCCGCCGATCCGCACAATGCCATTGCTCCAGATAACGCCCTCACGTCCGGGATGAAAAGCTTCATTAATTCGGCGTTCCCCGCGGTGCCTTTTTTGAGATCGGCCAGGAAAGCCCCGAGCCCTTTTGCTCTGAGCGCTTGGGCGGAGAATTCGAAACCCAAATCCTTCGCCTGCTGCTTCAGCGCGGGGGTCGCCTTGAGCACGGCCATCAAGACCTGCCTCAAATACATCGTGGCCTTCGATGCCTGAATCCCCTGTCGCGTGAGCGTAGCCGTGGCGGCTCCGATCTCTCTGAACTCAATCCCCAGCATAGAGGCTGCCGGAACGACGGTTCCGATGGATTGTGCCAACTCCTCGTAGGTTAGCTTTCCTTTTTTAACGACCCCAAACATTAGGTTCGAGACATGGGAGGCCGCCTCCGCCTCTAATCCGTAGGCGTTGATCACCGTCGTAAGAGCATCGACGGCTGTCCTTGTGTCCGTAACCCCTGCCGTTGCCGAGCGCGCCGCTGTGGCAAGCAACTCAATGGCCTTTGCCGGCTCCACGGAGGCAGAGAGCACTTGGTACATTCCTTTTGCCAGGTCAGCCGTGTCGCCCAGAGTCGGCGAGAGATATCGAAGCTCTTGTCGCAGTTTGCCCGTCTCTTCTTTTGAGATGGTGAGCATTGTCGTGACGTTTGCCCACTCGCGCTCGAACTCCCTACCTACGTCGATAGTGTCCATAAACTGCTGCCGCATCACCCGAATGCCGGAAGAGACGACTTGCGTGACTCCGAGGCCCATGGCCGTTTGCTTCCAGAGGCCCTGGATGCGAGATGATGTCTTGGTTGCTGTTTTATTGAGCCTATCCAGATGATCGTCAAACTTCTTTATCGCAGCCGTACCTTTCTTGGAGTCAAATACGACGATAAACTTCACGTCACCCATTATTTTTTCCTTTTCTTCTCTATCTCTTTTTTCGCCTGCTCATTGGAGATGGCTCTGTTGTTTTGATGAATCATATTTAAAGCCGTCAAGAAAAGCCTCCTTTTGAATCCTTTGAGGCCAAGCTCTTTGACCGCATCGCCAACCACGCCGGCCTCGAGGGCGAAGATGTTGACGTTCTCGTTATACCAGCGCCAGCAAAAACGCTCGAACTCCGTGAGCTTGAGCCTATATTCATTGAGTCGGCATTCGTCGCAATCGCAATCTCCTTCATGCTCTCCTTCCTCGGGCAGTTTATCCTCCTCATCTTGAAGGCTTGCCCAGACCTCTTGACGCCATCCGAGGAAGGCTGCTAATTTTTTACGAAATTATCCAGATTTATGGCGTAAAGATAAACCTTCCATCCGAGCATTGTCGCCTCGCCCTTGAGCTTCGCAGAGAGCAAGGGACGAAGATGTCGCTGCTTGGTCTCTTTGTCGAGAGGAATCTTTTTGCCACCCTTTTCCAGATTCCACTCCTGGATGCACTCAAGAATCGAGTTCGTGATGTTCGCCCTGCCTTCGCTGAAAATATAATCCAACGTATCGAAAGCATAGATGGGGCTCATTTTGAGCTTAATCTCCGGCGGGTCCAGGAGTTTATTGTCCTCGAATTCGAACCTCACCCACTCGGAAAAGGGTTTAAGTTCCTTCTTCAATTCTGGCATTCAAAAGCCTCCGTTAAAATGGGATAGTCAAGAACCCTTCGGAGTTCGTTATATCCTTGACTACGCCAACATGTCCGCTGTGCGCTTGTTCTGCACCTTCAGCTGAACGGGTTTTGTGATCCCCGACATGCCCGTCGGCGCGGCGTCAGCCTCAAGCCCCCTCAGGGTGATTGTCGCGGGGATGATGTTCTCGTCCGGATAATCCACGTCCTCAATCTTCAAGCGAGGGAATTCGAATTTGAAGAAGTAGTAAGAGGTACCCGTAATCAGCGCGCCCGTGAATATCAGGTCAGCCTTCTTCTCGTTCTCAGAGGTCCAGTCACCGAAATAAACATCATTCACGTTGTCCATGCGATTCAGTTCCAGCGTCAGTTTGATTGCGATCTTCCCTTCCTCAAGCGCCTCAATAATAGAGTCCGATCCACCCTCATGCTCGCCGCCTTCAGGCTTCCGTTCAATCTCGAGCGTGAAGTTCTTGACCTTGATCGCGTCGTCGCCATCAAGCGCATCTCCAGCCTGAGCGTTCATCCTGAACACCAACTGCTTTTTAAGAACGCGGTTATGCTTATCGGGGACAGTGACCGAAGCAAGAGTCGTGACAATCGCCGAATCATCGATGACTTTGTCGCCCTTGAGATCGACCGTAAGTTTGAGCTTTCCTCCGTCCATCGTAAACGTCAACTTATAAGGTTTCGCGCTCGGCACGACGTGGTATTTATCATGCTTCTCCGTCGCATAGGTGCCGAAGAGTGCTGCAATGGTATTCGCCAACGTGAGCGTGTGTAGCCGCGCAGTTCCCTCTGGCGTAGAGGGTGCGCCTGCCGCCCCAAATACTTGAGCGACAATGGGTCCCAGACCTTCGTAGCGGGCATCAAATTCGAGCGAGAAGTCTACGGGATCGAAATCACCCAAATCAAGATCGCTCTCGAATGCACTCACGGGCGACTCCTCGGGAATCATAGCGATGGCCTGCTTTATTGCCCCCGCATTGAGGGGCAAGATTCCATTCCCTGCGGCATTGGGGTCAATCTCCGTGCCCCAGGCGCTGGCCTTCTTCCAGGCGCTTTTGTTTAATCGTTTCTCAATGTCTGCCATTTTTACCTCCGCATTTTATTTACGCTGATAACATATCAGTCGTTCTTTTATTCATAACGCTGAGACGGATAGGCTTCGTTATGCCTGTCATCCCGTACGGGGCAGAGTCGGCCTCTAACCCCCTCAGCACTATCGTTGCCGGGATTATACTCTCATCGGGATAATCTACGTCCTCGAGCGTGAGGCGCGGGAACTCGAACTTGAAATAATAATCATACGGGCTCTCAATCTCAGCGCCCGTGAAGACAATGTCCATCTTCTTCTCGTTCCCTGCCTTCCAGTCGGCGAAATAGGCATCGTTTGCGTCATCCATGCGATTAAACTCGAGCGTGAGCTTCACTGTGGCTTTGCCCTCCTCCAGGGCCTCGATTATCGTCAGCGCCCCGCTCTCGTGCGCCCCGCTCTCCGTTGCCCGCTCAATCTCAAGCGTCAGGCTCTTGGCCTTGATCTCGTCGCCCGTGGCGAAGGCTGATCCGCTCACGTTGTCGGCCACGTAGGAGGCCGATCCCGCATCATCTGCCGCGTCGCTATATCCGCAGAGATCTGAGATATCCGTGGCCTTATGGGACCCAGTGTTCCAAAGCAAAGAGAACGTAGAGGAGGCAGCTATCGTGAATTTATGCGTCGACGTGGAGTAGGTTATGGTGTAAGTGAAGCCTCCGATTGCTTCCAGTTGTTTTTTTATCTCTGCGCACAACTCGGTCGAGGTATAGCTTCCGAGATCAAGCTCTGCCGTCAACTCTCCTCCGCCTTCTGCGAAATCGATGTGTTTATTCGTGGCCACTACGTCGAACATTCTATTCGCTACGGCGTTTAACCTCAGCACGGCCTGTCGCAAGAGTATCCGATTATGCTTATCCGGCACGGTCACAGAACCGAGATTGGCTATGACGCCCGAGTTGTCGATCAGCTCATCACCTTTGAGATCTGCCGTGAGTTTAAGTTTGCCGGCATCGATGCCAAAGGTCAGTTTGTAGGGTTTGGCCGAAGGCACGACGTGAATCTTATCGTGCTTCTCTGTCGCATAGGTGCCAAACAATCCGCTCGTCTTAGCCCTCAAATCCAGCACATGAAGATAGGCTGCCGTGGCCCCTTGTTGCGTCGGCCCTCCCTTTGGGTAATGAAAGCGCGTGTAGTCTGCCGCATAGGTCGCAGCGCCCGTGTCGTTAGCAGCGTCGCTATATCCACAGAGGTCTGAGATGTCGGCTGCTTTGTTTGTTCCCGTGTCCCAGCGAATCGTGAAATTCGAGGGTGCCGCTATGGTAAATTTCCGAGTGGCTTTGGAATACGAGACCACATAGGCCAATGCTCCCTCCGCTCTCATTAGAGTCTGTATATGCGCGCACAAGGCATCTGCGGTGTATGTTCCGAGCGTCAGCGTAGCCGTTAGCTCTGCGCCCCCCTCGTCGAAGTCGATATACTTGCACGTGGCGGCCACGACGAACCTCTCGTCCGTCCCAAAGACCTGCGCCAGGATCGGCCCCAGACCCTCGTAGCGTCCGTCGAACTCCAAGGAGAAGTCCACCGGGTCCTTGTGTACGATATCCAGATCGCTCTCCATGGCGCTCACCGCCGACTCCTCCTCGACGAGAGGAACCGCGAGCTTCAGCGCGCCCGCATTGAGCGGGAGGATTCCAAGTAACGCCACATTTACGTCGACCTCCGTGCCCCACACGAGGGCAGGCTTAAAGGCCGCCTTATTTACTCTTTTCTCTATGTCTGCCATTTGATTTCACCTTTGCCTTTTTCATGGATTTTTTCTTCGCAGGCTTGACCTTCTCGCACCATCCATCTCGCTCCCAATTAGCGATAATGTCGGGATGAATTCCCCTCTCTCCGGGATCAAATACATCGCCTGCCTCGAATGGGCCGTAGTCCGTATATTGCTTCTCGCGAACCCATTTATAAAGTTGATTATTCATAACGCCCACCTCACTTCAGAATCTTGAAATATAGCCGGTCCAGATTCGCCTCCATTGCCTTCGGAGACGTGATGAAATCATGCCAGAACTGCTTGCGCTTCGCCTTCGACCAGCCCAAGACCTTTGTCATGTAGATGTTCAGCCACTGGTGGAAAAGCGTGAGCTTCTTGAGTCGTCTTTTGAAGCGCCAGTTTTTGAATTTCTTAATTAATTTCATCACAGTTCCCCAAAGTCTCCTGTGGATATCACTTTCACCCTCTGCTCAAAGTAACCGAAGCCCTGTGAGCTGAGGTATCCGTTATCCGTGGTGGGGGGTTCCTCGAAGGTCGTTTGCACGCCCAGCGCTCCGAGGCTGCCCGCCGCGCCACTCTTAGAGTCATCGTTAATGGCTTTCTGGATGTCGCGGATCGCCCGCTCAAGTGGCGTCACGGTGTCCGAGTTGTGTTTGACATAGCCTTTTATGTTAATGAACCAGTGTTCGTCGTAGAGATCCGTGCCAGCGAACTCCGTCCGCCCGCCACTGTCCCGAAAGACCATATACAGAGGCTTATCGGCCTTCACGCTCGCCTCCTCCCAGTGGACGAACTTCTTCTCCACCGCATAAGGCGTATAGAAGTAATCGTCCCCTGCCACGATGGCTTTGAGGACAGTTATTATCCGCTCAATTATCCGTAGCGAGAGTGGCGCTGTCGGGCTCATTTGAATCCCATCTCCTTCATAATATCGTTCTTTAATTTAAGCTCATCCAACAGATGAAGCTCATCCTTCACGGCAAGTCGGAACCACTTGAACTCGGGGATGATCACTTCCTTCTTCAGCCGGATAGAGCCATCGGGCATCGGGATTGCAAGATACGGCGCAGTCTTCGGTCTGATAATCCCGCCCTTATCCAAGATCTCTGCATACTTTACGCTACTCTTTCCGAGGCCTATTCCCGTGCCAAGGATCAGTTCAAAGAGCTCTGCCCGGCGCTCAAGCTCGTGGCCCACGTTCCGGCCCAGCGCACCCGTGGGATTGGCCCACTTGTATTTTCCAACCACCTCGCCCGTCGCATTCCTCTTCGCCTGTTTTATAACCTGACCGGCGAAGTGCACGAGCGTGTTCTCTATCGCCTCGGGCATCCGTTTCAGCTTCGCGGTTTTTCGCTTCGCTCCACGGATGTCAACAATCTGCCTCATAACGCCTTCCTTGTATATTTTCTAAGCACATCCTCCACGTAGGGTAAGATGTTCTTCTCTGTCATTTTTGATATCGAGCCATCGCCGAAGCTACGAGAGAGTTCTCCGTGTTCCTTCTTTGTCGCCCTTTTATGTTCGATGGCCACCTGCTCGTTGCAGGCGAGCTTGAGGTCGTCGGGAATCCCCGAGCATTGCTCCGCCGAACCCGCAGGCTCGTTCACGGTCAGAACATTAGGGTTACCATCGGTTATGCTGACTTCCTCGTTGTCTGCGAACTCGCCCGTGATGGAGACGAACTCAACATATCCCACGGCATCCTCTCCTGCCCAGGTCCCGCTGGCGACTTTAATTGCCGATACGACGCCCGAGCCAGAGGCGCTCGTGAGCGTCTTGCCTATCGCCGGCTCCTCGGAGCCTGAGTCGAATGCCATCCTCGAGACATCGGCCCAGCCCGCTTTGTATGTGAGCTTGATATTCCTCCGGATATCGGCCCAGATGCCCGCCTCCTTCCAGAGGATGCCCCACTCGTAATCGACGGTGAAGTGCGTGTTCTCCGTCAGCGTGGCCCCTGC
>Ga0209977_10000255_pt1 | contig 20869 bp, 17 predicted proteins | sample SumtaG_2_FD_183113 | JGI IMG/M metagenome (GOLD analysis project Ga0209977, IMG submission 183113) | Deep subsurface microbial communities from Indian Ocean to uncover new lineages of life (NeLLi) - Sumatra_00607 metaG (SPAdes) (version 2) | ecosystem: Environmental > Aquatic > Marine > Oceanic...
TTTCAATGCGTAGAATGACGGAAATCGAAAAATTTTTTAGGGATGTTTAATTTGTTTAATTACTCTTTTTAACTGGAATAAATTATTCATTTTAAATATATCAAGTGGATTTTAGGCATGGAACATAATAAATTGTCATTGGAATATGATAGGAATTTAATTAACAGTATACTTAATAATATTGATACGAAATACACGATTCTCCATTTATACATAATTAGAAAAGATTTATTTAAAGACTTAGATGAAGAGCTAATAGATAGTTATGAAAGAGTAATAATGTTGGATGATATTTATAAAAATAATGTTGAATTACTTTGGGATCATGAATTTATTGAAAAAGTAATAGACTTAGGGTTATTTAAGAATATTAGAAGTCATAGAGAATATGATCAAAAAGATGCTGATTTTATTTTAAAAATGGGAGATTATACAATAACAATCGAAAAAAATACAATATTAACACCAAAAGACACACTTTTCCATATGATATCAAAGCGATTTAATTATATATCTCAAAAAGATTTTGAACTAGGTCTTACTAAACTAAAAGAAGTAAGATGTGAGGTGAGTGGTGCAATACATCGCTTTATTTATGAAGTTGGAGATCAAGACTATATTTTGTCAAATGACATTTATGATATTCTAGATCAATTTGGTAATATTTACCAAGCTATTAAAATTGAGCCTACTTCTGATGGATTACTTGAAATATGCAAAGAAATTAAGGAGAAAATTGTTAACATTGTTATGATTTTCGACCCAATCTTTAATAATAAGACAGTTATTAAGAAACTTACCAAAGCTTTAGAATTAAATAAAAAAGAAGAAGAACTCGAAATTACAGAAATTACAATTAAGATTAAAATATTAGAGAAAATTATTATACTTTCAATATCAAATATAGATTTTCAAATATTACATAATTATCAAGATGAAATGGAGAGAATTAATAAACAATTAATGGAGATTAAATCCAATTATACTGGAAATCAGGACTATCTTAAATTGCTTGAAAATATCCCCCTGGAAATTAAGGAACTTCAAGAAACTATGATAAAAATAAGAGATAATGCATTAGGAGCAAAAAGAGCAGTATCAGAATTAGAAAATAGAATAAAATCAAGAGTATCTGGTGAATTTGATATTTTACATGAGAAGAAGGAAATTTTTTATCAAGATATTGAAGTTGGCCCTTCAATTGACTCATTGCTTCAAGCTTGTAAAGAAATTAAAGATAAGACTGTTAATTTTATTAGAATTTTTACTCCTATTTTGAATAATAAAGTCATTATTGGAAAGATTAAAAAAACATTAGAAAAAAATGAAGATTTTGTTAACCTTAAAGAAAAAAACACACTAGAAATAGCAGAAATATCTATTAATCTAAGAGCTTTACAAAAAAATATTAGATTGTCATTATCAAATACAGATTTTCAAATATTAACAAACTATAAAGATGAATTGGAAACATTATCTAAAAAATTAAATTATATTGAATCAAGTGCAACAGAAGATAAAATTTCTCAAGAGACTTTAAATGAAATGAGAGAAAATATTATAGGAGCAAGAAAATCGGTTTTAGATATAGAAAAAAGAATGATTATAATAAAAAATAACAAATAAGAATTATTAAAATGGAATGTCCCTCTTGTAAGGTTGAAATGGAACCCCTAATTACAGGGATTTTTCAATGCCCACAATGTAAGAAAATCATTAAGGAAAAGAGTATAGAGGTAGAAAAAAAAGAAGAAGAATCCCTTTTAGGAACTTTTCTAGATGGAGAGTGGTTTCATAAAAATGCAAGTTTAAACAAAAAATATGAAATATGCGAACAAGGTATAATTATAAATAAGAGTGATACCCGTTTATTCGCTGTCTTGATTTGCCATAGTGCTTACTTAAAGAATGAGAAATACGTAAGACTTTCTTGGTGGAAAAGTTATCAACATGCGGGGATGTTTAAAATTTATGATAAGGCCGTTCTGAAAAATGTTATTATCGCATTAGAACAAATTAATGACTCTTTCGACGAGATATGGACTTGGAAGGGGAAGTACGGAAAACGAGAACCTAAAACAAAAGAAACTTTAGAAAAAGAAAAAAACTTAGACATTATCAAATATAGAATTATTGAAAACAGGACATGCCCAAAATGTCAAAAAAAAATGAAAAAAATGAAATCCTATTATGAATGCCAACATTGTGGTGAAATCGTCGTATTAGAAGGGTATAACCAGCCAATCTTTAATATAATTTCTAAAGATCTTGATTTAAGTTTTCAAGCTGATTTTCCCATAAATTATTATTTACCTGTAAGCGGTATTACAGTAAAGTGGTTAATGGGAGAATGGAAAGCTTTGGCAGTTATTCATTCTAAAGATAATCCAAATAAAAAATGGTTAAGATTTTATTGGTGGATGCGAGACCTAAGCAATATTTTAAAATATGGAAAAAGAGAAATGGGGGAAGGAACACAAATGGGTTGGAAAGCCCAAAGAGGAGTAAGTTCTCCGAACCTTTATGATAAAAAGCTTATAAATCCATTAGTTGATGCTTTAAAGAAAATAACAGCAGAATTAAATTGGGATAAAAAATAATAAAGAGGAAATTCATATGTCAATTCTAGAATCTATATGGGAGGGATTATTGGAAGCTTTTTCTGAAGGATTAGAAAAAGCAATTGAAGAATTAAGAAATAAAAATATTGAAAATATTCCTGGAGCAAAAGATGCTCTTTTAGATACATTAGATGTTTTAAAAACTCAATTTCCTAGAAATGACGGAGAACTACTCAAAAGAGCAATAGATAGCGCTATTCAAAATTCATTCTTTCCTAATACATCAGATTTTGCAGAAGCTTTTAGCAAAATCCTCAGATCTAGAACTCATGAGCAAGATTTCATCATTAACGAATTAATTAATGGATTTGTTTCCTCAAGAACAAAAGCTATTGCTTCATATAATCAGGGGCCAATAATAGATAGAATGGTAGAAGCTTTCGCTAAAAGGAATGATTTTCATATTGTTGATCACCAATTTTATGCAATGTTTGGAGACCCAAACAAACCTCGAAGCTACATAAAGAAAAACCTTCAAGAACTTATCAACTTGTTTGGTTTGGTTTCAGAAGAATTCGAAATTGATAAAGATCTAAGAAGAAGTGAAAAGAAAGTATATACTTTTTATACTTTTCCTCCAGATATATTGAAGATTTTAAAAGAAAAATATATAATTATTGAAAAAGAGAAAGGAATTTTTGTAAAAGCATTATTAGAAATGTTGCAGAACTCAACAAATGCCAAAGCAACAGAGATAAAAATTGAAATTAACGCAAAAAGTATGAGATTCATAGATAATGGAAAGAAAACGAAGAAAAATAATGACACTGAAAAAAATGGGGATTATCAAGATGAACAATTTAAAGAAAAGAAACTCCAGATGTTTAATTTTGGAAAAATAATTTGGAAAACTAAAAATTGGATTCGTGATATTGATATCAAGAACAACATAGACACATTGAAAAAAAGTAGTAGACAAATCGAAGGCACAGATATTACAATTGTATTCTACGAAGATGACGATGATAGATTAAAAAAAGAATATGAAAAAAGTTACGGAGAAGGAGAAGAAGAAGAGGATAAAAAAATTAAAGAAGAATATCTTTTGAGAGAAGCAATTTCCAATATAAAAATTTCCAATATGAAAATTTATATTAATAGCGATCTCTATGAAGAAGTAGAAAAGGAAATAGAGCTTGACTTGAGTATTTATAAAAGAAAAAAAAATAAGAATTTAGTATATGCTCATGTTTCAGAAGCCTTTGATAGAAATGTATTCATATGCTTATTTCTAGCAAATATCGCTGTAAATAGAAATGATCTCGAAAAAATAGGAGGATCTTTTACGATAAATGGTATTTCAGCCATTTTTGCCCTGATCTTTTTATTAAGTTTTATGCCTAAGATTAATGTACAGAAAAATCATCCAATATTAAATAATCCTTCTTTTAACAAGCAAACTATGAGTATAATTCCAAAATCTTGGATGATGAAGCAAGTTCTAGAGCCATTATTTGAACCTTTAATAAAAATTATTGCTTACAGGTTAGGTGGAGGACGTTGGTTAAAACAAATAATTGTGACTGAAATTAATAAAAAAATCCATAATCAGATAAGATTTCTTCTAAAAGATGTAAATAAATGGATTCTAGGGAATTTATGTCTCGTTGAAATACCAATTTTTGTAGAGATAGCAAATATATTTACAGAAGTCACTTTAAGTCTTGATCGTGATGAAAATACATAAGATTTTAAGAAAAAGAGGAGATAATAATTAGTAGTAAGAAATTTAGGGAAAGAGTTAAGTCTGATAGGGGTAGAGAAAAGTGGACAGATATTTTACCAAGATATCTAACTTTTATTAGTCATATGAGACCTATCTTGAGAGAGACTCGTAGGATCATTATTGACTTAGAACCTAATTTATTTTTAGATCCAGATTTAGAAATATTAGATATAATACGCCAAAAAGAAGAAAAAAGAAACAGTAGAAAAGTAAGAGCACTATCAGAATTTTCTGCTATGTATAGAACTAATATTTACGAGATTATGAAGGATTTTATTATTAAATTTAGAAACAGAATTTCTACAATTGAACTTAAAGATTTTATAGTTGATCATTTCTATGAATCTATTAAAGCTCTAAATGTTTTACAACATATAACTAATCCTGATCAAAAAAATTTAAACAATACTTATTTATTTCGTTTAGTTAAATTTATTGAAGAAATTGTTTTTCCTAGAGGGTTTAATATACAACAAATCTATGAAAAATTGTTACATAAATCTAAAGACTATTATGAATGCCAGAGACATATCTTATTACCACATACATTTTATCGAGATAAATTAAAAAATCCAGATTATTTTATTATTCCAGGGATGTCTCCAAAAATATATCAAATTATTAATAATATAACTTCTCTTTACAATTTGGATCCTAATTATGGTGCTTTTCCTGAAAGGCCAGATTATGAAATTCCAATGCTCTTAATAAATGAAGTATTTGAACCTTATATTGGCTCAATTGCTAATGCTGAAGAAGAAGCGGTTGAAAATATAGCTAAAAGAATAGGCTTACGAATAGTAGATGAGATCTTTTTAGCTCCGCAAGAATCATTCGTTGATATCTTATTAGCTAATAATTTCTTGAGAGTAGATACTCAAAAAGATGGCAGAATTAGATACATACCTCAATTTAGTAATGAAACCCTAATTTTATATTATCTAGCTAATGCATCAATGAGACGTGGATTCTTATCGAAAGAACTAATAAACTGGATCGCAATGAATTTTGCATTACTAATATATATGGGCATATTAAAATGGAAACTCTCAGATGATAATATTTTTTATGGAATTTTTAAAGATTTACAAACCAACGAAAAAATTTTACCATATCTAATGAAATTGGCTTGTTTCCCAGACTATTTAGGAATGGATAGAATGAAGATTCGGGATAGTATTCAATATAGAAAAGAAATCTTCAATTTTATAGGTTCTCAAATTGATAATTTAAAAGATTTAATTAATGAAATAGCATTATTTTGTGAAAAATTTTAATAAAGAAAAATGTAAGAAAATATTAAAAAGAGATGAGTTAAAATTACTGAAGAAAGATATAGTGATGAAGAAATAAGAGATTTGATGAGTAAGTATGGAATGGTTTATTTAGAAGGGGATGTCAAAGAAGATATTGAAGATATTATTGGAAATACTCAACAAAAAGAAAGATTAGAAGATTTCTTTAATGCATTAGAAAATTATACAACATTTTCAGAAAGAATAAAAAAGACTAAACTAGTGCCCAATCTGACAATGCTTCTTTATGGCCCTCCTGGTACAGGAAAAACATCACTAACAAGAGCCTTTGCAAAGAAATATAAAATCCCCCTATGTGTAGTAGAATCTGACAGATTAGTATCTTCGTTGTTAGGTGATACTATCAAAAATATTAGAAATGTTATGGAAGTAGCTTCAGATATTGCAAATAAAAATAAGAAATTCCTCTTATTTTTTGATGAAATTGATGCGATTGGTTCAGAACGCTCTAATGTACATGAGGTGGGTGAAATCAAAAGAGCTGTAATATCTTTTTTACAAACTATTGATGAAATAAATTATAAAGGGTACCCTCTAGCTATATTTGGAGCTACAAATCATCAACAACAACTAGATTCTGCTATATGGCGACGGTTTACATTTCATCTTAGATTCGATTTTCCTAACTTTAATCTAAGAAAAAATATTATCGAATCATTCCTAAATAGGATTAAAAATGCAAATATTAATGTAAGTAGCAGAATATATGAAAAAATTAGAAATGAGTATATTAAATTTCAGACCATTAATAAAGAACTAAAAATAGCATTGGATAAGGATGAGTCAGAACTTATCGATAACTTAATAATAGAAGAATTAAAAAGTAATGATAATATAGATGGATTACTTTACTTAACCCATGGATATTCGGGTTCTGATATTGAAAGGGGGATAAGGGTAGCTCTTTTTAAGGCTATAGGAAGTTATCATGATGTAACCTTAACATATGAAATGCTTTATGAATCGTTAAAACTTGTAGGTGGAACAGCAATCCATGTGGAGCGTCAGGATGTATTGAGTAGTTCAATCTCCGTTGATAATATCTCAGAAACTTCAGCAAATCAAATTATAATATCTAATTATGAAGATATGTTAAAAGAATTACCTTACTTGATTCCATTGATAAAGGATATATCTAAAATTCTTAAAAATAAAAAAGATCTACAAACTGAATATTTTACTGGAAGCAAAGAATTAGGTGAATTTATTAATAATCTAATAGAAATAAGTAAATTATTAAAAAATAAAAAAATCCTTAAATTAGATTAAATTATTGATTATTGATATGTTTGAATTAGATTATGATACAAAATACTTATGTGTTGTTTTAGAGTTTGATTATGACTCAAAAACCAAAAAGAGTAAGTTCACTCCGAATGATATTAGAGAAGCTTTTTTAGGTATATCTCCCCCAGAATACCCTTATGGAAGAGGAAATCCTAATATACCAAGTGAAATTAAAAAATTTTTTGGGTATGATAGGGAGATTATTTATCCCGTCCATTTTTCTTTAATCAAAAAGCCTGTAAAAGTTGAAATTGAGGATAAAAATACGGGTAAAAAAAAGAATTATACTATAAGGAACTCTGCCGTAGGTGCGATAATACTGTACAAATATCTGGGACTTCTTGAGGATTACGAGAGTTGTTGTAAAGCTATAGAAAAATTGATTAAAGACAAAAAAAACGCTGGTAAGCCCGCACATATTGCTAATATAAAGGATTTAAAAATAATTATAGGATTTGATTATAAAGATGTCTCAGAATAAGAATATTATCAAGGAAATTATAGAATATATTGAAACTTCTATGCATGAAGGTTTAGACGAATCAGAATTCATTAAAAATTTTAGAAAAAAAATTGAAAAAATTCTTGAAGAGAAATTATTATGAAAGCCAAACTAAAATTGGTAAATGTAGGACAAAAGATTGGTGAAGAATACTGGGAATTTAATAGTGGTGCAGTAACTGAAATAAGAGGTAGAACTGCCTCAGGGAAAAGTAGAATTATTAAATCTTGTGCTTTAGCGCTTTCTCTACCAATTACTTCAGATGAAATACGATCTAACGCAATAAGTTTTGGTATTGCTAGATCTGATGACGCCGAATGCTCGCCATTGTTAAACTCAAATAAAGATAAAGCGGTTATAGAACTTAAATATGACGATATATTAAAAAGAGTTGAATTGGATCGAGATGGCACTGAAAAGATTAACATCCCTGGAAATCAGAAATTTCTCTATAGTAGTATGCTCGTAGAAAATTCAAAAATTCATAATTATATTGACCGTGGAATAGCAGATTTTTCTTGGATCGTGTCTGAGATGTCGCTTGCTAAAGATTATGAAGCAGTTAAAAGAATATTGATTTCTTATTCTGATTTATTAGTTTCTAAAAAAGAGGAGATCGAAAAGGGCAATAATGAAAAAATTAAAAATCAAGAATTGTTGGAAAAGAGGAAGAAAGAACTCACCGAAACAAATAATAGAATTTATAAAATTGAGAAAGAAATCGATGCTATCGAAATCAATCCTCAACTAAAGACAGAATATGAAGAAATTAATAATGATTTGAGGAAAATAAAGAAGCAATTTGTAGAAAATAAAGATAAACTTAAAAAACATCAAAAAGAATTGTCTGAAATAGAAAATAATATTAATAATAATGAAAATACCATTAAAAGAAATTCAGAGAAAATTGAAGAATTGAAGGCTGAAAAAAAGAAGTTAGAAGCTATAGATATAACATCAATTAATAAAGAAATTGAAAAAATTTTGAAGGAAAATGCAAACCTTCGTGAATCTGTTGGTATTTTTAAAGAAAAAATAGATAGTCTTGATCAAAATATAAAAGATCTTAATAAAGATTATAAGAGACTAATCGAAACCAACGAAGAAAAGGCGCTATGTTGGACTTGCAATGATGGTTATGTATCTATATCTTATTTTGAAAATGAATTAGGGAAAAAAAATTTGGAAAAAGAAAATTTTCAGAATGAATTAACTAAAAAAGAAAATTCTATTGATAACAATAATTCAAAATATCAACAATTGCAAAAAGAGAAAGCAAGTAAGGATAGAATTGAAATCATTGAAGAAGAATATGAAAAATTATCTAAAACTGTTGGTCTTTTAGGTGCTGAAAAAGATAAATTAGGAGCTAGAAAAAAGGAAATTGACGGAGAAATTCCAATGCACCGTGAGAATATAAAATCACGTGAAATTAAAATCCAAAAAAAAGAGCAACAAATTAAATCTATTGAAGAAAAATTGGTAAAATTCGAACAAGTCGCGCCAAAGCTAGAAGAAAAAAACCTACTTACGAAAAAATTGGGAGTTATTGAAAAAGATATTGAGGATTTAGAACATTCAATAAATCAAAAGTTTTTTTTTGAATTTCTTGGTATCAAGATAGAGGATTTAAAAATAAATACCTTATTTAAAGATTTTGAAGAGATTTTCAAAGAAGTCAATAACTATATCGATTTAAATATTAAAGAACAAAGCGAAGGAGCTGCGATTAAATTTAATGATAATATAAAGAAAATAATCAAAGAACTTGAATTCTCTGAATTTAATGAAATATCATTAAATTTAGAGGATTATAATTTAAACATAATAAGAAAAGATAATACAATTCAACCAATAAATTCTCTTAGTGGTGGTGAAAAAGTAGTTGTGTCCTCTCTTTTACAAATTTCTGCCAAAGAGACATATAATCCAGATATTCCCTTTATTGTGGGTGATGATATAATATTAAAAATGGACGATGATCGTAGAGAAATTTTCTATAATTATTTAAAGAATATTGCTAAAGAAAATGATTGGTTTATCATACTAACTAGGACCACAGATGAAGATTTAATAATAGAAGAAATTTAAATTCAGTCCACTTTACTTTTTATAATTATAATACCTATTTTTAATTAAGAACAATCCCTTATTTTCTATTAATATAAAAATATTTCATAATAGTTTTTAGGAATATGACGGATGCACCACAAATTATAGAAAAAGATTTTATAGGTTTAAATGGAGTAGGAAAAGATCAGTTAAACCATCCTCATTTCGAAATTTGGCAAAAATATTTTAAAGAAAATTATTATATTGAAGAAGATATTAAAATAATACTTTTTCTACCTTGTGCTGCAATAAAACCTTATTATAACTCCCCGATCCATCGGGTTTTTAATGAAATTATAGATAAATACGATAATATTCACAAATTTGTAATCTCAAACGCTGGAATAATACCATATGAGTGCTGTGATATATATCCATTCAATTCCTATGACTGGAATCCACTATGCGAAACTGAACCAATCAAGCAGGAATATATTGAAATAACAAGTCAACGAATATATGATTTCTTTAACGCTAAAAAAATTAGTAATAATATTAAATTTATATCTTATTTAAGGAACGATTCAGAATCGCTTAAATCATTAAAAATTTCTTTCAATAAATTAAACTTTAGTTTGGAAGTAATAAAAATATCTGGAAAGTTACATGAAACTGCAGATACTGACCTATTATTAATTTTAGAGGAGAATTTAAAAAGATTAGACGATAAGTTAAAATCATTAAAATAAGGATTTTTTATGGATTATTGGGCGGGGGAATTAGGAAATAATTTCATAGAAGGAATAAAACACGGCAATGTCATGGATAGTGTTTATAATTTTCTGAAATCAGATGAGCCTAAAATAAAATATCCATATAAAGCTTTGTTTTTAGATAATGGTGCTTTTTCCATTTTTAAAAACAATTATAACAGAAAAAAGAAAAGAATAACCATTAATTTAAATTCAATTATCGACATTCAAGAAAAATTAAACCCCAAATATACAGTTCCTTTTGATTATCCTTTAGATCCTCAAATGAACACAAAAACCATAGAAACTAATTGGCAAAAAACACTAGAAAATATTAATTATTGGGATGATTGTACAAATCTTAATCTTGTTCCCGCATTACATGGATGGAATAAATCTTCTTTAAATAAGAACATCCATTTATTACAGAAAAAAGATTTTGAATATGTGGCCTTAGGTAGTGCTTTCATTCTTAAAGAAAAATTCAAAGGTTTTTTTGGAGATCGCCAACCAAACAAAAATATATATGAAGCGTTTCTATACCTTAGTTCTTTAGGAAAGAAACTAGATATTGATATACATGTTTTTGGTATCGGGGCTTCTCCATTAACTTATCATTTTGCAGCCTTTTGTGAAATAAAAAGCTCTGATTCTTCAGGGTATAGGAGAAAAGCAGCTTATGGTAAAATTATCTTACCTCAAACAGCAGAAAGATATGCAGGTAATGGAAGTGCTAAGTTTGGATTAAAAACTAGAAATGGAGTAACCTATAATAAAATTTTCTCTGAAGATGAAAAGAAAATGTTAGTCGAATGCAATTGTCCTGAATGTAGAAAGATTTCTAAACATGGATATCGTAGATGGAAACATTTATGTTCAGATTGGAAAATTAGAGCAATTCATAATAAATGGGTAATGGAACAGGAAGAGAAAATATCTAATGAGTTAATAAAGCAAGGTTGGGATGCTTATGAAATATTCATTGATAAAATGATGGAGAAATCTCGTTTAAAATGGCTTTGGAATTTTGTAAAAAAATCCAAAGAAAGATACTTCTAACTTTATTTTATAATATATCGTGTAAATTGAGGAGAATGAGAAAATAAATGATTAGAGATAATAAAATATTTATGAGTAAAATCCGTAGTTTAGAGAGGAAATTAGAGGAATCTCGTAAAAATAGTGGCTAATATAAAAAACTCAAATAAAATATTTAATAAATTTTATAAAAAATACGAAAATAATTTATTTCTAAAAATGATTTAGTTTTAATTTAATATATTATATTTTTAATCAATATGAGGAAACTTAATTTCTACAGGGTCATGTTTTCCCTTGCTCGTAATATAAGCATGTCCTTGTGGAAGACGCTTCAGTCGTTCTATATCTTGCTTATTATTAAAGTATTCCCTCAAGTAGTTGCTTCCACTTCCTTGTGTCTGAAGGAATATTTTGGTATTACACAGATCAATGATTTCTTTTTTCACATCCATGATACTCTGGGTCGCAAATGCTACTCCATAGTCCCTTTTTCTACCGCGATGTACGATTTCGTCTAAGAATTTAACAATACGTTTTAAGTATTCCGAATCTGATTGTGATCTCGATTTGGGAAGGAGGCGTTGGATTTCATCCAAATATAAGAGAACCTTAAGCTTTTCTTTTCCTTTTAAAGCACATTTATGAAGGATAGCTAATAAATATAACCCTACAATTCTTTGATGTGAATCTCTCAAATTATACGAGTTAATTACTGTTATATTACCAGGGATTAACATGGATTCAAAATCAATTGGTTCTACTTCGGGCAAATCGAAGATTCTTAGAGAGATGGAATTCAACGCCCTTCTTATTGCGGATTTAGTTCCAGATGTCGCACTATATATCTCATTTTCCATATAATAGAAAATAAATTTCTTCAATTCTGGAAGTGTAAACTCCTTTCCCTTATTTTCTTCAATAACATCATAAATTATTGTTTGCAAGGTATCGTGAGATATTGGCGTTAATTCATGTAAGAAATAGGGTAAATCAACAGGATCAATTGCTTTTAATGTAAGACAAAAACCTTCATCTGTATCTATATTAATGAACCTAAATTTATTGATGTCAAGAGCATTAATTCTATGTAGCTTCATTAATTTCTCTGATCGCTTGGTAGAAGGAATATTTACTAAATTACCATATTCTCCTTCATTATCAAGAATAATTTGTGCTGGAGAATCTTTCTCTTGAGCGATTAAAAGTGAGAGTACTTTCAATGCAGATGTTTTTCCAGAGCCTTGTTGCCCACTCATGAACACACTTTGATATAATGTTTTTATTTTAAGTAGATATGGAATTCCTGCATTTAACCCTTGTATGCTTGCAATTTCCATTCCATTTTGGGGAATTTTTTTAAATTCACAGAACTCGTTTTGCGTTGGTATTTTAATTTTTCCACCAATTATCGTTTGTGGTCTCAGTACCTGATATCCTTCGGGTGTAAATTGCCCAACGGGAATTAGTGTAATTTTATAGTTATCTTCTTTGTGACTTGAAGTTTCTCCAGGAAAATAGTCTTCAGAGCATTCTATTTTTTTTACAATGCTCATTATTCTCACTCCATCCTCCTCTTTTTCAACAATCACACAATACCCGTCTCTTACGAGGTGTGCTTTATCAGGATATAAATATCCTTTCATCTGGTTATCACCACCCATTACAAGCTCAAGAGGTTTTCCCTTAACAGTGTTAACGCTTCCTAAACAATCCTCATTATCTGATTTATCGTTAGAATTATGTTTATCCCATGGATCACTAGGTTTCGTGGTAAGTGCAGTTATAGTCTGTAATTCACTGATTTTGGCATGATTATCTTTAACTTCATAATGATAATCATCATCTTCTGAGGTAAACTCAAAACTAATACCGTTAAAACCTTCAAAAGCCGTATTCATCGCAAATTTTATCGCATTTTCCCTTAAATCATCCGTAAAATTATAGGAGATAATTTTATTTGGAAAATATACTAATTGAACAGCTTCGCATTTCTGATGCATTGCTTTTTCAAAAATAGTTCCATATAGGCAAGTTTGCATAAATTCTCTATGATTTTTTGAATCTATATTGCTGGGATCATCATCTTTGTTTAATTCGTATGATTTAAATTCTCTTATTATAAAATTCTCTGAATCTAACTCAATCAAACAATCAACTCGAGCATTGATTTTCAATCCACCAATTTTTCCAACCTCTTCAACTTCAAAAGAAGCTTCTCCACCAAAAAATTCAATTTCAATTTTTTTTGGTATAACAATTCCATAATTAATTTTAGATTGCATTTTAGCAATTCTACGAATGTCTTGATGTAAAACATTTAAAAGTACTTTGATATCCTCTTGGTAAATCTCATAATCAGCATTCTTCTTGTTATCTACTAATATATCAACCTTTTCCTTAGTTAATCTCTGACTAAAAACGCGATAATTCATTTTGTTTCTTCTATCTGCTGTTTTAAAAATTCTTTTTAAATAAGTATTTCTCGCGAAGTGTAATACTCTTCCACGCTTTCCTCCTTGACTATTTAATAGGTTTCCATACACTTTATTTAGCAATTTACTTACAGATTCTTTACTTTTTTCCATATTTTTTTCTTACCCCCTATTTTATTCGAAGAGCTTAAAACTCCCCTCTAATTTTTCAATATGATTCAAAACATCTAGTGTTGATTTTTCAAGACAAAAATAGTCAAAATTTTGATTTTTATTGTATTCGTTTCTTTTTGATTTTAAATTCAGAATGTTATTATGTGGAAATATCTCAAAATATTTGATTAGTTCGGGATCTATTTCAAAAATAAGACATCTTATTAAGATTTGTCGTTCTATTAAATTATATTGATTAAGAATATTCTTTGCAAGTATATCTATTCGATCAAAATAGATAATTGAGTCGAACTTAAAATTATAAAGAAGTTCCTTAATCTTCCTATATAATAAGCTGTATTTTTCTTTAAATTTTAAAAAAAATTCCAAATTTTGGGCATTTTTCAATTTAATCACCTCATTTAAAATTTTTAAGAAATATTTGTCTATAAACATATATCAACTTTATTAATAGTATTATAAAAATTAATATTTATAAATCTTTTGATATTATTAACTTAAAAAAACTTTAAATATGATTGTTATTATTTCTAATACAATAAACATTGGTTGTTATTATGTCAGATTTAACTGTAGAAAGTAAGATTTTAGCAGTATTAAGTAAAGCTTATTTACCTTTAACTTCAAGGGAAATTTCTCGAATAGCTGAAATTAATATTAATAGTACAAGAACCCTCTTACAACAAATGGCCAATAGGGGAGAAATAGAGCCAATACAAATGGGTCCTGGTTCAAAAAACTTGTATATGTATAGAAAGATAGAAAATGAGGGAGAAATTAAAATTCTCGTAATTGGAAAATGGATACAAAAGAATTTAAAAGAATCTGATGATAATTCCGAAATAGTTGAAGTTCAAAATTTAGATAATCAATCTGAATTAGCCAGAGAATTAAAATGTAATTTATTTCAATGTGTTGGGCTTATGAATTTCTATGAACTTAGGAAAATTTGCGGAATTCATAGATTTCATTCACCAGATAAAATAAATAAAATTGGAGTTCAAAGGTTAAAACATATAAAATGGGTTGAAGAATTACAGGAGGGATTAAAATCTCCCAAGGCTGAAATGTGGTCCACAGCAATTATATACTTTGATATTTATGAGATTGAATATACTAAGCTTAGAGATTTTGAGGATCAAGAAATCGGAGTAATTATTATTAATTATGATGGACATGTATTTGATGCTGATAAACCAGGTTGGATTTTAGATGGACAACAAAGAATGTGGGCTTTAGAAAATATTGCTATTAATACCGAAGATCCAGATTCTCTTGAATTAATAGGACCTATAACGATTGTAATTGGAGAATTTGAAGATAAAGATTCAAATGACAAACTTGATTTTATTAGAAGAACGTTCTATATAACAAATAAAACACAAAATTTACCAATAAATTTCAGAAAAGACTTATTGGCTACTTTAAATGAGTCTAGTCAAGAAATTTTAACTAAAAAAGACAAAAGGGATACTTTAATTGCCTCTATTGTAGATGATTTGAATAAAGATGTAGATAGTCCATTCAAAAATTTAATTGATATGTTTAATTTAGGTTTGCCAAGAAAACAAGGAGAATATATATCCCGTGGAGCGATGAATCATGTAATCCAAGAAATATTGGAGTATGAAGCATTTAATAAAGATCATTTACCTATTCCTAAATTAGATAATCGATATATTTTTAATATGAAACTAATTAAAGATTATTTTAATGCAATAAGATATATTTTTTTAAACGAGTGGGGAACGCCAACAGAAGAATCACGTATACGAAGTAGGTTGGTTCTTACGAGTTTTGCGAGTTTACTTAGTAAGATTCTTCATATATCAGTTGCTTTATCTCGTGATAGAGAAAATAGGTTTAGAGTCATAGTTACAGAAGTACTAAAAATTTCTGAAGATGAAAGGACGCAATTTGATATAAATAGCTCTTTATTATTAAATTTAAAAAACAATCAAGCAGATATTAGAACTTTGACAACAAATTTAATCCGGATTTATGCTCAAAACTCTCAATTTATACCAGACGATTCACGAATAGATATAATAGTAAATAAATGGAAAGTATTATAGTAAGAGCTAAACATCTTGAATCGTTCGGAATAATTTTAAAAAGATATCGAGTTAGCAGGATTTAAAACTAAATTATCAATTTTTTTTCATTCAATGAATTAATTTATTAAATTGACTTAGATCCACCAGGTAAATTAATATACCTAAAATCCTATTCTAATTCATGGATAATGGTTTTGAATTAAAGGAAAAAAAATGTATTAATTTTTTAAAAAGATTTAATAATAGAACTTATACATGTTTTTCGGGAGGTAAAGATAGTTTAGTAGCTTTAGATTTAGCTGTTAAAAGTGATATAAAAAAAGTTGTTTTTTGCGACACAACCATTGAATTTCAAGAAACTCTCGATTACATTGAACAAATTGAGAATTACTATGATCTTAAAATAGAAGTTGTTTCAGCACCTCGCCCCTTTTTTGATATTGTTCACAAAATAGGATTTCCTTCAAGATCAATGAGATGGTGCTGTAAAGTATATAAATTTTCGCCCTTAGCTATCTTTGCTAGAAATAAGAATGTATTATCTTACATAACTGGTTTAAGGGGAGCAGAAAATGCTCGACGTAAGAACTATAAAAAAATTGACATGAATCATTACATTAAAATAAAACAATTAAACCCCATTCTTGATTGGTCAGATCAAGACGTATGGAGCTATATTCAAAAATATAAACTGCCTATCAATCCATTGTATAATATGGGATTTAAAAGAGTAGGATGCTGGCCATGTCCTTTCAAAACTAAAGCTGATTGGAATTTAATTGAAAAAAATTTCCCTGATAAATATGCTTTACTCCAGAACACATTAAGACACATTCTGAAAGATTGTGAGGGTCATGGAATTATAAATCTAAATGATTTTATTAAAAATTATAAATGGTCAGGTTATAGGAGACCACAAAATTCAGAATTAAAAGGAAAAATCGAAGTTATGCCTGAAATTACAATTATTAATTTAGAAGATTCAAAACAGCTTGAAAAATTGAAACAATCGATTCCAATATTATCAAAGGATTATGAGGTTATAAGGAATTCAATTATTATAAAAAAAAAACTTCAGAAGCAAAAAGTTAAGATTCTTGTTGAGAAGTCTCTTAATTGCGTGGGTTGCGGTGCTTGTGTTGCACTATGCGAATCACTGAATATTCAAGAAGAATTCTTAGTTGTAGATGCTAATAGTTGTAAATCATGTCTAAAATGTATTAATACTAGTTTGATGAGGGGTGCATGTATAATGCGAAATTACGCTCCTTATCGTTTCGAGGTTAGAACTTGTCAAGATTTAATGTTTGAAAACGATGATATTTCCTTAGAACCTGATTCGCGTATAGGATTAATTAGAACTAGAGCTTCATTAGAAAATTTAACGGAAAAATTAAAAGAAGTGGCAGAAATCAAGAAAAATAATCAATATCTATATATAAAAAATGGAGAATTTAGAGCGACAGCATATAAATCAAACGGGTTTGTTGAAATTAAAATTTACCCAAAGAATAACGAATTAGAAAAAGCAATGAATTATTTTAGAAAAGCAATGGCTTAATAATTAATATTATTTTTCAAGTTATACTTCATTTTTTTTATTTAAATAATTTCCTTTATACATTCTGCTTTATTATTAGAAATCAGTTGAAATAACTAAAACAATTATAAATTTTTAATAATTTAGAAGTATAAAGAATATAAAAAAAAATAAAAACACGTCATATGGTAGGAAGTCAAACTTTCAATCTTGAAAAAATTAAAGAAATTACTAGTCCAATCGAAGAATTACAAGGAAACTTAAAAAAGTTGGAAGACTTCTATGAGGTACTTACAAATAACAAAAATAAAATTACTCAAGTTTTCACTGACAAATTCTCTTTTGAACAATCTCAAGAGATAACTAAAAAATTAACTGATATATATAATAAGCTAATAAAAATTTCGAACGAAAATATACTAAATTTTCTCATTTTTCAAGATAATTTAATTAAAAAATATAAAAATCCTTATAAAGAAAAAATAAATAGTTTAAATTTAGGGCAATCTTATCTTTCTTTCGAAATGGGTTTATTTTTAATTAAAAACAAACAAGTAAGCAAGATTATTGAACAATCATCGTTTATTCTCACCATTCCATCAAATCAATGGAAATTATTATTGAATTCTTTAAAACATAATTCAAGATTTATATCAACTATTAACAAAATTGAAAAATTCATTGAAGCTGAACAATTAAAGGTTATTAAGAAAGAAATTAAAGAAAAAGAAGAATTAGAAGAGTTAAAAAATTTAACGGAGAAACAACCTCCTGATTATGAATTAAATAATTTTTTAAAATCTGAATATTTAAAATATTCTAAAACAGAATTTGATAGAAGGCGGCGCAGAGAAAGGAGAGAAAAGCTAGGCGATCTTCAAAAAAAACCAGAAACAGAAGTTGAAATACCTCAAGATATATATGAAAAAATTAACAAGTTTAAATCCAAATTTGGAAGTGATTTTAAACAGAAATATTTTATTCAAGAAGATGAAACAATAAACCCTCTTGACTTAATCCGTAAAAGAAAAAGAAGAAAAGAGGAAGAATATAAAGATCACATCCAAAAACTTAAAAATAAAGACGAAAAGTGATTCCAAAATTTCATCAAAAATATTAAATATCAATATAGATGACAACGAAATTGCAATAACCAGCAGATTTACAGTAATTTTGGGGAAATTTAAAAAGGATTTAAAAGAACAAATTAATGAATTTAATATTTTTGACATATTAGGGGATTTCAATTCGATTCCTATAGAAAAAGCTATAGATATCTTTAAGATCCAGTCTAAAGAATATAATAATCTTGATAAATTGTTAAATATACCCAATTTTATAAGCAATTTTCACTCAATTACAAAATCTAATAAGCATAATATTGATCTATATAACGAATTTATTCAATCATTTGTTTCCATTTTAAATTTCCATGTATTAATGAAAAAAAAAAAAGATTTATTAAAACAGCAAGAAATTTCTCAAAAAATTCATAAACGAGGAGACTTTTCAGATTTAATTTATGAATTAAAAGAATTAAACGATTCTATTATTGAAAAAAAACAAAAAATGAAATATTTCGAAGAAGATTATTTCAAAGAAAAGAATAAAGTTAGACAAATTAAAAAGGAAATTGGAGATTGTGATAAGAAAGTTAAAAATTTAGAAAAAGAAAAAAAAGAGTGTTTTAGTAAGATTGATAAAATTATGAAAGAAATGGAAAATTTACAAGCAGAAAATACGAGAGAAAATCATGAATTATCTTATTCTGAAAAAATTCAAGCTCTTCAAAAAAAATCTAAAGAAATTCAATATGACATTAAAAATATTAGTGTAAAATTAAATGAATTCTATAATGAATTTAAAGAATTAAATATTAGATTTGAAAAGTTAGAATCAAATTATCAAGAACTTCTAAGTATATTAAGTAATGATAATATTAAAGTAAAAAGAATTAAAAAAGAGTTAGGTGAAAAGATAAAAGAAAACTTAGATGATTTTAGTGAGTTATACTTTTTAAAATCAGCTGAACAAATTAATATAGAAATTCAAAAAATTGAAAATAAAATCAATTTTATTACAAAATCGAATCAATTCCTCGATAATGAACAACCAAATAATTTATCAAAAATAGAAGAAAAAATAATATCACTCAAAAATAAAATATATAAAGATCAGGAAAATAAAACTACATTTAATATAACCGAAATTATTGAATGTATTGAAAATTTTAGAAAAATTGAAGCTTTAATCCATAATCTGGAAGCTTTAATAAATAAATTTCTGTCTAAAATCTATTTAAAATCGCACTTTGAGATGAGGATTAGTGACGATAATAAGAATTTCTTTTTTCAACTTAATTTTGTCCAATTAAAAAAAAAGAAAACCGTTAATTTTAATCAATTAACCACACCTGAAAAAATATTTTTCGTGATAGTATTTTACATTTCAATTAAAATATTATTGAATTCTAAGGATATTATAATTTCAAATTTGTTCTTGCTACCAGAATTTAATAAACGGGGCTCAATTTTTAGAACTATAAAGAATATTATTCCTGTTTTTGAACGCGAAGATAATCTTAAAAATTATAATCTAATTTTTATTTTATCAAATTTAGAGATGAAAGAACAAATTAAAAATTTAAAAGTAATAAATATTTAAGAAAAATGGTGAAATAGATGATAGATAATAAAGAAGAAATTGTAAAAAAAATAACAAAGCTGATTTTAACAAATCAACAAAAAATGATAAAAGAAGAAGACTTGAAAAATCTATATGATAGATCTTTAGATTTAGATTTTGACGAAATTATTTATGAAGTTTACGAGCAGTTGAAAAAATTTGGTTTGTATCTGATAAAAAATGAATTTCAAGGTTATAAATATTATGTATTAATATCTGAGGGTAAAGATGATAATATTACGCCTTCTCAATACGGTACTTTAGCATTGATACTTGCACTTAGTAAGGAAGTCAATGAAAACATTAAAATTGACGATTTAATAGAAATATTTGAAGAAGTGTGGACTTCTGATATTCAATTTTTAATTGAGAATGATTATCTACGTATAATTGAAGATTTAAATATAATAAAAGTAACTCCTTTAGGAAAAGCCCTTTTAAATAATATAATTCAAGACTTAAACCTAAAAAACTTATTAAACGCATTTAAAGGGAAAGAATCTACTTAAAAAAATTTAAAAAAATAAGGATATTAATTAGTCCTTTTCTAAATCAAGATTAAATTGATCATATATCTTCTTTACGCGATCAGCAGAAGGACCAGTTCCTCTCACTCCGTTCTCATCTACTATAATTTTCCCATTCAAAATGGATATAATATTTTGATCTTCAATATAGTTCACA
>Ga0209977_10000256_pt1 | contig 20780 bp, 20 predicted proteins | sample SumtaG_2_FD_183113 | JGI IMG/M metagenome (GOLD analysis project Ga0209977, IMG submission 183113) | Deep subsurface microbial communities from Indian Ocean to uncover new lineages of life (NeLLi) - Sumatra_00607 metaG (SPAdes) (version 2) | ecosystem: Environmental > Aquatic > Marine > Oceanic...
TACAAGCCAATCTTTTATTCTTCCAGGTAATTCACGAATATAATCTATAAGTTGTTCGAACCATCCTTTTTTCACATCTGCGCTTTCTCCACCACCACTAAAAAATGACCATAGCTTTTGGACTCCAATGATAACTTGTCCAAGGGGGGTCTGATAAAGGAAGATATTCCATACATTTTTAAATATATTTCCTATGAACATAATTGTTTTAGAAAACCATCCATCTTCTATTTTTGATTTTGCAAAGACTTCAAGTAGTAAATCAACACCTGCTTTAATCATTCTAAACGGTGCCAAAATTATATTAATTGCTCTTTCAACAGTCCACATGATGCCGCTAAGAAGCTTTTCACCTACTCCACCTTTAATTGAAATTCCAAATAAACCCAATACCCAATCAGAAATCCATCCTATCAACTTAACAGGAAATTTTATAAAATCTTCAACGGTCTTCATTAAACCGCCCTTGATTTTTGTGATGATTCCACCTTCAGTTTTCATGAAACCTTTAACGAAACTAATAAGGCTTAAAACAATTTGGAGTGGCCATCCAAGAACTCTGAAACCTTTAGCCAAACCTGTAACAAACTTACCCAGCAGTGGAATGCTCCTAGTGAATTGTGTTACCCATCCCATCATTTTGGCTATCTTGCCTGGTTTTAAAGATGCTGCTTTAGCAAAAAATTCACCTATTTTATCAAGAACCTGAGCAACTTTTTTAACACCTTTTAAGGCTTTCCCTAATAACTCAAATGGTAAAAAAAGACTTCTTGTAACAGCACCAATTGTAAGTCCAAGTGCAAACACTGCTGCTCCAAGTATCACCAACCATGGTGGTTCTTTCTTTTTCTTAGGTGGTCTTTCTTCCATTAATTCTTCTTTTCTTCTTGCACCAAAAAAATCTACAATATCTTCTAATAATTCTGTCTGTTGTTCCATTAATTCATATGTTGTTGCTCTTTGTTCTTCTGCTTCATCATCTTTTAAAAGGCTTTTTGCAAAAGAACTATACATTAATTTAGTAGTACTTGCTATAAGTGTAAAAGGTGACATTATAACTTTAGCAAGTAACCGTCTTCCAGTATCAGCCTTCTTAACTTCATCTAAATCAACACCAGTACTAATTGATAAAATATCTCTAATTTCTTCTAATCTATTTGTTATTAATTCTGTTCCTTTTGCAGTTTTGGCAATATGTCTAGCTGTAAATTGGCGAAGTGGTAACATTATTCTACCCCAAAACCCAAGTTGTTGTGTTTGTGCCAATCTCATTAATTCAATATCACTAGCCATTCTTCTATTAATAAAACTTACTCTATCAATACCAGTTACCATATCTGTAGACCTTCGGGCTGTAATATCTAATGGGTCTCCAATCTCTATATTTGCGGCATTCATCTCTTTTCTTAATGCCATCATTTGTTCTTTCATTTCAGCATCTTGAGTGAAAAGAGAACCCTTAGTTGTGGCTTCTTTTGTTAATTCACTTATATTATCATCAATTCTTTCCTCTTCTGGTGTTGCTTCTATCTTTTCTTTTTTTCTTGGAATTAGAGATTTGAATACTTCTTTAGTTGATTCAGCTATTGGTGTAAATATTTTTCGTACACTACTAAATAAATTCATTAAATTAGAACCAATTATATCTGAAGTATGTTCACCTAATATACCAGATGCTTCTTTCATACCTTCTTTCATACCACCATGCATTATAGGAACAACAGCCTTAAAATTTTCAGCAATACTCGGACCAACAATATCAGCTACATTACTACCCATAATCTGAGAAGATTCTGTCATACTTTCCTTAACACCATCTACCATTGTCTGTGAACCCTCAACTATGGCATCTTTTATACTTCTCTGTGTTCTTTCGGTTTCTTCCCTCATAGCCATACTATTATTCCATAACAATTTCTGCAACTTTTTTATAGCTGTTTCATTAGTATTAGTTTTATTTGGTATATTTTGTTCTTGCATATCTTGCTCCTAATAAAAAAGTCTAAAGAAAGTTCCTGTAAAAGAACGTCCTTTAGACCCTTTTATGATCCGTTGAAATTAATCAAGCGAGACTTTCTTAAAATATTATATATTAATCTGCTACTTCTGGATTTAACGCACCCATTCGCCTCATAATATCCATAAATCTTTGTCTGTGATACAATGCATCCTTTCTTAATTTTTCTAATCTATTATCCACAACCGTATCACCTGTTTCGGTTGAAAGTTTTCCTACAATTTTATCTAAAATATCTTCCAACATAACAATAGTTCTTTTAATACTATATTTGAAGAGGTCTTTTATAAAGCTTTCCACTATCAAATCATCATTTGATTCTTTAAGATATTCTTCTATTTTTTTATCTACATCCATTTTATACCCCGCTAATTTTTAATTAGTTAATTGGTCAGCTTCTGCTTTCAAATCTCTTATTAACATATTTAAACAAGCTTCTCTTTCAAAATCAGTCATATTATTACTTTCTAAGATACTTATACCCGCTTTTCTAGCTAATTGATATTGTTCTTCTAAAATATCTTCTAATTTATAACCACTAGTGAATAGGTATATTAGAAAAAAAAATTACTTACTGGAATATCTTTTTTTTCTTCAAAATCATTACAATGAATACATTTGGTCATATATGTAAAATCAGTACCAAACTCGTTTTTCTCAAACCATTCAGTAACTTTAGTATAACCATCTTGTGTGATATTATTTAATAGAAATACTTTATCCATTAGATTAATATCTTTTTCTTCACCATCAGGTGTTATAATTGTTTCAATTACTTGTGCATAAGTGTAAAGCGTCACTTCTGCCATTTTTTGTGTTTCAGTAAGGTTAGGAAGCTTATCAACTAATTTAAAGGCTTTTATTTGGTTTCTTCTTCTTATATGTCCTATTTCAACCGTAATATTATCATCAACTTTAACCTTTTTACTTAATCTCTTATCAAGTTTAGTTATAGCTAAATTACTTAAATCAATATATTGAATTGATTGTGATTTACACTTAGGACATGTAAAATCAAATTGATAAATTTTGCCTTTGGTTTTCTTCCTTAATTCCACAAGCAAATAGAATCTATCTTGAAGATAAAGTTCTGTAATATCAAAATCCTCTGATATTACAGATGTTGTAATTAATTTATCTAAAGCTTCTTCTATTTTTGAGGGTCTTTTTTCACCCTCATAAACCAATAAGCTTTTCATTTGTCCTGTTGTTATTGGTTTAAATTTAATTTCTTCACTACTTCCAGGCAAAATACAATCGAATTCATACACATTAACAAAATCTTTAAAACCCATAACACAATCTCCTTTTTATCATTATTTTTTGATAGAAAGTTTTATACTAATTTCTATTAAAAATTGCTTTAATATTACATCCTTCACAACTTTCTACAAATTTAAATGTTATATTATGATTTCTACTTCTAAAATTTCCTCTTTTTATTAAATAGAAATCATATTTTAATTTTTATTTATATTCTATTATGTGCCTTTGATATTTAAAGGTAACATCAAATTGTGCAACATCAGTTGTTGCATAATCCAAAGTTAATGCACCAATTGCTCCTGGCCATGCATCTATTAATGTATATTCAATAATAGTTTTCCCATCAAGACCCAATAATTGAACCTTCTGGTCTCTCATATAATCAACAGGGTCTCCATGAACATTAGTTTCAGGATTATGAATCATATCTGTCCATTTTGTAAACCATTCATGAATTTTTGCTTCTTGGTCAACGTTAAAAGAAACAGTCCAATCAGCAAACGTATACTTTGATGCCATTTTGAAATCATATCCCTGCCAATTCACCAATGTTTCCTCTAGTGTTACTTCTGGTAAAGTAGTAGACCTTACAAGATAAACACTTTGGTCCTTATTAAAAGTTCCCGGAATATTTGGTATCATATAAAACAAATATTGACGTGCTCCGGCTCTAAAGTTATTTTTAAACTTTGTTATATCAAATGCATCAGGTTGATTTTTTTCACCCATTTCTTTTTAATCCTCCTATATTATTAAGCTCTCATAGCTGCGATTTCGGTAAATGATGCACCAGTTTTTGTAGCTATAAAATTGAGGACTATAAATTCTGCTGCTGTTGTGGGTTTAATATAAATATCACACCAAAGTTCACTTCGGGCAATTCTTTCCGGTGTATTATTTGTATCGTCACAAACTACTAAGAACTCATAAATACCTCTTCTAGCTTGAACATCTCTTAAGAAAGGTGTAACCATATCTACCAATGTAATTCTTGTAAGACCAACATTAGGTTCAAACAAGAAATACTTAGTTGCTGTACTAATTGCTTTTTCTAGAATCATAAACAATCTTCTAACATTAATTCTATTAAAAGCAGAAGTTTTTGAAAGCATTGTTTTTTGACCAAAAACAACCTTTCCGATACCAGCAAAACTTACAATTGGATTAATACCATTCTTATAAAGTATATCTCTTTGTCCAAGGTCTGGATTCCATGCAAGTCTTCTAATATTAAATAAAATTCCTCTATTAAGACCTGCTGGTGCAAACCAGGGGTCAGTAACATCATCTGTATTAGCAAAAACACCAGCTACATGACCAGATGCTGGAACCCATCTATATTTTTGATTCCATTTATCATAAATTTCAAGCCAATTTCCATAAAGGGCTGCATAGCTTGAATTTTCATTCAAATTAGGATCGACAAGACCTAATCTCCAATTTCTTAAGTCTGTTGCTTCATTTCCTGAATTAAAAACAACTGAAGCATATGGACAATCTAAAACAGTCATAGCATCTTTTCTAATTTCACAAATACTAATTAGATAACTTTTAACTGTTTCTGATTTGTTAGAATCAATAAATAAATTAACATCAATTTCATCAGCATTTGCATAAAGGTCATATGCTGTCTGGATTGTTCCATCACCAAGTGAATCACCTCTGTCATTAGCACCTCCAGCAAATTGTTGAAATGATGATGTGACAATAGAAATATCTTCATTTTTAAACGAAGCATTTAATACAATCCGAATATAATCCGATTGTTCATTAATAACAGTCTCAGCAAATCTTGAATAACCTTGGTCATCAATTTTATTTTCATTTGTACTAACATTAAAAACCTCCACAGTAGACCATGTACTTGATCTTTGACCCTTTTCTTGAACAACTACCAGAAAATCTGTATCATCTTCTAATTGTTCATCGATTGCTATAAAAGTTGCATATGTATCCCATCCACTATTACCACCAGTAGCCATTTGGCTAAATGAGCTATAATCACATATAGCTAAACGAATATTATTTCCCCATGCACCTCTAGAAGCTGCAATAAACCACATTGGAGATGGGCCAGATACAGTAACTTCACTAGCAAATTCATCAGGGTCTTCACTACTGAAATCACTCAAAATATAAGCATTATCTGTGTCAAATGCTGTAAATGATTGACTAACCCCACTTGCGGCTTTAGTTCCAGAAAAATTAGCTGAAACTGGCATGGTTCTTGTACAATACAAACTATTTCCATATTTTAGAAAACCTGTACATGCTAAAACATCTTGATAACAAGCTGCTACATCTGTAGGTTCACCAAAAACACCAATAAGGTCATCTGTATTTGTGATTAATGTTTTCTTTTTTTCCGGCCCCTTATATGTATTTCTCAATACTGCAACACCTATTGACGTTGCAACGGCAGGAACCGTTGTTGTTAAATCTCCTTCCTTGACATCAACAAGGGGTGAAAGATAGAAAGCCATATTTATTCCTCCTTAAAAATTCTTTGTTCCTTATTACTATTTATCACTTCTGTATTATTTATAAAAACTGTTAAGAATTTTACGTTTCTCTTATTTCAAAATAATCATAAGCGAAATTTACTGTACTTTCTAGGAGTGTTTCACCTTCTCTATGTGTAAGTGTAATTTCTCCTAGCATATTAATCCATACATTTATAAAATGAATACGTAAGACCTCTTTTCTAAAATTATCCGTTACTCTAAGAGTAGCATCCACAACATAATTAGCAGGGTCTTCACCGAATTTATCTTTATTATTATTAATAAAAGTAATCCATCTATAAAGAAGTTTCCAATTATTAAATTCTGAATCAACAATAAAATTTACTGTCCATGGATCAAATGTAACATTTCCACTATCAGATTGAAATTTTGCACCCATCCATCTATGTTCAATACTATCTAAATTTAGGCCAGGAATTATAGTTCCATATATATTTAAAGAAAATTCTTCCGTGGCATTAATGGCTGTTTCTGTTGGTATTAATGGAAAAACTAATTCATATGAAGTTGGTGTTGCTTTATTTACATTAATATTTATACTCATTAATCAAACACCTCATATTTATAAAGTATTTCACCTGTTTCGTCTTTACCAAGTGCTTTCATCCATAATGATTCGGCTTCATGACCACCACCAGAAGTATACTCAGTTTCTGTTCCCAAATAAGTATGTAGTCTATCTTCTTCATCATATATTTTTGTAATAACCTCTTCTACTAAACCAGTTTCACCCACTGGTTGGAATAGAAAACCATGGACCATAAAATCCAAATTCCATTTAATAATTCTTCTTTCTTCATCTGGCATTTCAAAAACTATATCTGGGGCTGCTGACTGAAAAAGAACCTTAACTTCAAAATATGTATCCATTTCAGGAATATGAATTCGCATCATAACATAAGGTGCAAAATATGGAAGAATTTGTTCAAGAAGCATATCTATATCAACCATATGTAATGACCAAATATTTAATTGAAACAATATGTTATATGGTATTGGATTTACATAACGTGCAATAGAACCACCAGAAGTATCAGTTGATGTTGTTATTTTATGATGTTTATTTGTCATCCTTTCCGGTGAAAAATCCATACTATTTATTTGTGCAGATAGAATAGGTAAAAGTTCATCATCTTTTCTTTCATTAAGCCAATAAAAAACTTTTTGTTTTGGTGCAAATTTCAATGGTACTTTGACCATTTTAATAATTTGACCAGTTTCCTTATTATATCTAGCAACCTGTAAATCGTTGAAAAGATCGAGAAACTGAATGATCGTTTTCCTTAACGATTTATAATAATAAAATTGTTTCATAATAATTTTTTACACCCTTTTCATTTAAAAACCATAGACCGACTCATCCACGTCAGTATAATCATCGATTTTATCACTTTCTTCTTCAATCCATTTATTGTCTCCATATGCCGTAAGAGGTTGTGTAAGTGTAGAATCAAGATCAGATGAAATAACATCTGCTGAATCACTTGTACTTGATACTCTATAGGGACGGAGTACAAGTTCCCAAATCATTTTCTTTAATTGAAATATATGTGCTTCTTCTCCAACATCAACAATCTCATATGCTCTATTATTCCATAAAATTTTAACTACATCCCCTGGTTTAGGGTCATAACTAGCACTAACATCCCTAGAAAAGGTTGTCTTAGGAATAAATCCATACTGAATCATATCCTCAGAGACAATTCCAAAAGTATTTGTCATAGATACTTCTTCTGTTAGTTCATAGATCAATTTGGTTGTTTTTGGTGAAAGGTATGCTGTTTCCGTGGTTTCACCATAAAGTCTATCCATTTCTATACTTTGGTCTCTAATATAATATTCTATTACAATTCCGGCTATATCTGTAAATTCTACTACAGTACTGTCGAATAATTCATGTTCAGGATTGCCATGAATATCATAAAGTTCCCATTTTGGTTTTGTTTTATCTGTCATTTTAACTCTGTTTCTTTAACCATGTCTTAAATTTTTTCATTTCTTTTTCACAATTTGCTACTACCTTCAATGCCTCTTTATATTTTCCATTCATAGCATATTCTACAGCAACTCTAAGCCAATCATCCATACCTTTAAATTGTCTGCCATCATCGGGGTCTTTACCCGCTGTAAGTTCGGAGTATGTAAAACCTCTCTTCTCTGATAATAAATGATCTTGTATTTTTAATTTTTTCAGATGTTCAGATTGCTGTTCATTAATATATTTTTCTATTAATTTTATTATATCCATTTTTACCCCACTTCGATGCCATATCCAATATAGCACTCTTCTAGCCTCAAAGATTCATCTAATCTTTCTTTTTCTTCTTTACCTTCACTTATCATAGAATCACCATCAAGAGCAATTCCTGTATTTCCAATCGATGTAAAATTAGCAAATTTATTTCTTATTATACCAAGACTAATTTTTGAAAGTGCTGTTACATAATCCAAAATCCATCCGGCACCATAAAAATGAAAATCATTAACATCTTTATCAAAATTTTCATTATCAATTGTGGATTCTGTAATCATATATGTACGAAGTAAAATCCATCCTGGGGAGATATATACACCACCAGATACTGGGGGTGGTTGAATTTCTAACTGATTTGAATATGGATGATATTTATAATTATATATATCTATTAAATATTTATTTAATGTTTCAAGGAAATCTCTAGCTATATGATAAGATACAAGAGTAAAGCTTCCTTCTGTAGATAAAAGAGCATCAAACAATCCTTGATTATAGAGATAATTCTCAACTGTAAAAAGTGTATTAATTCCACCAGTTGAAGTATGTGTATCATAACCTATTACTTCAATGACACCATTAGGTAAATCGTATAGATGTTGACCTGCTGAAAGCTGAAGAGTAAAAAATACTTCTTGAGTTGCCTGTCCTGTAGCCCATTTGATAAATTTATCTCTAGAATAGTCAATATGGTCAAGGATTTGCATATCATCCAATTCTACTTTAATCATTGGATGTCCTAATCTTCGCTTTACTTTCTCTAATAAATCACTTCTTGTCATAATTTTAACCTCTCCACGTATATATTTATGAAAATGTTATTTAAGTTAAACTTATGTCTCTTAACCAATCCCAATTATCAACAGCATCTTCAATATCACTAAGAACACCCCAAACATCTTCTTCATTATCTCTTCCATCAGCATATTTTTTTAATTCTGCCCCTTTTTCAAATATATTCATTTCAAAAATAAAACATGCCCAATAAAGAGCTGAAATAAGGTCATCTCCTTTATCCATACCAAAGAATTTGTTCTTAATTTCAACAAAAGCAGTAAGTTGTTCTAATGTATTTTTATCGACAAGTATAAGACAAAAATCTTCAATTAATTTTTTCATAAGAAGAACTGCTTTTGGTTTGTTATTTTTTTTGGCTCTAATCCCTAAATCGATTTTTTTAGAACCTGTACTAATAAGATTAGGATTTTCATGTTCCCATTGAAGTCTTGTAACAACAGCAGCACCTTCTGCATTATTTTCACACATGATATATCCACTGTTATAATAATAACTTAACCTATTTACAACTTCGGCAAATCTATAAACATCAATTATATTACTTTCAAAAACAGCAACTTGTTTCATTGTAATAGGTTTTAAAGAATCAAGTCTAAGAATTTGAACTGTAGATGCATTTTCTCCTGTTCCTTTCGCAACATCAACACCAAGAATATAGATATCCCCTTCTTTTGGTTTCTCATAAATACGAAGTTTTCCAGCAAGGTCAACAAATTCTGGCTCAATCCAATGAGCTATAATATTTTCAAGAACATCAGGGTCTATAACTGTACTTGTAGAACCTAAGAATTCTACAGCAAATTCTTGTCTAAATTTTTGTTTACCTAGATTTCTAATTTGTTCTTTTGCCCATTTTTTTGTTCTTCCAGGTACTGATTCCCATGATACCTTCATATGAACAAATGAATTTTCATTTCTTTCAGATTGAGAATATAGCCTATGGAAAATATTGAACATCCCATTTGGAGTAGATATGATTATAATCTTGGATTCTTTAGATGCAGAAATTGTTGGATAATTTGATGCCCAAAACTCTTCAGCTTGATGGGCAGGAACAAATGCAAATTCATCACAAATCAAAAGATTAATAGTTTCACCACGAAATGCATCTTCTGATGTGGCTGAAATCTTAATTTGTGAACCATTATCAAATGTTACAAATGTTTTTGAATATTCAGAAACACCAGGCTTTAACCAAACAGGAAGGCTCTCATACATCCTTCTAATTCTTCCCAAAATCATCTTTGAGGAAGATTCTTTATTTGAAACAATTCCAACAATCTTATCATCATGAAAAATTGCATACCATAAAGCATAGACAGAAACGGATGTGGTTTTCCCACTCTGTCTGGATAGTAGACAAATGTTGAATCTATGGTTTTGGAATTTTTTTAGAAGCTTCTTTTGATATTTATAGATATATTTTTTGAAATAAACTTCACCATGGTCTGGATGAATTATTTTTACATATGGTATAAAAGTATGGACACTAGTTGTACATTTTTGTAATTCTAGAATATGATGTGGTTCATAATCAAATTCCGCATGTGGACGTTTCACAACTTGAGAATATTTTACAGCCATTAAAAAAAAAACCTCCTATTCTGTAAGTATTTATACAAAACGGAGGTACAATAATAAAATTCTTATCTTAAAAGAAAAAGGCCATAGCTGGTGGGCTATGACCTATGAGCTTAACCAAGGAGGATCAATCCTGGTTATTTAACTTGTTTCTACTATTTGAACTTTTTGACCATCTGCTACAAAACAATATTTTTTATTATTATATATTGTTTTTAGATATACTGGTCTATTCCATAAATTGTAAATATGCTTTAGCGTTTCTTCAGCATATTTTGGTTCAAGATTGGGGCCAGTATGTTTATGTTCCATTAAAAGTATTCCGGTATTATTATGATTTCCATTTCTTACAATTATTTTAGGAATTCCACTATGTGCAAAACTTTGCACTATAAGGTCTCTAACTTCTCTTGCTTTATGACCTGTTCGAACATAATCTATATGTGTCATTGATTCTAATGGTGCAAAAACATATAGATTTAATTCATCAATTAAATCAGGTGTTAAAAAATCTTGCATAAAAAACCAATCTGTATAGCTTCTCAGTACCTCCATAACCCTTTCCATACCTTTCATTTCTTTAGTATCCCACTCTTCCTTTGCTTTGGTATCATGACAATTATCATAATCATATCCATGCTTGCCTTTATTCCATCTTTCTTCTATATCTTCCCACATTTTGGAACCCAAAAGATATGGATTTAAAGTCTGTTTATGTTCAGCTTTTACCAAGGCGTTTGAATAGTTATATTGACCATGTTCATTTTGTGTCAATAAACCCTCTTTAAAAAGTTGATTCATTATTTTCTGATGAATAAAAGTAGCAAATCCTTCATTCATATAACGAGTTTTGATAATAGGCCAATAATATTGACCTTCAATTCTGAGAATCTCTAAAATATCCTTATGCCAATCTTCTAAAATCCCAGAATTATCAATAATATATCGTAACAAATCTTCTGTTGGTACCACAGGTGTTCTTAATTTGATTTGCCTCCACAGTCTCTGATTTTCTAGAGCAATATCAACTCCAGGTTTTTTATCCATATCACCATCATATTCTGTAAGGTCTGCAAATTCTGATGTCTTTGGTTTCTTCAATAATTTTTGTTGTTCGAAAACTCGCATTCTTTTTTCGTCTTCGGTTTCATTATCAAAAGGATTTGAATGTAACTGAAGAGCATGTCCAGCATCGACAATTGTTTCAATTTCATCAATTCCAAATCGTCTTTCATACTTGTTTACTCTTCTATTAGCTTCAGCCATAAATTCAATGATATCACGTCTGGATTCCTGGAACCATTTATTCTCAGTAAAGAAACCAACATGCCCATAAACATGAGCGAGAACAAGTGCCTGAACAGCAAAAGTATTTGAATTCATAAGATATGCTCTTGCCGGATTACTATTTATAACAACCTCATAAGGCAATCCGGGGTCTATATTCTCATGAATTGTTCTTAGCTTTTCATAATCTCTTCCAAATTTCCAATTAGAAAGATTAACAGGAGACCTATATGCCATAATTTCTAGCATTTTTTGAGTAGGAACAATATCGAATTCAACTGGAATACATTGAATCCCCATTTCATCAATAAGAATTTCTTTAATCCGGTCTTCAATTTTTATCAATCTTCTTAAATCATTCTTTTCCATTAGTTTTTCCTTTTCTCAAATAAGAAATGTTTTAGACAAGGATAAACATGCTGTTTGTTTCTTATGATACACGCTAAAAAATGCAACTCACTATTCTTATAAAACTCAGTTCCTTGTTCTTCCATTTTTTTGAACTTAAAATGTTTCTTAAAAGCATCGAGCAAATCACCACTATATGAATGGAAAGCTGCCTCTGAATCCAGATTAATTTCAGTATAACCAAACATATTAATTTTCTTTTTTAACATTTCTTGTACTGAACGTACTGTTTTAACAGAATCAAAATCTTCACCATCAGATATATACATTGAATAAACATTCCATTCAGCAACAGGATATTCAGTATCAATCAGATAATTTGCTTTATCAATAGCGGTATGGCAAAATGTACCACCAGATTCACCCTCATGGAAAAAATCATGTTCGCTCACAATTTTGGCTTCTGTAGTATGTGTAATAAAACGAATTTCAACATATTCATAAGTCTTCTTAAGAAACTCTACAAGCCAAAAAAGCATTGACCTAGCCAGATATTTCTTTTCTGTTGTCATTGAACCCGAAACATCCATCATAGCTAAAACAACAGCATTTGAATGAATTTCAATATCTTCTTCAATTTGTTTATATCTTAAATCTTCATCTTGGATATAGATAAATGGTTCAACCGATTGATCTACTTTGTTTTCCGTAACAATAGTAAGTGCGTCTTCAATATCACCTTTAGCTTGTGCAAGTGCTCTATTTGCATCATCTTCACTACATCCTGTCTCTTCTATAATTTCATTAACAAATGAAGCACTTCGTTTAATTGACTCTTTGAATGTTCTTTTCTTATGAATTCTAGCATTTGTACCTTTTTTAGAAATTGATTCAAATTTCCATCCTTTGGGTACAAGTTGTTTGGCTTTGGTTTTTTCTTTAATGTAAGGCAAACCAAGGTCTTCAAACATTATATCAATTAAATAATCGATATCAACTTCAGTCTCAAGAATATCATCACCTAAACGGTCTCCAGGTTTTCTATCCTTTTTATTTCTTTTTTCCTTACTGTCAATGATATCTCCTTTCTTACCTTCACCCTGACCAACACCACCACCACCATTGTTACTACCATAAACAAATCGATAGTCTTTAAGACCTCTTACAGGTATCCGAACTTTCTTTCCTCTTTTCTTAGTAATAATGGTTTCTTCTGAGATTACATCTCTGATATTTTTACGAATGTGGTCATCAATTTTCTCTCTATGACGAGCAGCATCCTTTTTTCCTTTCTCACTCAAACTCCAATCATCATGATCTACAATCATTTTATCTCTCCCATTTACAAATTATTGCATCTGGAATTTCTTCTTCTATGATTTTTTCAACTATGTTCCAATCACCACCAGCAAGGCTACATCCTATTTTATAAGGGATGTAAATAGGAAGATTCAATAGTCTTGTTACACCTTGAAGACATGTTCTTAAGGCCCTGTAATCAGTATATCTTTTACCCCTTCCATATCCACCCTGACCACAAAGATTAGCAACCATTATTCCAGCATCAACAGAAACTATTTGGGTAAATCCTAATTTCAGTTGATTCTTTTTGAAGGCATACCTATAAGCATCATAGACATAGGGCCATTTTTTTCTAATCGAAAAGGCTAAACCTGCACCCATAACACCTTTGCAATTTACTTGGTGACAGATTAGCCCTTTTTCAATCTCAAGAATATTTTTTCTTATTACTTCCATCGACAATCACAAATTCTCGTTTGGGTTTATAGATATGTTTATTCCCATCCAGGAGTTTATACATCATCTGTCTATCGATATAATGTGTTGCCAAAACCTTATATACTTTGTTTGTTATTTTATGCTTCACTTGCATAAAATTTATTCCTCTTTTCGAAGAATTTCACCAACAAAGGCCAACAACATTTCACCACAATGTTTGCAATAACCACGTTTTTCCAACAACCTAACTGCTGATCTTCTCCTGATTTTTGCCTTTTTGGATGTAGTTGATTTATCAGCTATTGTTAATGATACTACATTCTTAAGGTCTCCAAAAAGCTTCTTTTCAATAGCTTCTTTTAGTGGAGCATAAGACTTAAATGTAAAACTTTCTCCACGTTCTAAAGCTGTTGATTTGTATACAAAGATTCCATTTCTGAACTCAGCTTTTGAATTTATCGGAACTGAAATTATTTCCTCAATTGACCGCATTAATTTTTCATCAGGATTTGAATATTCTTCTGTGATTGAATCATAGACTTTCTCTTTTCGACAATATGCTTCAGCATTCATTATATAATTCTCGAATAGAGACTGTGCTTGGTCATCATATGCACTAAGAAATGCAAAATTGACTTCCTTTTTGGCTTCTTCTTTAAATTCTGAGCTAACAGAATCCTTCTCACCTAAAAGAATATTCAGATAACGGGATTTGTCTTCATCAGATATTCCAATATGATGGTCAAAATTTTGCCTTAATGCCCTGATAATATCAATTGGATTGATACAATTTTTCTCTTCCTTCATTCCAAGAGCAACATTAAGAGCATTAATGATAAATCGGGGTGAAACACCATTCATTCCTTCACCCTTTTCTCGACCTTCTTGAATCAAGGTCTTGACATCAATTTCCTGTTTTTTAAAATCTTCAGTAACATCACCATTATAAAGCTTCATTTTTTCCAATAATGAAGTTACTTTAGTAGAACTTGCAAGTCTTGAAAGAACCGCAAATTGAGCAGCTATCTTTAAAGTATGCGGTGCGATATGGATGGTTTTAAAATCAGATTCCTTAATCAATTTTTCATAAATCTTAACTTCATCGTTTACACGAAGATTCCACGGTACCATAACGGGATACATTCTATCATGCATGGCCTCATTTTTCTTTTCAGCCTTGAATATATCGAATTCAGTTTGATTTGTATGTGCCAAAATCAATTCATCAATATACATCTGAGGAAAACCTGGAGACTTGATTACCTGTTCTTGTGCTGCTGTAATAAGAACATATTGAAGCTTGATATCGGTTTTCAACAACTCAATCATTTCAATCATACCACGGTTTGCAATTTGCATTTCACCGTCAAACTGATATGCTCTTGGGTCTGTTTCACCAAATCTTGCGATTTTGGACATGTTAATCCGACCAATTAATTCGGAAACATCTTGTGATTTGGGGTCTGAAGGTTGAAATGTACCAATACCAATACGTCTTTGTTCAGAAAATACAACCTTTTCAACAGGAATTTCATCCCATCTAACCACACCATCTTCACCAGTATGTTCTGAATCCACGTTTGATTGACATACAGGACAAACAACACCTTCAATCTTTATACCAAGTTGTCCTTCCCAATATTCCCGGTCAGCTAAAGGAATAAGATGTAAAGGCTCTTCATTGATAGGACAACCTTTGATTCCATATATTGGTGTATCATCATTCTCAAGACCTCTCTTGAAAAGCATGGCAAGTGTACTTTTACCCGAAGCCACAGGTCCAACCATAATAAGGATTCGTTTTCCTGTTTCTGTCCTACGGGCAGATGCTTTTAGGAATTTCATAAGGTCATGAATAGATTCATAAGTACCAAAAATCTTTCCATCAAAAAACTTATACTGTACAAGGTCTTCATAACCCCTTATTTTCAAAGAAGAATCAACTTCTCTGGTACCATATTTCATAATCATATCATATATTCGACCAGAGGCAAATTGAGCAATTTTTGGAGCTTCCCTAACTAAATAGAGATAATCCAAACATGTACCTTCCCAAGGTTTGTGTTCTTTACCCTGTCTTTGTTCCAAAATCACATTTCTGAAATCTTCATCATTCATCATAGTCTTTTCTCCCTATTTTAGGTTATTTTCCAAAATTTATCTCATTGTACCATATTTTAAACCTTTTGTAAATCATTTTTTTCTTCAATCTGTAATCTTTTTTTACCATCCTTTAATATTTTCATAATTGATTCACGATCAGTTACAATAATCTGTTGTTTGGTTACACCCCCATTTCTACGTAAATCTAACTGTTTAGCTCTAATTTTTAATTCTATAGCCTTCAAATCTATTATTTGCTGTTTAATATCTATGAATTGTTCATTATATTGAGATGCAATTATTTGATTGGCTGAATTTGTGACTGAATTGATTAATTGGCCAGCGACTTCAACTAATGCGGCTGAAAAACCACCTTTTTCTCGACTTTCCATGGTTTTTTCCACCATATTAAGAATTCTATTAGCTCTGGCAATATTATCTTTCAGGATTTCTTGAGGATTGTCAGAAACCTCAATATTTTCAAGGTCTTGTTTTATTTCTTTAGCATCTTTCTCAATGGATTCAATATTAAATTCTTCATCTAATCGTTTAATATCTAATTCTGGCATAAAAGTCCTCCAATAGTTAACTCTATTATATAGTAATAAAACTGAAATGTAAACTAAAAAAATCTATGATTTATTATATTATATTTTATATTACCACAGTCCCAAATTCTATCCCATCCATTTCTTTGCATTATTTCCCATTCTGTTCCTTTTCCTTCTAATTTATCTCTTCTGAAATTGAAACGATGGTATCTTCTTGTACCATCAGTATTATTCCTTTTGAAGTACCAATAATTAGGTTTTGTATATCCTATCTTTTCAAATCCTATTTTTTCATAAACATTTCCAATACTCCATCTTCTATCTGCAAAAGAAAAAATTTCTTCCCATTCAAAATTTCTTTGAAAATATTTTAATAATCTAGATGCTATTCCAACTACTGTTTTAGATGTACAAAATCTTGAAAGTTCCCATATATTACTCTGTTGGTCTTTACGACCTTTAGATAAAGAAGGCTTTGAAAATGTCATTACAGCGACTAATTCATAATTATAATATGCACCAATTTTAATTCTGCAAGAAGTATATCCCTGAATATGGATTTTTTCTATAAAACATCTTGCAGTTTTAGTATTAATTTCTGTAATATAACAATTTCTTGCATAAATTTTCTTTTTATTAAATCCGAGAATATGCTTGAGTCTTTGTTTAACTATTTCTCTTTTATTGACCCATTCATCTTCAAATAAAGTTAATAATTGTAAATCTTTATTTAAGCATTTTTCTAATTTGTTGAGATGATAAAATTTATCTTTACCATTATTTTCTGAATGCCAATATAATCCACAATATTCAATAGCTATTTTCTTTGATGGTAAATAGATATCTAATTCTTGAGGAAAAATTATACTTCTTACATTATATTTGAGATATAGATTCAAAGAATGTAAATATTCTTTCAATTCTATTTCTTGTTTAGATATTGATTTAGAACAAGATGGACAACGACTTTTTGAATTCCAATAATTCCATGTTGTTACATGTTTATGACCTTTAGAACATATATATTCAAGTTTAGATTTACTATTTTTATAATCTTTTTTAGAAGTAAGAAGTATATAACCTTCTTCCTTCATTGATTCCATAATTTTTTTATATTTTATTTTTGCATTACCTGCACATGTAGGACATCTAGATTTTCTTCTATCCCAATTATCCCAGGATACTGAATGTTTATGTCCAGAAGGACAAATATAAGACATTTTATATTTTGCATTAATATAAACTTCATCTAATAATACATAACCTTCTTTTTTGAAGGATTTTTTAATTAGTTTAAAATCTACAGGTGCATTATGTTTACATTTTTTACATTTTTGACCATTATTCCAATGTGCCCAATCTATTTGATGTTGATGTTTTTTATTACAAATGAATCTTATTTTTGATTGATTATTTTTATATTCAGATGGTTTACTTAAAATTATATATCCTTCACTTTTAAATGATTTAACTATTTTTTTGAAATCCACCTTTTTCATATATCTACCAATATTTATACTAATATCGTAATCAGATAAAAAACCTATGATTTATTATACATTAATTAGATAGAAATGTAAACCAATAAAAAAAAAGCCCTGTGATTTTTTATTATCACAGGGCCTTTACTATAATCTAACTATACCTAATTACTGTGTATTAAGGCATGTCTTGTACTGTTATCTTATGATAATAATTTGCAGCGCCGAATATATGGCTATGCACGGCGTATCTTGACATAAGACCAACTGCCGGGTTAAAAGAGTCTTCAAATGTAGCCTTGCTAACCAATAACTGAATATATGGTAGGTAAATAACACCTGTATCATACTCAGATGGTCCTTTATAACCTAGAGTTGCATCGGAAGTTGTTCCACTTGCGCCTACTGTCTCTGTAGCGAATGTATCACGATAAACTGTGATTCTTCCATCCAGAGAACCTAGTCTTGCTACACCAGTTATGGCTGTATTGACATCAGCATTTACGGGTGAAATTGTAAAACTTGACATTGCTTCAAGGGACGCACAAACAGAAGGTGCACAAATAATAAAATTAGCTGCACCACGTCTTGTGAGTTTTGCAATAGAATTAGCTTTACGAATAATCTCATTGTAAAGACATCTATACTTCTCAGCTTCCCATCTACCATCAGCATTTGACAAATATGACCATGTTGATGTATTTGCAACACCATTAATTGTATCAACTAATTCACGATCAATTTCTGCTGTGATTTCATAAGCCAAGATGTCCATCATTTCTTCTTCAAGATCAAGACCATGCATTGCTTTAAGGTCTTGAGCAACTTCGAGTGACCAACGGCTTCTCAACTTGCGAGTTTCTGCTTCTACTTGGGCCTTTTCGACTGTCATGTTAACTTCTTTGATATGAGTACCAGCACCAACACCGATACCAATATCTCCACCAACACCTGAACCAGCTTTTGAACCAAGAGTTTCACCTGCTGTTGTGACAACTGAACCCGTATATGTCTTATCGATTGTATTAAATCCAAGTTCTTGACCTGCTGGTTGTCCTGAATAAGTTGAACCTGCTCTGAATCTAAGAGCAAAAGCCAAACCTACAGGGCCTGTTAAAGGTTGAACACCAACGATTTCATGAGCAATTAACTCAGGAAATGTTCTACGTACCATGGGAATAGCAATCTTATGAAATTCACCAGAAGTTGCATATCCACCTGATTTATTGAGCATTTGCTCTGTATATCCACCAGCTTCATGGAGATAATTGTATTCATTCTCCAACATTAGAGCAGTACTTTTCTTGACTTTAGGGTTTTTAATCTCAACACCCTCAGTGAGAACTTCTTCCCATTTCTTAATAAGTCCTTTTAAGTCCATTCTAACTATCCTCCTATTTTATTTTTACTTCTTTGTTTCATTTACTACGCTAATGAAAAGGGATTCGATGAAAGCTTAAAACTTGTTTTCTTTAAGAATTTTCTTCCATTCTTTCACTGATTGTGCAAAAGGACTATCATCTTCGTTGAGGTTATCAGCGTCTTTATCTTCTATATTACCTTTTCCTTCATCAGCTTTCTTATCCTTATCATCCTTGTTATCTTTGTTATCTTTGTTATCTTTGTCCTTGTTCTTGTTCTTTTTCTTTTTCTTACCGTCTTCATCATCATCGTCATCATCATCATCTTGCTCACTAATCTTAGCTGTCTCTACAACAATATCAAATTTCTTATCAATTTCATCTCTGTCTGTAGTATCACCAAGAATTGTAAGAACATGAGCTTTTTGAGATTCTGTAAGACCATCACATTTCTCTCTGAGATAGAGGGCTGCTGCCAATTTTTGACCATCAAGTTCTAATTCAAGTTTTTCGGCTGTGGCTTCATCCATTTTTTCTCTTAGAGTAACAATCTCGTCTTTGGCTTCTTTCAATAAAGCCTTGACTTCATCATCAACAAGTCCTTCATCAATTCCCACACGAATTTTGAATTGTTCAATCAATTCACTATAAAGTTCGCCTTTACGAGCAAATTCAACAATCTTTTCAGGAATTACGAATTCTTCCTCTAAGATCGAATCAACAAAGTTAGAAAATTTAGATGTAATTTCCTTTTTGTACTCTTCAAACTTATCTTCGTATTCTTCCATCAAGCGTTCTTTTTCTTCCGTAAAAAGAGGTTCAACTTGTTCTTTGGCCTTAACTTCGATGATTTGCTCAAGCTTTGTTTTGATTTCTGTTTGCTTTGCTTCATCTAATTTTTTAACACCAAGCATTTCAAGAAGTTTATCCATGTTTCTCTGTCCTCCTATAAAATTTAATTACCTATATTCCTGTATATATTTATGAAGATAGTATTAAAAATCCAGCTTTATATATTTTGCTTAATAGTTAAGGATTTTAAGTTGCTATTCCTTCATTTTTTCTTTAACATGTTTCTGAACATTTTTAGGTAAGTCTTTAAAAAGAATTGATTTTCCTAAATGTTTTCCTAGTTTAACAGGCCCTGGTTCTATTTGGGAAACCCCTTGTGGGTGCTCTGGATTATCAGAAAGTGCTAATGCACTTCTGTCTGAAAAAACGATAGTATATCTATCTGCTGTTTTTCCACCATTATCATATATAGCTTTTACAGCTAATTCATTAATAAGATATTTTTCAATCTGTTCTAAAATATCCATTTATTTAACCTATTTCCTTTTCGATTTCTTTCTGTGCAACTTTCATATTTTTAAAATCATTAAATTTTTTACCATCTAAATACACACGAATCTTAGAAGATAAACTAGCCTTACCCCATTTACCAACACGAACAAATTTTACTGTATGA